>ERZ1034569.646-NODE-646-length-12459-cov-13.283296_pt1 | contig 12459 bp, 5 predicted proteins | sample MGYA00520706_ERZ1034569 | MGnify/ENA primary metagenome ERZ1034569 (study PRJEB33760, sample SAMEA4777722) | hypersaline lake metagenome | biome: hypersaline environment; feature: brines | place: Spain | collected 2014-08 | depth 0 m ...
TCTGGGTTCATTGACCCTGGAACTGTAGAGCAAGCAGTCCTACAGAACGTGATCGAAACGTTCCCCACAGCAGCAATCCTGCCATCGTTCTCAGAATCCCGCTCAGATGGCGTTGATATAGCCACAGAAACGATGAAAAACCTGTATCAGGAACTTGACTTTGAGCCCCAATTAATCGAACCATCCGACGATGCCTCTTCTCTCCAACAAATCGCCCAGTCACTGTACCGCAATCAGCCACCCGAAGACCAGACTGTCCCGGAAACCCTTGCATGGCGAGAACTACCGACACCAGAGCGAGAAGTGAGATACGTCGCCCGAGAGATTCGCCAGCAACTCTCCGAATCCGTTGGCGAAGACGACATCGGCGTTGTCATCCCCGGATTCGCTGAGTATGAGGAGTACCTCGCGGATGTCTTCGATACGTTTGGACTGGAATACGATGTCGAAACAGGTGGCCCCTTGGCTGATACCTTCGTTGGGAGTGCGATCAAATCACTCGTACTCCTTTCAGATGACGCCCCACGCGCATCCGATCTTACACAACTGGTGACCAACCCAGTCGTGAATCTCGTCGATAGCGACGGCGAAGATGCAATCGCAGCTGCAGAACGATATGTCGATTCTGTTCGAGTGAACCCGGTGCTGCAGGAACTCTCACCCCCTGTACGGTCAGAGATCGACGCACTGCTTGACCGACTGGATGCAATACGCGACACAGATATCGAAACCGCAATAGAAACACTCAGAACCGAAATCGACCACCTAGAGATTGCCGAGTCTGTCGACAATGCAGAATCGCGCATCGATGCCGGCCGAGAGAAGGCAGCACTCGAACACGTCGACGAATTGCTGAGCTCCTTTGAACATCTCCCAAGGGACACACCGAAGCTCTCTGCATCTGCTGGACTCCTGCGGGCGATCCAAGGAGCCTCACTCGATGGCTACACTGGCTCGTCGGAGGCAATCACCGTCCTCGATCACACCGACGCCAAGGAGTATGCCTTCGACCAGCTCTACATCGTCGGCCTCACAACCGAGCATTTCCCCTCAGTAGTCCGCTATCCAGCCTTTTTCGAGCAGATGGTCGACGCCCACCCCGTCTTAGAAGTACTCGATGAGCGACTCCGAGATCGGTATCTCTTCGCCACCCTGCTGGCCAATGCCAATGCTGTCACCCTCACTACACCGTCGACCGATACGAGTTCGACAGCCGTCGTTCGCTCACCGGTATTAGATGAACTGAACCGAGTGACAGGCATCGAACCGACAACCGGCGTCGATGATCGAATCGGCTCCACCGAAGATCTTCAACGCGCTATCTCACCGCTGGATGACCGACGAGCCGCTCTTGATGCGGCCGGAGACCGTGGCGACCTCAGCACCGAGCAAACCATCTGTGCAGATCGGGGCATCCAATGTGCCACCGAACGAGCAGGCCCCGATGTGTCCCCTCACGATGGGCTACTCGACCCTGAGACAGTCGAAGAAGTGTATCCGAAAGACGAAAGAGAGCCGTTCAGTTCCAGCCGTATCGAGCGATATGTGAACTGTGGGTTCCAATTCTATATGGAACAGATCCTCGACTTTGAGGACGAAGATGAGTACGAGCGGACGCCTGATCCCTTAGAGACAGGCAGCTATATTCACGATACCTTCGAGCGATTTTACACTGAGCTGCAGTCTGCCGCCGGTGAGACAGTTGCATTGCAGGACGATGATCTCGCCGAGCTTGAAGCACATATGCTAGAGGTGGCCCTGGATGAATTAGACAAAGCCGAGCTTGAGTACACTGGAATCTTCTATCAACGATGGTTAGAGCAACTCTTTGCAGGGTTGGGCGACCAAAGCGAGAACCCCTATTACGGTGGTACTCGGCCACACCAAGGTGTCGAACGAGGGCTGTTCAGTCGGTTTGTCGAACGAGAGTACAATCGCGATGGGGAGGCCCTCCCAGCGTGGTTTGAGGCACCCTTTGGCGAAGGACTGTATGATCAGGAGGATCTCGACCCCTTCGAGATTGAGCTCCCCAATGGCAGTACCGTGGCGTTTAGAGGCTACATCGACCGCGTAGATCTGAACGTTGAGGGTGAAGACACAGAGATACAGCTCTTTGATTACAAATCCGGCTCGGCACCTTCGATGACTACGACCACCGGTGGGACAACATTCCAACTGCCAATCTATCTCCGGGCTGCAGAGCAGGTGCTCACCGACGATGTGGGTGATATGACTAACCTCTCGGCGACGTACTATCAAACCAAACCGCCAAACAGACTCAAAGAGCCCCGCGGCATTGAGTCAAAATTCGACTCTGACGCAGAACTACGAGAGTTCCTCGATACGGTGCTCCCACAACGACTACAGACAGTGACCACAGCCATCGAACACGGTCGATTCCACACCACAGTACTCTCCCAGCGGGAAGCCGGCTGTGAGTGGTGTTCCTATCGCCGTTCCTGTGATATTCGTCCGCATCAACGGCGAGATCGAGTAGAGGTTCTTGATGAGGACTCACAGACATACGTGCCACTCCGGGCGACATCACGCGACTACGCGGATGAATTTGGAGGTGAGGCCGATGACTGACGACGCCAAAACGACGACCACCACCACCGAATCGACAGATAACACCGAAGAGTTCGACCTAACCGACGAACAAGAGGATGCCCTCGTCTTGGATCGCAACGTGACGATCACCGCTGGGGCTGGCACGGGGAAGACAACGACGCTCACTGAGCGGTATCTGGAGCTCTTGCGGTCAGATCCAGCGATCACCCCGAAGAATATCGTGACGATTACGTTCACACGGAAGGCCGCTGCGGAGCTTGAAACACGGGTTCGAGAGGAGGTATACAACGAATTAGCAAAAGCAACCACCCCAGAGGAGTATGCCCGGTGGCGAGGGGTGCTCGATGACCTGGCCGATGGATACACCCACACGATCCACGCTTTTTGTGGACGGCTGCTCCGTGAGAATGCGATTCAGGCACCGGTGCCGATGCAATTTGACACCCTTGACGAAAACGATGCAGCTGATCTCCAGCGACAGGTCGTCGTCGAGTACATCGATGCACACGAGTCGGATGCTGATGTCCAGTTAGCCTCACGGCTCTTTGGCTCGCATAGCCGGCTTGTGGATATTCTGACTGGCTTGCTTGATGAACGGCCTGACAGCGAGGCGTGGCTTGAGACGTGGCGTGACCGGGATGTCGACGATTACATGGGATATCTCTGGGAGCATGTCTGCGATCTTGACGCCGAAACAGCGCGAGCATTTTTCGATGATCCAGCAGTAGAAGATGCACTCACAACGGCCACACGATTTCGTGAAGAGGACTTCGGAACCGCCGATGATGCAGACGGAGTCAGGGTGCTTCGAGATATCGCGACTATTGTCGACGGTATCAACGGTGGCGATGATCGTGCGTATCAGCAAACCTGCCGAGAACTCTATGATCGGTTAGAGACCAGCTCAGGAGGCCTGTATTCGAGTGCGAGTCACCACCTGGTTGGGACAAAATCGAGTTGGAACGGCGAGACAGACGCCTACAGCGACTGTAAGGACGCACTCAATACGCTCATCGACCAACTCAGCGAGATTGAAGCCGAGCTCAAAACCACACCCGGAGAAGTAGAGGAAAACAGTGCGCACTACGCCATCGCATTGCTACGGATTTTCGATGCTGTTAGTGATGAATATGAAGCAGAAAAACAACAGCAAGAAGCACTCGATTTCCCTGATCTGATCGAGACCACAATCCAATTCCTTCGGTCAAATCCAGATGTTCGAGCATCACTGCGGGAGTCATTTGCGGCGTTGATGGTCGATGAGTTTCAGGATACAGACGGTCGGCAGTGGGAGTTGGTCTCGTTGCTTTCCGATCTCGCCGACGACGGGGTTGCCACAGATAATGTGTTCCTCGTTGGCGATAAGAAACAGAGTATCTACGGCTTCCGTGGTGCTGAAGTCACGACCTTCGACCACGCAAAGGATGCCCTGCGAAAACAAAATCAGACGTTAGGGCGTGATGAACTCTCAGACGGGAGCCAGTCCTCACCAACTGATCTCGAACTGTCGGGTAACTTCCGGACGTTGGAGGAGCCACTGACATTCCTCAATGAATTGTTTGACGAGGTATTCGAACCCGAAGGCGACACATACGCCGAGTATGAGGCCCAACCACAACCGCTGACTTGTGAGCGGGATCACCCTGAGATCACAGAGTCGATTGAGGGCTCTGTCGAATACCTCCTTGTTCCCGAAGACGAAGAGAGTGCGACAGCACTGCTTGACTCGGAGCATCCGGTCACCGATGCCGCCGTCGAACACACGAGTGCTGCTGAGGCTGAGGCCTTAGCGGGGAGACTCGCAACATTGCTTGCAGATCCACCGACCATCGTCGATGAAGACAGTGGAGACACACAACCAGCATCGCCGGAAGATGTCGCCATCCTGCTCCGCCGTCGAACACATCTCGACCGGTATCAACGTGCGCTTGAGAAGTATGATGTCCCGTATTCGGTGGTTTCGGGCCGTGGGTTCTACGATGCACCAGAGGTGCAAACGCTGATCAACCTTCTGCGTGTGCTGGCGGATCCAACCGACGAGATCTCGTTGTATGGAGTGTTACGGTCGCCACTGTTTGGATTCACAGATAATCGATTAGCCCCGCTGGCAGCGAGCGACGACTCACTCTGGGAGACGATTACAACAACTGATGACACCCAGATACAGCAGGCGGCTGAGCTCCTCACGTCGTGGCGACAAGCGGCAGGCTGTGTCCACAGCGACCAAACCGATGTGTTGCCATGGAATCGCGTGCTCACCCAGGTGTTCGAAGACACTGGATATCTCGTGAGTATCGGTGCCGATGAAAACGGCAAGCAAGCGGTCGCCAATGTAGAGAAATTCCGTGATGAGATTCGAGAGTGGTCAGAAGGCGGTACGCGGACGGCGGCGAGTCTGCTACGTCGGATCGACCGGCAGGCAGAACTTGATCTGAGCGAGGGTGAAGCTGAGGTTCCCGAGGGTACTGAGGGGGTTCGGATTATGACAATCCACGGGGCGAAAGGGCTGGAGTTCCCGATCGTTACTGTGCCTGATCTGGGGGCTGACCTGAATTACGGTCGGAGTATCGACGAGTATGGATATGTGCGATTGATCACCGATCATGAACAGGAGCCATTCCTTGCTGCTGGTGGGCCGTCACCGAATGATGCCTTCGACGTTGAGAAGACGACCGCACATGACTATGCAGACGAGATCGAGACCTCTCGGGAACGGGCTGAAGCCAAACGACTACTGTATGTCGCCTGCACCCGCACTCGGGATCATCTCCTGTTGTGTGGCACCCACGAGGTAGAGGCCTCAGATGAGGGGCTGTCGCTCGGCGATGTCAACGACTTAGAGGAAGCGAGTAGGTGGCGCGATTGGTTGCAGCCAACGCTGCTTGAGCATGATGGCGTGCTTGCAGAACTCACAGCCAGCGGACACACCCAAATGGAATTGTCTGGTGCGGAGTATCGGATTCGGATTCCTGAAGCAGCGTCTGCACTTCCAGCGGCGGCCGATCAGTCGAAGAGCAAGACAGATCAATATCCACAGATAGAGATTCCTGCCCCGGAGGCTGGAGAAGCTACCCAGCATCTAACAGCGACTGACTTGGTCAAAGCGGCCTCTGAGTACGATTCTGACGACGAAGAAAACGAAAGCTCATCGGAAGAAGATACAGACGATGGTGAGCAAGGGCTCCAACGAAATGACTTCGGGACGATCGTGCATCGGATTCTCGAATTTGACGCTCCCCAATCAGAGTGGCCAGAGTTAGCTCGGCGGATTGCTGGGGTGAATGGCTTTGAGATCACCGATGAAGATATCGAGGAAATCATCGAGCACGCTGCTGATGCTGCTGAGTTTTTGCGTGCTGACGCTGCAAAGTACGGCGAATCTGAAACGTATGAGGAGCTCTCGGTGTCGGTCGATATCGGCGACCTCCAGATCATCGGCGATATCGATCATCTTCGAGTGACTCCGGATGCTTTCGTGATTACCGACTACAAGACCAATCAGTTGTCAAATCAAACGACCGAGGGACTTGCCGAATACTATCGGCCGCAGTTGATGAGCTACGCTCTCGCACTGCTTGATCACGATCCAGATCGAAAGGTTCGCGCTCAGTTGCGGTTTACAGAGACCGGAACAACAGAATCACTCGAATGTGATTATAGTGATTGGGATCGGTTCTCAGAAAGACTCATCGAGATTGGTAGGAACACTGATGATCAATAGGCCAACAACGGAAATTCTATCGGAGAATGAAAATCTAAGGGCGGATCATTCGTCATCGAGCAAGCTTCTACAGTATGTTTTGATTTGCTTCGTAGTCAGCGAGATCGCATCAATAGCCTCGTATTCCTCAAGACAATCTTCCAAACGGGTGTCTGAGAGTTCAGTGCTCTCTCGAAGTTCACTGAATTCATTTAGCACTCTCCGATTTGTTTTTTGAAATGCCCGGTAGACGTTCTCATCTGCTCCAGAATCGTATCCTGCTTGGGTTTGAAGCTCATCAACGTAGCAGATGATGATAGCGGTATGTTCTAACAACGAGTGGTCATTTTCAAGTCGGCGTGCTGCCTCTGGATCTTCATATCTGTTTATCACTTCAATAAGTTCGTGGATCTCTTTCATGATCGATCGAATATGCTGTACATAGTGGAGGTCGTATTGATCAAGGGTATCGAACCAGAGAATGAGCTTTGACACCGCTACATACTGGTTTACGAACGTGCTGAATAGGTCTGGGTCACTTGGGGTAAGCAGTATCTCGCCCTGTGTCGAGTGAAATCGATTTAGCAGAGTCTGCAGCTTTGATTTTACTAATTCATCTCTACTCTTCGGATCCCATTCTTCTTTGCCACTCCCGCCCACTGTTCCTTCACCAATAGTAACCGTTCCACCTACAGTGTCGACGCTCATATCGGCAATATCGATATTTTCCAAAAAGTCACAAACGTATCCTAATGTTGGCAGTCGGTCTAACACCTCTATGAGCCCGTCTCGTCCGTCACTGGTTTCGACCGTTTTAATTTCACTTGGTCGTGGTGTCTGCTCAAGCGAGGGGAGAGAGACCCACCGCTTACTAGAATGTTCAACTCGGTCTTGGTATTCTAAGGTAACACTGACCTCTACAGATTGGTTACAAAACTGCTCTATCTGCTCTTTTGAGACTTCTATTCGTTTTTCAGTAGGATTTGAGACATCTATATTAATTGTATTACCACTCGCAGATCGGGTGAGATGGATTGTTGCATGTTCAGGATTCGTCTGGTCATATTCAAGTATTAGCGTTCCGTCGTCCTCGAGATACGCATCAAGAAGCGAAAAGTCTCCACTGACAGTTGATGTTTCGGATCCTCCTGGAGGTCGGAAGGTGACTGAATCTGGCGTGACTGATTCGGATTCTATAGCTGTATCATCTAAGAGATATGAGAAGTACTCGGGGTCTTGCTCGTGACGTAGGATACCCATCTCGATATTGCCGGTATCGCCGTCCTCCAACAGTGCAGGTGTCGTGAAATTGGGGCTTCCAAAGAAAGCCCACACATCTGATGAGCTCTTGAATAACAGTAGTTTGGCGTGTAAATACCGATCAGAGTCTTCACCGGTGAGTGAATATTTGTTTATGTTGGTCTCCACCTGGTCAAAGACCGATGAGTCAAATACCGCTGAATCAAATCCTTCCACATTATCCGGTTGGATGTTCAATGTAATCTGTTCAGGATCAACTGCACAGAGACGGTCAAACACTGACTGATCCGTGCCGCTGAAGAACGGCGAACACACCGTTATTTCTTCAATCTCGGTGTCATCGATGCGATCCAATAGTTGTGGTAACAGCGGTTCACTGTGATTATGCAGTAGCTCAGTCCCATTGCCAGGGGTTGTGGAGGTATCATCAGGCAGCCACGGCGCATCACTGAACGCCTCTTCAATTGCAGTTGCTGCCCGTGAACTGTGCATCCGTGTTTGTGAATCCTGTATGAAACCTCGAAGCGAGCTAAATATTGGTCTGGTATCGGCTCTTTCATCGGGATAGTCAATCATTGTCATCAATTCACCACTCCGCTGCCAGCCATCTTCCGTCAGATTACCACTCCCGAGAAACATTCGGCCGTGATCATGACCTAACAACAGGGAAAACTTCGGGTGATGTATTTTTGGGCACCTGACGTGCTCAAGATAATACGATTGTCCCGCTTCAGTAACTGATTCTGCCTCTGCGTAACTTTTTGTGTCTGTTAAAACCACTATATTAGCGATATCCAGCTGATCAAGCACTGGCAGGACATCTTCCTCGAAAAATTCACCATCAAAGGTATATGTCCCAAATATAGCACTTGAATACAGTTCGCCACCGCTTAATTCCTCAAGAAGTTCCAGTTGATCAGTTGGCATTGGCCTGTCCCTCCCGTTTCGAGTCAAGTACTTTCTGACCGGCTGCGGTCAACTCTGTTGTTGACGAGTTAGGTTCCAACAGAGCCAGGTCTCGAAGGACGCTGACTGCACTATCAAACCGGGCTCCCCAGTGTCCAGGATAGTGGCTACGCACATGTCGCCAACCGGTTGATGTCTGCATGAAATACCCACGTGTAGCTGACAATCCATCGCTCTTCCCTTCAGCAATTTCTGTCGCCCGTACGATGACATATTCGTCAAGAATCCAGTCAATAAACTCCCCGATAGTGATGTCATTGTCAAGACGATTTTTGAGATGTTCCCGAAAACGAACTGGGCTGAGGTCATCTTCTGTGTGTGACCCCAGCCACGCCCATGCTATTGCATCTGGGCCTGACGGAGACGCATACCGAAGGGCAAGTGATAGAAGAAGAATTGGCCAAGTAGCATGGGCTCTCTGCCACTGATTGTTTGAGAAAGCTTCCTCTAGTACTGCATCGAGTGTATGCTCACTTGTTGGGTGGGTCATAGCAACAGGAGTAGGAGAGGTTGAATCAAGTAGAGAATCAGCAGTTGTGTCTGGCCAGAGCGAAGTAACAATCTCATATAGTGGTGTCTCGGAAGTAATTGTCTCTATTTCGATCCTCTCAGCCATCAGTTCGTACGTATCCTCAGATTTCACACCTTGCTTGAACTCTTCAAGACTGGCATCGGCTTCGTCAGTTTGTTTGAGATACGATAGCCAGCTTGACAGTAGCACTCCCAGTGCATATCCAAAGTAATCATGCGCCCGCAAAGCCTTCCAGCGGGCTGCCGTTTCATCTACTCCGGTCGGGATACTTGCAGGGATAACCTGATCGTCAATGCTCACCGCATCATAGTAACACGCATCAACAAGCATGTCGGCAGATAGCGGAACGGCGTCGCCTTCCAACTGTGCGATATGCAAGATCAATGTGAGAGTTCCACATCGCGTTTCCGCCTGACTAGCAAATTGATCTGGAGCATCTCGTCCTAAGTAAAGATCTCTGAGTGATTCTCGATCAGGGGCCTTTGGATTACTGGACGCACACGGACATACTTTCTCAGCGACAGTATCGAGTGTATCGAAGCTAATGCTCTCCGAGGTAGCCAATTGTGTGAGGTTGACTTCATCAGCCATATCACCATACGCTGTAGCGATACTATCACCACGGTCAGTTGGTTCCTCATAATCGGCGTTCTCAGGCGTATCAACCAATCCCATCGTCTGTAATGGGCCGACGTAGTTACGGCCATAGCTCCCACTGCGGTTCGATGAAAACGAAAAATCAAGATCTATGACATCATCGTCGGTGGCGATGATCCCACCAGCTGTGCTGGATCCAATTAACCCTGTGTGGGATTTATTCGAGTCTGATTGCGCATGGTATTTGCCAGCCAACAGAACAATCCGTTCTCGTTGGTAGAGACCACGTATCAATTGCACTCGTGAGCTTGGATTCTCACTTTCCGCAGTATCTCTCAGTGCCCACAGGTGATGAGCTATGTATCTCGGTCGAGGCGAGATCGTTGTGATACCGGGCATTAGATCTCGCAACAACCGGTCAGTGACTCTATTCATCCCCAATGGATCTTGGGCCCCTTCGTCTTCGTCAATCCGCGCTGTCCATCTGGGATCTCCGGGGTTCACAATAAACCTGTATTTCCAATCCGTTGTCAATCTGTGGGTGATATTAACGTGGATGCGAGTGTCGCGATTATCCCTGTTTCAGCCTACTTTTGAAGCTGAACCAATGGCTGCCTCTCAGTTCCTTAATTCAAACACAGATATACTGTCCAATTTGTCCTCAGACATTGTTGTGAATGCTATCTTGTAGCCTTCCGACAGTGTTCAACGAACTCTTGCACTATTGCCTTGAATTTAGTGAGATTATCTCCTTCTGTGAGTGCCGTTGTTGGAACTTTTGGATCGCTGACATCGAACAACTCTTGGAATTTCTCTTCATAATGTAGATACTCGGATTTGTCCCATGGTACAGGGGACTCTACAGGATCCTCATCATCGAGTGGCATACTTGCGGTCCATACCTTCACCTTGTCATTCACGTTTGCAGTGAAGACACTCGGGTTTCCGCTGTAATCACCGATATGTGCCTCAACTTGCAGGCCAAAGTTTGCGTTTTTTGCGCCTCCAATTTTAATTTCATCGCCGAGATTCTCAGCAAATTCATACAGCTCAACAAAGCTATCGTATAGATCTTGGCTGATATCCCCCTGATTCAGCTTTCTCTCAAGATCGTCATATAGTTCCTGTTCTGTTTCGACATACTCATTTCCAGTGCGTGAACTTGAGGCTGAAGATGATGCCTTTGCCTCCTCTGTCTGGCCATAAAGTCGTGGTACGAAGACAGTTTCATCATCACTTGCGTATTGCACGACCTCAATTGCCAGCACTTCTACCTCTTGCATCGCTTCGTTTAGAAATTCAACAACACGCTTGAGTTCACTAGGAATGGTATCGGCCACAAATAGGAGTCGTATCTCCTTTGACCGAAGGTTTCGTTCAACCTCCTCCCAAAAGCCAGCTATATCCTCATCACCAACTAAATGTGTAAGTGCTTCATCAGGATTAACTCCAAGTTCTTCGCACGTTTCGGCAAACCGCGATTCAAGTGTTGAGGCATCCCAGTAGATGCTAGCATGGGCAACGTAATCCAACATCTGGCCGACAATTTTACGCCGGATTTCTGTATTGGCACCTCGTTTGACTTCGACGATGGTTGGAACTCCGTTTTGATCAACAAACAGATGATCAGCAGACCAACGCTCACCACCACCCTCTTTATCTGGCACTGACTTCTCTCGGCCAATGAGGGCCCAGCGGTCGATCCCCTGTTCAGACATCTGACCACCAGCCAGTAGTCGAGGATACTCAGCGAGATTCTGCTGCAACACGTGTTCGTACTCGTAGGGTTCCTCTTTCATTTCAAGAAGTTCATTCTCCTTTCGTAGATAGATAGCATCATTCATTTCTGTCTAAATTTTCTGCGCTATTATTTTAAATACGTATGGGTCATATTAATCCACCCCTCGATAATTAACTTATCCAGCACAGTTTATAGAAAGGAAATCATCACTAATACACTCGAATATATACTAATGAGCATGCCATCATGTCGATTCGATACTGCAGCACCAGATGAAGAGTACGTCTACGGTGCCTGTGAGCCCGGATGGGATTTCGAGGCGTCGACGATCGACGCATGGGTCAGTTTCATGCAAGAGAAAGGTATCGAACAGGTGTGTTGTCTGTTATCCGACGGACAGGTTGCTGACCACGACAATCTTATTGACCGATATCATGAGGCGTTCGGGACTGATCAAGTTCTACACGCTCCTGTTACAGATCATACACTCATTCCAGAGGCTACGTTCACTGATGATATTCTTCCGTTTATCAAGAATTCCGTGGAAGCTAATGAATCAGTTGTCGTTCACTGCAAGGCTGGGATTGGTCGCACCGGGCAAGTCCTCGCAGGGTGGCTGGTGTATGCTCATCAATATACGCCCAAGCAGGCATTAGAAACTGTTTCTGATCGGCATCGCACACCAGACGATGCAGTCAGAGCCGAAAATGCGACAAGATCGGAACTAATCAACCGGCTGGACGACCTCGGTACGCTGAACGACTGAGTAACGATTACAATTGGATTTCGAGGTATAAATCCGGGTCAGTTACTGTGCCAACCCCGTGTTCCAGCCACTGGATAGTCTCAAACCTTCATATAGCAGTAGCCCCGTTGTTGTCCCAATGAGTGACGAGTTTCCCTCCCCCCGTTGTTCTGACTACACCACGGGGAGGCGAGCTCTCACTGATGGCGGTGTGAAGCCGTCAGATGTTCCGAAGTTACCACCCCGCGATGAAAACCCGGCCCGTCTGCTGTCGGTTTCCGGGCAGGTACTGAATCGAACGCATATTGAGACGGTTCAGGCGATGATTGAGGATGTTGCACCTGATG
>ERZ1034569.653-NODE-653-length-12323-cov-9.412129_pt1 | contig 12323 bp, 7 predicted proteins | sample MGYA00520706_ERZ1034569 | MGnify/ENA primary metagenome ERZ1034569 (study PRJEB33760, sample SAMEA4777722) | hypersaline lake metagenome | biome: hypersaline environment; feature: brines | place: Spain | collected 2014-08 | depth 0 m ...
ACGAGCCCCTCACCCTGGAGGTGCCCACAAGCGGCGGGCACGTCGGCTTCGTCTCTTTCAACGCCGACGGCGAGTACTGGTCCGAATCCCGCACCACCTCGTTCTTGTCCTCGTCGTAACCCAACGCGCTTCTCTTGTCTTTCGCCCCTCTCGCCCTTCGCTCTGGACTGCTCTCCATCCTCACGCTTCCGTGTCCCACGCACACCTTCTCACACTCCCACACTCAATTCTCTTCCGCCCTCACCTTCCGTCCTCTCCTCTTCTACTCCTCAGTCTTCCAGACGCACGTCTCGCACCTTCATCTGGAGGCTTGTCTCCCCCTTCCAGGTATTCTCCTCCAGCGAAAAGAGCACCTCCACCGGCGTTCCGGTCTGCTGGCTCTCGCGGAGCACCGAGAGCTTTTCTCCCATGCCAAACCCAATCGCGTCGAGGGAGCAGCCGTCCGAAGAGCCGCACTGGCGCACTGCGAACTTGAGGTGGCTGTCGTCGCTGCCCACGGTGCGGGCCGATACCACCGCCAAGTCCTGGGCGTGAAAGACGGGCCGGGGGTTGGCGGGGCCAAACGGGCCAAACTGTTTGAGTACCGCCCAGAAGCGATCCTCGACCGTTCCGATGGTGTCGAGATCGACCGACGCATCCACCTTAATCGACGGCGTAAGGAGCTCCGGCGTCACGCGCTCGCCCACCGCCGCATCGAAGCGGTCGCGAAACGCCTCGATGTCGTCCGCCGCGAGTGACATGCCCGCCGCGTGGTCGTGCCCGCCAAACTGCGTGAGCACCTCTTCGCACTCTTCGAGCGCCTCGTAGATGTTGATGCCGTCAATGGAGCGCGCCGACCCTTTGACCTCTTCCCCGTTGTGGGTGAGCAGAATGGTAGGCTTGTGAAAGCGCTCCACGATGCTGCTGGCCACAATGCCGATGACCCCGAGGTGCCAGTCCTCATCGTAGAGCACGAGGGCGTGCGGGCTGCGGCTTGTGATGTGGCGCTCAGCCCGCTCGATGGCTTCCTGCTCGATGCGGTCGTCGATGGTGCGGCGCTCGCGATTGAGCTGTTCGAGGGTCGCGGCGGGCCCTTCGGCCTCTGTGTAGGAGGGGGCCAGCAGCAGCTCCACCGCCGTGGAGGCGTGGTCCATGCGGCCCGCGGCATTGATGCGCGGCCCGAGCGTGAACACGATGTTGCCCGTAGACGTGACCGACTGGAGGTCGAGATCGGCGGCGTCGGCCAGGGCCTGCACGCCAGGGCGCACGCTGCGCTGCAGGGCGCGAAGCCCCTCGGCCATGAGCACCCGGTTTTCGCCGTAGAGCGGCACAATGTCGCTCGCCGTGGAGAGGGCCAGGAGGTCGAGGTAATCGAAGGCACGGTCCGGGTCGTCGTCGCGGTGGGCAAGGGTGGCCTGTACGAGCTTAAAGCCCAGCCCGCACCCCGAGAGCTCCGTGAAGGGATAATCGTCGTCCGGCCGCTTGGGATCAAGCACGGCCAGCGCCTCCGGCAGGGTCTCCTTGGGCGTGTGGTGATCGGCGATGATGAGGTCGAGCCCCTGCTCCTGCGCGTAGGCCGCCTCCGCGTGGCCCGCGATGCCGCAATCGAGCGCAATCACGAGTCCGGCGCCCTGCTCCACCGCCCGGTCGAGCCCGCGGCGGCACAGCCCGTAGCCGTCTTCGTAGCGGTCCGGGATAAAAAACGACGCCTCCACGCCGTGCGTGCGCAGGAAGTCCGTGACCAGCGCCGCCGCCGTCGTCCCGTCCACGTCGTAGTCCCCGTAGACCAGCACGCGCTCGCCGTTCTCGATGGCCGCCGCCACCCGGGCCGCCGCCGTGGGCATGTCGCTCATCCCGAGCGGGTCGTGCAGCGCCGAGCGATCGGCCCGAAAGAAGTGCTTCGCTTCCTCGAAGGTGGTGACTTCTCGGAGGGCGAGGGCGCGGGCGAGCGGCTCGGCCAGGTCGTTCAGTTCACGCTGCAGGCGAGACACCACCTCGGGCTCGTCCAGCGGGCGGGAAATCCAGCGGTACGTCATTGATATCAAGCGTGGCCATGGAATGTGCAGCGGGAGGGCATATGGTAAGACACGCGAGCGCCGTCGTTGTAACGTCTCGGGCCAATTCCATTGGAAAACTGGTGTCGTGGGAACGCGGGTGTGGTATGGGAACGCGGGTGACCGGTCCCCGCCCTCCCCTTCCCAATCGATTCGCCCGACTAGCACTGTCTTCACACTAGAAACAATCGCATCATATCTTGCCCCAGAGGGCGCTTCCTCCTCCAACCCGGTCCGCTGGCACGAAGAAGCGTTCCGCGTCGCCGAACCAAGTGCCACTTGCCTCCGTAGTACCGCGTCCGAAACGATACACGAACGTCTTTTCGCACCGGAGGTTGGACCACTTTGCCTTGGCCCAGCCCAGAGCCCCGCTCAGGACAGGCCAATGCCTTCCGTCCCCGTTCGGAACCTCGGAAGCCGGCCACGCACATCGTTGGCGCCCCGCGCAACGAAACCCGTTTCTTACCCAGCGCCATTGTTCGGGGGTTGCGCCCACGAAAGGCTTCGGCGCCTCTCCCGCACCGCCTCTCTGCGGATGCGAGACTGCATCGTCTCCCTCGTCGTTTCTCCATGGACTGCTGTCTCCGTCTCGACGCCTGATGCCTCATCGGGCCTAGACGGCCTATTTTTTACCCGTGAGTGACCCAATGAAAATTTCGACCCTGCAAGAGAAGAAGCTCGACGAACTCCGCGAGATCGCCGACGACCTCGATCTCTCCGACTACGCAGAGCTTCGGAAACAGGACCTTATCTACCGCATCCTGGAGGCGCAGGCCGAAGGGGCGGCTGCGAGCGAAGAGGAACGCGACGGGGCCGATCCCCTCTCGTCTCCCTCCGGGGACGGGGCGGAGCAGGCCCCCGACCGCGCTTCGCAGCGCTCCGCCGAGGATCGGGGCAAGCCGGCGTACATGCGGCGCTACGACCCCAACCAGACGGAGCTCCGGGGCATGATCGAGAAGACCGGCGTGCTGGAAGTGCTGCCGGACGGGTACGGATTCCTGCGCTCCGACGAGTACAGCTACCAGTCGAGCCCGGACGACATTTACGTCTCGCCGTCTCAGATCAAGCGCTTTGGGCTGCAGGAGGGCGACACGGTGCGGGGCAGCGTGCGCCCGCCCAAGGAAGGGGAGAAGTTCTTCGCCCTCATCCAGGTGGACACCATCAACGGCCGCCCCCCCAGCGAGATCGACGAGCGGGCCGACTTTGAATTTCTGACTCCGATTTTCCCGGATGAGCGATTCACGCTGGAGGTGGAAGCCGACAGCTACGGCCCCCGGATCCTCGACCTCTTCGCGCCGATCGGCAAGGGCCAGCGGGGCCTCATTGTCTCGCCCCCGAAGGCCGGGAAGACGGTGCTCCTGCAGAAAATCGCCAAGGGCATTACCACCAACCACCCCGAGGCCCACCTTCTGGTGCTGCTCATTGACGAGCGGCCGGAGGAGGTCACCGACATGGACCGCACGGTGGACGGCGAGGTGGTCGCCTCTACGTTCGACAGAGACCCGGAGCGCCACGTAGAAGTGGCCGACACGATCCTTCTGAAGGTGCGCCGGCTCGTGGAGTCGGGGCAGGACGTCGTCGTGCTTCTCGACTCGATCACGCGTCTTGCCCGTGCCCACAACGCCATCACTCCCGAAAAGGGGCGCACCCTCTCGGGCGGAATTGAGGCGGGCGCCCTGCGCGGCCCCAAGCGGTTTTTTGGCGCGGCCCGCAACGTGGAAGAGGGCGGCTCCCTCACCATCGTGGGCACGGCCCTGGTCGACACGGGCAGTCGCATGGATCAGGTCATCTTCGAGGAGTTTAAGGGCACCGGCAACATGGAGCTGGTGCTGGACCGCGAAATGGCCGACCGGCGCCTCTACCCCGCCATCGACCTCATCCTCTCCGGCACCCGCCGCGAAGAGCTCCTGCTCCCCAAGCCGATGCTCAAGCGCGTGTGGGTGATGCGCAAGATCCTGGCCGATATGGAGCCGATCGAGGCCATGGAGTTCCTCCTCGACAAGATGCGCGGCACGGAGGACAATGTGGAGTTCCTGGAAATGATGAACTGAGCGTTCCACCGCGCTGAGCAGTGCACCCGGGGCGCCAAGCGCTTCCTGCCTGCCTCCCCCTCCCGCGGCCCGGTCTTCCCAGCGACGCACAGGCCTCCCTTTCGCTTCTGCGAGGTCGCCCTTCGCCACACCCCCCGCGCGGTTTTTCGCAACCCGAGACCGCCGTTCATGTAGAAGAGCGACGCGTCATTTCGAACGAGCCTTCCTCGCTTCATGCGATCCCGCCTGCTCACGTCCGTTCTCGTTCTCGTTCTCTTCGTCGCACCGACCGCCGCCCAGGACACCGATCCCTTCATGCGCCATCCGTCGGTCCACCCGGACGGCGACCGGATCGCGTTCGCCTATCAGGGCGACCTCTGGACCGTCCCGGTCGGCGGCGGCACGCCCGAGCGCCTCACCATCCACGAGGCCTACGAAGGCCACCCGCGGTGGGGGCCAGACGGCAACCAGATTGCCTTCACGAGCGACCGCTACGGCAACAGCGACCTCTACGTGATGACCGCCGCCGGCAGCACGCCGGAGCGCCTCACGTATCACTCCACGGGCGACGCCCTCGGCGGCTGGACGCCGGAGGGGCGGCTCCTCTTCACTACGCGCCGCACCTACGCGCAGGCCGAGTGGAGCGACGAGATCTACACGGTGAACGCCGACGGCGGCACGCCCGACCGCCGCCTCGATGCCGTGGGCAGTTCGCCTCGCATGTCGCCGGACGGGCGCTTCATCGCGTTCGTGCGCGGCTACAACGACGTCACCAAAAAAGGGTACGAGGGGCCCGCCGACCGCAACGTGTGGGTCTACGACACCGAAAACGACACGTACACGCAGGTGACCACCTACGCGGGCAACGACCACAGCCCCGTCTGGACCGGCCCGCGCACGCTGCTCTACATCAGCGAGCAGAGCGGCGCCTACAACGCCCACCGGCTCTCCATCACCGATCAGGGGGCGGCGGACGGAGCGCCGGAGGCCGTCACGACCTTTGAGGACGACGGCGTGCGCACCCTCAGCGCCAGCCGCGACGGCTCGGTGATCGCCATGGAGCGTCAGACCGACATCTACGTCATCGAGAACGGCGGCGAGCCACGTCCCCTCGACGTGACCGTCCCCGCCGACTACCGGTTCAGCCCCACGGAGAAGATGCAGATGACCGACGGCGTGCAGGACTACGCCGTCTCCCCCGACAACGAGCAAATCGCGCTCGTCCTGCGCGGGGAGCTCTTTCTGATGCAGAACGAGACGGGCACGCCGCGCACACGTCGCCTCACGTCGCACGCCTACCGCGACCGCGCCGTGGCCTGGGCCAACGACTCCACCCTTGTCTTCTCGTCGGACCGAAACGGCAACCAGTACGATCTCTACCGCCTCACGTCCGAGGATCCGGAGCATCCCGGCGACCTCTACGACGCGCTGCAACACTCCGTAGAGCGCCTCACGGACACCCCGGAGGACGAGCGCGTGCTCGCAATGGCGCCCGATCGCGAGCACGTCGCGTTCCGCCGTGGCGCCATGACGGACTACGGCGAGGGGCAGCTCATCACGGCCACCCTCTCGGACGGCACGCTCGACAACGAAACCGTGCTGCAGGAAGGCTGGAACGCCCCCACCGACGTGGCCTGGAGCCCCGACAGCGAGTGGCTCGCCTACAGCCAGAACAACCTTAACTTCAACTCCGATGTCTTCATCCACGCCGCCGACGGCTCGGAGGGCCCCGTCAACGTGAGCCAGCACCCGCGCAACGACGGCAGCCCGGTGTGGAGCCCCGACGGCTCAAAGCTCGCCTTCGTCTCCGACCGCAGCGGCGGCGACACCGACATCTGGTACACGTGGCTCCAGGAGGAGGACTGGGAAAAGACCGAACGGGACTGGGAGAACCTGAAAGACGAAGACGAGAACGGGGAGAACGGCGAAGATAGCGACACGCCGGACGTAGAAATTGACCTCGACAACATCCACGACCGCCTCGAACACCTCACCAACATGCCCGGCGGCGAGGGCGACCCGGTCATCGCCAAGGACGGCGACACGTTCTACTTCGTCGGCGGTCGGAGTCCGGGCCCCGCGGGCGCCGAGACGGAGACCGACCTCTACAGCATTCAATGGGATGGCTCCGAGCGCACCCGCATCACGGAGGGCGACATCGGCCCGAGCGACGTGCGCCTCTCGCCCGATCAGTCGCAGCTCCACTTCACCCACGGCGGCTCGTACTTCGGCGGCGGCAAGCTGGCCCGCGTGCCGCTGAGCAGCCCCACCCTCGAGCCGCTCTCCTTCGCCGCGTCCATGACGGTGCAGCACAACGAAGAGCGCCGCCAGATCTTTGCCGAGGTGGGTCGCGCCCTCGGGCAGGGCTTCTACGACCCCAACTTCCACGGCGACGACTGGCAGGCCCTGCTCGACAAATACCGCCCCTGGGCCATGGAGGCCTCCACGACGGAAGACTTCCAGTACGTCGTGAACCTCCTGCTCGGCGAACTGAACGCGAGCCACATGGGCTACGGCGCCGGCGACCGCGCCGAGACCCAGAACGAACGCACCGGACGCCTCGGCGTGGAGCTCAATCCGGTGGAGAACGGCGTGGAGGTACAGCGCGTCGTCCCCCGCTCTCCCGCCGACCGCGAGGCCAGCACGCTCCGCACGGGCGACGTGATTACCGCCGTGGACGGCCGCTCCGTAACCGACGCCGACAACTTCTACCAGCTTCTGGAGGGCACCGTGAACGAGAAGATCCTCCTCAGCGTGACCAACCCCGACGGCGAGGAGCGCACCGTCCGCATCCGGCCCACCGGCGACCTCAGTGACGAGCTGTATCGCGAGTGGGTGGAGAATCGCAAGGACCTCGTGGAGGAGTACTCCGACGGCCGCCTCGGCTACATTCACGTGGAGGGCATGAACTGGGAGAGCTTCGAGCACTTCGAACGCGAGCTTTACGCTAGCGCCCACGACACGGAGGGCCTCCTCATCGACGTCCGCTTTAACGGCGGTGGGTGGACCACCGACTACCTGATGACGGTCCTCAACGTGCAGCGCCACGCCTACACGGTGCCCCGCGGCGCCACGGACAACCTGGAGCAGAACCACACCGACTTCCGCGCCCACTATCCCTTCGGCGAGCGGCTGCCGTACGCGGCGTGGACGAAGCCCGTCGCGGCCCTCGCGAACCAGAACAGCTACTCCAACGCCGAGATCTTCTCCCACGCCTTTAAGAACCTCGACCACGGCACGCTGGTGGGCCAGCCCACGTTCGGGGCCGTCATTTCCACGGGCGCCGTGCCCTTCATCGACGGCTCGTACGCCCGCATGCCGTTCCGCGGCTGGTACGTGTACCAGACCGACAAGAACATGGAGCACGGCCCCGCCCGGCCCGACATCCAGGTGGAGAACCCGCCGGGCATTAAGGCCGAGGGCGAGGATCCGCAGCTCCGCCGCGCCGTGGAGGCCCTCCTGAACGGCGAAAACGAGTAGCGCGTCTGGAACTGAAGGGCCCGCCCAGTGTGCAAAGGAGACGGTCGTCATTGTCTCTCACCCACTCCCCTCTCTCCTCCATGCCCGAGAACACACAACTCGACGCGTTGCTGTTCGACATGGACGGCGTGCTGGTGGACGTTTCCCGCTCCTACCGACGTGCGATCGAGGAGACGGTCGAGCATTTTACCGGCCGCCAAATCGGCGAAAATGCCATCCAGCGGTACAAAAATTACGGCGGATTCGAGGACGACTGGAAGCTCACGCACGCCATTATCACCGATACGGCGATGGAGGTCCCCATCAGCCGCGTTATTGCCGAGTTTCAGGAGCGATACCGGGGGGACGACTGGGACGGCTTCATTACCGAAGAGCCGCCCCTCATCGACGACTCCGTGATTCAAACGCTCAACGACGAGCACATTCTGGGCATCGTGACCGGGCGCCCGGAGGAAGAGGCGGAATGGACGCTCGACTACCAGGACTGGTCGGGCTACTTTCCGCTGGTGGTGGGCAAGGAAAAACAGGGCGACCGGCAGAAGCCGGACCCGTTTCCCCTCGAACATTCCCTCACGATGCTGGCCGCCGCCGGGTGTTCCATAGACCCGGACAATACGGTGTACGTGGGCGACTCGGTCGACGACATGAAGGCAGCCAGCGACGCGGGCATGTGGCGCATCGGGGTGGTCCCTCCGTACGTAGACGCCAACGAGCACGAGCCCCTGCTGAAGGAGCACGGAGCCCACGTGGTCCTCGACGATCCGAACGACCTTCCGGACGCCCTCTCCACACTCGGAGACCGCACGACGGCGCGGTCCGTTTCGTAAGTCACCCTGTCGTTTTGGCTGTCCGCCGGCAGGTCCTTCTCCTGGGCCTGCCGGTTTTTTGAGTTGTTGGTGCCACGGGCGTTGCTGGCGCCATCACAGGACTCTCTCCGTAGTGGCACGCCGGGCACAACGGCCTTCACGTCCCCCCGTCTTCGGCCCTTCCGTCCTCCACGATGATCTCGACACGACGCTCCTTCGGCTGTCGCTGAGGCGGCATGCCGGCGTTCGTCGGGGACGGGCCAAACGCCTCAATCCGCAGGCTCTTCGAGCGTACGTCGTGGTTTGTGTCCAGGTAGTGCGCCACCGCGGCTGCGCGCTGGGCCGCGAGGTACCAGTTGCTGGGGTACGTGTCGCGGAGGCTGTCTCCAATTGGCACGGGATCGGTATAGCCCCGAATGCGGAAGTCTGCCCCTGCATGCTCCTGCCTGAGCGTGCGTGCGTGGACATCGAGGCGACGCCGGCCCTCGTCTGGGATCCAGGCACTGCCCGACGGAAAGTAGACGTGCGGCGTGAGTGCAGTGCCCGCCTGCTCGCTCCGCAGGGAATCGCGGGCGGCCTGGAGGCGGCGTTCAAGAGTCTGAGCGGCCGTTTGGAACGAGTCAAGCCGCGCCTGCAGGGCGGAGTTGGGCTCTTGGCTCGTCCCCTGACACCCCCCAAGCACGACGGCGACAATGAGGACCCCGGCAGAGAAGCGCATAGGGCTCGGAAGCGGTTGGAGAAGCACGATGCCTTTATAATGGTTTTTAAAGTCGCCACCAGGACGCGAGAATGCAACACAGGGCCACTCGCGTTACACGTGTTGTCGAACCGCTCCCGTCCCCCTTCCCCTGTGGGGGGGCGCGTCCCATGTAATCACAGTTCCTTCAAGTTTTTCCGGGATCAACCCCTGGCGATCCGGTTTCTCCTGCCCTACCGTCTACTCTTCTCTGCGCGTTTTCTTGCGCGTCGCACTCGCTTTTCGCGAACAGGGCCGCCTCCTGCACGGCATCCCCATGTGGCATCAATCCTGGACGTGGTTCCGGGAGAGCCTCACGCTCGACCGATGGCTGTCGAAATCAACGCCGAACTCCCTGCGAAAGGACATGGCGGCCGGCCTCACGGTAGGCGTCATGCTGATCCCCCAGGCGATGGCCTACGCCGTCATTGCGGGCCTGCCGCCGATCTACGGGCTGTACGGCGCCCTCGTCCCCCTGCTTGTTTATCCCATTTTCGGCACGTCGCGCCAGCTCGCGATTGGGCCGCAGGCGCTGGACATGCTGATTCTGGCCGCCGGATTGGGGGCGGTGGTGGAGGTCGGCACGGGGGAGTACGTGGGAATGGCCATCATCGTGACGGCCATGGTGGGGGTGCTGCAGATTGCGATGGGCGCCATGCAGCTCGGCTTCGTGGCCAACCTGTTGTCACGGCCCGTCATTGCAGGGCTCACCTCTGCCGCGGCCCTCATCATTTCGTTCAGCCAGTTGGGAAGCCTGCTGGGTGTAGACCTCGGCAACTCGCAGTACGTGCACGTCGTTCTGTGGCGGGCGGTGCAACATCTGGGGGAGGTGCATCTGCTGTCGATGGGCATTGGGGCCGTTGGCGTCGCGATTCTACTGGGGCTGCCCCGGTGGCTCCCCGCCGTGCCCGAGGCGCTGGTGGTGGTGGCACTGGCCACGGTGGCCAGCTACGCGTTTGCGTTTGAGCAGCAGGGGGTGGCCGTGGTGGGCTCCATCCCGGAGGGCCTCCCCCCCATCACCCTGCCGGCCCTCAGCTTCAACACGCTCGATACCCTGCTGCCGGCGGCCGTGACGCTGGCGCTGGTGCAGTTTATGAAAAACGTGTCGCTGGGACGCGTTTTTGCCACGCGGCACGGCTACACGATCGATGCCAATCGCGAGCTGGTCGGCCTCGGCTCGGCCAACCTCGTGGGGTCGTTCTTCTCGAGCATTCCGGTGTCGGGCAGCTTTTCGCGGTCGGCCGTCAACGACCAGACCGGAGCGCAAACGCCGCTCGCCAACTGGTTTACGGCGGGCGTCATTGCGCTGACGCTTCTGTTTCTGACGCCCCTGTTCTACTATCTGCCCCTGCCGGCCCTGGCGGCCATCATCATCGTGGCCGGCATCGGGCTGATCGACCTGCACGAGTTGCGGAACCTCTTCAAGGCACGGCGACGCGACGGCTACATCGCGCTGTTCACGGCCGGCTGCACTCTGTTCATCGGCATTCAGGAGGGCATTCTGCTCGGCATCGGGGCCTCCGTCATCGCCGTGCTCTTCCGCATTAGCCGGCCCAACATGGCCGAACTGGGCCACGTGCCGGGCACGCGCCTCTTCCGCGACCTCGACCGGTTCGACCAGGCCCTGCGGCTCGAGAACATCATGGTGCTGCGCGTGGACGCGTCGTTCTCGTTTGCCAACGCGGAGTACTTCAAGGACTTCATCCTGGACAAAAGTGAGCGCGAGGGGCGCAACATCGAGGTGGTCATCGTGGATGGGAGCAGCATCAACGGGCTGGACACAACGGCCATCGAGGCCTTGTTCTCGGTGGCCGAATCGCTGGAGGAGGAGGGCGTAGAGCTGCACCTCACAGGGCTCATCGGACCGGTGCGCGAGGTGGTGCGCCGCTCGGGCCTGCACGCTCTGCTGGGGGAAGACAAGTTTCACCTCGACCCCCACGCGGCGGTGGTAAGCGTGCTCGAACGCTGGGACAGGGCAGAGGGCACCAACCGCCTGGTGCATTACTTCGACACGACGGAGCCGGCAAAGAAGGAGGCAACCCCCGCCGCGTCGTAGCGGTGGCTCAGTCGGAGGCGCCGTGCTGCACGAGCGTGCCGCACGTCTGTGCCTGCTCAATCACCTGCCCTACCGTAAAGGCCCCGCGCGGCCACACGGCACAGCCCGCGGCTTCGAGCGCGGCCGCGGCCCAGTGGTTGCAGTTGTTGAAGACGTGGTAGGGCAACGGCGACGCGTAAAAGCGGCTGTTGACGTAGTACCCGGGCGCGACGAAAGAGGCGCGCCCGGTGGAGTCGACCGCAAACGACTCCGCCACGAAGGTCGTGAGCGCATCGAGCTCGTCGGGGCCCACCGGCACGCGCACGACGGTGTGCGCCGAGAACAGGTCCAGGACTCCTTCCGGCACGGGCACGACGTGGAGCACGCTACGGGTGGGCCACGCCCCGGCCCCCACCGTTCCCCCACCCCCGCGGGCGCGCCCTGTGTAGTAGCCGGCCTCTCCCCACCCAATCTCCAGGTAGCGTGCCGCGGGAAAATCACCGAGGATGGGCCAGGCCGTGTCCGGCACGTCGGCCCGACGTACGGCAATGCCCGCGTGCCAGCCGTGCCGCACCACATAGACGGCGCTCGTGCTATCGGGCGTAGGGCGAACGGCTTGACGCGGCAGGTGGCACCGAGTGAGGAGCAGGAGGCCCCACCCGGCCAGCAGAAACACGACAATGCGTCGTCCCCAACGAGCCACGGCAAGACGGATAGAAGGTTTTGGAAACGGCCTGTACAGCAGCGCAACGCACGTGCCCGAGGGTCCTGCCCGATGCCCCCTCTCCGGTCCGTGGGTGCACTGGCGCCCTCGCTGTTGGCCCCCGTTCTCGGTTGCGCCCGCATTTCGCTCCCTCTCCCCGGGAGGCCGCATTGAGAGATCCGCACGATTCGTGAACGGTTCGGGGAAGCAGTCAATTCATGGGGCGAGCGTCTCGTCTCCTACTCACGTGCCAGCCCCTCTCGGTTCATGCCCACCGCGCCTGCCCTTCGAACACACGTCAAAGCCCTTCTCACCGCCCGCCAGGCCCACTGCACGTTTGCCGAAGCGGTTGCCCACATGCCCCCTGCCCGGCGCGGCGAGCAACCGGACGCCCTGCCCTACTCGGCATGGGAGCTCGTGGAGCATCTCCGCCGCGCCCAGCACGACATCCTCGACTACTGCCGCCCCCCAGACTACGAGGCCCCCGAGTGGCCGGACGC
>ERZ1034569.654-NODE-654-length-12317-cov-11.454901_pt1 | contig 12317 bp, 8 predicted proteins | sample MGYA00520706_ERZ1034569 | MGnify/ENA primary metagenome ERZ1034569 (study PRJEB33760, sample SAMEA4777722) | hypersaline lake metagenome | biome: hypersaline environment; feature: brines | place: Spain | collected 2014-08 | depth 0 m ...
CGGCGCGTGACCGAGGGGCTCTATCGGCACCCTGAGCATACTCCACGCACCGACAATATTGATCCGAACCTGCTGGATCTCACATATACCGAGTCAGAAACAGTTCCCGAAGAAATCCGGAGTGTCGCACAAAAGATCCGTCATCACCTCGCTTCCGGTGTTGAAGCCGGACAGATTGGCGTCGTTCTCACGAGTCCAACCGAGTACGCCAACGCAGTTAGCGATATTTTTGATGCGTACAACCTCCCGTATGCGCTTCAGATGGATCTGACTCTTTCGGAAACAGCAGTTGGAGAGGTCATCGAGGCGGTTTGTGACCTCTCTCGTGAACCACGCTCAGTTGATACACTACTTACTCTCCTCACGAATCCACTTGTCTCGGTATCGGATGATAACGAACGCCTTGATTACAACGAAGTTGCTCGGGTAGCAAGGCAGGTGGAGATGGGTCAACTCGAGACGGTTCTCAGCCAGGTAGACGAGACCGTCGAAGCTGAGATTGAGCCAATTCTCGATGATGCAACTGCTCTCTCTACGGCTGATCTCGAATCGTTACCTGATCGAGTGGATGGCCTTCTCGAACGGCTCGGCGTCTTCACCAAGCTAGAGACGGATGAAGAGTTCTCGTCTGCGTTCGCATCACGCGAGTCGAGTGCACGCAGCCGACTTGACCGCGTATTGGAAACAGTGGCTCTCACGGCTTCGGCTTCAAAGCCTGAGTTCGGCGACAGCGTTGACCGGCTTGCGCGAGCGATTTCGACCGCCTCGCTGCCGCAGACCGGCCATGAAGCTGAAGAGCGCATTCTGATCTGTGGACTGAAGGAAGCGTTCCTTCGAGAATTCGAACACGTCCATATCCTTGGAATGACGTCCACGCATTTCCCATCGGACCCCGCAGAACTCTCGTTTGTACAGCCAATCTATGAGTCCAATCGGGATTTCGGGCAGAGTGATGCTGGAGCGGAGGCTCGCTACCAATTTGGAGGGCTCATGGCGAGCGATGCGTCGATTCACCTGACAGGTCCACAACGGAGTCTGGCTGGGGATCCGTACGTCGAGGCAGGTATCTTCACAGAATTACATCGTCTCATTGATCTGAGTGAAATAACGAACGAAAGCGAAAGTCCACCAGGGAATCAAGAGGACGTACAGCGAGCCATCGGTAGTCGATGGGCAGGATTGTCAGACTCGCGTACACACGCTCTTATCGATGCCGCTGCTGAGGCAGGCACATTCGGCGAGGACCAACACAGCCAGATCGAATCTGGTGTCGAGTGTGCGGCATCACGTGCGGATCCAATATTGACTCCGTATGATGGAAAGTTGTCACCGGAAACGATTGCGGACGTGTATGCAGCGACCGAGCGTGAGCCATATAGTCCGAGTCGTCTCGAAACCTATGCTGCGTGCGGATTCAAGTTCTATATGAGCCATGTCCTTGGAATCGAAGCACCGGATCCGCTGACACGGGAACCAGATCCTGGCGCTCGTGGATCCTATATCCATGGAGTGCTGGAGGAATATTATTGCTCTCTGCAATCATCTGAGGGAGAACCGGTCAGTCCTCACAGCGATTTTAATGAGCGGCAGGCACAACTGCTGGCTGTCGCAGTGAGCCAACTAGACAATGAGTTTGACGAGCACCCCGAAACTGCATTCCAAGACCAGTGGCTCACGTCAGTGCTCGCCGGTCTTGGGACGCCGGATACTAACCCGCACTATGGGCCAGAACAAAAGAATGATAATGAGCACCCCGTCGCGAGAGGCCTCTTCTATCGGTTCTTAGAACACGAGTTTGAGGAACCAGCAAGGACGACCGCACGCCCGACGTGGTTTGAGGCGCGAATCGGTCAGCCATACGATGCTGGGACGCCACTTAAACAGCAACCAGCGGTTATCGACACGTCACAGGGATCAGTGCCGATCCATGGACTGATCGACAGGATCGATACTGTGCCTGGCACAGACCCCACACAGGCGGTTATCAGAGATTACAAGACTGGGAGCTCGGTCCCAGGAGAGACCGATGCGTTGCTCGGGTTGAACTTCCAATTACCGCTATATGCAATGATGGCCGAGGACGCGCTTCCTAAGATTGAGACTGTTGGGGCAGCCTATTATCAGGTGTCACCACCGACATCGGTGAACTCTCGGAACGGGCAGATCACATCACAACAGATGGCTGCCTACTACAGGAGCAACGACGTAGACGTTCCGCTGTTGCGATATTCATATCCGTATTTCGAGACGCATGCAGCATTCAGGCAGTTCATCGAAGAGACGACTGCAGAGCGTCTTGGCGAGCTCGTTGGGGGTATCACTGATGGTCGATTTCAGCCAACAGTGCTTGATCCGTCGGACGCCGGGTGTCGATACTGTGATTATGCGCATGTCTGTGATGTCCGGCCGGAGCAACGTCACCAGACAATCGAGCACATCGACAACGAGGAGCTCAACGTGTACGTTCCACCGCTGGCGCGTGGTCACGGGACCGATGACGTAGTCGAGGTGGAGTAGCAATGGTGGAGTTTGATAACTTGACCGACGAGCAGAAGCGAGCGGTCAAAGCACTTGATCGTAACGTGACGCTCACCGCAGGAGCTGGGACTGGGAAGACAACCACGTTGACAGCCCGATATCTACGGATGTTCGAAATGTCGATCCAGACCGCACCAACTGATGACATTTCCGAGGATGAAGACACGTTGTCGCCGGAAAATATCCTGACGACAACGTTTACCGAGCGGGCAGCGAGCGAACTTGAGGAGAGCATCCGGTCAGAGATCACCGAGAGGATATCTGAGCGTAGTGCTGACGAATCCGAGGCGTGGCGGAGTATCGCAGACGAACTCGAAGACGGGTACATTCATACACTCCACGGCTTTTGTGCCCGCCTGCTCCGAGAGCATGCCTTGTCGATAGAGGGTATCGATCCCAGCTTCGAGCCGATCGACGAAGATGAGACAGCAGCCTTGATTCATGACACGGTTGGAGCTGTTCTAAAGGAATATGAGGAACACGACGCCACGCGAACGCTTGCGCAGCGTTTCTCTCGACAACAATTACGAGAAGTGCTGACGGACCTGCTCAGAGACCGACCAGCAAGCATCGAGTGGGCCAAACAGTGGGCCGACACTTCTATCGAGGATTATATCGGATTTGTCGAAACAGAGTTACACCCAATCGACCGCGGAGAAGCTGCCAACCGACTCGCCCAACCAGAGGTGACTGACGCTGTCGAAGTACTTGCCGGTATGATTGATGACCCGCCGGACATCGACACAGGAGGGGCTGCTTGGCAGCGTGCTGCGGGTGTCATCGAGATTCTTGATGATAGCTTCGACGACGGCATCGCTTCACGTCGGAAACAGGCATTGATTGCGGAACTAAGCCGTCATCTCACGACATCTGGTGATCGGTATGCCAGTTACACAGGGGCCAAGACACGGTGGAATGGGCATTCACAGAAAGATGCATTCGACGAGGCTTTTCAGCAACTTGTCAAAGCGATAGAGCCCGAGGAGTACGCCGTCAATGTCGATCTTGAGTTAGAGGCGAACAGTTTCCAACTCGTGACAGCACTTGCTGAACTGACGGTGATTGTGAGTGAGGAATACACAGACCGGAAGCATCGTCAAAATGTCTGTGATTTCTCCGATCTAATCTCGTACGCTGTCGAGTTTTTGCAGGCGGACAAGAACGAGCCGATCCGCCAAGAGCTGTGCGAGCAATTCGAGTACGTGATGGTGGATGAATTCCAAGACACAGATCCCCGGCAGTGGGACCTCATCAAGCTCCTGACCGCCAGTGAGAAAGATACATTCGATGCGCGAAACGTGTTCGTCGTCGGGGATGCCAAACAGAGCATCTACCGGTTCCGGAACGCAGACGTCGCACAGTTCCAGCAGACGGCTGAAACACTCGAGTGCACCCCCCGGACATCCGATGATGATGGGAATGTGCGTGAAGACGAGCACCTTTCGACGAATTTCCGAACGCTCCCGACTGTTCTTGAGACGATCAACGAACTCTTCGACGCGGTTCTAATTACCGATGGCGAGGCATACGAGGCGGCCCCTCAACGGCTATCCCCATACCGAGATGATCCAGCCGATATCGGGAGTGTTGAGTATATCCCAGTCCCAACTGACCCGGAACTTCGGGCGGACAGATTCGGTCACTATGAGGAATTTGCGCACGCTGATCCAGACGATGACGCTGAACTGGAAGCGATGGCTCTCGCTGCTCGCATTTCACAAGTGCTCGCTGAGCCCTGCCAGGTCTATCCCGAAGACCGTGAGGATCAAGACGAGCCACCCGAGCCACGAGCGATCGAACCGAATGACATCGCTATTCTGATCCGAAGTCGCACGAAGTTGAAAATATATGAACGAGCGCTTCACGATGCTGATATCCCATACTCTGTTGCGTCAGGAATCGGGTTCTACGAAACAGCCGAAGTCACCGCCCTTGTGAACCTGTTCCGAGCACTTGCTGACACTCAGGACGAACGTGCACTGTATGCGGTCCTCCGGTCACCGCTATTCGGGTTGACTGACGATACGCTTGCTCGCTTGAAACTCCACGACGAACCTCTGTGGGAAGCATTAGCATCAGCGGACGTTCGAAGACTCACATCGGCACACGAGCTGTTGTGTAAATGGCGGCGGCTCACAGGCGTGAATGATGACGGGACGGACAATCTCGACGCGTCGTGGGCAACACTACTCACGCAAATAATCGAAGATACTGGGTATCTCGTGTCGATCAGCGCAGGCAGTCGACCACAGCAGGCGATTGCAAACGTCGAGAAATTTCGGGAGCGTCTCCGGAGATGGAGCGATGATGGCATCCGAAGCCTCACCACACTCGTCAGTCGGATCGAGCAACGGATCGAGTTTGGTAGTCATGAAAGCGAGGCGGAAACGTCGGGCAATGGCGTGCAGATTCTTACGATTCACGACGCGAAAGGACTGGAGTTCCCATTTGTTGTAGTTCCAGGACTCGGCCGTGGGTTCAACGATGAAGCCGCCGTTGGGAGCGGTGCGGTTGAATTCGAGCAAGTCGGCGAACAGCACACTGTTGGCATGAAAGCGCCGTGTCTGTCCGATCCGTTCGAGATGAAAGACACGATTGCCCGGAAAACCCTTCGAGAGCGACGCCGGCGTGAGGAACGCGCTGAAGAGAAACGTGTTCTTTATGTCGCCTGTACACGGGCGAGAGACCACCTGTTACTTACCAGCCTGCACGGGCCCGAAGATGACGACGAAGCCGCATCGTTCGCCAATCTGGAACAGCCAGATCCTGACTCTGCGTCAAGTTGGCGTGACTGGACGCAACGTGCACTCCTGCCTAAGAAGGTTTGTCTCGAACTAAACCAGGCAAACCACGTACACCGCTCCTTCGGAAAGGGTTCATACCGTGTGTCAGTGCCGACACCAGGAGTCGAACTGGAACAGACGACATCACAGGATGACCCCACAGTGACACTTTCACCGGAACCAACATCGCCGGAGGCAAGATTCCGACTCTCAGCGACCGATCTGGCCTCATTACTTGGTGGCTACGGGGAGGTGCAGTTCGACGAGGAAACACAGACAGCCTATATCGAGGAGACCAAACAAAGTCCTGACCACCGACATCGAAAAAAGAGCCTCTCTGGTGAGCAACAAACCGGAGTGGAACACTCAGACGGGAAACTCGATGAAGAGGTGAGTCCACGGGTGTTTGGTGAGATGGTTCACCGGCTATGTGAACTCCGTCCTCCAGAATCGCAGTGGACAGACCTGATGACACAAACACTGGTGAATGAAGATGCCGAAGTCGAACTAACGACCGACCTGCAACAGCGGGTAACTCAACACGCTCAGTGTGGGATTGAATATGTTGAGACGCAGACTGCGGGTGCGACTGTCGAACAGCGGTACGATGAACTGTATGTCACTGCAGAATTCGAACAGGGAGAAATTGCAGGGTATATAGATCATCTAATTATTACCCCTGAGGAGTATCATATTATTGATTATAAGACTGGGTCGATGACCCCTGAGGAGATAGACGTGAACGGAGAATACTACACAAATCAGATGAAAGCGTACGCAATCGCGTTAGATCAACAGGAGACAAAAAGGGACGTCCGTGCGTCGCTCATATTCACCGATATATCTGAGGCGTGGGAAACCTTGTGGACAGCAGACGAGATTGCAGTGATCGAAGAGTCTCTCCGCTCCAATCTTGTCGGACGATTCTAATCAATTTCCTGTATTCTCACACCATCTTTTGTGACCGAATTCGACCCTCTCATCGGTGTTGGGTCTGAGTGAGAGAAGGTGTGTGAGATAAGCATATGCAGTCTTTCCAAATGGCTGGAAACTCGATACGCGTTTCAGTGCCGACAGTCATCGATTTAGGTTCGAGACTGTTTTAGCTGAATGCAGGCGGTAAGCCCCCCTCCTCAAGGAGCGAAGCCACTGCCTCAACGAGCCGCCGAAGGCGGCGAAGGGGTATGTCTGTGTCCCGAGAGCATCAGGCAAGTATCGAAGTTCTGAACGAATCCGAGTCATGAGTTGGTCTCGGGTTAAGGCCTATCGTCACAAACGGTTTGTCTGGGGATGCTGTCCGTCACGGAGACGTTGCCCAGATGCACTCGGCAGGCCAGCGCGACGGATTTGCTTCACAACACGCTCTATGTTGTACTCAACGCGATGCAGATCGACCGTTCGTGTGTCGCGGTGAATGACACCGTACGCTGCGCGCGGATCCTTATCACGTGGCTGTCCAACACTCCCAGGGTTGAATAAGAGTCCAGCATCGTCATGGTACCGCTGCAGGTCAAGTTGAAACTGGATATGAGAGTGCCCGACTGCAAGGTACTCCCATCCGTTCTCACGGGAGTGTGGAACAAGTGTTGTCGCGTTGGCTTTGGTGATGTATTTGTACGGTGTCTCACTGTTCGGGTGACCGTGTGCGAGCGACACGTCACCGTCGCAGATCGTGGTAGTGTACGGGAGGTCTTGCGTCCAGGCGAGTTGATCATCAGTGAGCGTGCCCAGCGCGTGCTGGATACCAGCTGTCGCGTCGGTGTTACTCGCGCACATCGCGGGTTCCGAGAGGAATAGCTCGTGATTCCCATACAGGGTTACGGTTGCGTGCTCACGAATGAGTTCGACACATTCGCCAGGATTCGGGCCGTAGCCGACAACATCGCCGAGGCAGACAAGTTCGTCAACCGCGGGCATATCATCAAGAACAGCTCGGAGAGCGGTGCTGTTGCCATGGATATCGGTTACAACGCCTATCGTGGTGGGGTCTATCATTCACGTTGAACTGAGACTGTGTTACGGTGATGCGCTTTTGAATTCAATACATTCCTCGTCCGAGGTCAATATCTGAGGAATCTCATGATAAGTTTCGTAGTGTTTCCGCCAGTCGGACGAAGAGACGGCTATTCCCAGGCTGGTGTCCGGCGACTTCGGTAAGTGTATTGGAAGATGTACTTTTTCGTGTATGTGAGGATTCGATATACGTATATTTGTTGATAATTTCATCGTGGCACTCTTTAGACTGAAGAGATGCTATCCCCTATATTAGCACTCTCCACGAGCGATTCGGAAAGTGCACTGGGAATATCTGAAGAATCGTCAGCGTACATAACTTGGTTGACGATGCAAACCGGGTGGTGATCACTGGTCCTGTCATCAAGCCAACCTACTCCACTGCTCTATCCACCGATTTAGTGCTCTGTCGCTATTCCAAGTGGGGATCCGTTCGCTCTGAGGAATTCGACAACATTTGTCGCATCATACTGGACTGAGCGAAGGGCCCATTCCATCGTATCCGTCTCAACGACGGCGTATCTGGCAAGCCCAGCATCGCCGTTACCATCAACCCTGACAGGGAGTCCTACAGCGCCGGGATTACACACGAGTAGTGGTTGATCGTCTGAGCCGACGACCTCAGCATGCTGGCAGTGCGTATGACCCAACAGTACAATTTTTGTCTCATCATCTACACTGTCAGTGATTTCCTCAAATGAGCCTGGGTAGACGCCAGGTTCACCACCGACTCCAGTGGCGCGGTCTGGAGTCGGCTGACAGTGTGCAAGCACGGTACCGTTCATGATTTTATCGATTACCGGACGGTCCTGCAGCCACGTTCTGTTTGCTGCGGATAGTCTCTCTTTGATGAGTTCATATTCGAAGACATCCACATCACGCTTTGGGAGGAACTTTCGGTTGTCAAACACTCGCGAATCGTGATTGCCATGCACTACATGGTCGGCATTCTGACGAACCAGCGACACACAGGTACCAGGCGAACCGAGAGCACCAACGATATCGCCAAGACATACCACTGTGTCGGCTTCGCTCATTACAGGAGCGTCAAGCACCGCTTCAAGAGCCGGTGCGTTTCCATGAATATCCGCAATCACGGCCAGTTTCATCGTCTGTTCATTGATTCAATCACACATGAATTGACATCCCTCCCGCCGGTAAGCGAAGACTCTACGAAGTGGATATTCGCGGTGCGCGTTTCCTCGGTTCTCAAGCACGTGTAACGTCGAAGGTCGTCGTCCAGGGTAGAGTCGAGAGGCGTGTTGCCACTCTTTCCGCCATGAGGGGGGATGTGTCGTGGAACTTCGTGGTGATAACCACAGTAATCATTACGGGGTAATGAGGTATGGCATCTGAAATATCGATTGGAATTTCAAGCCATGCTATCATCGGTAGTCTGTATCATCGACTGTCAGATTCATCTCTGCCGTTCCCCTCGCACTTCTGTAACGGGTGTGGCTGGTTTGAGAGACAAATTCAGAGTCATCATGAAAATCCTCGATTTTCGAACGACACAGTCACCCGAACACCTGTTCCACCGCGAGGGGGGTCTCGAACGAGGGAGCCGTATCGTGAACTGCCTTGGGTCAACTGAAGTGGTTTGAGATCCAGGGCGTCATCATGAGAACGGAAATCGACAATTTCCAATCGGGAACAAGAGCGAGGCTTCTTCCCACGAATTAGTTCCTCACATTCTCGGTTTCACCATCGGTTTGGTAGCCGCGAACAGATGAAACAGGGTCGTGGTCGGCCGGTTCACTCAGCCTGTTGTCAACCCGTCTCAAAGTCACAACGTGATTTTGCGGGCTGCACAAGAGCTTCGCTCTTGTGAACGTCGCACCCTCTCAATTTGAGGACTGTTGAGAGCAGGCATATTTCGGTTCAATTTCTTCAACCCTCTCGCACCAATCAGTAATGCCGCTTTACCGTCTGCATGGTCTTGGAACCCATACTGGACACACTGAAGTCGTTTCCCTGTCTATTTGAACGAGTTGTACGCCCACAGTCCACACTTCTTGACTCGTGCACTCGGGATCAGTTTCTTTGGAAGGGATCGCATTCTACGCAGCTTTGTACGACACGAAGTCTTGCAATTGTGTGAAAGCTCATCAATACAGGCGTTGATAGAGATGCAAGCGCACACCTCCGTCTTCAGGCGGAGGTTGAGCGACACTCGGCTCGTTTGTCCCGGCAGTGTGAAGACTGTGGCCCCAGTTGTAACGGATGCGACGGAATCGGTGAGAGGCCGTCCCCAAACCAAACCACAAGGGATGGCGAACCAGCGGTGGTTCGCACGGCAATGACACGGATTCCGACGGGGCCTCATTGGCCGGGCCACAGCCCTACGAGGGAGACAAACGAGAGTTCCCCCGGTGTGTCGCCGGTTCCCTCCGAGTGCGGGTTGGAATCAAAGGGCGACGACCGCCCGAATCCGATGGTCGGATTCCCCCGCGTTTACGCGGAGGAGGAGGTCAATCGCTGTGCGGTGTTTTGCACGACGGCGGCGCTCTGCTCAACCACGTCTTCCATGTTGTGCCAATCCCACCCGTCGTAGTTGAGGCTCGTACCTCGTTGAACACGTGGTGACACTCCAAACGGGCGTTCTGTGTCACCCGTTGTCGGGCTCGGTGGGTTCTGAGATACGGACAATTTTCACGTCAGCGCTACGCCAGCGTTTTCGAACCGTAAGGGCGCTATTCCCGAACTCCTTGAGTTCAGCATTGAGGATTTCTTCGCTGTCGATTTCAAAGCGGTTCCCCATCCAAATGTATCATCTCGGAGGGCGATGTTTCGGAGGCACTTCTCAATTAATCATATATGTTTTGCTTTTATCTAACTAATTATGTCTCGTTTACATTATCAGGGTGAATTCGGATGAGTAGATACGTCATTTCGGATCATCACTTTGGACACTCGCGTATCATCGGCTACACTGACAGACCGTTCAGTTCGGTCGGCGAAATGAATCAGACGATGTTGAACCGACACTACGAGACCGTGAAAGAGACAGATGTACTGATTCACTTAGGTGACGTTGCAATGGACATGCGGGATGGCGAGGAGACTATCGAGCACTTTGAGCGGTTGGACGGGGACGTGTTGGTTCGGGGGAACCACGATGTGGGGCTAAATTCCGAGAGAGCTCCCTTTGTCATCTTGGATGCATGCGTGATTGAACACGACGGTCGTGAATTTTATTGTACCCACCGACCCGGGGATATTCCCGACAATTGGGATGGGTGGGCTATCCACGGTCATATCCATAACAATGACACACAGATGTACCCGTTTATTGCGGCCGACACCCAACGAGTCAATGTTAGTAGTGAGCTGTTAAACTACAGACCTATTGCGCTGGATACACTGAATGGCATCATTGATGCATGCCCCGACGGGTCACGTATCCGCGATGTTGATATTGCCCGGAAAACACTCGCATGACCAGCGCGTAACCGATCTGTTTCAAATCTCGGGTGTCCTCATTGTGTCATCAAACGGCGTGCCTGTCAGAGACATGGATTCAGTTGGCTGTCTGTTGCCAAAGATTCATGACTTGCGCTTCCGAGACTGATGACATCGAGATGTCGAATAGAACCATCACAACCGAGGCGACCGCATGTCGTAGCCGACAGCCACAGAAAGCAACGATTGAGGCGATGATAGTCGGTAACAGCAGTGACCCGGCAAGTGCACGTGCTCTTGTGCGGGACCGAACAGAGACAATTCGTGGGTCAATAACGACTATCTCTTCTGAACAGCTTCAAACGGTTGAGATACGGGTTGATGAGGTTGATGACCTTTTTGGACCAGAAACTGATGCCGATTATCGCGCTGAAGAAACGTTCGCAGTTCGGTGTCATCCTGAACAGCTCGGGGCTCTTGTCACTGAAATCACCGACGCTGGTGGAACGGTTCAACGAGTGGAGTTTGGTCTGCAACCTGCAACGCGCCAGCAACTTCAAGATGATGCACTGGAAGCAGCACTGGAGCGTGCCCGTGAACAAGCGGAACGAATTGCAGCTACTGAGGGGCTTAGGCTGTCACGTGTTCACTCTGTGTCGACACTACCGGCGAAATCAAGCAACAACAATGCTGATTTTGCTGACGAGCTACTAGTTGATGCTGGCAGAAAGCAACTTACGCCAACACCAATTGAAGTGGCCGAGCGTGTTGAGGTCATCTATCAAATTGTGGATGGTTAATCCGGCCAATAGCGTGGATTCTGACTGTGAACATACAGATCGCTCCCCAGATCATATATTGACCTCTTCCTGCGCCCGAAGACGGGGGACCTACAATCCTACGAGTACCAGACTCTTGATAGTGAAACAGCGAATATCAGTTCGGCGTCCCAACACCACAACCGTCTCACACAGTGGAAGGACGAATTTCCGGTGTTCAGCATTATACAAGCTGGAGCCTCCGACCTCAAGGAGTGAGCGAAGCGAGCGAGTCGGTCGGAGAGGAAAACGACATGGGACGACACAACCGGCATACTGTGGCCACCTGACTCCCACATGATTAAGAACAGATAGCTCTTCGTCTGACGTATGGAAGTGCGTCGAACCGCGCCGGTCAAACTCATCGTTCCCGATGAGCGACGCGACGACCTCCACGAGTCAGCTCGCCAGTTCCTTCACTGTGCGAACCGTGCCGCCGAGTTCTGTTGGGACGATCGCTCCTACATCAACTGCGTTACGGCGAACACGACCGCACGGGATGCGCTCTATGAGGAACTGCGAGAGGAAACTGATCTCACTGCGAACCTCGTCCAAGAAGCCATCCGACGTGCCGTCCAGGCGACGAAAGGGTGTGTCGAACGGTAGAAACAAGCGAAGCGTGTGAGCCAGCCGGAGTTCACATCGTGGAGTATGCTCTATGATAAGCGGAGTGCGACGTTCTACCGGAACGAAGTCTCGCTTTCAACCGTCAACGGGCGTGTTGAGTGCGAGTTTGAACTCCCGGCGGACAGCCCGACACCCT
>ERZ1034569.655-NODE-655-length-12307-cov-6.336190_pt1 | contig 12307 bp, 4 predicted proteins | sample MGYA00520706_ERZ1034569 | MGnify/ENA primary metagenome ERZ1034569 (study PRJEB33760, sample SAMEA4777722) | hypersaline lake metagenome | biome: hypersaline environment; feature: brines | place: Spain | collected 2014-08 | depth 0 m ...
AGGCACTAACGAGGCTGCGACACCAATCACTGCGACTCAGAAAACGGACGGAGGCGGTGGAACTAGTCAAACAAGCGGTTGAATCCTCTGGTCACGCCATCTGGATGTCCGACGCGACAGGAACGATCAAGTACGTCAACTCAGAGTTCGAATCGATTACGGGTTACAGTCGGACTGAAGCTGTCGGTGAGTCACCAGAGCTTATCAGTTCTGGAGCGATGACCGACGACTACTTCAGTGATCTTTGGGAGACGATCACCGCTGGCGACACGTGGCATGAAGAAATTACAAACCAACGACGAGACGGCTCCCAGTACGTCGCAGATCAAACTATCGCGCCAATTGTCGAAGATGGTGAGCCGAAAGCTTTCGTCGCAGTCCAAAGAGATATCACCGAGCGCAAAGAGATTGAGCAACGGCTCTCCTTATATCGTGATATTGTTGAGCGGCTTGAGGATCCAATTATGCTCCAGAGCTGTGAGGGAGAGTTTCGACTGGTTAACGACGCACTGTGCTCGTTTGCCGGGCTCTCAAGGGATGAATTACTCGGCGATGGTGAATACGAGTTTATGGACGCAGCCACTGCCACAGAGATTGCCCGGCAGAAACAGCGTGTAATCGAGACCGAACAGCCAGTCGAATACAGTGTTGAGCCGACGTTCACACATACTGACAAGGAGGCGGTCTTCTACACGAGCCGGTACCCCTACTATGAGGATGGAGAACTCACAGGCACAGTTGCGATCTGTCGGGATGTCACCAATCTCGACAAGCGGACGCGACAGTTGAAAGTCTTCGACAATATTTTGCGCCATAATATTCGCAACGATGTGAATGTAATCCGTGGTCGAGGCAAGCAGCTTCAAGATGAACTCGATGGTGACCTCAAGGCTGCTGCCGATGTTATTGTTGAGCGAGCTAACGGCCTGTTGACGACGAGCGAGAAGTCACGAAAGATTACTGACGGCCTCAGTGATCCACGCGACCCGGCCCCGGTAGACCTCGGACAGGTAGTTCGAAATCTTGCGGAAGAGACGGGTCAAAATTGGTCTAACGCAAGTATCGATGTTTCGGCCCCGGCTCAACTTGTTGTCTCTGCGTCTGACTCGATTGATACCGCTATCGAAGAGCTACTGATTAACGCTGTAGTCCACAACGACAGCGACGAACCACGTGTATCTGTTGACCTTACTGTTGACAGTTCATGGGGTATCCTCCGCGTACGAGACAATGGTCCGGGTATTCCGGAGTTTGACAGAAACGTTCTTGAATCGGGCGGAGCTATCGAGACACTCTCTCACGGCAGCGGACTCGGATTGTGGCTCGTCTATTGGACCATCACTCACTCTGGCGGAAAGATTCGTGTTGACGACCGCGAGCAAGGTGGGACCGAGATTACGATTAGGCTCCCGTTAGCAGCTGAGAAGTGACTTCTTCTACTCCTTTAACAAGTAATTTTACCGGCTGTGCTCCCATTTGTTTGATATGACCAACTCGCCTGGCGAGACGATTGAGGCTCTACATGACGTTGCGACCAGACTTCAATCTCAGGATACGACTGAGAGTGTCTGTGATTTAACTGTTAGTGCCGCATCAGATATTCTGGATTTTAATCTTTGTACTATCTTGATTCGCGATGGCGAGTGGCTCGTTCCGCGCGGCACATCAAAAGATGCTCCAGCAGACGGAAGTCGTCAGATGCGTCTTGACCAAGGATTAGCAGGCAAAACATATCAGACCGGAGAGTCGCAACTTGTTAACACAATAGAACCGGATGACAATACGGACCCCGCGAAGCTGGACTATCGGTCAGGCATAAGTGTTCCAATCGACGACCACGGTGTTTTTCAGGCGGTTAGTACGACTGAGTCTGCGTTTACCGTAGACGATATTGAGTTAGCTGAGCTACTTGTGAGTCACTCAAAAACAGCTCTTGATCGCATCGAAAGAGAGCAAGAACTGAAACAGCAAATTGAACGTCTAGATCGGTTTGCCTCAGTAGTCAGCCACGACCTCCGCAACCCACTGAATATCGCTCAAGGATACCTCGAAACCGTTCGTGAGGAGGAAGATAGTGAGCCTCTTCGAAAGGTCGCCGCCGCTCATGAACGAATGGACCACTTGATTGACGACATGTTAACTTTTGCACGAATCGGAACAGAGGCGCTCAATCTGGAGACTGTAGAGTTAGCACAACTCACTGAAGAAAGTTGGTCGAGTGTTGATCAACAGAACGCCACGTTATCCATTGACACAGAGCAATATATCAGCGCAGATCGGACGCGTCTTCGTCAGTTGTTGGAGAATATTTTGTCAAACGCAGTGATGTATGGTGGGTCAGATGTTTTTGTGAGGGTCGGGGAACTTGAAGATGGCTTCTATATTGAAGATGATGGCCCCGGTATTCCAGCTACAGATCGCACGGCTGTATTTGAGGCGGGATACTCTCCGGGTACGGAAGGTACTGGATTTGGATTAAGTATTGTTAAGCAGGTTACTGAAGCACATGGGTGGGACATTCGTATTACCGAAGGAAGTGACAACGGTACACGATTCGAGATTACTAAGATTGACATTATTTCTCAGTGACACCCCCGCACAGGGTGATACAGCAAGGGACACGTATCGAGAGAGCCTCTAAGATATTGTCTTAACGTACGAGATTGAGATCGTTAGAAGATCGGAACACCATTCTCACCGTCGTTCCCCGTGGCTCATTATCGTTAAATTGGAGTACTCCACCAGCCTGTTCAACGATCGCTTTCACGAGCCATAGTCCAAGACCAGAGCCATGAAGAACAGGCTGAATCGTTTCTTCACCAGTCCGTATATCGCGCTCCTCATCCGGAATACCCGGCCCGCTGTCACTCACTTCGAGATACGATGCGTCACTATCTGACCAGACCCGAATCGAAACTGACGCTTGGTCACGGTCTGAATGGATAACCGCGTTTTCGATAAGTTCCTCGACCGCTGTTTCGATCGTTCCGTTTGGAACGCTGACTGGCTCACCGGGCGTTTCCAGCGTAATGTCTGCCTCAGGGAATTCTGTTTGAGTGTTTGATACTGCGTATTCGGCTGACTGTGTAAGATCGGTTGACTCAGCTGTTCGCGACTTCGAGAGAACTTTTGTGACCTGCCGTATTTTCCCAGCCATATCAATCAACTTCTGACTGTGCTCCGAGACTGTTTCAGCGGTGTTCACAACTTCGGGGTCAGTTGTCTGTTGTTCAATCAGCTCTGCGCTCCCCTTCACAACGTTCATCGTATTCTTTATGTTATGGCGGAGCACCCGGTCAAGAACCTGAAGTTGCTGCTCACGTTGTCTAACCTCGCTAAGATCATGAACCGACCCCACTACACCGGTAACCGCTCCATCGTCGTCCCACAACGGCGAAAGAACAGCCCGAACGAAGCGCTGTCGCTCACCCGTAGCGGCCTCAGTTTCGAGTTCCAAAACAACTGATTCTCCATCCAGCGCTTGTTTTATTGCGGGCTCAATCTTCTCAGTAGTACTTTTTTCAACGATCGAATCAATTTGTGTCCCCCGAACTCGGCCCGAATCAAGTCCATAAAACTGCCGAAAGTCCTCGTTAGCGAATATAAGTCGCTCTGATGAGTCAATACAGAAAATCCACGTAGGCGACGCCTCGACTGCCGATTTGTATTGTCGGAGCCGCTCCCGTTTCTCTTTGTCTTCTGTGATATCCCGGTGAAAACCGGCGAATTCGCTGATTGTACCCTCTGTGTCGGTAATAGGAGCAAACGTTTCTTTTGTCCAGAATTCCGGTCGATCATCGTGGTTGTCACAACGCTCGATGGTCACTGATTCACCTTCCTCGACGGCTCTCTGGACCGTTGCGGCCATTTCCGAATCTTTGCCATCACAGAACAGCGCTGTGAGGTCAGACCGATCCTCCAGATCGTTCTGCGCTAGTCCGTCGAACCGATCGTTTGCGTACACGAGCGGGTCGTCTTCCTGATGTAAATCGAATATTGTGATTCCAATCGGTGCTTTATCCATCACTCTGGATTTGCGATGGAGTTCGCGGCGTGTCCGCTCGGATGCCGTCACTTCAGTATACACGTATGCTCGGTGCGCGCCCACCCGCTCGCTCGGTAACCCCGTCTCGACCACCCGGTAATACCGAGTTTCACCGTCAGCTTCCCACTCGAAGATCGGATCGTCTCGAACCGTACACTCGTACAGTCTCGGCGCAGTGTCAGCGAAACTCGTTTCACCGGCCCCGCGGAGCTCATCGAATGTCTTAGCGGCGGTGGGGCTTATGTGTCTTATTTCTCCCTCGACATCAACGATAACTGTTGCTTCGTTGAGATGCGTGAGGACCTGTTTTCGCCAGAACCGTGGAATCGGGCGAAACGTCTCATTCAAAAACACGAAGCTTCCCAACGCGAAAACGGCCATTCCAAGAGGAGCATAGCTCGTCTCGACAAACTGCGGCGGGACGCGCCCCAGTCCGATAGCGACGTCCACTACTGCTGGGACGGCTGTGAGGACTACAACGATCCCGAGCCGCCAGTCTTTGATGCGAGAGGTGGTCACGGCTTCGATCAGCCAGACCGTTGCAACCCCGACCGACAGGTATGCCGCCCCGGAGATCAACCAATAGGTAACACCGGGATTAAACGCAAGGTGCGCGAACGGTTCGGTTGAGACATAGGCAGTGAAGTAGAGATTATACGTGGGGTTAGTGAGTTTGATAGCGATAGCGCCGAGGTACAGCCCAACCGCAAGACGCCGCAGTGCGGGGCGCCGGTGGTATTCGTGACCTGCGTACGCCGACGCAAAGTATAGCCACGCGCCAATACTAGCAAGTCCAACAATTAACCCGATGATTCGCAACCATACGGCTGCTGAAACCCAACTGATCGCGAACTGTATCGCAGTTGTCGCTGTCCACCCACCAGCCAGAACGAACACTGACACAAGCCCAAGGCGTGTATCACGCTCGGCGATATCGGTTGCTCGCCAAGCCCCATAACCCGAAATGAGCGTCGCGAAAGCGAAAACCGCGATATACGCCGCCCGTGCTACCTCCATACATATCTCATTTTATCTATTATAAAATGTGTTATGGTAGTCCCAAGATTCTTTTGTGTCATTACTATTGGAATTCTACGACTCAAAATATCCCCCAGCAGCAGAGGAGATAGGTCAACTCAGTTGCTTTCCTCCTCGCAGCGAGACTCAGACGACACATTGCCTCCATCCGCGGCCATCTGAGACTGTGTGTTTGCCTGAACTGTCGTTTCTTGTTGTGTTTCGAACCCAGTCACCTGATCGTTGAGATCATCAGCCAGCGTCGAGAGTTCTTGAATCGTTTCGGTCGTTTCCGCGAGTGACGACGTCTGCTCCTCGGTCGCCGCCGACACGTTGCTCGCCTCCGCGGCGGTCTGTTCACTTACACTTGCCACCTCATCTACCACCGAGACGACCTCCTCTGTCGAGGCGGCCTGGTCATCCGTCGCGTCACTAATTTCTCGGATGCCGCTCTCAGCCTCCTGTACTGCGTCCGCGATCTCATCAAACATCTCAATTGCACTCTCGATCGTTTCCGACCCGCGCTCAACGCGCTCGCTCATCTCCTCCATTCCCGCAACTGTTTCCGTTGTACTTTCTTGTGCAGTCTCAATCCGCTCTTCTACAGCAGTCGTCGCTTTTCCTGCTTCCTCTGCGAGCGATTTGACTTCAGAGGCTACAACACCGAACCCCTCTCCAGCTTCTCCAGCCCGCGCTGCCTCGATCGACGCGTTCAGCGCCAGAATGTTTGTTTTCTCCGCGATTCCGGAGATCATCTCTACAATCTCTCCAATCTCGTCCATATCCTCTTCGAGAGCCTTGACCTGTGCGGCTGCCTCGTCGGCTTGTTGCTCTATCGACTCGATCTCTTCAGTCGCCTCCGAGGCGTACTCACGCCCTTCATTCCCCTGTTCAACGGCTGCTCCAGCCGTTGCAGCCACTTGATCTGCCGAAGACGCAATCTCTTCGACCGTAGCGGACATGTCGTTCATCTCGTTAGCGACTTCTTGCAGATTTTCACTCTGCGTGTCTGCTCCGTGTGAGATCTCCTCGACGGACCCGGCAACCTCTTCACTTGCTTCCTTGACTTCTTCCGTGTTTTGCGCAACAACATCACTTGAAGTGGCGACGTTCTCGACAATTTCTTTAACACTACCAACACTATCACTAAGACGGTCTATTCCATTTTCTAAGTTAGACAGCACGTCGCCGTACGCTCCTGGGTAATCGGTATCGATGTCTTGCGCGAGTTGACCCTGCTCTAACCGGTCGCTCGCAGTCGATATTTGCTCGAAACTGTTCGACAGCTGGGTCGTCCCCACCGCGAGGTCATCAAGCACGGCACCGTACTGGCCGGGGCGGTTGGTGTTGACGTCGTCATCGAGCACACCCTGTTGAAGGTCGCTACTAACGCTCTGAATTTGCTCGAAACTTGCCGCGAGCTCGCCGGCACCCGTTTCAAGATTGGTTATCGTCTCACCGTACGTTCCGGGGTATTGAGATTCAAATTCCCAGTTGAGATCCCCCTGTTTGAGCCCTTCACTTGCGGTTCCAATCTGGGAAAACACGCCTTCGAGGTTTTCTTGCATCTTGGTGTATGCCTCTACCATCCGCCCGATTTCATCATTCTCGACGTGTTGACCTACCTCCTTATCGAGTTCTCCGTTACTGATCGCGGTGAGCCCGTTCGATAGCTGCTTGATTGGTGGTGTGATGCGACCGGCGACGAATAGGCCGATCATAATCGCTACGATGAACGCTCCGATGGTCAGCCCGAGAACTTCCAACTGTGCGGCTTGTGTCGTGCTGTCGGCTGCAACAACCGATGACTCTTTGTCTTCGATAGCTGCCTGCTCGAGCGTCTGCGCCGAGTCTTTGGTATCTGCGACGATCGCGTCTAACTCATCGCTCTTTGCCTGCGCTTGCTCCATATCACCGGCTTCTAAGGCTGTAAACAGTTCCTGAGCAGTTCTGGAGTACTGTTCGTGTTGTTCCTGTAATTCTTCGAATTCTGCTTGTTCTGCTTCGCTCAGCTCTTGTTGTTGTAACTTGGCGGAGTATTCGTCGAATCTCCCACCTGCTGCTTCGAATTTCGACTGCTCTCCTTCTTCGCCGAGGAGTGCGGCGTGTACAGCGACTTGTTGCTCTTCGATGGCTACGAGCATGTTTAGCGAAGCATCGATTTTGTCGCCGTCTTCAGAGATGACGTGTGCCTCTTCATCGACGTCTCCAACGGCTTGGTATCCGATCGTGCCCGTGACGCCCACCAGTAGCGCCACTAAGACGAATGCGATGATGAGTTTCGGCCGAAGATCCAACCGATCGATCGCAATCTTATCCAGCATATCTGAGACTGTATGTCAGTTTCATAAGTAGTTACGCACCTAGATATTGTCTGTGATAATCAAGAACGGTAGTTGCCCAATAAAATTGGAGTAATTAAATCTGTACGCTTCTACAGAAAGTGTTGTTCCCTTATCACAAACTATCCAACAGGTTAATACGGTCTTATTTCGATAACGATATATGAATATCACCGACCAATCAAATAGCGAGGTTAATTCGTTAGCTTTCGCTGAAACTATTGGCGGCGCGAGATCGAGTGAAATAGTTGTTGATAACCTACTGTTGCTAGCTCAGTCATTTCTTTCTAACTCGGCGGTCGCTTTCTACAGAAATGGTACCGAATCAGATTTAGCTACAGAACTTAGTCCACAAAAAACTACAGATAACTTTGGAAATGTCAGGGAAGAGGCCGTGTCGCTACCAGTTGTACGCTCTGTTATCAAGAACGGTCAACCGCAGCGGCGTACTGATTTGGAAACAAAAAGTCTCAGCGAAAGTGAGGAATGTGCCACAACAGACATCTTTCTACCTGTAGGTGGACATGGTGTATTACGAGTTGAACCGTTGAATGAAGATCATATCCCCAGCGGTGATCTTTCGCGACTGACTCAGGCTACATCTGCGGCTACAGCAGCACTTGACCGACTGATCCAAGATAGCGGAGCAGATGAGGACGAACAACAGCGTACAGTCGAATTTGATGCGGACTCACTCGATCAAGTCTATCAGCCTAAAACAACTACAGATAGTCACAAGGCAATCGTCACCCAACTACTCTCACTTGGTCAGGATTACGTTGGACTCGACACTGGAATTCTTACGAAAGTAGAGAACTCAACAATCGATATTATGTACACGGTTGGTTCGACGACCGAGCGTGAAAAAGAGACGACATACGAGATTTCGGATCAGCTGTGTGAAGCCACACTCAATCAAGACCTTCTCGAATCCATATCGTTCGCCGACGCGTCTGTGGAGGATTACGGAACGCATCCAGCGTCTGAGAACAGCGTCGCGTATATCGGCGTGCCAGTCTTTGTTGATGGAGAACTATACGGAACGATCAACTTTACGAGTAGCGAGCCGCGGTCAGAGACGTTTGACCGCGACGAACACGAGTTTATCAACCTTCTCGCACAGCGGATTGGGATTGAAATCGAACACCAGAACCAACTCTTAGACGTCGAACGGTACGAGACCATTCTTCAAGCAGTTGATGACCCAGTATATGCGCTCGATGCTAATGGAAAATTCACATTCGTCAACGATGCCGCAGAGCGAGAGTTCGGGTACGGAGAGGACGTGATCGGTGCAGACCCATCAGTCGGGATGGATGAGAACGACATCGCTCATATCCAATCGCAGATTGATGATCTAATTACGACCGATCAGCGGTCAAAACGATCGGAATTCGAACTTAAATCGCGTAACGGCGAGCCTAAGATTGTCGAGAACCGGATCGCATTAATTGGCGAAAATGAATTCCGTGGAACAGCTGGTGTCCTTCGAGATGTCACCAGTAGAAAAGAACGAGAGCGGCAGTTGGCCTCGTTTCAAAGGGCAATTGAGCAAGGTGCTGATGGCGTCGCTATTCTGGACGACGAGGAGTACGTCTATGTTGATGACACTCATGTCGAGATGTACGGATTCGACAACAAAGACCAGTTAATTGGGTCAACGTGGCACACGCTGTACGACGATTCTGAGATTTCTCGGCTCGAAGCAGAAGCCCTCCCAGCAGTTGAGTCCGACGGTCACTGGCGCGGACAGGTCACAGGTCAACGTCCGGACGGAACGAGTTTCCCGACTGAGATCTCCCTAACTCTGATCGATGATGGTCGAATTGTGTGTACTGCTCGCGACGAGACCGAGCAACGACGTCAACAGCGTGAGCTCAAACTCTTCCAGCAGGCTATTGAACAAGCGGCTGATGGCGTCGCAGTTCTTAAAGATGACAAATACACGTACATCGACAAGACACATATTGAGATGTACGGCTTCGAGAGTAAGGAGGAGTTGCTTGGAGACTCTTGGCGCAGACTGTACGATGACGCTGAGATCGAACGGTTCGAAACCGAGGTCTTCCCAGCTCTCGAAGCTGACGGCCACTGGCGTGGGCCGGTTACGGGTACCCAGCCTGATGGAACGACGTTCCCTGCTGAACTCTCTCTGACAATCATCGACGATGGTCGCCTCGTCTGTACTGTCCGGGACGAAACGGACCGCAAAGAACGCGAGCGTGAACTGGAACTGAAAGAGCGGGCGATGGACGAAGCCAGTGTTGCCATCCAGATCGCTGACGCAACAAAAGACGACAATCCGTTAGTGTACGTTAATGACGGGTTCGAACAAATAACTGGATACGAGCCAGAGGAGGTACTCGGCCAAAATCCACGGTTTCTCCAGGGTGACGACACCGACCCAGAAAGTAGACAGAGGCTACGCGAAGCGATTAGCCGAGAAGAACCGGTCTCACTTGACATTCAAAACTATCGAAAAGACGGGACACCGTACTGGAGTCAGCTCTCGATCACACCCGTTACAGACAAACACGGTACTGTCGAGAACTACATCGGTATCCAGCAGGATATTACTGAACGCAGAGAGCGCGAACAGAAATTGCTTGCAGAGCGCGAGCGATTCCGGTTATTGATTGAAAGCGTTGACGAGTATGCTTTCCTCGCCATCAATGAAGACGGGCAGATCCAGACGTGGAACGAGAGCGCCAAACAGCTGTTCGGATACACTGATGAATCGGCACTTGGGATGGACGTCGCTACACTCCACCCGCCTGCTGATCGAAAATCAAAGATCCCAGAGAGACTGCTTCAGCAGGCCAAAGTCGCTGGGAAGAGCTCTCACGAAGGATGGCGAGTGACAGCTGATGGGGACCAGTTCTATGCTGATACACGGTACGTCCGGCTCGAGAACGATGAGGGGAAATCAAATAGGTACGCGCAGATTGTCCGGGTCATGACTGCGCGTCACCAGCAGAGGCGTCGCACTGAGCGATTCGTTGAAGAGTCTGAGGACGTGATCGCAATCGTTGGGACAGACGGGACGTTTAGCTACGTTAGCGGCTCAGCACAAGCCGTTCTTGCGTATGATCCAAATGAGATAGTCGGTGAAAATATCTTCGATTACGTCCATGAGACTGAACGCGAGCAGTTGATGCAGACGTTTTTCGCTACTGTCGAAAGCACGGATGCTGACCAGCAGGCAGAATGTCGCTTCAAATCGGGTAACGACGACTGGCTCAATATTGAGTTACAGTGCCGAAATATGTTGGACGACGACGCTATCGACGGAATGCTACTGTACCTCCGAGACGTTACCGACAGTAAGCAGCGTACACGGCGATTTGAGAGTATCTTCAATCAGACGTTCCAGTTTGCGGGGTTGTTGGAACCTGACGGAACGGTTATCGAGGTGAACGACAGTGAAATAATACCCGCTAGCGATCAAAGTGACGGAATAGCTGGAGATCTATTCCACGAAACGCCCTTCTGGACGCACTCAGAGACAGTACAAAATAAAGTACAGGATGCGATCACTCAAGCCCGAAAGGGTGAGACCGTTCGATTCAAAACGGAGATGCAAGACGCGTCCGGTCTCGCGACGGTTGACCTCTCGATAAAACCGGTCATAACGGGTGAAGGAGATATTTCTGTGCTTGTCGCAGAGGGTCGCGACATTACCGACCAACAGCACCGACGCCAGCATATTGATGTCATCCACCGGGTGATGCGGCACAACATGCGAAATGACCTATCAAAACTTCGTGGCTGGGCACAGCAAATGAGTGAGGAGCCAGAGCCGAGCACGCGTGCCGAACACCTCGCAACGCTCGAACGGATATTTGACAAGTGGGAGTCAATGACTGATCGTGTAAAGCAGATACGCCAAGCATCTCGACAATCAAACAAAGTAGCTGGTGTTAATCCCGGGTCACTAATTGAGGACGCTGTGGCTCCAATCAACGAACAGTACCCCACCGCGACTATTTCAACTGACATATCAGTTGACGCGTCAACACAAGTGCCGGCGATACTGCTTGACGCTGTCCGAGAACTTGTGGAGAACGCAGCTAAGGCTGATACTGACGCTACGATTAATCTTGAGGTCACCCCGGCTGAAAACGAGTGGGTTGAACTCTGTGTCTGCGACGACGGACCCGGTCTCCCAGAAATCGAGGCTCATGCCCTCGAGACTGGGAACGAAACCGACCTTGATCATGGGCAGGGCCTTGGACTGTGGATGGTTCGGATGATCACCACACAGGTAGGCGGAGATATCTCGGTTGAACTGAATGAGAAGGGAACGGAAATCAACCTCCACATTCCTACTAAGTGACTACAAAGTCGGTACGTGTCTAAATTCAGGGTGAGTAACAAGCAATATGCGGGTGCGCCTACATTAACATGTATGTCTAGACTGCGAGGATCAGCCGTGGTCATGACATTCGGTAGTCTGCTGTTGACCCTATCCGTTGGCCACCATGTACGAGAGATTGCTGTACTCTCCACTCAACTTGGACCGATGATCGCACTATTTTTAGACGGGAGCCTTAGTCTCGGTATAATATACGCAGGATACTGGCTTCGTCAAAGAGATCTGACCGCTACTACCGAATGGTCTGTTGGTATTTGGACGATTTTTGGTGGTCTTGTAGGAGCTACGATTGCAGGAATAACACTTACAGTCGAGGTAATTGAGGGTCGGCCGCTCGTAGAACCACAGTTTAGGCTGTTAGTTTCCGCGGGTGGTGGGGCGTTAGTACTGTTTACTGCCGGATACTACGCAGCCCGCCAACAAACGCTCAATCACCGATACGAAACCCTGTTCAATAACACGATTCAGATAACTGGTCTCTTACGATTAGACGGAAGCATCATCGAGATCAACGACACCGCACTGGAA
>ERZ1034569.656-NODE-656-length-12298-cov-4.320265_pt1 | contig 12298 bp, 11 predicted proteins | sample MGYA00520706_ERZ1034569 | MGnify/ENA primary metagenome ERZ1034569 (study PRJEB33760, sample SAMEA4777722) | hypersaline lake metagenome | biome: hypersaline environment; feature: brines | place: Spain | collected 2014-08 | depth 0 m ...
TGAAGCCTGTTCGTTGCCCGGTGTCCTGTTTCTGTCCTGTTGAGGGCCTGTATCTTCCCCTGGACTTCTCTGTGGGCCTTGACCTCTGGCTTCGTTTCCTTCGACCTCTATATCTGTACTATTGCCGGATCTCTCTATGTCTGCCTCTGTACCTTCATTCTCTACTTCTACTTCGGTCCTGTTCGGACCTCTCTCAACTTCTACCTCTGTATCTGTTGTTCTCTCGGACTCTAGCTCGGAGATTCTATTTCTTAACTCCATGATGGTCTCCCGTAGCTCGGAGATTCTTTCACGTGCCTGCTCCATGTTCTGAGCAGTCTCTCTTCCTGTCTGGTTGTTTACTTCGTCTTCCTCTATCTCCTGTTCAAGCCTGTAGACTTCCCCTGAGGAGCCGTCTACCCTCACATCTGCCTCTGAGTCAGTACCTGCCGTAAACTCGAACACGTAGTACCCCTTTTCTTCCTCAATGCTGGATTCTTCAAGCATCCAGTCCATCTCTGATAGAGAGCTTCTGGCAACTGCCTGTGCCTCCGAGATGTTAATCTCCAGAGAGGTCGAGTTATCGGTGCCTTCTATCTCGAGTTCCTCCTGCTCAGAATCCTCTTCCTCGGTGTATACGTCTGATTCGCCTTCAGAACCTGTTTCCTCTGATTCATCGTCTTCCTGTTGTGTCTCTGTATCCTCATCTTCCTCTTCTGTCTCTCTTTCGTCTTCCTCTTCCGGTTCAGCGTTTTCCGGGGGCTCTGATGGTGCCTCATCCCCGTACCCCTGTGCCATCACAGGTGATGCTACAAGTAAAGAACTCAACACTACTACCGCAAGCGTGAAAGAACTTCGGTTCATAACTAACATTTACAGTCAAATGATATATACCTTAGGTGTGCCTTCAGCTTCCCCGAACCGGACGTTAACCCATAAAAAGGAGATCATTTCTGCAGTATACTGTGGATTACCTCGACAGAATTACTGAACGGTTCGGCAGGAAGAGAGTTCTCTCTGTGGCTGCTGCCGTGAATCTGGCCGGTGCTCTCTTTGGGTTTTACTACTATCTTCCTCAGTTTGGTGAGACACCGGTGTATCTCTGGATTCTGGTGGCGGATTCTCCGATAGCTACGTTGCTGGCTGCCGGCGCATACATCTCCAGAACCCGTGATTTCTCCAGCGCAGTACTTGATAGTCTGGCTTTCTTGGCAAACCTCAAGTACGGTCTCTGGACGGTCTTTGTACTTCTTTACTACAGTGAATCCTTTCTGTCGTTTAGATCCGGGCCTATGTTTGCCTTCCTTGTGATTTCACATCTTCTGATGGCTTTACAGGCTCTTTTCCTTCTGGAGGATGCCAAAATGACTCTAGGTTCGACGGTGGCAGCTTTTTCCATGTATGTTATCAATGACTTGGTAGATTACGGCCTAGGCATTCATACGTCTTTGCCTGAGACCAACAGCTTTGGTGATCCTGCTGGTGTAGTTGCCTTTTCCCTAACGACGGTGTGCGGTGTCTTACTTCTCTCGCAGGCACAGTTTCTTCAAGAAAAAAGTTTGATATGAGGGGGTGTTAGAGGATTTCTCCGAACGCGAACTTTCTGCCGATGGATGTGACCTCTACTTCGTAGGTCTCTCCGACCTCTCCTCCCGGTACGAAGATCACGAAGCCTTCCTTTCTGGCTATTCCGTCGCCCTTCGAGCCAAGATCCTCTATCTCTACCTCGACTTCTTCTCCTTCGCTGACAGGCTTATCAAGCTCTTCAGAGTCTTCGTCTCCATCAGACTCTGCGGTCTCGGCCTCTGTTTCAGTTTCTTGGGTTTCCTCTTGTTCCGGCTCAGTATCTTCAACTGTGTGTTCCTCGACATCTTCAGGCTCTGAATCATCTTCGTCAGGTTCTGCCTCAAAATGTTCTTCATACGAATCTTCTGTCATGAGTAAAATGCACCTTTAGGTATGTATCTTGGCTCCGATCAAAGTTATAAGCCTGAAACAGGACATTGATAATGATGTCTGGTTCCAGCCGGAAAGGGATAAACAACGAGATTGATAAGACAAAACGGCAGATGAGGAAGAACCTGAACCGGGTTCAGGAGAATGAAGAGGCCTTCTGTAACCGGTTGAAAGCTCTTGGAGAGTTTATGGGTCAGAGATCTCCAGAGTATCCTTGGTACAGAAAAAAGATGGAAGAGGCCATGGTAGTTAGGGACCTCATAGAGGAGGAAGAGAAAAGACTTCTGAACCATAAGGCGGCCAGAAAAGAGCTTAGACAGGGTCTTCTGGAGCAATGGGTAAATGAGGAGGAAGAGGAACTCAAGGCCCGTGCTAAGCGTAAACTGAGGAACTGGCTACAAGAGGAAACCGATTACGACGAGGACAGGATAAACGACTTGGTTAAGAACCCGGGTGGAACCAAGCTTGGCGAGTTTTTTAGGCAAGAGAAAGAGAAGCGTTCAAGGGAAATACTCCAGGAGCATGAACAAGATCTTAAACAGGAAGTCGACGCAATGTTGGAGGGGAAGACGGAAGAAGAAGTGGCTGACCTGGCACAGAAATGGAGGGAAAGAAACCCGACCGGTCTTGACCGCGGTAAGATCCTCGAGGACAACAGGGATCAGATAACAGAGGCTGCGGTTGAAACAGTTCATAGTTTGAGTCCGGCCGAAGTCGAGGCGAGGGCACCCAACAAGACTCCATCGGTAAACGATAAGAACTTCAGAAGGCTTGTTCTCAAGGTAATAGAGGGAGAAAGTCACAGGCATCAGAAACACGAGGACCTTGACTCCCTTATAATCGAGGAGAAGATAGATCAACAGGAAGAGGAGCTGAACAGGTTCGGTAAGTCCACAGTTAGGGATGAGATGTCTAACTGTGAGATTGCCGAGAAGCAAGGCCATAAGCTGATCGAGCTCGAGAACAAACAGGTAGAGATGAAGAAAGCCGTTATCAGACTGTTCACACAGTTCAACAATGCGATACAGGATAAGTATGGATACCGGCCGATGGAAACAGCGTTAGATAGGTTCCGGATGGTCATGGATGAAGAGGAAGTTATCGAGGCCATAAACAGCTCAATCCAGATGGATCAGTACAGCGATAACAGACAGGTCGTTAGCTCAACACCCAGAGATGAGGAAAGCAGCGAGGACGAGGAGGACGAAGCTATAGTCCCTCTCAAATACGTTGAGGAAAAACTACTGCCACAGCTGGAGGCAGAAGGCAACATACCAAAATACATCTGGAAGATCCTATCTGTAGCAGACCTCTGCAGCAGCCTCAGCTCAGTAGAGATGATAGAACAACCAAGTGAAAATATAGCGAAACTCAACAAGCAGATATATCAGGAGACAGATATTCCGATACTCAATGTCGTGGTGAGAGCGGTATACGAAAACATCATGAGACTCGAGAAAGAAGACATAAACGAAGATGTCTCAGAGCTGAGAAAGAACCTCCAGAACGGGCTCATAAGCGATACGGACAGCCCGATTACTGAACTCGGTGACGGAAGACAGGTAATACATACAAGCTAGAGGTTCCGAGATACCGGATCGGAGCCGGAAAGACCAATCAGGTTCACAGCCATACGCATACTCAACCATGATTTATATTCAGCGAATACATGTATTTGTTGTATGCGACAGGGGTATCTAACTATACTTATCTCGATCCTTTTACTGTCTGGATCTGTGACAGCGGTAGTTGAGACATACAGCTCTGACCGTGACGTCAGATCCAGTGACACCTTCAGAGAAGCCACCTTTCAGGCAAATACGGATCTTACTGTAGACTCATTCAGTATTTACGCGAAGAACAAAGGATTCGTATGGTTCGACCCTCAGTTTAATCCCGGAGTCTCAGTTGGGAAAGGAGAGAGCTTTACAATAAGGTTTGATGATGTACAGGGGGAGGATCCAAAGGTAAGTCTTCTTGTAGAGGGATCTAGAAGGTACTTTGTGAGAGATGGATCCAGCGCCGATACAACGTTCATCGGAAGCAATGAATGGGATATAAGCAATGAGGCAATAACCAAACAAAGTACAACATCTCCGGTTTCCTCAATAACTCTTGAGTACAAAACCACTCCGGACGTGATTATCTGTGACTCCCGAATTCAACCTTCCAAAGCCTGTGTATCCACCACCACCCACCTTCTCACAAACTCCCGGATCGATGTAGGCAGGCCATTGAGCATTGACGCTTCAGCTGTACTTGATCCCCGTGAAGACACCAGAACCACCATAAACGTGAGTAACTCCACCACAATATCCGGAGAGATCAGAGGCGGGGTAGAGATCAAAAGCAAGGACACACCGATAATAAAGCCGGGTGCAGAGATCAGGTCCGGAGACAGGAAGACGGTAATACGGTAACGTTAAGAAACTCACTAAGTGTTTATACCGTATGCCAAAAGGCCAGCAGTGTCCGTTCTGCCAGCTTATTGCGAATCCTTCACAGCTCAAGCTTGTAGGTGAGACAGATAACTTCTATGCCTGGCTCGACATCAATCCCCGGGCACGGGGATACACGATGGTGGTCCCAAAGGAACATATTGGATCAGTTGAAGAGTTCAGTCCCTCCGAGTACCAGGAAGCTATGGGCCTGGTCAGGAAGGTGATAGACAAGGCCAGAGACGGCCTTGGAGCGGACGGAGCCTCGGTAACCATGAACATAGATGAGGCTGCCGGCCAGATGGTTCCACATGCATACATACAGGTGTTTCCCCGTTTCGAGGACGAGGAGACCTCGGGAACACCTACCGGTGCAGTCTTCCAGCCACACGAAGAAGCGAAGAAAAACTTAGACGAGATCAGGGAGAAGATGGCCTCAGTTGACTCCGACTTTGGAGAGACCACGAAGGAGGCTCATCCGGACTCCAAGAAGTTTAAGTCCGGAAACCCGGAAGAATCCGGCTCCGATAACGACAGCTCGGGCAAAAAGCCTGAGAAAAAATCCGGCAGTAAGTCATCAGGACCCCTGATGGATACTCCAGGACCCCTCTCCATGTCCGGATCCAAGACAAAAGAATCATCCGACTCCAGCAAAAGCAAAAACTCCGAAACCCCAGATAAAACCGATCAGGACGGAGAACCAGAGAACTCAGGAAAAGATCAGAAGCCGGAGTACGATGAGGACTTCGAGGGAAAAAGCTTTGAATGGAGCTAAAAAGGTTTAAATTCAGAGCATCTGGACCTACATGCAGCTGTGATCGGAGGCTGGCATGGGAGATAGCTTCAGTGAACACTGTGGTATGCGCCGGACTTGATACAAACGAAGTCCTCGACAGTCGTCAACTGTTTTAAGCTTCCCGAGTTTCAAACGTAGTTATGAGCAGTTACAGCCCTATTGAGCTTGAGGAGGAGATTTCGGAGTACTGGCAGCAAAACAGTATTACGGAGAAGGTGAGGGAGTCTACGGAGGGTAACGAGCCGTTTTTCATGATTGATGGTCCGCCGTACCTGAACGGTTCTCCACACGTCGGCCATATGCAGGGAAAGGTTATCAAGGATGTTATGCTGAGGTTCAAGCAGATGCAGGGCTTCGATGTCCATGATCAGGCAGGCTTCGACACCCATGGTTTGCCGAATGAGCTTGCGACCGAGGAGGAACTCGGTATCGAGGATAAAAACGAGATCGGGAACTCGATCTCCGCAGAGAAGTTTATCGAGGAATGCCGGGAAAGAGCGACTTCTGCGAAGGAGCCCTGGCAGACGGTTATGGAGGATCTTGCGGTCTGGCAGGACTTTGAGAATCCTTACATGACGTTTGACGCGGACTACATCGAGACTGCGTGGTGGCTTCTGCAGAAGACGGATGAGCAAGATCTTCTGTACCAGGGCAGGAAGCCTATACACTGGTGTCCGCGGTGTCAGACATCTCTCTCGGGTTACGAGGTTACGGACGAGTACCAGGAGATAGAGGATATAGCGGTCTACGCAGAGTTCCCACTCAGGAACAGGGAGGAGAAGCTGGTTATCTGGACTACGACTCCGTGGACGATTCCAAGCAACATGGCGGTTTTCACGCATCCGGATTATATCTATGTGGTTATCGAGGTCGACGGTGAGAAGCTGATTGTGGCGGAACAGTTGGTTGAACGTGTCACCTCGAAGCGTGGGCTTGATGAGGATGACTACGAGGTCCTGAGGACTATGCCTGGAAGCGACCTGAAGGGTCTGGAGTACGAGCCGCCTCTGATGGAGGAGGTTCCCCGCCAGCAGGAACTCGACGGAGAAGACGGAGTCCACGTTGTACATAACTCGGAGGAGCTTGTGACTCTGGAGGACGGAACCGGCCTGGTTCATGCTGCAACGGGACACGGGCCGGAGGATTACGAGGAGACCCGTCCTCTCGGGTTGCCTGTGTTTTCTCCTCTTGACTCGGAGGGTGCCTACACCTCTGAGGCCGGAGAGCTTGAAGGGAAAAACGTCTTGGAGGTTGACCCGGAGATAATAGAGATGCTGGAGTCGAAGAACCTGCTTTTCTACAGCGAAAGCTTCGAGCACGAGTATCCTCACTGCTGGAGATGCAAGACTGAGCTTATCTACAGGGCTGCGGACCAGTGGTTCATCCGCAACGAGGAGGTGAAACAGAGGATGCTTGAGGAAAACGAGGAGGTGGAATGGGTGCCTGAGACCGCTCAGAAGCGTTTCCATAACTTTGTCGAGGAGAGTCCTGACTGGTGTATCTCACGTCAGAACTACTGGGGTATACCGATACCGATCTGGGTCTGTGACTCATGTGAAAAAAGAGAGATAATCGGAAGCTTTGACCAGCTGGAGGAAAAGGTCGGAGAGGTACCGGAGGATCTTGACCCGCACAAACACGTAGTAGACGATATGACATGGAGCTGTGGCTGTGGCGGAACCTACGAGCGGATACCGGATATATTTGACGTCTGGTATGATTCCGGTATCGCGCCTTTCGCCTCCCTGCATTACCCATTCGAGGAGCAACCTTTCGAGGATATGTGGCCGATGGACTTCGTGACCGAGGCCTCGGATCAGATCCGTGGCTGGTTCTACTCGCTGATGTTTACAGGCATCCTAGGCTTCGATGAGGCACCGTACGAGGAGGTTCTTTTCCAGGGGTACGTCCTGGATGCGGAAGGTGAGAAGATGTCGAAGTCTCTTGGAAACGTCGTGGATCCGGCCGACCAGCTTGAGAAGTACGGAGCTGACCTGCCAAGATTCTATCAGATGAGGCTTGCTCCTGCATGGGAGCAGAAAAACTACGACGAGGAGGAGATAGAAAACGAAATCTACAGACTGTTCAACGTCTACTGGAACACGGAGAACCTTCTGATGCAGTACCGTGAAGATCTTCAGGAGCCGGAAACCCTGGAGGTAGAGGACAGATGGATTCTTTCCACGGTCAACTCTCTGGCCGATGAGATCCCGGAGAAGATGGAAGAAGGTCTGTTCCACGAGGTCACCCGTAGCCTCGAGGAGTTTGTACTTGAGGACCTCTCCAGATGGTACGTCAAGAAGATACGGTCCAGGCTGAAAGACGGCGATGAGGCAGCAATCTGGACTCTTGACCACGTGATGAGAAAGGTCAACCGTCTTCTTGCACCGTTTGCACCTTATATCTCCGAGAAGGTCTACATGGATCTCGACGGCCGGAAGGAGTCGGTGCACATGGAGGAGTTTCCCTCCGGACAGGACTCACGTACCGACGAAGATCTTGAGGAAGGCATGGAGATCGCCCGTGAGATCGTGGAGAAGGCAAACAGGATACGTGACCGGGAGGAGTATAACCTGCGCTGGCCGGCGAAGAGACTGATCGTCTCCGTAGAGGCCCTGGAACATGAGATGCAGGAGTTCGTGCCTTTGATGGAGGAGATGGCGAACGTCCACGAGGTTGAGTTCGGCGAGGTCGCCTCTAGGCCGGTCGCGGAACCGAATTATCCGGAGCTTGGACCTAAGTTCGGCGGAGACGCAGAGGTAGTCGCAGACCTTATCGAGGAGCTTGAACCACAACAGGTAGCCAGGCTTCAGGAAATGGGAGAGATAGAGGTAGATGGCTACGACGTTACGAGAAGCGACGTTGAGATCAGACAGGAGACGACGGAAGACGTCTCACATCTCGAGTTCTCCCGTGGAAACCTGTATCTGGATGTCAAGATGACTCCGGAGATCAGGGAAGAAGCCTTCGTCGCCGAGGTCATCCGTGCCGTCCAGGAAAAGAGAAAGACCGCCGGACTCGAGGTCGAGGACTCCGTAAGGCTTTCTTTCTCGGGAGACACAGAGGCCCTACAGGAACATGAGGAAAAAATCCGTTCCCGTATAAACCTCGAGTCACTTGAGTACAGTACCTCTCAGTACAGCTACTCCGGCTCCGTACAGTTCCGGGAGATGGAGGTCGAGTTCCGGTTCTCGGAGCCGGTTGATTAAAGGCTTCCGCTGCACCGGTTAAATTATGAAGAGGGAAAACTTGAGGCCGGCGCTTGAGTACATCGAGTCAGTCGGCGAAGACGAAGAGGTAAGAATCGTACACCACTGGGATATGGATGGCTCCTCATCTGCCGCCATATTCTCAAAGATACTGGAGAAAAAGACAGGGAGACCTGCGGACAAGGCAGGGATCCCGGAGAAAAGAGCCTACCATCTCAGCGAGGAAGATACGGAAGATGCAAAAAGCTTCGACAGGCTGATCGTACTTGATTTTAACCTGGAGGCCAAGGAGCTGGAGAAGCTGGATCAGGACGTAGATGTCTTGGTCGTGGATCATCACAGCTTCGGCGATGTTCCGGATGTCCCGTTTGTGAACCCGAGGCAGCAGGACTCGGAGGCCTATGTGCCCTGTAGCAAGCTATGTCTGGAGATCGCCTCCGAGTACGGGCTCGCAGAAGAGCTTAACTGGATAGCAGGCATGGGCGTTATACAGGACTTCGGAGTAGACTCCTGTCCCGAGCTCTTCGAGGAGCTTGACGAGGAGTACTCGAAGTACTTCCCGGAGAACCTTACACAGGAACAGCTTGCGAAAAACTGTGAGTACGGCCGTTACAGCAGTGTGCTGAACATCAAGCCGTACAGGGACTCCCATCACTTTGCAAGGCTTGCGTATGATGCCCTGATGAACTCGAATGACCTGATGGAGCTTGAGGCCCAGGAAGAGTACCGTGAGGTCTATGAGGTCTATCTGGAGATGCAGGATGAGTTCAACCGGCTTGTCGAGGACTACGAGGAGGACAGAGAGGTCGACAGGGACAAGTGCGTGATCTTCTTCGAGATAGAGTCAGAGTTCCACATCAACTCGTCGATTGCCACCAACATGTCGACGAAGACACCTGACTGGATACACCTGGTAGTTCAGAAGGACGAAGAGGTGAACATCTCGGCGCGCTGTCAGTCCGGCCGGGTCGACCTTGGAGAGCTTCTGAAGCAGGCGCTTCCGGAGGAGGCTCTAGATGAAGACGCTGAGGCAGGAGGACACCGGAAGGCGGCCGGAGCATCCATGCCTAAACAGTACTTCGAGGAGTTCAAGGAGAACTTCCTGGAGTCTCTGGAGTAGACCCCGGAAACAGTTTAAAGCCTAGCCACGTATCCAAGAACATGGTAAATGACGAAGCCGAGAAGCAGAAACAGAAGGCCAAGGAAATGCTCGGAATAGGAGACGACCGTGCAGAAGAACTCTTCGATGAGGAAGAGGAAAGCCGGGTCCAGAAGAAGAAAAAGGAGATGGAACAGGACTGACCCTCTCAGCCATGGCAGGCACAACCTACTCTGTAGACCTAGGGGAAACTCTGGAGCCGGATCAGCAGGACAGGCTGGTGACTTCAACGGCGATATACGCAGACAAGCCAGGTAATGAAGTAGAAAGGTATAGCTTGAACGCCTTCAGGAACCAGCTCTCCGGTTCCACGCCTCCAGGTCTAAGCCAAGATGTGGAGGTGGTAGAGGAAATCGAGTTAGACACCAGCTACGAACACAAAAACATAAGCTATGGCCTATCCGGAAAAGCCTATATCTACGGCTTCGATCAGGACTCGGATCAGCTAAGATTTGATGTGGTGGAGGCAGACTGGGACATCAAAGCATCTCCTACTCCTCTGACAGCTACAGAAGTGGTCGAGGAAAAGGTCAGATCCTACATGCAGGATGCAGTTGGGGAGGTCCTCTAGAGCCGGTGTTAGACACCATGTACAGATATCCCGGTGAGATGAGAAATGGTTGATTCGCCTCTGGAGCTTGAGTGTAGAAGCTGTAGCAGAAAGTTCTGGTACTCCGGCGAGAAAGAGAGTCCGGACTCTCTGGACTGTCCGGGATGCGGCTGCAGGGTTGAGATACCGGAAGATGCATGAGAGACAGTCCAGAGATTCTATACAGGTTATGTAAAGAGCGTATGGACATCGTCCTTCCGGTCAGGTTCTCCGTGATCCATAAGCTATGTGCCGTACGGCTGTGTTCGGCTAACAGGGATGTCTCCGGGACTGATGTGTACCGTCGTCATACTGTGTAGTACATCAAGATATGGAGCTCACCGTCCTGCAGGCATTCAGGCGGTATACTGCCGGCTGAGCTTCATGCCTCTGGAGGGTCCTGTCCAAGTATGTCCTTGTTGTTGATTATTCTCCTTGTCTGTTGAGGTGGGGGTGACTCAGGGTGTTCCTCGATTTCGTCTACTGCAGGCTCTTCCAGTCTTTCTGCTGCATTCTCTACCATCTTTGTCATTTCTTTCTCCCTTGAGATCTCCTCGTTTCCAAGCCTGTCTACTATCTCTCTTTTCACCGCCCTGAAATCTGCCTCTGTACCTTTGACAATCCAGTTGGATGTTTTGCTGCCCCACTGCTCCGTGATTCCAACCTCCTCTAAAGCTCTGTAGAAGGTTCCTTCAGCTCTGGTGTCTGCTGATACAGATGTGCGTTTGTCGCTTGAAGCTACGTTCCTCAGCTTGTCTATGTATCTGAGGTTTTGGGTTCTCAGGAAGAATCCCTCTGTATTATCTCCTTCTTCGAGGAACTTCTTCACATATCTCTCAATATCCGGTCCGTCCGCCTCCCATCTTCCGTCCTCGGTCTTTCCATCTTCCTGTCTAACCCTGGCGAAGCCTACCTCCTCTAGGGCATCCTGATAGGAGTTGATGCCTTCAAGGTACCGTAATCCATTTGCTGTAGGACCGTCCTCCAGCTCATCGAACTCCACTGCATTCGGTATATCGTACTCATCTACAGGCTTGTCCTCGTTGACTCCGCGGATGGTATCGATCACAGCCTCTAGCATGGTTTCTCTACTGTTGCTCTTTGATTCCTCAAGTCCAGCATGCCACAGGGCGTTGTTCCAGCTTCCGTACCTGGTTTCGTACGGCCTCTTGGAGGGCATGTGGCTGCAGGCATCAAGGTCTCTGGCGGAAAGCCTTCCATCTGTCTTCTCCGATTCCAGCTTAAGCCGGGTTATGAGCTCCGTTCGGTCATATTCCGGACCGGAGTAGACGGCGAGACGTTCCTCCAGAGCCTCTACATCCTCTGTGGAGCCTGAGACCCTGTATCCTCCGGCAGCCTCATCCACGATACCGGTTCGCTCCGATAAAGTCAGTAACTCCTCGGATAGCTCGCCTTCATCCAGAACCTCACTGTCTCGTGCCGCATCGTATACCTTATCGATCTCTCCTTCGTATGAGTTAAATCCCTCTCCCGGATCTGCATCCATCTCCCTCTCAAGAAGAATCATCTCCTCTGTAATCCTGTGTTGAACCCCTGAACCCATACCCACAGCGTGTTTTTGTTGCTAAATAGTTATAACTATATGAGTGTCTCTCTGTGCTGTTCCTCACCGCTGTCCGAGCCGGGAATACCTCTGTACAGACTTGAAGCTTTCTGTACAAAACAGGATAATGGACGTTGTACTTGGTGAATGGAACGATCACGGAAACAAAGGCAGGCTCAGGCTCTCCGCACAGGACAGCCAGAGAGTAGATACTGTAGAGGAACTGATTCTGAAACACGGAAACAAACATATCATGAGCATCGAGGATACAGAAGACCTCCGTAAAGCCATAAAGTACACCGCCCTGAGAGACGTCGAAGGCTTCGGCATGCAGGAGGCAAGAGACGCCGTCAAGCTTTACAACCGCCACCACGACATCGGTATGGATCCGGACTCTGCCCTGGAGGGCTGGAACCTGAGACGGAAGATAGATGAGTAAAAAACATCTACCACACATCTTACTTAACTGTTCAGTAACATAAATCTTACCGTCCATGATGGATGAGACACTGACCTACGATGACGATCATGTCTGGGTATCAAACCCTGAGCAGCATCCGGCGGACACAATAGGAGATACGGACATACACGGAGAAACTCCGTATGAA
>ERZ1034569.657-NODE-657-length-12273-cov-12.625061_pt1 | contig 12273 bp, 14 predicted proteins | sample MGYA00520706_ERZ1034569 | MGnify/ENA primary metagenome ERZ1034569 (study PRJEB33760, sample SAMEA4777722) | hypersaline lake metagenome | biome: hypersaline environment; feature: brines | place: Spain | collected 2014-08 | depth 0 m ...
GGGCGGGATGGGTGGCGACGGCGGCAACAACCCGTTCGGGTGAACACGGCGACACGCTGACCGGTGGATTTATTTCTGTGAGAACCACTCACACATGTATGTCGGATGATGGGCCGGACCGACGGGAACAAGGAGAGAATCAGCCCCAATCGGGGTACGACCAGTCAGGGCGAAACCCGCCCACAGCGGAGACACAGAGCGGGACGACCCGCCCGCAGGCACAGACACAGTCGGGTGGTGCGGGCCGTGGACAGCCACAGCGGCAACCGGTGGGGAGACAGCGGGGTGCGAACGCGTCGGTCACCGACATCCTCGGCACGGAGTCGGGGAAGCGGTTCCTGCTGTACATCGTCGGGACGTTCAGTGCGGTCGGACTGGGCTACGGGGTCGGTCTGATGTTGCTCTCGGCCACCGCCGGTGGACTCGGCGGTGAACTGTTCGGTGCGGGCGCACTCCTCGTCGCCGTTCTCTCCGCCCCGGTCATCAGTATGGTCACCGGGGTTCTGACCGGTCTCCGCCTGAACGCCGGCGACGGGGAGTCGGTGCTGGTCAGCGGTGTCGGGGCCTTCGCCGGATTTCTCGCGATGCTGATCATCATGTTCGTCTTCGTGACGATTACCTTCGACAGCGGCGGTGGTGGCGGTGGCACGGACTTCGGGCCGTTGTTCGCGTTCAGCACGGGTGTCGCCATCTCGGGTGCGGCGACGACCTACGTTCTGAAACGGCTCGGAATCTGAGCGGTTTCGCGTGTCGGCACCCGCTCGACGCGGGGACCCACTCGCGTCGACTGGTGGTCAGACGTCGACAGGTTCGCCGTTCTCTGTCGGCGGCGCAACCTCGTTGATAGCCGCCTCGACGGAGGGCTCCTCGACGCGGACGCGCACGGCAATCGCCCCGAGTTCACCGGGGTCGTCGACGACAAAGTTGACAACACCGACAAAGGCAGCCTGTTTCTTCAGGCGAAAGGAGAACGTGTCGCCGCGTCGGTTGTCGAAGAACACACCGCGTGCGGTGTCGAGGATAGACTGCCGGTGAAGCAGTTCCGAGAGGTGCTCGAGGTCGTGGACGGTGGCGCGGAGTTCGCCGTGTGCGAACTCGGTGTCAGCGTCGGGGAACACCCCGGTGATCGCCTCGGCCACCCGCTCTCTGCGTTCGGTGTCGTACACCGGTGCCGTTATCTCGACCTCGACTGTGTACGGCTGCGCTGTCGGCTCCTCGCGGGACCGTTTGCTGTTCAGCAGCTCCCTGACCCGGTTGTGAAAGCGCCCGAGTGAGCCGGTGTTCTCGAGTGTGATCTCGGCACGGTCCATCGCCTCCCCCATTCCGAACTCGAGTTCGCGCTCGTCACGCTCGGCGAGTGACTCCCCGCCCTCGTCGCTGTCGGCGTCGCGGCCGCGCACGTCGAGGCGCTCGGCCCGCGTCTCGAAGGGGGTCTCGACACTCACGAGTGTGAACGCGTCCCCGAACGCGCTCTCGAAGCGCTCCACCTCGACGTCAGAGCGGATACCATCCACGAGGACCAGCCCCGCGTCGGCGAGCCCCTCCTCGATACTCGGGAGTGACGCCTCGGCGATGGCAGCAGGACCGTTCTCCGCGCGGAGCTGCTGTGCGACCTGCCCGTGGTGGGTTGCCGGGTCCAGACCCCGCTCGCGACAGGCCGCCCGGATGACATCGCCCATCGTCACAACCGGTACCCCGAGTTCCTCGGCAACCGTGGCGGCCTCGCTCTTGCCGCTGCCCGGCAGGCCGACGATACCGACGACTGCTCGCTCTGTCTCTGCATCGCTCATTGTCTGTTTTTTGCTCACGGCTCTTGTAAGGCCTGCGCTGTCGACGGTCGCTCGGCTACCGTTAGCTTGTTTTGTGTTCGTACCGGACAGATATGTATGAATCACTGCCCGCGCTGTGGTGAGCGGGTCGAACCGGAGGACGCGTACTGCTTCGAGTGTGGTGCGGAGCTCGGGGACCGGCAGGAAAGTGAAACCGACAGATCGCCGCGGGAGACGGGTCGGAACCCGCGGCGTGGAGACGAGTACGAGTCACGGGGTCGACCCGCGCGCGGCACCTCCGAGGCTGACAGCTCACAAGGACAGGTCGAGTCGCTAACGACGCTGTGGATAGCGGGGGCACTGGCGGCTGTCGCGCTCGTCGAGAACGTCGCTGCGGTGCTCTTCGCCGACGAGATCGTGCAGTTCGTCGAGGACCAGGGGATAATCGAGGGGCTGAGTGCCGACACCGTCGCCCTCCAGGGTGGTATCGGCGCCGTGCTGGCGCTGGCACTGGTCGGTCTCTGTGTCTACTACTACCGGCAGGGGTACGTCGACAGACGCTTTTTCTGGACACTCGTCGGTGGAGGTGTTGTCGGCATCCTGCTGGGGAACGCGATATCGTTCCTGCTGCTTCTCGTCGTCGGCGCCTACGGGTTGCTCGTGGTCCTCCGGCGCGACCGTTCCCGGGGTCAGGTCGGCGGTGTCGACAGACGGGAAACAGAAAGATAGTACCCCCGAGCGGACCGACCTACCGTGTTGGGAGTATGAACGACGACGCGGTCGACGGGCTGGAACAGCTCGAGCTGACGACCTACGAGGAACAGGTGTTTCTCGGACTCCGGAAACTCGGTCGCGGGACCGCGAGTGATGTGAGCGATATCGGTCGGTGACCGCGCGGACACTGACACTCGCCGAGCAGGCCGACGAGCGCCTGCTGTACGCTGTCGACAACGCCTCGCTCGTGACCGAGGAGGTCGTGGCCGCGTTCGAGGCAGCCGCCGACCGCGGTGTTCGGACTGTGCTCGCCACGCTCGCGGAGGCCTGGCTGAACGAGCCCTTCGAGTGAATCCGGTGGTCTCAAGCCCGGTCCGCCGCTTACCCGGGTATGGGCACGCCGCGCGCCGACCGCGCCGACCAGACAACTGAGGTCATCGACCGTCTGCACGAGGAGTACCCCGACACGACCATCTCACTGAACTACTCGAACCGGCTGGAACTGCTCGTTGCCGTTATCCTCTCTGCACAGTGTACCGACGAACGGGTAAACGGTGTCACCGCCGACCTGTTCGAGACCTACCAGACCCCGGCGGACTACGCCGAAGCCCCCCAGGAGGAGCTCGCCACGGCGCTCAACTCCGTTACATACTACAACAGCAAGGCCACGTACATCCGCGAGAGCTGCGAGCGGTTGCTCGAGAAGCACGACGGCGATGTTCCCGACACGATGGACGAACTAACCGACCTACACGGCGTAGGCCGCAAGACGGCGAACGTAGTGCTCCAGCACGGACACGATATCGTCGAGGGGGTGGTGGTGGACACGCACGCCCAGCGGCTGAGCCGTCGGCTCGGACTCGTCGACGGTAAGCGCCCCGAGCGCATCGAGGAGGAGCTGATGGAGCTTGTCCCGGAGCGGGAGTGGCAGGAGCTGACACACCTGTTCATCAGTCACGGGCGTGCGGTCTGCACCGCCAGGAACCCGGACTGTGAGTCCTGTTCACTAGCCGATATCTGTCCCTCCGAGCGCGGTGACAGCGAGGTCGACCGCGCCAGCGGCGAGCGCTGGGAGGAGCGCTGAGCGGGCTGGCACTCCGCTACCTTTTTTAGAGTAGTACAGAAAGCCGGTGTATGGTGACGGTCCGTGCGCCGGCGACGAGCGCGAACCTGGGCAGTGGGTTCGACGTGTTCGGTGTCGCGCTCTCGCGGCCGGCCGACGTGGTCAGGGTCAGTAGAGCCGCCGAGACGTCGATCGAGGTCAGCGGCGCGGGCAGCCAGTACATCCCCGAAGACCCCGAAAAGAACACCGTCGGTGCGGTCGCGGAGGCGCTCGACGCGCCGGCCCACATCGAGATAAACAAGGGCGTCCGGCCGGCGTCGGGGCTCGGCTCCTCGGCGGCCAGCGCCGCGGCGGCGGCGGTTGCGCTCGACGAACTCTACGACCGCGGGCACACCCGCGAGGCGCTCGTCCCGGTAGCCGCCGAGGGTGAGGCGGTCGTCTCGGGGGTTGCACACGACGACAACGTCGCGCCGGCCATCGTCGGCGGGTTCACGGTCGCCACCGGGAACGGTATCACCCGGGTCGACGCCGCCATCTCGCTTGTCGTCTGTCTGCCCGATATCGTCGTCTCGACCCGTGATGCCCGCTCGGTGGTGCCAGAGAGTGCGGACATCGAACAGGTCGTCGAGACTGTCGGCAACGCGGCGACACTCACCGCCGGCATGTGCCGGGACGACCCGGAACTCGTCGGGGCCGGAATGCACGACTCCGTGGTGACACCGGCCCGTGCCGAACTGATAGAAGGGTACGACGACATCTGCGTGGCCGCCCGTGATGCCGGTGCAACCGGGGTCACTATCAGCGGCTCCGGCCCGGGTGTGCTCGCGGTCTGCCGGGACCGGGACCGCCGGCCTGTCGCCTCCGCGATGCTCGATGCGTTCGAGGCACACGACGTCGACGCCCGCTCGTACCAAACCCGGGTCGGTGAGGGTGCACAGATCCTTTAGAGCCGGTCCAGGACTGTCCGGAGCGCGGCACCGAACGCCGCCAGTGTCTCTGACCCGGTTGTCGTCTCGGTATCCCCGGAGTCGCCGTGCCAACTCAGGTCGACGGCCGCCGCCGGGTGGAGGGGTCCGTCCCGTCCGTACTGGTGGGCCCCAGACTCTGTGGGTCGCGCCGCTCCCGTGGACGTACAGCGCGATCGGCCCGTCCGAACCTGGCCAGACGTGTCTGTACGCCGTCTCCCGCCCGTCGTGAGCGACCTGTTGCATACCTCCGGTTCGGGCCGACGGTAGTTCGAACTGGGGATCTCTGTACTTTGTTGCTGGTCTTTGGCCGGTGACCCGGCAGACGCCCTCGGAGGAGTCCACGTGTGTGTAGCCGGTCGGTCAGCGGCGCTCGTAGCCGCGGTTCTGCCGCTTTCCTCGTTGCCTCGTGGCGGTCAAAGATGGCGCTCACCACCCTCCCGCACGTGGGTGTAGTGCCGTCGAATCGCGGGACACATTAGGCTGCGGCACCGAATTTCGTGTATGGATTACAGTGATATGCTCGACCGGGGAATCGAGCAGGCGCCCGATATTCAGCCGGACTCCGACCGACTCGACGTGCCCGACCCGAACGTCCGAAAGGAGGGTAACGTCACCGTCTTCGAGAACTTCCGTGACGTCTGTCGGGAGCTCTCGCGGGAGCCCGACCACGTCCTGAAGTTCCTGCAGGACGAGGTCGGAACGAGCGCACGCATCGACGAGAGCGGTCGTGCCCGCCTGACCGGGGACTTTGGAGCACGACGCGTCAGCGACGCAATCGAGGCCTACACTGAGCAGTACGTGCTCTGCAGTGAGTGTGACCTGCCCGACACCAATATCGAGCGCGAACAGGGTGCCGAACTGCTCCAGTGTACGGCCTGTGGCGCCCGCTCACCCACCTGAAGCGCTCGCATCGACACAGTGGTTATGTTCTCCACACGGCCAGGGAAGGTTTATCGACCTGAGACCCGTCTACACAGATAATGACGCTCGGCGTCGAGAGCGCACTGCTCGAGACCGTGAGCCTCCTCGCAGTCGTCGTGGCGGGTGTGGTGGCGGTAGCCACCCTGGTGCGGTTCAGCGACACCGCGCTGCTCGACCCGTTGCGCGAGCGGTTCGTTCTCGGTGTTCCGTGGGGTACCGCGGCCGTCGTCGCCGGTCTCACGGTCGTGTACTATCTCGTGCAGGGTGGCGACGGCAACGGTGGCCCGGTCGTGCAGGGGTTTCGCTCCTGGTCGGTCTGGTATCCACAGGGTGTGCTTTTCTCCTCGTTTGCACACGCATCCGAGGCACACCTCCGTGGCAACGTCTTCGGGACACTCACCTTCGCACCGGTCGTGGAGTACGTCTGGCGTCACCGGCCCCCGGCCGACGCACGGGTGCAGAGCCCGTACGCCCGGGTCGGGCTGTTCGTGCTCGGGACCGTCGCGGTGGGTGTCGCCGGCGCGCTGTTCGTGCCCGGCGCCATAATCGGTTTCTCCGGGGTCGTCTTCGCGTTTGCGGGCTTTGCACTCGTTGTTCGCCCGCTCGTGACGGTGTTCGCGCTGCTCGCCGTCCGGGCGGTCCGTCTCCTGTACGGCGCACTCACCGACCCCGTGGTGATCGCGGAGGCACGCCCGCGGTTCGTCTCCCCCTCGTGGGCCGACACGGCGTTGCAGGGGCACCTGTTCGGTGTCCTCGTCGGGGTGCTGTTGGCTGTTTTCCTGCTCCGTCTGCGCGGGCGCCACCCCGACATTCGGCACGTCTTCTTTGCTGCGCTCGTGTTCGGGGTCGTGCGCTCGCTGTACGCCATCTACTGGTTTCTCGGCGCCGACGGGTTCGTGCTGTTTCAGGCCGCCGGCGCGGCCGGTATCCTCCTGTTTGCGACGCTCGTCGCGCTCGCGACGCTCCCGCCCGACCGGCGACTCGGCGTCGGTCCCCCGCCTGCGACTGTGGCCGTTGCGCTGCTTTTCCTCGGGGTGGTGGTGCTCGCGGTCAGCGGACTCGCCTACAGTCTGGTCCTCGTCTCCTCCAGTGAGGCCGTCGACGACGGTGTCGAGGTCCGTGACTACAGCGTCGCGTACGTCGACGGCGCACAGGACCGGTACGTCGGCGCGCTCGAACTGCCGGGTGTCGGGAGTCCGCTGTCGGCGACCAGAAGCGGTGTCGTCGTCGCGAGCGACCGGCGCAACGCCTGGGGGATCGCAGTCTCCGCGGGTGAACTCGCCTTCGACGGTCAGGCCACTGTTGCTGTCGGTGATGCCGCCTGGCGCGAGACCGTGTTTGTCGACCGGAGCGGGTGGTGTTTGGTGAACGGCACCCCCCCTGCGGGGGCGGGGGGTCCCCCGGCGGCCCGCAACCCGCTCCCCCCCCCGGCGGGCCCCGCGGTGGGGACCCCCGTTTGCGCCGGTGTGACCGCCAGCACCGCCGCACGGGCCGGAGGGTTCGCCCCCCGCCCCCGCCGCACCGCTTCGCCGCTGTTTGAGGGGCCGGTCCCCGCCCGCAACGAGACTGTCACCGCCGGTGCTCTCAGGTTCGAACGTATCGAGGACAGCCTGTTCGCCCGGCACGACGACACGGAACTGCGTCTCGCCGAGTTCAAGCGTAATCAGCGCCCCGACAGTTGACCTCCTCTGGAGGTCCGGCACACCCGGACTGCTCTTGTCGTGTTACCGTGCAATCACACGTTTGAAGTAAACCACCACCATACCCTAGATATGCGAATCTACACCCGTCGAGGTGACGGCGGCCAGACCGACCTCCGGGGCGCGAGCCGCGTCTCGAAGACCGACCCCCGTATCGAGGCGTACGGGACCGTCGACGAGACGAACGCGCTGCTCGGGCACACCATCCCGACCGGGCACGACGATGTCGACGCACATCTGGAGACAGTACAGAACCACCTCCACATAATCCAAGCGGAGCTGGCGACACCCGACGAGGACGCCGACAGCCCGGAGATAACGGCAGAACACACCGAACTCCTCGAGGGGTGGATAGACACCGCCGACGAGGAACTGGACCCACTCGCGAACTTCATCGTCCCGGGTGGTGGCGACGCGGGGGGTCAACTGCACTACGCCCGGTCTGTCTGCCGGCGCGCAGAGCGTCGCGTGGTCGCTATCCCCGACGACGAGTACGTGAACGAAACGGCGCTGTCCTACCTCAACCGCCTCTCTGACGTGCTGTTCACCTTCGCCCGTCTGGTCAACAGCCGAGAGGGCGAACCCGAATCGGAACCGACGTACTAACACAGGACAGCCGACGGTTAGCGCCCGTTTTCCTTCGATGGTGAACGGGACCACTCCGGAGGCGGGTCGACCTGAACAGGGCGGTTCGTCGCCGGGTGGGTGTCTGTGCCGGATCTGCGTGCGGTGTCGGGACTGTCGTGGATAGCTGTCGACGGTATCGGGCACTGTCGAAGGGCATATACCCCGGAAAGGACTACCTCCCAATAGAGCCGGTGTTTATGCCAGCCGAACAAGACAGTCCCCCGATCCGAGTGCTGGTCGCGAAGGTCGGTCTCGACGGTCACGACCGGGGGGCGAACATAATAAGCCGGAGATTCCGGGACGCGGGGTTCGAGGTGGTGTACTCGGGTCTCCACCGGACCCCGGACGAGGTGGTCCAGATGGCAGTCCAAGAGGACGTGAACGTCATCGGTATCTCCATTCACTCGGGTGCCGAGCACACGCACGTTCCAAAGGTCATAGAGGGACTGAGAGAGTACGGCGCGTTCGACGACACGATGATTATCGTCGGGGGAATCGTCAGTGAGGAGGACCGGTTGCGAGAACTGGGTGTGGCGGCGATCTTCGGGCCGGGTGCCTCACTCGACGAGATTGTCGAGTTCGTGCGCGAGAACGCGCCGCGATACTGAACTGAACCGACAGACGCGGGCAGGGGAACTCTCCTGGCCCGATTCACACGCCTGCAGGGGTATCACGCGGTCTCTGCCGGGACCAGGTCGGCGTACACCATCGCCCCGGTCACAGTGTCTCGTTCGACGATATCGCCGCGTTCGAACGCAACACGGCGGTCGAACACCGGGCCGTCACGGACGAACGTGTGGTACTCCCCGGTCTCACCGGCGGGGTCCGCGCTCTCGGGCAACTCCTCGAGGAACTCCTCGTCGACCGTTCGGCCGACGAACTCGCGGCCGAGACTCTCGTCGACAGCGACCGTGACGGCCTCGTAACCACCGCTCACGAACCGCCGGACGAGGTTCCTGGTCTCCGCGTCGAGTAGCGGGCAGTACGAGGACAGACCTGTCGACTCCATCGCGGTCCCCCTGAAGTCCGGGTCGTCCTCGGCGAACACGTCACCGAGAATCAGCCGGTCGACCCCCGTCTCGACGTACCCCGAGAACACGTCGGTCATCGTCTGTACGTACTTCTCGCCGGTTGCGTTCTCCGGAATCCTGACGATATCCAGCGGGAACCCGAGCGCGCTCGCCTGTCGTTCGAGCAACTCGAGACGAACACCGTGGATACTCATTCGACTGGCACCCTCGACTGCGGTGGTCATCAGAGCCGCAACCTCGAACGACGTCTCCCTCAGCACCGACTCGAGCGCGAGTGTGCTCTCTTTCCCCCCGCTCCAGGAACAAACCACATCCTCCATACAGCCTGTGCGTTCCACTCCCTGGAGTAGCTTTCGTGCCCACGCGGCGACCGTCGGGCCAGATGAGAGCAGGTCAAACTGTACACTCATACGGTCGTGCGTAACTCGTTACCGCCGGGCTATCACAGACTCCCGTTTCACGGACTGTTTCACGGAGTTCGGAACGGTGCTGAAAATACTCACGCACGACCGTATCAGAGCCTGCGGTCGAGAAACTCACCAACAATCTGATATCCCGTGACAGCACGACTCGCGGCCTCTGGTCCCTCCAGTTCGTGATACTCGAACGCGTCATCCTCTGGGACCCCGGCCTCGCGGAGCGCTGTCCGCATCTGTCGTGACTGTTCGACCGGGATACTGCTGTCTTCGACGGCATGGACAACAGCGAGGGGTGTCCGGAGGCTGTCGACGTGTTCGACCGGACTTTGTTCCCGCCAGGCCTCCTCGCTCTCCCCGAGCAGTCGCTCCAGTTCGGCACACACCCGCTGGTCGGTCGCCTCGTTCCGGTGGAGTGTCACCAGGTCGCCGAGACCGGCCCACGCGACACCGGCAGTGAAACGGGTGTCGTCGCGCAGCAGTTGCATGTACGCACAGTACCCGCCGTAGTGGCGACCGACGATGGCGAGACGGCGCTCGTCGACCCAGTCCCGACCCGCGAGCCAGTCGGCCACGGCGGCGATGTCACGCTGGTCGCCGTCGCCGAACTCCCCCCGGAGCGAGCGGGTCCCCGACTGCAGATACCGGTTCGCGCCGCGCTGGTTGACCCAGAGGACACTGTACCCTCGCCCCAGGAGATACTGTGTCGACGGGTCGAACCGCTGGAGTGTGGTGCGACCGGGCGACCCGGATATCCTGACAACGACCGGTGACGGCTCCGCAATCCCGGTGCCTTGGTACAGAATCCCGCCGACCTGTGTGTTCTCCCCGGACTCTACCGTGACGTGCTCGGCATCGACAAACGGGTCGGAGCCGAACTCCCCGCTGTCGGGTTCGAAGAGCGGGTGAGACTCGTCCACTGCCGGGTCGTACCGGTAGAGACCCGCCGTAGTGTCCGGCGAGTGGTAGCCCACGAGGAGACTCCCGTCGGCGAGTGCGGCGCCGTACCCCTCGCCGGCAAAGTCCGCGACACCGCCGTCGACGTTCACGGCTGTCGCCCCACCGGTGAGACTGTAGATGACCGGAACGAGTGTCGCCCGTTTCGTCACCTGCTCGGCGAGAAGACGGTCGGTCCCGAGAAACTGAATCGGGTGCTCGCGGTGTGTGTCACTCCCGACCCAGCGCTCGCTCTCGATGCGGGGTCCACCGCCGGTATCGTCCGCCCCGGTGAGCCGAACAACGCCACAGCTCGGTTGGTCGACCCCCCAGGCATCGACCAGCAGTCGACCTGCTGTCCAGTCCCTGACACCGACCCCTGTCCGCCCGAGCGACAGCGCGACCGAGTCCCCGCCGTGGCGGTTCACCAGACGGACAGCCGCGCTCTCGACACCCCCGGTGTCCCCCGCCGTCGTGTAGGCGACCCGCTCACCGTCCGGTGAGAGCTTTGCCCCCTGCACGTTCCCCTGTGTGACCAGTTGCACCGTCTCGCCGGTCCGGTTGTCGTGCCGACAGAGCTGGTTCACCCCGTCTCTCTCGTGCAGGAACAGGAACTGCCCGCTGTCTGTGGAGACATCTGTCAGGAGACACCGCCCGCTCCGCGTGACAATGGGACGAGCCTGCCCGTCGAGGCTGACCGCGTAGATGCTGTCTGTCCCGTCCTGCGCCCGGCGGTGGTAGAGGACCTCGTCGTCGCCACGCCAGGCGAGATGCCCGCTCATCTGCGAACCCGACCCGCCACCGGTCAACCGCTCGTAGTCGCCGGTCCTCACATCGAGCACACGCAGTTCCCGCCGTCGGCCCTGCTCGTGGTAGAACGCCACGTGCTCCCCGTCCGGTGACACGACCCCCGCACGGGCACCCGGTACCCGGAGGAACGTCTCTACCGGTTGCTGTTCGGACACAGGCAGTCGTGGTGAGCCTCGGTAGAAAACCTGACGCTGACGCCGAGCCAGACACGTCGACCGTGCCTGTCGGTGCTAGCAACAGCTATTTATCTGCCAGTACACGACAGACCGGCAATGGAGACCACAGACCGAGAGATCGAGGCGATAGCGGAGGGAGACCCTCTCGTCTTCGACGGTGAACTCTGTCTCGTCTCGTCGACCGCAACCTCATCGGGTGGCAAACACGGCTCGGGAAAGGTAACAATCGGGATGACTGTGCTCCCGGACGGACCCACCCGCAAGGTCAACCAACCGGAGGACAGTCGTGTCGAGGTCCCGGAGGTCAGTTCGGCCCGCAACCCCATCGTGAGTGTCAGTGCGAGCGAGAAACAGTTCGATCCGGCTGTGGTCCGGATAGCCACCGGTGAGAGTGTCGTTTGGCTGTGGGAGGACACTGAACCACACTGTCTCGCCGCGGAGAGCGCTGCACTGTCGGGTGAGCGTGTCACAGGCGTGGGTCAGACGTTCGAACACACGTTCCGGGACCCAGGGACACACGTCGTGCGGTGTACAGTTCACGACCACTGCTGTGTCGTCGTCGTCGAGGACTGACCCCGGGCGCTCACGCGAACGAGTCCGAGCAGTCGTGAACTCACCCCGGGATCAAGTGGTTCGGGCAGACATACTTGCAGTGACGCTTGTAGAGCCGCTCGTCACACCGTGGACATCGTGAGGCGGTCGGCGTCGTTTCCTCTCAGCACTCCGACCAGCCACAGGTCTGGCAGGTCTTGCAGCCCTCGGAGTAGCTCAGCGACAGCCTGCCGCAGTTCGGGCACTCCGGGTTCTCGCCGGCCTCGATTGCATCCCCCGCCGTGTCGGACCCGGCCGCGCTGTCTGCGTCTCGGGTCGCCCTCGAAGGGTTCGCTCCACGTGACTGTGAGGCGACACCACCGTCGGTTTCGCGGCCCGACTCTGCCAGACTCCGGTTGGTGTCCTCGGCGGTTCTGGACTCCGCCGCCGTCTCATCCAGTGTCTGTTGCTGTGGGTAGCTCGTATCGAGCTCCCCGTCGATGTACCGCTTCAGCGCGGTGCCGATCGCATCCGGGACCGACTGAATCTGTTCACCCTTGTCCCAGGCAACCTTCGGCGAGCGGATACCCTGGAGTTCGTCGGCGATCTCG
>ERZ1034569.658-NODE-658-length-12263-cov-5.212975_pt1 | contig 12263 bp, 10 predicted proteins | sample MGYA00520706_ERZ1034569 | MGnify/ENA primary metagenome ERZ1034569 (study PRJEB33760, sample SAMEA4777722) | hypersaline lake metagenome | biome: hypersaline environment; feature: brines | place: Spain | collected 2014-08 | depth 0 m ...
AACTTCCATGGCTCGGACGAGGACCGCCGGGCGATGGCCGAGGAGCTCTCAGACCGCCTCCGCCGTATGTCGGAAGCCGTCGCACCCATCGTTGACTCCGACGAGGAGAGGTTCTGGGACGCAGTCACCGAGGTCTACGACCGGAAAGAGGCACACGAGGCCCTCGATGGATGTTTCGACTACGCCGATACCGCACACAGGTACGCCGACGAGACAGAACTCACGATAACCGTCGATATCGGACCCTTCGACGTAACCGTCGACTACACAGACGAAGCCATCCGTGTCCTTGACATATCCGAGGGTAGGCTGCGCGAGGAGGTAAGAAAAGACGTAGACTCCGTATATGACGCTATGTAGGGCGGCTGACCTCGTATATATCTTCGCCGCCGTGTTCGTGTTTCTTGACCATCCCGCGGTCCTCAAGAACGGCGAGGGCGTACACCGACTCCTCCTCTGACAGGTACGTCTCCTCGGTGATCTCGTCCTGCGTGAACGGTCCGCGTTTTTCCAGGACGACGAAGACTAACTTCGCGTCACACGGTAGGTCACGGACCTGCTCTTCGAACGCCGTCGAGTCCATACTCGGCGTTCGTACCCTTGCCTATTAAACGCGTCGTCGGTAGAAGCTTCCGTGGAAGCCGTGTGGCACGGGGCGTTCGACCCGTCCGCGTGCAACCTCTTCGAACGTCCCCGCATCGAGTACGAGCAGGAACGACGCCTCCTCGTCGGGTTCGAGGACAACCGAAACCACGACACCGTCGTCTTCTTCGGTACCGTCGGGGTTGGGTACGAAGACGGGTTCGCTCGGGTACGCCGAATCCTCCTCCCAGACGGATGTCTCGCGTTCGTGTATGTCGACCTTTACCAGACGGTTGTGGAACTCACGCGGCGGGAGGTTGCGGTGTCCGACGCCGTAGGCGTCCCTGTACGGACGCCCGTCCCTATCTTCGCGGACGCGCGGAAGCTCGAAGGAACCGCCGTAGACCGTTTCTTTCTCCACAGTTCCGGTGCCGACGTTGACGCGGTACCGGCGTAGCTCTGCGGCGGGGGTCTCCAGAGGAGGTTCGTCTCGGAGCGAGTCGAGGTAGAGGTCGTTTACGACCGACGCGTCGTCGTAAGCCGCGATATCGAGAACGACATCGTCGCCGTCCTCGTACGCGTTTACGTGGTGGAAGGAGAAAAACGGCTCCGTCTCGGGCGAGGCGACGACCTCGCCGGTCGAACGGTTGAGGAAGGTGAACCGCGTGCCGCGGTCAGGCTTCCAGTCGTACGACTCCGCTACCGTGTCGTTCCCGAAACGTATCTTCAGCGGGCTGACGACGAAGGGGAACTCGACGAGAACGACGTAACGCGACGTGAGCGCGAAGCTATGCATGTACGCGGGTTCGTCGCGCCCTATCTCGGCGATGACGTCACGTCCGTCGCCGTCCTCGACGTAGACGCGGTACTCACTCTTCCGTCCGAAACGCGTGACGTAGCTCACGCGCTCGCCCGTCTCGGGGTCGGTGTGCGGGTGTGGCGTCGTTAACTGTCCGAGGTCGCCGAGTTCGTCCGGAACGTCGAGGGTTTCGAGCGTCTCGGGGTCGAACTCGATGGGCATAGTCGTCTCGGTTATCGCACGGAAGGTTTCGTCGTCTTTCACGACGTTGACCGACGCGTTGTCCGTCGGTTCGGGCGCGGCGAAGTACGAGAAAAAACGCCCGAAGACGCCCGCACAGGGGTCCGTTGCGAACTCGCTACGGCGTACTTCTCCCTCGCGCATCCCCTCGTACGCGTCGGTGCGTAGGAAACGCGACGTGTACCGAACCTCGTTCTCCGCTCCGTCGAAGGCGAACCTGTGGAGCATCGCCATGCCGTCGAACCAGTGGTTGACGCTCGCACCGTCGTTTTCGTACATCCCGGGACCGTTGCGTAGTAACACGCCGCTCAGCCAGTCGGGCAGAGTACCCTGTACACCGACGGCCTCCTCCTCGACCTCGTCGGACTCGTCGAGGGACTCGAAGCCGAGACGGTAGTCCATGCAACGGTTACGCCCCCGCCCTGGAAAAGCCTTAGCCGGTTGGGCGTAGGCAGGCGTAGTAGTTACCGTCGGACTCCCAGACCTCGCCCGAAAGCGACGAGTCGGCGATTAGTTCCTCGAAGGAAGCGCGGTCGTGTATGTGGTAGTACCTGTCGCGTTCGGTGCCGCCGCGTTTCCACGGGACGCAGAAGTCCCCGCCCGAGGCGCGTATCTCATCGCGTGCGCCGTCGAACTTGGGGTGTTCGATAGCCCAGACCGAGACGAGCGCCTCACCGTCGTCACGTAGGACGCGTTCGATTTCGTCGAGCGCCCCGAGGCGTCCGTCGCGAGTCGGCAGGTGGTGAAGCGCCGCTACGCAGAGAACGAGGTCGGCGCACGAGTCGCGGAAAGGTAGCCCCGACAGGTCACCGCGTACGACGGGACCGGCGCACAGGCCGAGCATCGAACGGGAGAAGTCGAGACCTACGGCGGCATCGAAACGTTCACCCAGGAGCGGCAGGTGCCGACCGTTTCCGCATCCGATATCGAGCGCCAGCGCGCCGTCGCGCCCCTCGACGAAGTCGGCGACGTCTTCCCACGGTTCGCGGCGCGTCTCGTCGAAGGATTCGGCGATGGCGTCGTATGTATCGCGTAGGCGCTCCTTTCTGTCCACAGTCAGTAGCCGAAGTCACCCCTCACGTCTTCGACCTTCTCTTCTTCAGCCCTGGCGTGGACGAGGCCGCGGTAGTAAAACTCACGTGCCACCTTGACCATCTCGTCCGTCTCACCTGGCTCTATTATTCCACTGTCGATGAGGGAGGTTATGTTTTCTCTTATCTCCTCTTCGGTGTACCTGTCCTTTACTATGCCTTCTATGCGTGACATATCTGAAGTATCTCCCCGCACCGTATAACCGTACCGACGTTATAGCCTCACTCCGCCGCGTTCGAACCCCTCTGCGATACGGCGCTCGTTGACCGAGAGAACCGTCGGGCGTCCGTGCGGACACGCGAAAGGCTGTTCGCATTCGCCGAGGGCGCGTACGAGTTCGGTCGCCTCCTCCCGCGTAACTTCGTCGCCCGCCTTCAGCGACGGGTGGCACGCGACGTCTTTCAGAACCTCGTCACGCAGGTCGACCTCCTCGCCGGATACGAAACGGTCGAGTACCTCGTGGACGAGTTCGGTGTCTCCGACACGACCCATTGGCGCGGGGACGCCCCGTACGCGGTACAGACCGCCGCCGAACTCCTCGACCCGGAAGCCGTTGGCGCGCAACGCGTCGCGGCGTTCCTCGATTACCGCCGACTCGTCGGGCGAGAGGTCCACCGTCACCGCCTCGTCGAGTTCGGCTGACGGTACCGTGCCGTTGAACTCACCGCGTAACTCCTCGTAGTTCACGCGTTCGTGTGCGGCGTGTTGGTCGACCACGAGAAGGTCATCGTCCGACTCACAAAGCAGGTACAGGTCGCGGAACTGCCCGATAACCTCGGCGTCCTCGAAAGCCGAGTCACCCGTCGTCTCTACGTCGACCGGTGCGTCCAACTCCATCTCGGCGCGGCGCGTCAGGTCCTCGTTCGTAAGCGCGTCGCGGACCGCCGCAGAGACGACACGGGACACGGTGTCCTCGTCGACGAAACGCACCTTCTTTTTCGCCGGATGGACGTTTACATCGACGCGTCCGGGAGGGACCTCAACGGAGACGACAGCGATGGGGTAGGAGTCCTTCGGTAGTAGCGTTCCGTACCCGTCCACCGCGCCATCCCTCACCGTCTCATCATCAACGGCGCGTCCGTTGACGGAGGTGTAGACGTGGTGTGTGGCTGAACGCGTCACCGAAGGCCGGACGAGCGCCCCTTCCACGCCGATACGTCCGTCCTCGTGGGAAAACCGCGTAGCGCGACTCGCTACGTCGCGTCCGTAGACGGCGTAAAGGGCGTCGATGGGGTCGCCCGAACCGGATGTGCTCAGTACCTCGTTCCCTTCGTGTTCGAGCGTGAACGCGACACCGGGGCGTGCGAGAGCGTACCGCGTCACGAGACGCGACACGCGCCGGAACTCGCGTTTGGGGGACGAAAGAGCCTCGCGCCGCGCCGGTGTCGTCTCGAACAAACGCGTCACCTCTACCGTCGTCCCCTGTCCACGACCCGTCTCTCCGGTACGCGTTCCGTCGACCCCCGCACCCGTCACGACCCGCGTAGCCCCGACGCCTTCGTCCTTCGTCACCATCTCGACGCGTGCTACGCGTGCTATGCTCGGAAGCGCCTCGCCCCGAAACCCGAGCGTATCGACGGCGCCTACGTCGTCGGGGTCGGTTATCTTGCTCGTCGCGTGGCGCTCAAACGCACGCTTTGCGTCTTCGGCGTCCATACCTTCCCCGTCGTCGGAGACGGTAACGCGGTCGATACCACCGTTTTCGACCTCGATACCGACCGACGAAGCACCTGCATCGAGGGAGTTCTCTATGAGTTCCTTTACGACGCTTGCGGGGTTCTCGACCACCTCCCCCGCCGCGATGAGTTCGACCGTTTCGTCGTCGAGTTTACGTATCATCGACCCTCTTTGTGAGCCTGTTCAGGATGTTCAGCGCCTCCATCGGAGTCGTGTTCGCGGTGTCGACGCTTGCGAGTTCCTCAACGACACCGTCGTGGTCCTGTTCGTCGTCGGTGTCTCGTTCTCGTCTGTTGCCGTTCGTTGCCCTGTTTCCGTTTTCCTCCGTCGTGTTTCCGTTCATCTCTACCGCGTTGTCCAGACGCATCTGTCTGGGTCCGTCGTCGTTTCCACCGTAGCCGTCGTCGACGAGCTGGTTGGCGCGTTCTACCACCTCCTCGGGGACGCCTGCCATACGTGCGACCTCTATACCGTATGATGCGGTCGCGGCTCCTTCAACGACCTCGTGTAGAAAGACCATCTCGCCGTCCCGCCGGTCGGCTGCGAAGTGTAGGTTACGGACGCCGTCGAGCTCTTCGGCGGTTTCGGTGAGTTCGTGGTAGTGTGTCGCAAACATCGTTTTGGCGCCTACCTCGTCGTGGATGAACTCCGTTACGGAACGCGCGATAGAGACCCCGTCGGCGGTGCTGGTACCACGCCCTACCTCATCGAGTAGGACAAGCGAACGTGGTGTCGCGTTGTGGAGTATCTCGGCGAGTTCGACCATCTCTACCATGAAGGTCGAACGCCCGCCTGCGATGTCGTCGCTCGCACCGACGCGTGTGAAGACGCGGTCGACGACCTCCAGACGTGCCTCGTCCGCAGGGACGAAGCAACCGACCTGTGCCAGGACGCTGACGAGTGCAACGCTTCTCATGTACGTCGACTTACCGGACATGTTGGGTCCGGTCACCACCGCGAAGTCAGCCTCCTCAAACGACACGTCGTTTGGGACGTACTCCTCGACAGACCTTTCGACGACAGGGTGCCGCGCCCCTTCGACGACGTGCTCGTCGCCGAACCCGGGGCGCGTATAACCGTTTTCCGCCGCGACCGCACCGAGAGAGCAAAGAGCGTCAAGTGCGGCGACGGTCTCTGCTACCTTCTGCATACGTTCTGACTCTTCGGAGACTTCCTCGCGTACGTCTTTGAAAAGTCGGTACTCGAGCTTGTCGGCGCGTTCCTCCGCGCTCAGTATCTCGTCCTCTCGCTCCTTTAGTTCGGGCGTGTAGAAACGCTCGGAGTTTTTGAGCGTCTGTCTGCGCGTGTAGTCGTCGGGGACGGAGTCGAGGTTGGGGTTGGTAACCTCGATGTAGTAGCCGTGTACCTTGTTGAACCCTACCTTGAGCGAGTCGATGCCCGTCCGTTCGCGCTCGCGTTTTTCAAGAGACGCCACCCACTCACGGCCCTCGTTTTCGACGCGGCGGAGTTCGTCGAGTTCGTCGTCGAACCCCTCGCGTATCACGCCGCCTTCGGTCACCTCGATCGGGGGGTCGTCCCGTACCGCACGTCCGATGAGTCCGCGTACCTCCTCCATCGTGTCTAGATCCTCACGAAGGGACTCGAGCAACGAGGAGTCGACGTCGTCGAGGTTTTCCTTGAGTCGGGGGACGACGTCGAGCGTGTTTTTTAGCGCCAGGAGGTCACGCGCGTTCGCGCGCCCCCGAGAGACACGCGTCACGAGGCGTTCTATGTCATAGACATCCCGGAGGAGTTCGCGGAGCTCCTCACGGACGAGCGTTCTGCGTTTGAGTTCGCCGACTGCATCGAGGCGGTCGTCTATCTCGTCGGTGTCGAGAAGCGGGTGCCGGAGCCACGACCGTAGCTTACGGCTTCCGAGGGCACACGATGTCACGTCGAGGACGTCGAAGACTGAGTTGCCGTCCCGTCTGCTCTCGAACAGTTCGAGACTTTCGAGCGCGACGGTGTCCAGAAGCATATGGTCGCGCGGGTCATACCGCCGCAGACGGTTTACGTAGCCGAGACGGTCGTCCTCGCGGTCCTCTTTTTCCCCCTCTTCGCCGCGTGTGTACTCGGCGTACGCGAGGAGCGTTCCACAAGCACGGACCTCGGTTTCGGTTTCGAGAAGGGCATCGACGTTCCCGAAGTACGCCTCAACGACTTCGCGTGGTTCCTCTGGTGCGAAGGCGTCGTACGGGGTCACCATACAGTCGTCGTCGAAGACATCGCCGTCAGCAGCCACCGCCTCGGAGGGTGCGAAACGGTCCACCTCGTCGGCGAGCGTCTCGGCGTCACAGGCCGTAGCGACGAGTTCTCCCGTAGAGACGTCCATGAAAGCGACACCGTACCCGTTGTCCTCCACGACACACGCGACGTAGTTGTTGTCCTCGTCCAACAGTTCGTCCTCTACGACGGTACCGGGTGTAACGACACGTGTAACCGCACGCCGCACCACACCGGTCGTCTCGTCGGGGTCCTGAACCTGGTCCGCGACGGCGACGCGGTAGCCCTCGTCCAGCAACGTTTCGACGTACGACTCGGCGGAGTCGACTGGTATACCCGCCATCGGGTACTCTCCGGATGAGTCCTCGCGCTGTGTGAGAGTGATATCGAGCTTGCGTGAGACGTCGCGTGCCGCCTCGCAGAAGGTTTCATAGAAGTCACCGACCTGGAAAAGAACGACGCAGTCGTCGTACTCGTCGCATAGCTCGAAGTACTGCTCCATCATAGGCGTGAGTTCGTCACGCCTCTCGGCCATCTTCGCCGGTGCGCCTGTCGGGGATGTCTCGCTCACAGTACTCCGTCGGTTTCCGCGATAAAAAGCTTTCAGATGGCTTACACGGTGAGACGGCGCGTTTCCGCAATCACCAGAGCCACAGCCACGCCAGCGGCGTTTGCCGCCCCGTCGAGAAGACTCGCCGTCCTGTACGCCACGAACCCCTGTCCTGCCTCAACCGCCCCACCGAGTGCCACGACACCGACCGCGACGACGAACCAACGGTCGCGTCCGGCTGCGTAGAACCCCGTCGCCGCGAGAACGGCGTACGTCGCAGCGTGCCACAGGGGTTCCGATGCTGCATGCGCCCTTTCTGCCGCCGGCGGCGCCGCACCTGTCGGTACGAACGAACCGACCACGACGGCGGCGGCAAACGCCGCGAAGATTAGCCAGCCCTTAGACGTTTCCACGTCTGCGGTTCGGGCTGTGTGTACGTAGTTCTCTCGTTCTTCCGACGGCTTTATGCGCCGCCTAAACCACTCTAATGTATGGAACACATCGAAGAAACAGCGCCCGAGGTTGCCGACGCTATACGCGGCGAGGTTGACCGTGAGGAAACCGGTCTGGAGATGATCGCCTCCGAGAACTTCGCCTCACGCGCCGTCATGGAGGCACAGGGCAGCGTTATGACGAACAAGTACGCCGAGGGCTACCCGGGTGAACGGTACTACGGCGGATGCGAGTACATGGACGAGGTCGAAGAACTCGCACGCGAACGCGCACAGGAGATATTCGGTGCGGACCACGTCAACGTACAGCCACACTCGGGCTCACAGGCGAACATGGCGGTCTACCTCTCTGCCCTCGAACCCGGAGACACCATCCTCAGCCTGAAGCTTTCGAACGGGGGACACCTCTCCCATGGTCACCCGGCGAACTTCTCCGGGCAGGTATACGACGTAGAACACTACTACGTTGACGAGGAAACCGGTCGCCTCGACTACGACGCCGTCGAAAAAAGGGCACGCGAGGTAGACCCCGACATAGTCGTCTCCGGGTACTCCGCGTACCCACGCGAGATAGACTTCGAGAGGTTCCGCGAGATAGCCGATGAGGTCGACGCGTACCACCTCGCGGATATAGCACACATAGCCGGCCTCGTCGCGCGCGGCGAGCATATGTCTCCGGTGCCATACACGGACTTTGTCACCACAACCACACACAAGACACTGCGTGGACCCAGAAGCGGCATGGTGATGTGTAAGGACGAATACGCCGACGACATAGACGCGGCGGTGTTCCCGGGGGTCCAGGGCGGGCCGCTCATGCACGTCGTCGCCGCGAAGGCGGTCTGTTTCGCCGAAGCACAGACAGACGAATTCGGAGAGTACCAGGCCCAGATAGTGAAAAACACACGCGCCCTCGGCTCTGCGCTAGAGGAAAGAGGCTGGTCCTTGGTCAGCGGTGGGAGCGACAACCACCTCGTACTCGTCGACCTCCGTGGGGACGGCATCACCGGAAAGGAGGCGGAAGAGGCCCTTGAGGAGGTAGGTATCACCGTGAACAAAAACACAGTACCCGGGGAAGAACGGCCTCCGACGGTCACGTCCGGTATACGGATAGGCACCCCCGCTCTCACGACACGTGGTATGAAGGAGGAACAGTTCGAACAGATCGCGGAACTCATCTCCCGTGTTCTCAAAAACACCGACGACGGCGCGGTCAAACGCGACGTTGCGGACGACGTACGGACACTCTGTGATGAGTTCCCGCTTTACCCGGACCTTCCTTAGCCCCCGAACTTAATACGGTCCGTCGCACATTCCTACCGGGATGTCGTTCAGGAGCATAGTGCGCGGCGACTCTACCGTCGACGTCAAAGACGTCAAACAGGTCCTACGCGACGAATGCGGATTTGACGACGTCGACATATCCCCCGTGGACGGGGACAACTGGCTCTCGGTTCCCCTCGTCGTGAACGATGAGTTCTTCCTAAAGGTTGTGACGGTGCAGAACGCATGGACTCACTCGCTGTTCACGACGGCGCGCAACCTCGGTGCCCGTGTATCGGGGAACGGGCCTTTCTTCAAAACCTTTGGCTCGCCCGTCGAGATGGCGCGCCACGAGTTCGAATCGGCGCGTAGGATGCGTGAAGCCGGCGTGCGTGCCCCGGAACCTGTCGAAGTCATCGAAGGCGACGGGGAAGCGTTCCTTCTGTTTGAGTATCTCGACGGCTTCGAGACCCTTTCGGACTCCGAACTTGACGGTGAGACGGTCCGAGAGGTGTTCCGTATGCTCCGCCGCCTCCACGACGACGGCCTCGCTCACGGTGACTTCTCGCTCGAAAACGTCCTCGTCGTAGACGGAGATGTCTACTTCATAGACTCGACCGGCGTCGCCGAAGACGGGCACGACGACGCGGTCGCGTACGACCTAGCGTGTGCTCTCGGAGCCCTCTCGTCGCGGCTCTCACCGTCCGTCGTCGTTGATCTCGCTTCGGAGTTCTTCGACGCCGGCGACCTGAGGCACGCCCTTGACTTTGTCACCGTTGTCCGTCTGCGTCCTGGGATAGAAGAGTCATTCAGCCTCTTGGAGCTCAGAACAGCCGTAGCGGAAGCCACCGGAGACGCGTCCTAACGCGTCTCGCCACCCATGCCTTCGAAAGTCCTGCGTACAGCCTCAACCGCCGTATCGACCTCGCCGTCGTCGAGGACTTCGAGGCGGACCGTGTAGCTCGTTTGGCCATCGGGGACTGCGTCGCCGTCGTAGACATCGAATACGTTAGCACCCAAGATGTCACCGTGGCACGAACCCGCGACCTCTTCGAGAACGTCTTCCTCAACCGTCACCGGAAACGCGGCGCTGACGTCACGCTCCCGTCGCGGGAGGTTACTCTCTTTCCAGTCCCGTGCCTCTTTTCGGCTCAGGAGTTCGACGTTTTCTGTCTTGAGTTCGACCCGTTTTCCGCCCTCATCGAGGTAGACCGTACGTCCACGGACGTCACGCACGACACCGACGTGGACGTTACCGGAGTAGACGTGCCGAAGGACACGTTCCTCGCCGACGCTGGCGTGGAGTTCGTCGTACTCGCGGACGTTCGCCTCTATCAACTTGTCCGAACGCCGGAGAGCGCCCTTTGTGTCCCCGTAATGGCGCGCCGCGTCGAGCATCTCGTCGACGAAGCCGTCGCCATCTCCGTCCCGCACCGCGCCGCGTAACGCCTCCGCGGAGTCGATGAGTGCGTCGTGGACCTCCTCTACGGGCTGGTTGGTCTGTATCTCGGCGTACAGCTCGGGGTTCTGGTTGAGGACGCGCCCGACGAAGTCGAGTATGATTTCATAGACCGGCGACATGAACCTGCGCGATTCCCCGACGTCGAAGTCGAGGCGTTCGAGGGCACCGCCTATCGATATGAGCGAGTAGTGGGTCAAGCCCTGGACGACGCTCATCATCTCGTCGTGCTCGCGTGGAGCCACCTCCTGGACGTTCGCGCCCGCATCGCGGAAAGAGCCGACGACGCGTTCTGCGAGCGGACCCGCCCGTTCGCGCACGACGATAACGGTCTGTCCGCGCATAGAACGCACCGACGGTCCGAACATTGGGTGCGTGCCGAGGAGTTCGACGTCTTCAGGTGCGGCACGCATCGCTTCGACGGGTTCTTGTTTCACGCTTGTGACGTCCATGAGCAATCCATCGTCCATATGCGACGCTACCCGTTCGATTACCTCGGGCGTCGACTCGATAGGCACGGCGACGACGACGGCGTCGTACTCGTCGGCGCGTTCGAGGGGGACGTTCACGTCAGCGTCCGGGTCCGAGACATCGACCAACCACCTCTGGTCGCTGAAGAACTCGACGAACCATCCGCCCATAGCGCCCGCTCCGCCGACGACGAGTGTCTCCATACCCGTCGTTGCGGGGCTTGTGACAAAACCGTTGCCGTCGTCCCCTAACAATCCGGTAGTAATATGCGGTTATAGGACGTCGGTCATACCATGGTGGACAAAGACGTCGCCCTAACCATCGCTGGGTCGGACTCAGGAGGCGGTGCAGGGATACAGGCGGACATAAAGACGATGGAGGCTTTCGGCGTATTCGGAACCTCCGCGGTTACGAGCCTCACGGCACAGAACTCGACCGGCGTCCGTGGCGTCGAAGACGTTTCACCGGGGTTTGTTGGGGAGCAGATTGACGCCGTTGTTGAGGACTTCGGTGTCGCCGCCGCAAAGACGGGTATGTTGAGCAACGCAGAGACGGCGGCCGTCGTCGCCGACAAGATAGCGGAACACGACCTAACCGCCGTCGTCGACCCCGTGATGGTAGCACAGAGCGGCGACCGTCTCCTGTCCGAGGACGCCGAAGAGGTGGTCCGTGACGAACTTCTGCCGCGCGCTACGCTCGTCACCCCCAACGCACCTGAGGCGGAGACCCTGACCGGTGCGGAAGTCGACTCGCGCGAAGGTATGAAAGAAGCAGCACGCGAACTCGTATCTATGGGTGCGGAAGCCGCAGTCGTGACGGGCGGCCACGCCACCGACGATGAGGTGGTCGACGTTCTCGCCGACGAGGAAGGAACGACGGAGTACACAAAGCCCCGTGTCGAAGGCGGTGCGACACACGGGACCGGCTGTGCGTTCTCATCCGCCGTCGCCGCCGGACTTGCGAAAGGCGCAGCGTTGCGCGATGCTGTCGGACGCGCGGAAGCTTTCATGTACCGTGCTGTCCGGTACGGGGTTGAAGTCGGCGAGGGGACAAACAGCGTCCACCACCTCGTCCGTCTCCGCAACGACGCTGCCCGGACCGACGCCGTAAGCTCCGTGCGCGATGCTCTCGGGCGTTTCGAGGACCTCAACGGCTTCCAGCGTCTCCTTCCGGAGGTAGGAACCAACGTCGCGGTCGCTACGCCGTACGCGCTAGAACAGGAAGAGGTCGCAGCAGTCGAAGGACGGCTCCGGCGGACGACGGACGGGTTCGTCGCCTCCTGTGTCCGTCTGGGCGCGTCGGGACACGCCGCACGGTATCTTCTCGCTCTCCGTGACCACCTCGACAACGAACCCGCCGCTGCGTGCAACCTACGCAACGACCAGAAGGTCAGAGCCGCCCTCGATACAACCAAACTCAACGTCGTACGGCTAGACCGCGACGACCAGCCCGACG
>ERZ1034569.659-NODE-659-length-12262-cov-7.272139_pt1 | contig 12262 bp, 10 predicted proteins | sample MGYA00520706_ERZ1034569 | MGnify/ENA primary metagenome ERZ1034569 (study PRJEB33760, sample SAMEA4777722) | hypersaline lake metagenome | biome: hypersaline environment; feature: brines | place: Spain | collected 2014-08 | depth 0 m ...
GTACGTGACCGGGCTGGCGATGACCGGCGGCAGCGGCGCCGACCACTACACCCTGTTGACCGAGAACGGTGACGTTGTCCACTGGGACACCGCGGACCACGCCAGCAACCAGCGTTACAACTGCCCCTGGCTCGACGATATCCGGTACGCCTGCCCCGGTCTCGGGAACGTCCCCCGGGCGTCCGGACATCCCGGGGCTCGTGACTGGCTGACAGACAAGATGGCGGAGACGGTGTACACCGCGATGACGGAGTACGGTGTCGCGGACGAACCGCTCGGCATCGACGTGGCCGGTGGTGGTCTCGTCGGAGCCTTCGAGAGCCGCGGCGTCGACGTCGAGGCGGGTGCGGGTACGGAGCTCATGCTCGACGCCCGAAAAACGAAGACCCGCGACGAGATCGAGTGTCTCCGGCAGGTCGCCGCTATCTGTGAGGCCGGGTTCCAGCGGCTCACCGAGGTCACGGCCCCCGGGAAGCGCGAGAGCGAGATCTGGGGTGAGGCGGTCAGGGAACTGTGGCAACACGGGGCGATGGCACAGGGCGGATACGTCACCTCCGGGCCGAACACCTGGCCCAAACATCAGGCAAACACCACCGACCGGATGGTCCGGCCGAACGATCTCGTGTACGCCGATTTCTACAACATCGGGTTCATGGGCTATCGCTCCTGTTACTACCGGACATTCAGCGTGGGCCGACCGACGGCGGCACAGCGTGACGCCTACGAGCGGGCCCGTGACGACCTGTACGACGTGCTCGAACGGATCGAACCCGGGGCGACCACCGACGAGATCTGCGAGGGGTTCCCCGACGAGGCGGGCGAGCACATGGACTGGTACGACGCCGAGGAGTTCTGGCAGATGACCACGAACCACTGGGCACACGGGCTCGGGCTCCAGCTGTACGAGGTGCCGCTGATCTGGCGCGGGCTCTCGCCGGAGTACCCGATCGAGATAGAGGAGGGGATGACGATGGCCGTCGAGACGATGCAACCGGCAGACCGGCAGGGCGTCCGTGTCGAGGAGATGGTAGTCGTCCGCGAGAACGGGGTCGAGGTGCTCAGCCAGTGGCCGGTCGAGGAGATCACCCGGGTCGACTACTGACCCTGCGGAGCCGCGACCCACCCCCGCGGCGACGCCCGCGTTCCGTGTGCCCGTCGATTCACACCTGCGACTTCTGTGCGCCCGTCGATTCACACCTGCGACTTCTGTGCGCCCGTGGACCCGCATCCGCGACCGTTTCCGTGTCCGGATATCGGTAGCCGTGGGCACTCCGGTACGCCCACGAACCGGAACGTGTGACTGAAATGTCAGTATTGTTAAGACCCTCGCCCACAGAAAGGGGGGTATGGAACTCGGGACCGGTCTGTTTACCTGCCAGCAGCGTCCGGACGACGACCGTTCGATGAGCGAGATCTACGACGAGATGCTCGAACTCGGCGCCACAGTCGACGACGCCGGTCTGGACAGCGCCTGGGTGTCGGAACACCACTTTCTGGAGGATGGCTACCTCTCGGGCGTGATGCCCGCACTCGGGGCACTCGCCGCGGCGACCGAGGAGATCGAACTGGGGTCGTGTATCGCGCTCGCGCCGCTGTACGACTCTGTTCGGCTGGCGGAGGATATCGCGACAGTCGACCAGATCGCCGGCGGTCGGACGACACTCGGTCTGGCAATCGGCTCCAACACCGACGAACTCGGGCCGTTCGACGTCCCGCACGAGGAGCGGGTCGACCGCCTCGTGGACGCCGTCCGGACCGTCCGTGCGGCGTGGTCGCCCGGGGAACTCGACTACGACCCCGAGTTTCACGACGCCGGTCCCGGGGTGACGGTCACGCCGAAACCGGCACACGGCGTTCCGGTCATGCTCGGCGGGAGCGCGAAACCGGCCGTCAGACGGGCGGCACGCCTCGGTGATGCCTGGTGTGTCCCCTCCTCGCTCTCGCTGGATGGTGTGAGAAAGCGGGTCGAGGATATCGAGCACGTCCGCGAGGAGGAGGCCATCGACGGCGAGTTTCAGGTGTACGTCATCCAGCACGGCTTTGTCGGTGACTCCCGGGAGGAGGCGTGGGAGCAGATGCGGGACGGCTACCTGTACATCCAGCGCCGGTACCAGGAGATATTCTCCGGCGAGACCGTCGACGAACTCTCCCCGGAGCGGAAAACAGAGCTCAAACAACAGGCGATATTCGGGACACCCGACCAGGTTGTCGACGAACTGTCGGCGTACCGGGACGCACTCGGCGACGACATTCACTTTATCTTCCGGACCTACCACCCGGGCGTCGGCACGGGGCAGATGGCCGACTGTATCCGGTTGCTGGGTGAGGAAGTACAGCCACGGGTCGAGTGACTGGACTCGGGCGGTCGAGACGTCGCGGCCGGTACAGACTCCGTTAGCGACTGTCGACGGATGGGAGGACTGGCGACCACAGCGCCGGCGTCTCCGGGTCCGTGAGCCACCCGCTTGAACTGCTCAACACTTATACCGGTCGGCGGCGAACCGAACTGGTACCGATGGACATCGAAGGATTCTTTCAGAACATGCCGTTTGCCGACCTGCTGGGTGTCGAGGTGACCGCCGTCGACGACGGGCACGCCGAGGGACGCATCGAGATGCGCGAGGAACTCTCCTGGAGCGAGGACCGGGTCATGGCCCACGGCGGTGTCACCTTCACGCTCGCAGACACCGTCGGCGGGGCCGCGCTGGTCTCACTGGTCGACCGTCCGGTGCCGACGGTGGACATGCGTATCGACTACCTCGAAGCGGGCACAGGTGACCTCCGGGCCGAGGCAACGGTCAAGCGCAACGGTGGCGATGTCGGTGTCGTCGACGTCGACGTGTTCGCCGACGACGGCACACAGGTAGCCGACGCCCGCGGTGTCTACAAGACGGGCTGACACCCGAACGCTCTGGACCGCCAAACCGGGTCGCTCCGGGCGAGAGTCGTCTGAACTGTGTCATCTGTCGACGTACCCGCCCTAATCGGGTCGCCGAGAGCGGTTGCTACGTATCTAGTTACGGACACAGTATGTTATACGTTGTCACACAAGGATTTATTACACCCTGAAATCCAACTGTATCCCTATGTCGGGAGAGACAGGCCAGTACGACCGGCGGACAGTTCTGCAAGCGGCGGGCGCGACGGGGGCACTCGGGGTCGCCGGACTCGCTGGTTGTATCGGTAGCACTGACGACGACGGGGGAGACGGTGGCGGGAACGGCGGGGCCGACTTCGACACCGTGCAGTTGGGGATTCTCGAACCGTTCACCGGGGACTTCGCCGCGCTCGCGGAGGAGCGAAACAACGGGGAGACACTCGCCGTAGACGAGATAAACCAGAGCGACGAGTTCGACTTCGAGTTCGAGACCGAGGAGTACGACACGCAGTTGAGTCCAGAAGACGGCGTGCAGGCGGCACAGTCAGCTATCCAGGACGACGGTGCAGGATTTATTACCGGGGCGATCTCGAGTTCGGTCGCCCTGTCGATAAACGAGGTGGCAGGCAATCAGGAGGTCGTCTACACGCCGGGTGCCGCAGACGTCTCCATCACGGGGAGCAACTGTAACGAGTACGTCTTTCGTTTCGAGACGAACACTGCCCAGATTGCCGAGGTGATGACACAGTGGATGGTCGACAACCTCGGCGACAAGATACACTACCAGATTGCCGACTACGCGTACGGCGACTCCGTTCGGGAGGAGGTCGACAGGCGGATGCAAAATCTGAGTGACAGCTACGAGGAGGTCGGGTTCACCAGTTCGGCACAGGGAGCGACAAACTTCGAGTCTGTGCTCACCCAGATCGAGGACAACGTCGACGCGGCCGACGCCCTCGTCGTCGGGGCGACCGGCGGTCACCTCATCCGCTTTCTCGCACAGGCGGCCGGCCGTGACCTCGGCAACCAGATCCCGATCGTCACCACGACCGGGTCGTTCAGTGTCGTGCGCGGTGGTGCCGGAACGGCCGGATACAACGGGGAGATATACAGCGGGACCCGGTACGTGCCAGGCATCGAGACCGGCGACAACCGGGCGTTCGTCGAGGCCTACCAGAACGAGTACGACTCGGCGCCCGACAACTTCTCCCGTGTCGGGTACGAGTCGGTGTACACCATCGCGACCGGCATCCAGGAGGCGGGGTCGCGGGACCCGACGGTGGTCCGGGAGACTCTCTCGGGGCTGTCACGGGAGACCATCTTCGGCGAGGTCACGTTCCGGGAGTGTGACCAGCAGGCGACCAACCCGGTCTGGATGGCACAGAACGTGGCACCCGACCAGGGTGAGGTGGCCGATGTCGAACTACTGACCAAACTCGAGGGCGAGGAGGCCATCCCCGCCTGTGACGCGGTCGGCTGTGGTCTCTGAATCTTTCAGCGTGCTTTAGATAACTACATCACGCCCACAACACAATACGATTTCAATGGTCGAAGCACTCGTACAGCAGTTACTCGATGGGCTCACCGTCGGAATGGTGTACGCGCTCCTCGCGTCCGGGTTGTCTGTCATCTTCGGCGTGATGAACGTGATCAACTTCGCACACGGCGAACTGTTCGGCCTGGGGGCGTACTTTGCACTCGCCGTTGTCTCTCCGCTCGGCGGGGTAGGCTTCTACCTCGCACTACTGGTGGCGCCGCTGATCGTCGGGGGCATCGGAGTCCTCATCGAACGGTTCACCGTACGACCGCTGTACGACCGGAACCCGCTGTACCACATCCTGCTCACGTTCGGTCTGGTGTTGATAATAAGCGATCTCGTCATCCTCGTCTGGGGACCGGAGCCGACGTCGTTGTCCCGACCGGAGTTCATCACGGGAACGTTCGACGCCCTGGGCGGGAGTTTCAGCCGGTACGCGGTGTTCATGATCGTCTTCGGGAGCATCGTGACGGCCGGGGTCTGGGCCGTGTTGAACTACACCCGGTACGGACTCATCGTCCGTGCCGGTGCGCAGGACCGCCGTATGGTCCGGAATCTGGGTATCGATATCGACCAGTACTACTCGCTGGTGTTTGGTGCTGGTGCCGCGCTGGCCGCCGTCGCCGGTATTGTCATCGCCGGCCGCGGCCAGGTCACCCCTGGGTTGGGTTCCGCGTTTATCATTCCGGCGTTCGTGATCGTCGTTCTCGGCGGGTTGGGTAGTTTCAAGGGGGCTGTTCTCGGCGGAATCGGTGTCGGCGTGCTTCAGGAGTCGGTTATCAAGCCGGACTTCCCGGCTATCGACGGTTTCACACTCGTTCCTGCACTGCCGCAGTTCGACGGGATGATTATCTTTATTCTGATGATCGGCGTGCTCGTGCTGCGCCCGAGGGGGCTGTTCGGAAGCGAGTTCAACGAGGAGAGCGGGCAACTGCTCGTCGGTGCCGACCGGTCGTTGCTCACCGACCGACAGCGGCAGTTTCTCGGGGCTGGGACGGTCGGACTGCTCGCGCTCCTGCCGCTCACCTCCGGTTCGCTGTTGGAGCCGTCGACCGTGGAGTTTCTGATGATCCGTATCCTCATCTGGGGGCTGTTCGCGCTGTCGCTCGATTTTATAATGGGCTACGCCGGACTCGTCTCACTCGGGCACGTCCTGTTCTGGGGGCTCGGCTCGTACACCGCCGGGACGGTGCTCACGAACGTCACGGAGTCGGTTCTCGTTGCCGCCGCCGTTGCTCTCGCCGTTGGAACCGCCGTTGCGTACGTCGTCGGCTACCTCTCGATCCGCGTCAGTGGGGTGTACTTTGCCATGATAACACTCGGGTTCGCCGAACTGTATCACAACCTGGTTATCGACATCGACGGGTGGATTCAAGACGGCTGGCTCCACACGGTGCTCACCGCGGTTCCGGGTGTCGACTCGGCTATGCTCGTCGACTTCGAACTCACCGGTGGGTCCGAGGGACTGTTCGGGTTCTCGACGTTCTACGGGGTCGGGGATATCGGCGTCCATCTCGACGAGATTGCCGTCTATCTGGGGCCGGTCACGCTGACAGACCGTCTGTTGCTCTACTACATCATACTGAGTGTGCTCGTCGGTTCGTTCTTTATTCTACGACGGATACTCAACGCGCCCTTCGGGGCCGTGCTGAAGGGGATTCGCGAGAACGAGACCCGGGTCCAGTTCCTGGGGTACGACCCGACGGTGTACAAGCGCCGTGCGTTCGTCATCAGCGGGATGTTCGCCACTCTGGCCGGGGTGCTATCCGCGCTGTCGAACCCCTTTGTCTCCCCGGGGGCCGCCGAGTGGCTGAAATCCGGCGAGGTGATTATCATGGTCGTGCTCGGTGGGCTGGGCACCCTGTTTGGCCCGCTCATCGGGGCTTTCGTCTTTTTCGGGCTCGAAGAGATTATCCAGGACGGTGTCGTGTTCGACAGCCTGCGGGGTCTGCTGACACTGGTCGGTCTGTCCGGGGTCGCAGACACGATCCCCGATTTCACCCGCCGCTGGCGGCTCGTCCTCGGGACGGTGTTCGTGTTGTTCGTACTCTTTCTCCCGAGTGGTCTCGTCTCGGTTCCCGCGAAACTCGAACCGTACCTGCCGGACCGGTTCCGGCCGACGAGGGCGACACCCGCCGAGCAGCCAACCGCGAGGGGTGACGACTGATGGCGACGACAGGTGACCCCGCCGCGGACGCGCGTGAGTCGACGGCGATGCTCCGGACGGAGGGTCTGGTCAAGCGCTTTGGCAGTTTCACCGCTATCGACGAGGTCAGCCTCACCGTCGAGCGCGGCGAGTTCCGGAGTATCATCGGACCGAACGGCGCGGGCAAGACCACCCTGTTCAACCTCATCTCCGGGGCGCTCGACGCCACCGAGGGGGCAGTGTACTTCAACGGCGAGGAGGTCACCGACCGGCCGCCGGAGAAACGAATCCAGTTGGGGATGGGCCGGTCGTTCCAGATCTCGAACGTGCTAGACGGGCTCTCGGTCCGGGAGAACGTCCGTCTCGCCGTGCAGGCGACCCGTCGTGACAGCTACGGTCTCCTCGAGTCGCTGTTCCGGCCGACGGACCGGTACGACGAGATAAACGAGGCAGTCGACCGGATACTCGAGCAGGTCGGGCTGGCGGCCGTCGCCGAGGAGACGGCCGCCGCCCTCCCGTACGGTGACAAGCGCCGCCTGGAGATCGGTGCCGTGCTCGCAACCGACCCCGAACTGGTGCTGTTCGACGAGCCGACCGCCGGGATGAGTCCCGAGCAGACACAGGAAACGGTCGACCTGATCCGGGACGTGCTCGCCGAGCAGTCGCTCGTGCTCGTCGAGCACGACATCGAACTCGTGATGGAGCTGTCCGACAGTATCACGGTGTTGAACCGGGGGGAGGTGATCGCCGAGGGGTCGCCGGAGGCGATCGCGAACGACCCCGAGGTACAGGACGCCTACATCGGAGGTGCAGAGCTGTGAGCGCCGACGAGGTTCTGGGTGTAGAGAACGTCGACGCCGGCTACGGCGAGACGACCATCCTCCGTGACGTCAGCCTCTCGGTCGAGGCGGGCGAGATAGTCTCGATGGTCGGCCGGAACGGGGCCGGAAAGACGACCACACTGCGGACGATAAACGGCATTCTCTCGCCCGACAGCGGGCGGGTCACACACCGCGGGGACGACATCTCCGACCTGGACCCGGCGGCAACCGCAAAACGCGGTGTCTCGCTGGTCCCCGAGGAGCGACAGATATTCCCGGAGCTGACTGTCCGGGAGAACCTGCAACTGGCTGCCCACGGCGGTGCGGAGGACACCGACTCGATGAGTGTCGACGAGGCGATCGGCCAGTTCTCGAACCTCGGTGAGCGAACCGACAACCACGGCTCCTCGCTCTCGGGCGGCGAACAGCAGATGCTCGCCATCGCACGCGCACTCGTCGCCGGTGCCGACGTTCTGTTGCTCGACGAACCGACAGAGGGGCTCGCGCCGCAGATTGTCGACGACGTCGTCGACATCGTTCGCGACCTCAACGACCGCGGTATAACGGTGTTACTGGTCGAGCAGAACGTCCACGTCTGTCTCGAACTCGCAGACCGTAACTACATCATCGACCGGGGGACCGTCGTCTGGGAGGGTAGCTCCGAGCGACTCAGAAACGAACAGGAGATACTGGACCGCTACCTCGGTGTGACCGTCTGACACCGTCGGTGGGTACTTTAGCGTTTGCACCAAACACCGCGTATGAAAGACATCCTCCTCGGTATCGACGAAGGCGTCGAGCGGGCGGTGACGCAGGCCACGACCGTTCTCGACCTGTTCGACCCCGGAGCGGCCCGTGTCCACCTGTTTCACAGCTTCGTCGACAACCCAGAAGGTGCGACCATCACCCGCGTTCAGGCGGTCAAGCGCGCGAGGGAACTCCTCGAAGATGCCGGTGTCGACGTCCAACTCCACGAAGCGAGCGGTCCGGCCGAGGTGACGTTGCTCGAGACGGCGGCCGAGGTGGACGCCGACCTGGTCTGTGTGGCCGGACGCAAGCGCTCGCCGGCGGGCAAGGTTCTGTTCGGCAGCACCTCGCAGTCGGTGGTCTTAGACGCAGACCGGCCGGTGATGGTCTGTGGCACCTCGGAGACCGAGGACTGAGACCGCCGGCTACCCCGACAGGCCCTCTCGGCTCGATATCGCCGGCAGAGACGTCTGTCTACCACCCCTGGGCGGGACACGCTGGCAGGATGGCTCCGAGTTCGCGTCAGCTGCCTCGGGGCAGTCGCCCCGACCGCCTCGTCGGTCCTGTACGGTGTCGGGCCGTTACTGCCTGGGGGCCAGGTTGGCGGACCAGACAGTCCGGGCGGTCCGATCGACACCGGGTCGAGTCACCCGGCGTCCGGTGGTCCGGCACGTTCAGCCGCTTGCCAGTGAGCGCACGGCACCGCTGCCGTTAGCGGTGAGTGGTGTCCCGTGCCCGATGCAGGCGATATCGAACGCGGCGGCGTGGGCAGAGAGGCTCTGGATGCTGTCACGCACCGCGCCGGTATCGTAGCTCATCAGCCAACCCGACGGTTCGAGCGCACCGCCGGACTCGGTGACCAGGTCGCCGAGTAGCCCCGTTCTCTGTTCGCGGCTCACGAACACGAAGTGTCCCGGTGTGTGACCCGGGGTGTGGTACGCCGTGAACGAGCCGAGTTCGTCACCGTCCTCGAGGCTCCGGATCTCCAGGTCCGGTTCTGTCACGAGGAGGCCGAGGGCACGCTGGAGGGCTCCCTTGTGGTTGGAGAGCGGGGGCGACCGGTCGCCGGTGAGCACCGCGCCGTCGTGTGCTCCGATGTAGACCGGCGCGTCGAGTTCGGGCTCTAACCCGGCGAGTGACCCGACGTGGTCGAGGTCGTAGTGGGTGAGCAACACCCGGTCGATGTCGCCAACGGCGTACCCGATTTCGAGCAACCCGGACTGGATAGCGTTCTTGTCGAACGGTGTCCCGGCGTCGACGAGGGTCAGCACGTCGTCGTCGACCAGGTAGGCGTTCACACCACGCAGGTCGAACTGCCAGACTGCCTCTGTGAGTCTTGAGACCATCCCTTCGGTCTCACTTGTGTGCGCAGTAATGAAACTCTATTGTCGGCTGTGCCGGGCCGGAACTGCCGCGGCTCCCGTTGCGAAACGAACAAATCCGGCGAGCCACACTCTCTGAGAGTGACGGCGTTACAATGACTAGTATAGAGGGAACCGTTCTCCGCGGGGAGTCGTTTGAACCGGTCCGTGGCCGTGTCGTCGTCGAGAACGGCCGCATCGAGGCCGTCGAGACGGCCGAGACGGACTCGACCGACATCATCCTGCCGGCGTTCGTCAACGCCCACACCCACGTCGGAGACTCCGTCGCGAAGGAGGCGGCGACAGGGCTCTCACTAGAGCCGGCAGTGGCACCACCGGACAGCCTGAAACACCGTCGTCTGGCTGCCGCCGACCGGTCGGCGCTCGTGACCGCGATGCGTCGGACACTCAGGTTCCTGCGACAGACCGGCTCCGTCTCCTGTCTCGACTTTCGTGAGTCGGGGGTCGAGGGGGCCCGCACGCTCCGGGCGGCCGCACGACCCCTCGACGTCGACCCGTTTATCTTCGGTAGTGACGACAGTGCCGTGCTCGATGTCGCCGACGGGTTCGGGGCGAGCGGCGCAAACGACAGTGACTTTACAGAGCAGCGGGCCGCGGCCGCGGCACACGACGCACCCTTTGCGATCCACGCCGGCGAACCGGATGCGACGGATATCCACCCCGCGCTGGACCTGAACCCGGACCTGCTCGTCCACATGGTCCACGCCGGCCCGGGCCACCTCGACCGGGTGGCCGACCAGTCGGTTCCGGTGGCGGTCTGTCCGCGGGCGAACAGGGTCCTCGGAGTCGGTCGTCCGCCGGTCCGTGATCTGCTCGAACACACCACCGTCGCACTGGGGACCGACAACGTCATGTTGAACCCGCCGTCGATGTTCCGAGAGATGGCGTACACGGTGCGGCAGTTCGACGTGACCGCCCGCGAGGTACTCCGGATGGCGACGACCGCCGGTGCCGAGATCGCCGGTCTCGACTGTGGCGTCGTGGCCCCTGGCCGGCGGGCGGCGCTCACGGTACTCGACGGCGACTCGAACAACCTGGCCGGCACGACCGACCCGGTGGCGTCAGTCGTCCGGCGCGCGAGTGGGCTGGACGTCGAGCGAGTCCTGCTGTAGGCTGTCACGACGACTGGCAGATGCCTGCTGTCGTCGAGGCCCCCGGGTGCTCGACTGCGCTCGACCGGCCCGGCGACAGAAAAATGTATATTATTGTAAATACTACACACGGCTATGTCGGAAACAGTCCTCGTCGTGGACGCCTCGGTCGGTGAGACACCGGCAGAACGGAATCTCACGCGGGAGATCGACGCCGAGACACCCGTGTACAAGCCACCTGCGGGTGAGTTACCCCCTCCGGTCGCCGGCGGGCAGTGCTTCGACGGCGTCGTCGTCAGTGGTTCACAGACCGCGGTCTACGAGGACAGAGACTGGATACACAGGCTCACGGCCTGGGTTCGGGACGTGCACGCGGCAGACATCCCCGTTCTGGGTATCTGCTGGGGCCACCAGCTTCTGGCACAGGCACTCGGCGGGCGAGTCGTCGCCATGGACGAACACGAACTGGGCTACCGCACCGTCGAGCGGGCCGCCGAAGACGCACTGTTTGCCGGTATCCCGGCGTCGTTCACCGCGTTTCAGACACACTCAGACCGGGTGGCGGAGCTACCGCCTGGGGCGAGAGAGCTCGCCACAAACGACTACGGCACCCAGGCGTTTCGTCTGGACAGTAGCTACGGCGTCCAGTTTCACCCGGAGTACGACCTCGAGACCGCCGAGTGGGTCCTCGAGAAAAAGAGCCTCTCGGCGGAGACCCGGCACGCCGTCGAGGCCGGACTCACGGAGGAAAACGCAACGGCAGCACGCGACGTTGCGCGGGTGTTCGACAGCCTCCTGACACTCGTCGGCGAACACAGCCGACGGCCCGAGCGGCAGGTCTGAACCGGTGTCTGTCCTGGGGAGCCACGCTTATACCGATACGAGCACTACCTGTCTCCCACGATGGGAGACTCCTCGCGGCTCACACTGCTCTCAGTGCCCTCCTCCGCGCTCGGTGGAGCCCCGGAACCCGTGCGGGACACGCTCGAGTACTTCGAGCCCGAGGCTGTCGTCGTTCCGGGGCCACGCGACCCGCAGGTGGCCGCGACGGTCCGCAGTCAGTGCCCGGAGGTTCCGGTCGTCCACCCGCAGTTGAGTCGGGGTGGGAGCCCGGTCGAGTGCTACCGATACACCCCCGAGACCGGTGTCGAGAGGGCCGATACCGCCCCGTCGGCCGGTGGCCTGGACGTTCTCGCCGTACAGCAGGTGGGGGCGCTTCCGGAGCTCCGCCGACAGCTCGAACGGGGTGAGCGGGAGACCGGCGGTACTGCCACCCTGGTCGTGGTTCCGGAGCTCTCCGTCGAGTGGGACACGACGACACTCTCAACGACGCTCCCGGGGCGTGACGAACTCGCCCGGATCGGGGCGGTGCTGTCCGGGCCGGTCACCGTGCTCGCCGGGGGGCAACCGGCGGGGTACAGCCACGAGTGGTCGCTGTCCCACGAAGGGTCGTCAGTTTCGCTGCGGATGGCCGGGCTTGGCGCCACCACACAGGGTGGGGCGACGTTCGCACAGTTGACCTGCACGGCCGCCGGAACGGTCGCCGCAGAGACCGTCGACGCCGACCAGTTCGGGCTCACGTCGCTGACCGGTGTCGGCCCGGCGACCGCAGCCCGGTTGCGCGAGCGCGGTTGTGCCACGACGGCCGACGTCAGGGACA
>ERZ1034569.660-NODE-660-length-12261-cov-28.480665_pt1 | contig 12261 bp, 10 predicted proteins | sample MGYA00520706_ERZ1034569 | MGnify/ENA primary metagenome ERZ1034569 (study PRJEB33760, sample SAMEA4777722) | hypersaline lake metagenome | biome: hypersaline environment; feature: brines | place: Spain | collected 2014-08 | depth 0 m ...
TAGAGTTCGACGACCTCGGTGAAACCACAGGCAAACCCGAGGACAGTTTCATCTATACGGTCGAGCTTGACGGCGGCAGGATCCCGGACATCCATTTCCGGAGGCATGATTTGGTGTTGGTGGGTTCAGAGTAGTCTGGAGAGGAGTCCGTTGCTTTCTGTTGTCTGGTTGTTGTTTTGGTCTGCTTTGGTTTTGATTTCGAAGGGGAACCAGTTTTTGACGGCGTTTTCGTCCCTGATTTTGATTTTGTGGCCGTCTTGTCGGGGTCGTGCTTCTTTGGGTAGGCTGCGGGAGTACTGTCGGACGCTTCCGTATACGCTGAGTGATTCGTCGAATTCTGCGATGAGGTTGCCGTTGCGTCGGGTGAAGTCGACGATCTGCCCGGAGTAGGCATCTTCCCATTCCCGGCGACCGATGTCGTGTTCTTTTTCTGCGGGTTGTTCTGGGAAGTAGTCGGGGAGTGGTCGGTCTGCCATCTGGTAGAGTTGTTTGAATATGTTGCGTGCTTCGGCGAGTGTGTCGGAGTCGTCGCTTCGCATGATTACTTCGCGGTCGGTGAATAGGTGTGCGAACCAGGTGAACAGCGGGTTGGAGCGTTCGGTTAGGTCGTGGATGTATTTGGCTGCGTGGTGTGTGTCTTCGAACTGTATGTCGAGGTTGAGGACTTTTGTTCGGCGTTGGATTCGTTTTCTGGGGAGGGTGTCGTTGCTGATGAAGGCGAGGGCGGGGATGTTGATCTCTTGGGTCCAGTGTTTTTGTCTGAAGTTGAGGAAGGCTTCGGTATCGAGGTCGTTGGGGTCGATGTCGTCGAAGACGACTGGGAAGTTGGAGTCGACGTTTCTGACGTTGCGGAGACGGGTTGTGGTCAGGGTGTCGCCGTCTTCGGGTTCTGTTATGTGTCCGTCGGAGAGGAGGTGGAATGCGTAGCGTGCGAGGGTTCCTTTGCCGCTGTCGGGTTCGCCGTATATGTAGAGGCTGGGCAGGTATTTGTCGAGGTCGATGCCTTGTTCTCTGTATACGGCGGCGTATTTGTTGATGAATGGAGCCCAGAAGAACCAGATTAGTGCTTCCCACATTTGGGCTTTGACAGATTCTTTGTAGCCTGAGGTTCCGAACCTGTCGGCTGTTTGGAAGTATTCTTCTAGGTGTTGGAGGGCTTTGTTGATGGGTTCTGGTTTGTTGGGTGGTTTGCGGGTTAGGTCGAGTTGGATGTCTTCGGGTGTCTGTAGAATGAGGTTGTCTTTGGAGTCGAACCACATTTTGGGTGCGCCGAACTTGGCTTTGGAGTGTTCGCTGATCGCTCCTGGTGATGCTCGTAGGGTTGTGCCGTTGATGGAGGCGTCGATGCTTCGTGTTTCCTCGCGTAGGTCGGTGATGTAGTTATCGAATCCGTCGAGGGATTGGTTGATGGTGAGATCGGGGCTGAGGTTTCCGTCTGTGATGGCGACGGTGGTGTCGGGGTCTTCCCATTCGCCAACGATGTTGAGTTTGTCTACGTTGAGGTCTTGTAGTTGGTCGGTGATGTTCTGTTCGAATTCTGCTTCTTCTGTTTGTGAGGTGTTGCGGCCGTCTATCCAGGCGTGGATTACGTCTTCTCGTTGTGTTTTGTCGTCTGTGTTTTCTATCTGCTTGGATAGATCTTTCATGAATTGTTTGCCGTATTCGCGGTGTTCACGATACCAGCTGTTGAATACTTTGTCGAGCGCTTGGTTTCCTGATGTGTGGAATGTGGCGATTGCGTTTTTTTGTCGGGAGTTGCCCCATCCTTGTTCGCTGAGGTTGGGTGAGCCGAGGATGTTGGTTCGGGTGCCGTCTTTGTGGTGTAGTATGTAGAGTTTGGTGTGGACTTCGTTGTTGTTTTTGCTGGTGAGGAATATTTTGAGTTGGTTTTGGCGTTGTAGTTTTTCGAGTCGGGTTGCGAGTTGGTTTTTGCCGCGGAGTTTTTTGCGGTAGTCTATTGTGTTGTCGCCGATGACGACTTCGAGTTTGAGGTCGTTGGTTCCGGTGTTGTCGAGTATGTGGAGGAGGGTTTCGGGTGAGTCGGAGTATGTGATGGCTTGTATGTGGGTGATGTCGTCGGTGAAGTAGGTCTCGAAGTTGTTTCTGGTTTTGAGTGTGGCGAGTTCGAGTTCGGCTTGTTCGTTGGTTTGGTTGAACTGTACTTTGGAGTCGAAGATTGTGTTTGGGTTTTCGGTCATTGTGTTTGTGGGCAGGGGGGTTCGTGTTTTGTGCCCTTGATATTCGATATATTTGAAAGGTTTTATCAGTTTTGTGTGTGAATAATAGTTTGATGAGCTGGTGGTTGTTTGGATGAGTGATGGTTCTGATAGGCTGGACCGGTTCAGACAGGCGTTTGAGCGCGGTGAACAGGGCGAGGTCAATGATTATCGTGAGTGGCTTCAGGAGAGGGGTTTCAGACCTGAGCGGGTTACTGATGAGGACTGGGTGGCGGAGTATTTCCGGGATAACCCGGATTTGTCCGCTAATCATGATAGACAGCTTGAGTCTGCTGCGGAGTACATTGGTTTCTTCTCTAGGAAAGGTGGTTGCCGGCATCTTCCTGTGGTGGGGGTGAGCGGTATCGGGAAGACACTGTTCCTGCATACTGTTCAGCACGCTGTGGGCGAGCTCCCGGTTGATATCCCTGTGGAGTTCGTGGATGCGGGTACGCTTGATGAGGAGACGGAGGATAACCGGTTCAGGCTGAGGTCTTTGGAGGATAGGCTGTATGAGAACGATCAAACAGTTGTTTTGGTTGATAATTGTAGGCAGGATCGAGATGTGGTTCGTTCGTTGGAATCGATAGGTGATGCGGCGGGTGATGTGCTGGTTCTGTCTGCGTGGTCTCCGGAGTGGTGGCATCACCACTGCAACGATGTGGAGGCTGTGCTTCCGGTTACAGATGAGATTCACTTGGAGGAGTTCAGCGAGGATGATATGTCGGCGGCGGTGAATGCTGTGTTCTCGGCTTTGTCTGGCGGTCAGGTTGTGCCGGACAGGGATTATGTTGAGGAGGTCGTGGGTTGGAGTCATGGAGTTCCGAGGATTGCGGTGGCTGTTGTGTACCGGTCGTTGGAGGAGGCTTTTCGATCCGGGAAGGCGGTTGACGGTGATGCGGTCGTGGCGGCGGCAGAGAAGCTGGGTCTTGAGGGGATAGAGGAAGAGGTTTACAGTATTCCGGAGTCCCGGCTGACTGTTCTTACTCGGATGTTGTTGGATACGGATGAGCGCGGGATGCAGCCATCGAAGTTGGTGGATCTGTTGAACAGGGACAAGTCGACGGTGTCATATCATCTTCGGGAGCTCAGAGATGCGGGGATTGTGGAGTCGGAGCGGTCTGGACGGAGGGCTTTCTACAGTATCAGGGAGCCGGTGAAGCCGGTTGTGCAGGGCAGAGTTGTACAGCAAGGTGAGATTCATGGCTAGTTACAGAATTATTCCATTACAGGACGACAGCGGTGTTGACACAGAAACGCTTGAGGAGCGAGTTGAGGCTGAGTCGCCGCTTGACCAGCCGGATCCTCGGGAGTGTGATGCTCCGTTGAGGAGTGGTCCGCTTCCGTGGACGATGGAGTCGTTTGGTCGTGGTGTCGCTGCTTTTGAATACGGTTTTGAGGTCGAGAGCACCAGCGAGGCTTTGGATGGGTCCGAGCAGGTGAATATTGTTACTGAGAAGGTGCCGGTGGTGTTTCTTGGAAATGGGTATGTGGCGATTGATGCTTACTGCAGTTCGGGTGTGAAACGGGAGCTCGGTGATTTGCTGAACGATCTTCTCAGGAACGAGATTAGGTACGAGACTGTGAGTTTTGGGGAGGAGACTCTTCGGAAGGTTATCAGGCGGGCGGAGACTGTTGAGAAGGCGGATTTCGATCCTGAGAAGAATGGTTTTCCTGACAGGGTTTCGGGCACGCACCGGTCGGGTCTTCGGGATACCAGTATGTGGGATGATTACAAGGATGCGCCTATTCAGAAGGTGAAGGTTTCGCTTCCGGACCGTCCATTCAGGCAGAATGTCGGATTTAAGGAGAGTGGGATTGTCACGATCTATGGACGGGATCTGGATTCGAGTCTTTGTGGGATGGTTCTTCGACATGTCACGGATGAGGTGGTGTCGAATCTGGATGTGGATAGTTTCCAGAGGAAGTTGGGGGGTGTTGGTCAGTGATTTTTACGAATGTGTTTCAGGTGAAGGGTTTCGATAGCGGTGTTTCTGCCACTCCTGTTTCGTTGAGTGGTTTGCCTGATGACAGTCGAGAGCGGTATGGTGCTGTCCAGGGAATTGTGTCTGGTCTTTCGGACAAGAATCTTGATGCGACTGCGGCTTCGAGGGGTAGGGATGCTGATGTTGTGTTGGTCAATTCGACGGATCTGCAGGAGAACATGGTTGCTGGGCTTTACGGTGGTATGGATCCGGAGTTTGGTTCCTCTCGACCTGCCACCGAGTTCGAGCTTCAGGGTGCTTGGGAGAACTGTGTGCGGACTTTTCTGTCGAATAATGGGTTTCAGCGTGTTGGTCGGAAGTATGTGGTTGAGTCTGATCTGTTGGATGGGTCGACTGATTTCAAGGAGGCGTTTGAGGTACAGGCGGATGTTATTGGGGGGACGCCGTCTGTTGCGTTGGATCCTTGTACGCGTGTGATGGAGAGTTTGACTGGTGAGATGATTCGTGGTTCTGGGGATGATAGTGAGGTTGAGGTCAGGGTTCTGCCGAAGTGGAGGGAGGGCGTGCTCCGTGGCTTTTCCGGTGAGAGGGCGTGTGAGGTGAGTTTTGAGCATCGTGGAACGAAGAAGGCTGTTCCGCAGTACTGGGAGGATCGGCATGGTGTTGGTTTTGTTGAGGGTTCTGAGGAAATGGTTGATGTGTATGTTCCGTCGTTTGATAAGGAGTTGAGCTATCCGCGGTCCTGTGTGTTCGGTAGTTTCACTCGGGGCCGGTCTTTGCCTGATGGCCTGAAGAAATCGCCGAGAGAAAGGGTTTCAGAGGCGGTCAGTGCTGTGCAGGATTATTTTGAGTCGATGACTTTTGCACGGAGCAAGGTTTCGTTTACGAGGGCGAAGTCGGCTGAGGTGTTGGGTCAGGAGGTGCATGACTTCGGTGGGGAGAAGCGGTTTGATGTCGAGTTGGGTGGTGGTGTGAAGCGCCGGGTTACTGGAATTCACAAAGGCTTGAAGCAGACCGGTCCGTACGGCGGGGCGGTTGATGGAGAGTATGTTGTTGTGGCTCCTGAGAGTAGTCGGCGGCTTCGGGAGGGGTTTGATGAGTTGGAGGGTATCTATGATGAGTTGAATCTCGGTGAGTTGAGTCGGAAGGGTTCGGTTGGGGATGATGGTGTTATTGAGGTCGGTAGTTCTCACGGGAGTGCGTTTGCGAACAGGATTACCGAGGTTCGCCCTGAGTTGGATGGTTCGGATAATCTGATTGTGTTTGTTGTGCTTCCGGATCAGTATCAGTCGGAGGTGTATTTTCAGGCTCGTGGGAAGTTGTTTGAGCGGTTGTTTGGCAACCAGCCGGTATCAGCTCAGGCTGTGCAGCAGCAGAATGTTTTCGGTTTGACTGGCAGCAGCGGTTATTTTACCGGGGTGAACATTGCGTCTCAGACGTATGTCAAGCTTGGTGATGTTGGGTCGGCGGTTTGGATACTTGATGAGCCTGCTGACTCTCATATTTCTGGTGTGACGCCGGGAGGTACTTGTTATGCGTATCATGATGTCTCGCGTCGACCTGAGAAGGATGCGGCGTCTACTGCGTACAGCGCTACCACTGATTCGTATGGGAGGTATATTGCGACAGGGGCGAAGCCGAATGGTGGCGAGCGGTTGACGGATGAGGTTTTTCACGATATTATCGTTGAGTTGTTGCGGAAGGTTTCGGCGTTTCATCGCCGTCAGGAGTCGGAGGGCGAGATGGAGTTCCATTTTGAGCGGTTGGTGTTTGCGAAGGATGGTCGGGTTACGCGGCAGGAGCGTGATATGATGAAGCAGGTGATCCGTCAGGGAATCCCTCAGAAGGGGAGGCGTCCGGTTGGTGAGATCTTGGAGTCCAGTGGTCTTCTGCCGGATGACATGTTGATTGATGTTGTTTCTGTGAATAAGTCGGCTAATCGGCGGTTGATTCAGCGGAGGGATTCCGGCTTCGGGAATGTCGATGGTGGGACTGCGGTGACCTACGACAGCGAGGAGGGTTTGTTGGTGTCGCACAAGCCGGATCGCGGTACTGCACAGCCTTTGAAGATTACTTTGCAGGATCATGTCTCGTTGAATCGCGGTGAGGTTGATTCGCCGACTGCAGAGGAGTTGTTGAGGGAGTACTACAGTTTGAGTTGCTTGAATTGGTCTTCGGTTTTCAATCAGGGCAAGTATGCTCTGCCGCAGATTCTGACGCAAAATCTGGGTGAGAACCTGTCCGCGGGCATTGATGTCCCGGACAACATGCCGATGATATAGATAATACGGAGTTTAGATACAATGAGTTCAAAACAAAACACGACGTTTGCACACGTTTCGGACGCACATATTGGGCATCGACAGTACAATGTGAAGAAGCGGTTGGATGACATGCAGTTGTCGTTCCTGTCTGCTGCCTCGGAGGCGGCGGATCAGGGCGTGGATTTCGCGGTTTTTTCGGGTGACCTGTTTCACAACAAGGATGTGGATGCGTTGACGTTGAGTGATGCGGAGAAGTGCCTGGATAGGTTCCAGGAGGAGGATATCCCTGTTGCTGCGATTCAGGGGAATCACGACGATAACTTGTATAAGGAGGATTTGAATTGGTTGGAGTATCTCCATCAGCGCGGCAAGCTGATTCTCCTTGAAGCGAACTTCGATGATGGCGAGACCTTCGAGCCGCACGAACCGGATTCAACTGAACGTGGAACGTCCGCAGGGTTCGTTGACTTTGGTGGGATTCGGGTGTTTGGGGTTCAGTATATTGGTCGTGGTCTGGAGAACAGGCTGGGGGATGTTGTGGAGGGTATTCGGGCAGCGAATGAGAGGTATGGGGAGCCGGAGCACACGGTTTTGCTCGGGCATTTCGGTATTGAGGGGCAGGTGCCGAAGATGTCTGGTTTGGAGTACAGTAAGTTGGAGCCGCTTCGGGATGTGGTGGACTACTTCGGTGTCGGGCATCTGCACAAGCAGTATTCGATTGCGGATTGGGTGTACAGTCCTGGTTCGCTTGAGGTTCACAATATCCGGGAGGACAGCAATGATCTTGGGTACTACACTGTCGAGGTCACTGATGATGGCTTGGATCCGGAGCATCATTTGGCGAAGCGGCGGCCGTTCTTTACTGTTGAGTTCAGTGTGGATGGCTATGAGGATCCTGAGTCGCTTGAAGGCGGGTTGGAGGACAGGGTTGAGGAGCTGGTTCCTAAGCTCAGGGAGAAGCAGGATAGGGAGATATACCGGGGTGGTGGTGATCGCCGGCAGCCGGTTGTTTACCTCAGGTTGACTGGTTTGTTGGAGTTCAGTCGCAGCCGCCTGGATGTGGATACTCTCCAAAGCATCGTTGAGGAGGCTATGGATCCGGTTCATATCCAGGTCCGGGATACGACTGAGACGAAGGATGCGATTAGTATTTTGGAGGAGATTGGTGAGGGTCGGGCTGAGGTTATCGGTGAGCACGGGCAGATTGACCGCGATAAGTTGGAGGTAAAGGTGTTTGAGCAGTTGGCGGAGTCCCATCCGGAGTACGGCGAGGAGAGTTCGGAGGTTGCAGGTCTGTTGCGAAGTGTGAAGTCTGATATCCTTTCTGAGGAGCCTGTGGATGCTGTCGCTGATGTGATCCAGGGTGAGCGCCGTGAGCTGTTTGCAGATGCTGGGGGTGAGGGTGAATGAGGATTGAGTCGGTTCAGTTGTCGGATATCAAGAGCTATGATGACTCTGGTACGGAGATTGAGTTCACTGAGGGTGTTAATGCGGTTGTTGGTCAGAACGGGGCTGGGAAGTCCACGGTTCAGGAGGCGATTGGGTTTGCTTTGTTTGATCATCTCAGTGTCTCCAGTCAGGACAGCTTTGTGCGGAATGGGGAGAGTTCGGGTTGGGTGAGGGTGACCTTTGTCTCGAACAAGGATGGGAGGAGGTACACGGTTGAGCGGTATGCTGGTCGATCCCGTCATCGGATTATTGATGCCGGGACCAACGAGGTGTTGGATTTTAGCGGTAAGGAGGGGAGGGTTCGGTGGTTGAAGGAGCATCTCGGGGTTCATGAGACCACGGATCTGGATACTGTCTGGAAGTCCAGTGTCGGGGTGCCGCAGAACGAGTTTGTCGATGATTTTGAGAGGACGCCGGCTCAGCGGGAGGATGTCTTTGATCCACTGCTTGAGTTGGATGTGTATGATGAGGTTTCCAGCACCAGCAAGTCCCGACCTGATCTGTTGGCGGTGAAGAAGAGCTTGGAGGAGGAGAAAAATGAGTTGGAGCAGGAGATTGAGCGGCTTCGAGGCGAGGTTGAGGACATAGATGAGAAGGAAGAGAAGCAGGACGAACTCAGTTCAACGGTTGAGAGCCTGAAGGAGGAGATCAGCGAGAAGTCGGAACGGCTTGAAGAACTGGAAGAGCGTGAAGAAGAGCTTGAAGGGTTAGAGGATGATATCTCCGATCTCCAGTCTTCGATACAGAGTCTTGAGGATCGTATTGGGGACAAGGAGGACGTCGTGGATGATGCCGAGGGAGAGTTTGAGGATGCGAAGGAGGCGAAGAAGCGGGTTGATGAACTCCGCAGCCGGTACGAGGAGTACCAGGAGAAGTCTGAGGAATTAGATAAGCTTGAGGAGAGAAAAGGTGAGCGGCAGGAGGTACAGAGCGAACTTTCTACCCTCCAGCAGAATATCTCCGGTAAACAAGAAGAAGTAGGGAACTTTGAGGAAGCGGTTGAGAAAGCCGAAAAAGCCGAACAGCGAATGGAGGAGCTTGAGGACGCGAAGGAACGTCAGGAGGAGTTAGATGAGAGATTGGGTGATATTGAGACCGCGGAAGAAGAGCTGGAAAGGCTGCGCGGGGAACTTCAAGAGGAGCAAGAAAGGCTGGAGAAACGAAAGAGCAGACATGGAGAGCTGGAGGAGGAAATTGAGAGCATTGAGTCGCTGGAGCCGAAGGCAGAGCAGCTAGACGGTCTCCAGGAGGATGACCAGGAGCTTCGAGATGATATTTCTGCGAAGAACGCCCGGATCCAGGACCTGAAGGAGTCTATTGAGGCGTTGGAGGACGCAGAAAATCCTGTCTGTCCTACCTGTGGTCAGGACCTGACTGAGGATGAACGGCTGGAGGAGATTGAGGATTGTCGCAGCGAGATCCAGTCACTGAGGGATGAAAAGCAGGAGCTGGAAGGAGAACTCTCCGACCTACAGGGCGACATAGAGGAAGCTCAGGAGGCTAGCGACCAGGTCGCTCGACTGGATGATCTGCAAGAGAGATTATCCAATATAGAGGATGCGGTTGAGGAATCCGAAGAAGCGGTTGCGGAGATTGAAGAGAAAATGCAGGGTCTGAAAGAGGTGGTCGCGGATAGGGATGAGGTTGAGTCAGAGCTGGAAGAGCTCGGTGACCCTCGCCGCGAGTATCAAGAGCAGAGGGGTGTCTACCGGACTAACAAGGATGCTGAACAGGACTTGGAAGAAGCCCAGAGCGAGTTGTCCGATCTCGAAGACAGGGAAGCAGAATTGAAAGAGGAGCTGAATGAGTTCGAGGGTCTGGATGATGAGATAGAGTCCGTTGAGGACAGACTGGATGAGCTGCAGGAGGATCGGGACGAGTTCCTCAGGAAACAGGAAGCTGCTGAGAAGTTTGATGATAGGAAGGAGGCGTTGGAGACCGCTCGTGGGGAGCTAGAAGATCTTGAAGAGGAGAAGAGCGGTAAAGAAGGCAAGCTGGAGGAACTTGAGGAAGCGTTCGACGAGGAAGAGTATGAGAGTGTTGTTGAAGAGGCGAGCGGTCTACGGGAGGAGATTCCCGGGCTCGAAGCCACCCGGACAGAGAAGGAGAACCGGTTGGAGGAACTTACCGAGGAGCTGGAAGAGCTTCGGGAGAAGGCGGAGAAATTGGAGGAACGTGAGAGCGAGGCGGAGCGGTTGGAGGCTGATATCGGCTTTGTGCAGTTCCTCCGGGATACTGTTGAGGATGCTGGTGGGCAGATGGCTGAGGTCCTGATTAAGGAGATCAGTGACCGTGCGGACTCGTTGTTCCGCCAGCTCCGTGGTCGTCCTTCTGAGGAGTTGGAGTGGCGGAAGGATTACCAGGTTGTTGTCACGGAGAATGGTGAGGATAAGGAGTTTGAGAAGCTCTCCGGCGGGGAGAAGATGGGTGCTGCGCTGGCAATCAGACTGGCTATTTTGAATGTCCTCAGCGATGTCGATGTTGTGTTCTTGGATGAGCCGACCACTAATCTGGACGGCGAGAAACGAGGAAACCTCGTTGACCAGATTCAGAATCTCCCAGGCTTCGAGCAGTTGACCGTTGTCAGCCATGATGACACGTTTGAGAGCCTGACCGAGAACGCGATTACGTTGGAAAAGAAAGACGGTGCGACTCGGGTGGTGAACCAGTAATGCCGCTGTATCGTGACAAGGTAGCGAGAGAGCTTGAGCGGAGTAAGGCTGAGTTCAGCGATCCTGAGGATAGAAAGCGTGCTGTTGAGGCTTACAGAACTGCTTCTGAGGATATTCATGAGAGGAGCACAAAGGGCGAGATTGAGGTCCGCCTGGGGGAGTACGAGCAGCCGGGTGCGTTGCCGACTGGTGAGTTCGATGAGTTTGATGATCTGTGTGTGCCGTTCGGGCAGACCTGGGAGTCACATGAGGCGGTGAATGAGTGGGCTCGGGAGTGCTTGGAGGACCGTGCGGTGATTGCTGCTGATGGGTCGCAAATTGACCCGGTTCGGGAGTTTGATAGACCGGTTGGGCTTGTCCAAGCTCTGTGGCTGGTTAACCATCACTCGAACAAGCGTGAGTTTGAGAGAGATGTCGAGGTTGAGGTTCTGACACCAGAGGATTTGCTCATGGATGACAGTGACTCAGGTTACATGCGAGTTGATACTGAGGAGGTTGCTGTGGCGCGGTTCGAGCTTGAGATGCAGGTTCTCGGGGAATTGATTGAGGAGTACTCCGATGTGGAGCCGACGCCGGTTGCAATGTATGATGGTCCGTTGACATTGTCGTTCGCTCAGATGTTTGACCAGGAGCGGCGGGATCGATATGCGGAGGCGTTGTCAAAGGTCTTGGCTGCGAGTGAGTGCCATGAGGTTCCGTTTGTTGGTTTCACCTCTGGTTCGAAGGCTGGTGATATCGGGACTATGTTAGACCGTCTTGGTGAGATTTCTGTGTCGCAGAAGGTGCAGGACTTCCGGATGCTTCTTCCGTATGTTGAGAACTGGGGTGATCGATCCCAGTTGTATGTGTGTCGGCGGGATAGCTCGCTTGATTGGCTGTCGACGAGCTACAGAGGTGAGACATATGATTTCAGTGAGGATATCGCCTTCTGTTATATGAATACAGGTTCTGGATTTGCGTTAGACCGCGTCGACATGCCGAGGTGGATAATTGATAGTGGGTTTTCCGAGGAGGTGCTCAGAGTCGTGAGAGCAGAGGCTGCGGTTGGTCGTGGATATCCAGAAATTCTCTCGGCGGCGGATACGGATGCCGTTATTAGCCGTGAAGATCGGGAGTACTTCTTGGATATGTATCAGGATTTTGCGGAGGAAAACGATATTCAGCTGCGGTGGATGGACAAGGCATTGAGCAAGAAACGGAGGCGGCGGTAAGCAATGATTGACGACTCAAATATGGAAATTGGTCAGATTGTACAGTCGAGTTCGCATATTGACTACCAGTGTGAGGTGTACGCCGAAGCAGACCGGCGGAGTCCTCCTGGGGCTGAGGACCATGAGTTCGGTCAGTTCGTGTATGTTCAGAAGAAAATCGCGGGAGAGGAACGGGTGTTTGTCGGTGTGATTTATGACACGAAGCTGGTTGATCCAGAGCAGGGTCGGGCAGGTCCCAGCCTCTCTCAGCCGGATAATCAAGAGCTGTTTAATCCAAGCTATGTTGAGGAACGTAAGGTAATCGTTGGAGTCGTGCTGCTGGGGCGTGCACAGGTCGTAGATGGTGAGTTGGTAGATGTATCGCATTCGATTCCTCGACAGTCTCTCGAGGTCGATGATGTGGTTCGGAAGTTGCCTGATGATGGGTTTGATTCGTTCCATCAAATATGTGGCGAGGTGCAGTTACAGTATTATCAGCGGGTGTTGGATGTGGCAGGTGGATT
>ERZ1034569.663-NODE-663-length-12249-cov-7.910612_pt1 | contig 12249 bp, 12 predicted proteins | sample MGYA00520706_ERZ1034569 | MGnify/ENA primary metagenome ERZ1034569 (study PRJEB33760, sample SAMEA4777722) | hypersaline lake metagenome | biome: hypersaline environment; feature: brines | place: Spain | collected 2014-08 | depth 0 m ...
GTCCGACCCACATATAGCGTAACATCCCGGAAAGGTGTACGATGGACCGGCGGAGAATTTTAACAACCGGGTGGTAGGTGTCGCTTGCCACCACGGGCATCGCGTCGAGCGGCCGCTCAGCCGACGTTCGAACATCGCGGTACGTTTTCGACTATCATGACATATCTTATTTCAGTTGCCGAACCTATAGACGGAACGCGCCGGTTCGTAGTCAATCGCGCTGATTACAGCCCAACTAACGTTGTTGTAACGTTATTCCGGGTCGGCCTCCTCGTCGGGGCGCTCGGAGTTGAACAGCCGGTAGGCGCCCGTGCCCGCGGCGACGGGTTTCTCCCCCTCGCCGGGGACCTCGCTGACCACCTCGATGTAGGAGACGCCGACGGAACCGCCGGCACGGATGGGTTCGGCGGTCGCCACCAGGTCGCCCGCGGCCCGCCGGAGGTAGTTGACGTTGAGGGTGATGGTCGCGATGCCGTCGTTGACGGGGTCGGTCAGGTAGGGCCGCAGGGCGATGCCGCCGGTCGTGTCGGCGAGCGTGGAGGCGACGCCGCCCTGCACCGTCGGCGGGTCGGTCGGATTGGTCAGTTTGTCGTCGAAGGGGATGCGCCCGACCAGCCGGTCGGCGGAGAACTCCTCGACGGTGAACCCGAGCCAGGAGAGGAACTGGTGGCGGTCCTCCAGGTACTCGGTGATCCGCGCCGCCGCGTCGTCGGGCATCTCGTGGGCGCCGTCGGGCATGGGCTCCCGGTTTGGGTGAGCGTGGGATGTAACCTGCGGTCGCGGCGAGGCCCCACAGGTGGCCACCGGTGTTACGTCAACGACCGCCGTACACCGGACGGATGGACGCCCCCTCGACGGACGGCCCGGTGAGTCGTCGCTCGGTGCTCCGGGCGGTCGGAACGGCGACCGGTGCCGGCGCCCTGGTCGGGAGCGCGGGTCGCGGGGCGGCCCGAGGGCGGATCGACGGCGGGTCCCCCTCGACCCGGCTCCAGCGGCGGATCCGGGTCGCCACCCGGAACCTGGGGCTCGGGGCCCGCCTCTACGGCTTCGTCGACACGGAGACCCGGAGTATCGACGCCGAGACGGTCTACGGCCGCTACCAGCAGGTTCGCGCGAGCGCCCCCGCCGCACGGATGCGGGCCATGGCCGCCGGGGTCGCCGACGACCTGCCCGCGGTCGTCGGCCTCCAGGAGGCCGCGCGGGTCCGACGCGGTCCGGACGACGGCGGGGCCGAGCCCGACGCCGGGACGACCGTCTTCGACTTCCTGGCGCTGTTCCGCGACGGGCTGGCCCGGGAGCTCGACCGCTACGACTTCGACATCGGCTACGAGCTCGCGGCCGTGAGCGACAACGTCGACGAGGAGTTCCCCGCCGAGGGACCCGACGGCGAGCGGTTCGACGTCCGGCTCAGCGACCGCGACGCCGTGCTGGTGCGCGACGACCTGACGGTCGAGGGGACGGAGACGGGGACGTTCGGGCTCAACGTCTCGGCCCCGCTCGACGACGGGACCCAGGTGTCGGTGGACCGGGGGTACGCGCTGGCGGTCGTCGCGGCCACGGGCGCGCCGTTCACCTTCGCGACCACGCATCTCGCGGTCGGGAGCCGCGTCGTTCGGGAGGCACAGGCGGCTGAGCTGTCGGCGGTCCTCGCCGACCGCGAGTCGGTCGTGCTGGCCGGCGACCTGAATACGACCCCCGACGGCGACCGGTCGGCCGCATACCGCCGGCTCGTGGACGGCGGGCTGACGGACGCGTGGGCGGCGACCCGGGACGGCCCGGGCCCGACGTGCTGTCAGAACCCGCAGCTCCGGAACGACGGGTCCCGGCTCGGCATCCGCATCGACCACGTCATGACGGGGGGCGCGGCGACGCCGCTCGCCGTCCGGCGCCGCGGCGTCGGCCCGGAGCGCCGGATCACCGCGAGCACGCCGGACGGGGAAGCGGAGCTGTGGCCCTCCGACCACGCGGGCGTCGTCGCGGACGTGCGTGTCGAGCCCGCGACGCAGGACCCGCTGGCCGTCCTGGCCGGGCTGTTCCCCCGGTGAGCGGGCGCGGCCGGCGCGTCTCAGTCGCGCCGGTCCTCGGCCGGGGGGGCCTCGAACGCGGCCAGCTCGGCCGCGAGGTCGTCGTCGACCAGCTCCTCGCCGAGGCCGGTGTAGTCCGCGGGCGTCAGCGCGTGCAGCTCCTCGCGGACGGACTCCTCGACGTCGAGTTCGTCGAACAGCTCACGGAAGTCCGCGAGGGAGGCGCGCTGGCCGCGGCTGAGCGCCTTCACCTGCTCGTAGGCGTCGGTCCGGCCCTCCCGCCGGAGGACCGTCTGGACGGCCTCACCGATGACCTCCGGGTTCGCCGCCAGGTCCTCGGCCATCACGTCCGCGCGCGGAACGACCGTGCCCAGCCCGCGGGCGGTCTTCTCGTAGCCGATGAGGCAGTGGGCCAGCGCCGAGCCGATGTTGCGCTTGACCGTCGAGTCCGAGAGGTCGCGCTGGAGCCGCGAGTTCGTCACGTAGTCACCGAGGAAGCGGAGGTCGGAGTTGGCCTTCGAGCAGTTGCCCTCGCCGTTCTCGAAGTCGATGGGGTTGACCTTGTGTGGCATCGTGGAGGAGCCGGTCTCGCCCGCGACGGCCTCCTGGCCGAGGTAGCGCCGGCTGACGTAGAGCCAGCAGTCCAGGTTCAGGTCCAGAATCACGGCGTTGACCGCCCGGAGCGCGTCGAACAGCGCCGCCATGTCGTCGCAGGGGTTGACCTGCGTCGCCAGCGGCGTGTGTTCCAGCCCCAGCGACCCGACGAACGACTCGGAGAACGCCCGCCAGTCCACGTCCGGGTAGGCGGCGTGATGGGCCGCGTATGTGCCCGAGGCCCCGGCGAGCTTGCCGGAGAGCTCGCGTTCGGCCGTCTTGATGCGACCGAGCGCACGGGCCAGCCGGGCGGCGTAGACGGCCATCTCCTTCCCGAACGTCGTCGGCGTGGCGGGCTGGCCGTGGGTCCGGGCGAGCATCGGCAGGTCCCGATGCTCGCGCGCCAGGTCGGCCAGCGCGTCGCGCACGTCCCGGAGCCGCGGGACCAGTACCTCCGTGACTGCCGGGCCGAGCAGCAGCCGCTGGGCCAGGTTGTTCACGTCCTCGCTGGTGAGGCCGAAGTGGATCCACGGGTGGATGGCCTCGGCCGTGTGCTCCCGGAGGAAGTACTCGACCGCCTTCACGTCGTGATTGGTGGCGTCGTAGCCGGCCCAGCCCTCGGTTTCGAGCCGTTTGATCGCCTCCGCGTCGGTCCCGGAGAACTCCCGGTAGCGGTTCCGGAGCACGTCGCGGGTGCCGTCGTCGAGCGTCAGCGGTACGGCCTCGAGGTCGGCCAGCGCACAGAGGTACTCCACCTCGACCTCGATGCGGGCCCGCATCAGCGCCGCCTCGCTCGCGTACGGGACGAGCGGCTCGGTGTAGCGCGCGTAGCGGCCGTCGAGCGGCGAGACGGCGTCCAGCGCGGAACGGTCGGTCATGGCTGTCGGATGTGCGAGGGCGGGGAAAGCGGTGTCGGATGGCCGGCGGCTACTCCAGCCGCTCCAGCACCGCGTCGGCATCGTAGGCCAGGGAGAACGCCCGCGACCGGCCCCGGCCCTCCACGTCGGCGTACTCGGCCTCGACGAGCCCCAGCTGTTCGAGCTTCTTGATGAGCTCCGAGTAGCGGGTGTAGCCGAGGTCGGTCTCGGCCTCGAAGGCGTCGTACAGCTCGCCGGCTCGCTTGCCCTGGTTGTCGGCCAGCACGCGGAGGAGGTCCCGCTCGGAGTCGGAGAGCCCGCGGAGATGCCGCGAGAGGTGGACGTGTTTGGCCTTCTCGTAGGTGGTCTCGACGTCCTCGCGCTCGACGGCGGTGGAGCCGCGCATCTCGGCGGTCATCCCCGCGCGCCGCAGCAGGTCGATGCCGACACGGAGGTCGCCGCCGGCCTCGGCGGTCAGCGCGGCCACCCGGTCGAGCACCTGCGGGCCGACGACCCCCTCGCGAAAGCCCAGTTCGACCCGCTCGCGGAGGATGTCGACGATCTCCGGCTCGTCGTAGGTGGGGAAGTAGACCTCCTCCGGCCGGAAGACGGACTGGACCCGCGAGTCCAGCGAGTCGATGACGTCGAGTTCGAGATCCGAGGAGACGACCACGACACCGATCTTCGCGCCGGAGTGCTCCTCGTGGGCCCGGATGAGCGAGTAGAGCGTCTCGCTCGCCTCTGACTCGTAGAACAGGTAGTTCACGTCGTCCAGCGCCACCACCAGCACCTCGTCGTCATCGACGAGGCGGTCGGTGATCTGGCTGAACAGCTTCTTGAACGAGATGCCCGACGTGGGCGGTTCGTAGTCGAACATCCCCTCGAACAGCTGCGAGAAGACCGAGTAGCGCGTGCTGTTGACCTGGCAGTTCACCCGGACCGCGCGCACGTCGGGCATCCCCGACAGCTCGTCGAACAGCTTCCAGACGGCGGTCGTCTTGCCGGTGCCGGGCGGCCCACGCATCATCACGTTCAGCGGCCGCGAGCCACGCACGGCGGGACGGAGCGCGTACTTCAGCGTCTCCATCTGGTCGTCGCGGTGTTTGAACGTCTCCGGGAGGTAGTCGAACTCGAAGACGTGCTCGTCGCGGAAGACGGACTCGTCCCACCCGAGCATGTCCTCGCCGCCCATATTTTCACTTTCACCACGGTCGGGCGGCCACTTCAACCTTTGCGCCGGCGTGTGACGCGGGGCAGACGCGACGACCGCCCGACGGCGACCGCCCCCCGTTTCCAGTCGAGATACCGAGAGGTCGGGGGGTACAAGCCAGCCGGGGCCGACCGGTCGGGCATGCACGTCGCCGTCCTGCTGTACGATGGGTTCGACGAGATGGACGCCATAGGGCCGTTCGAGACCTTCGCGAACGCCGCTCGCGCCGGCGCCGGCTGCGAGGTCGGCTGTTACACCCTCGAGTCGGCCGACCGCGTGACCGCGAGCCACGGCCTCCGGGTCGAACCGGACGGCCCGCTCCCCGACCTCGGCGCGGACGACCTGCTGGTCGTCCCGGGCGGCGGCTGGAACGACCGCGACCGGCCGGGGGCGTGGACCGAGGCCGAGCGCGGCGCGGTGCCCGGGGCCATCGCCACGGCCCACGAGGCCGGTGCCACCGTCGCGACGGTCTGTACCGGCGGGATGCTCGCGGCCCGGGCGGGGGTGCTCGACGGGCGCCCCGCCGTGACCCACGCCACCGCGCTCGAGGACCTCCGCGAGTACGCCGACGTGGTCGAGGCACGCGTCGTCGACGACGGGGACGTCGTGACGGCGGGCGGCGTCACCTCGGGGCTGGACCTGGCCGTCCACCTCGTCGAGCGCGAGTTCGGCGCCGACGTGGCCGAGCGGGTCCGCACCGGGATGGAGTACGAACCCGCGGGCGAGGTGGTGACCCGGTGAGGGCGCGTCGACGGCCGCCGGGACGGGCCGGGCGCGCACACCGCACGGAGCGTTTATACCCACGCGGGCGACTACCCACACCTGTGCGACTGACGAACTCGTTCATCGGGGTCCGGGGCGTCGGCGAGGCCACGGAGCGGCGGCTATGGCGGGAGGGCGTGACCCGCTGGGCGGACTACGACCCGGCCGTCGCGCGGGACTGCCGGGGCGTCGGCGCGACGACCGCCGACCGTATCGGGGCGTTCGTCGACGAGGCCCGCGAGCGCCTGGCCGACCGCGACGCGACCTTCTTCGACGAGCGGCTCCCCTCGAACGAGCGCTGGCGGCTCTACGAGGACTTCCGCTCGGAGGCCGCCTTCTTCGACATCGAGACGACCGGGCTTGACGAGCACCGGGATTCGGTGACCACCGTCTCGGTCCACCGCGACGGCGAGACCCGGACGCTGGTCGACGGCGGCGGGCTGGACGGCCACGAGCCGCTCACCCGCGACCGGCTCGTCGAGGCGCTCGACGCGCCGCTGCTCGTGACGTTCAACGGGATCCGCTTCGACCAGCCGTTCCTCGAGACCTCGTTCGGCTGCTCGCTGGACGACGCCGCGCACCTCGACCTGATCTACCCCTGCAAACGGATCGGCCTCGACGGCGGCCTGAAGCGCATCGAGCAGGACATCGGCATCGGCCGCGACCGGCCGGACCTCTCCGGGCGCGACGCCATCCGGCTCTGGCGCGAGTACGAGCGCGGCGACGCGAGCAGTCTGGAGACCCTGGCCACCTACAACCGCGAGGACACCGTCAACCTCCGCCGGCTGATGGACATCGTCGGCGAGCGACTCCACGAGGAGGTCTTCGTCGCGGCCCGGGACGGCGGAGAGTGAGCTGAAACGGCCGCCGTACGCTATGTTACCCGCCCATACCGGGAATATTCTACCCGCTACGCGATAAGCTGGCAGATATCCTGGTTCTTGCGGGTGAAAAGCCCCTCGTGTCATCCATCCGTACTGCCGGTGTCCGCCGTCGGAACCGCTGTCGCGTCCGTCCCGGTCGGCGTCGCCACCGTCCCCGTCGTCGTGGCGCCAGTCGTCGTCGCCGTTGCGGAACGGTTCGTCCTCGTGGGACCGGCCGTCGTGGAGCGGTTCGTCACCGTCGCGGTGTCGGTCGGCTCGACGCCGGGGATGACCGTCGACCGGTTCGCGATGACCGGACCGCTCGCGCGGTAGGAGTACCCGAGCTGGATGTCCCACTCGGTTCCGTCGCCGCCCGCGACGTGGACCTCCGTCCGGTAGCCGGAGTTGCCGGTGTACGTCAGGAGCTCGTCGGGGGCACCGCCACACTGGACCTCGGCGGTCGGCGGGTAGTCGTCGGTATCCACCCCGATGGTCCCGTTGTCGAAGATCCCCACGCCGGGGAGGTCGTCGGTGTCGTCGACCTCGTAGCCGGTGAGCGTCCGGTAGACGCGGAAGAACTCGGCCGGTGACACCTCCGCCTGGTAGGGGCTGATGGGGTCCTGCCGGCCCAGGGCGACCAGTTCCCCGGCCAGCGGCGGTGCGTCCGCGCCGACGGTGAACCGGGGGCGCTCGATGTCGGGGTTCTCCGGCCCGCCCGGACCGACGGAGATCTCCCCGCCCCCGGTCCGGTTCTCCACTCGAATCCGGAAGCTGCGGTCCTCCTCCGGCGGGAGCCGCTCCCACTCGGTCCAGGGCCGGCGCTCGAACGGCATCGATATGCTCGCCGTGAAGTACTGACACTGGAGTTCGACGAACGTCTCCCGGGCGGGTGGCTCGCCGCAGGCGTCCGTGAACGGCTGGTATGACGGCGTTCTGAACGGAGTGAAGCGGGTCGCGCGGTACCGCACGGACGAGATCGCGGTCACGGTCGCGGTCCTCCGGACGACCTCGGCGTCGCAGTCGGCCGCCGCCGGCACCAGCACGGCCGGGCGGTCCGGGCAGGTGGTGCTCGCCGTGACGCGCCCGCCCGGCGGCAGGGCACCGGTCTCGACCGCGCAGAGGCGCTCGCCCGCCGCGTCGTACGCGACCACGCGCGTCCCCGAGACGTTCAGCGGCGCCGGCCCGGCACGACTCGCGACGGTGCTGTTCAACGAGATGGAGACCTCGTAGGCGCCGTCGGTCTCGGTGACGGTGGCGCTGGGGCTGACGGTCTGTGCGGTCTGCCTGATAGCCGGGTCCCCACAGCCTGCAGTCACCATCAGGACCGCCACGGCGACCAGTGCCACCCCCCGTCGCATGGCGGATCCGATGGACGGGACCGGAATAGGCCTTCTGTCGGTTGAGGCGTGTCACCGGGCGGAGAGCCAAATCCCTAAGCGCGCGCCCCACCCACGCCCGGGTATGGAATGGAGACTGTTCGCCAACCTCGCCGAGACGGCGGGGACCAAGCGGGTCGAGGTCGCGGCTGAGCCGGGGGACACCTTCGGGGAGGCGTTCGACCGGCTGCTGGAAACCCACCCCGAGCTCCGCGAGGAGATCCTCGACGAGGACGGGGATATCCGCGACCACATCCGCGTGCTCCGGAACGACAGCAACCCCTTCGTCGTCGACGACGGCTACGACACCGTTCTCGAGGCGGACGACGACCTGGCGCTGTTCCCGCCGGTCAGCGGCGGCTGATATCGGAATCCCGCGTTCTATCCATCTATCCGGTCGGTACCTTTCCTGATCGCAAGATACCACACCAATCCGGCTATGCCGCGGTCAGGTCGGCTTCCAGGACGAAGTCCGGCTCGTCATTGAAGCCCGCCCGGGTGTAGGCGGCATCCGAGACGTGGCGGGCCGTCTCGGGAATCAGAATACGCGTCCGGTCGACGCCGAGCGCGGCCGCGTCCCGCGCGACCGCGGCGAACAGCGCCCGCGCGGCGTCGGTATCCGTCCAGACGCCGACACCGTACTCCGCGAACCGCTCCCGGTCCCCGTCCTCTGTCTCGCGCTCGTCGTCGCGGACGCGGAAGGTCATCCCGCGGACGCCGTCGCCGCCGACGACCGCCAGGACGCGCTCGGCCGCGGCGACGTCCCGCAGACGGCCGCGCGTGAGTTCGGCCAGCGCCCAGGACTCGTCGCTGGCGAGCGCGAGGCCGGCGAGTTGCTCACGGCCGGGCGCACGCTGCCAGGCGGTCCACGCGACGTCAGGGTCCTCGACGACGCGGAGGTCGTCGGGCCCGGCGGCGTCGGCGTCCGGTACCGGCTCGGCCCACCGGAACTCCGCGCAGGGGTCGAAGCCGACCGCCCGTGACTGGCCCAACCCCGCCGCGTTCCAGGAGAACACCATGTTCCGGCAGACGGTCGCCCCCTGCGCACGCGCCCAGTCGAAGACGGCGTCCGTGAGTTTCGGACTCACCCCCTCGCCCCGGTAGTTCGGGGCGACGCGCATCCCCTGGGCCCAGGCCTCGCGCTCGGACAGCAGCACGGCCTGGCAGATGCCCGCTACCGTCTCGCCCGTCTCGAGCACGAACGTCCGCTGTGTCGGGCCGTCCGTCGCGACCCACTCGTCGAAGACGCGGGGAAGGTAATCCGACCCCCGCTCGGGCCACGTGTCGGTGGTGAACGCGACGACGGCCTCGCGGTCGTCCGCGTGGGCCTGTCGGACCTGGAACCGGTCGCTCACAGCGTCACTCATCGGTCACTGCCACGGCGTGGAACGGTCGGTCAGCTCCCCCGCCAGCGGGGTGCGCATCGTCTCCGGTACCGACTCCGGGGCCACGTTCGCGAGCGCCCACATCAGTTTCACCTTCGCCGTCCCGGGGAGCGTGTCCCCGGCCTCGATGACGCCCGCATCCAGCAGGTCCCGGCCGGTGTCGTAGACGCGGTCGCAGACCCGGCCCTCGATGCACTGGCTGGTCATCACGACCGGCGTCCCCGACTCGACCATCTCCCGGAACGTCGGGACGAGGTCCGTGTGGACGTGGCCGAGGCCGGTTCCCTCGACCACGAGGCCCGCCGCGTCGGCGAGGCGCTCGACCCGGTCGAACGACATCCCGGGCGTGAACTTCACGAGTTCGACCTCCGTCTCCAGCCCCGGGTGGATGGCCAGGTCGGCCGCGCCGCGCTCGTCGTACGAGCGGCGGAAGTCGACCGTCTCGTCGTCGTAGTCGACGACCCCGAGCGGCTCGGCGCCGACCGTCTCGAAGGCGTTCCGGCGGGAGGTGTGGTTCTTCCGGACGCGGGTGCTCCGGTGCAGCGCACAGCGGTCGTCGGACTCCGTGGCGTGCATGCAGACGAGCACCTCCGCGCAGTCCGCCTTGGCCGCCTCGACGGCGCAGACGGCGTTCATCACGTTGTCCGAGGAGGGCCGGTCGGCCGAGCGCTGGCTCCCGGTGAAGACGACGGGCACGGGCGTGTCGAGTATGAACGCGAGCGCCGAGGCGGTGAACTGCATCGTGTCGGTGCCGTGCATCACGACGACGCCGTCGGCGCCGGCCTCGATCTCCTCGTGGACCGCGCCCGCGAGTTCCTGCCAGACGTCGGGGGTCATGTTCTCCGAGAGGATGTTGGCGACGACCCGGCCCCGGTAGTTGGCCCGGCCCGCGAGGTCCGGCACGGCCCGGAGCACGTCCTCGGCGTCGAACTGGGCGGTGACCGCGCCCGTCCGGTAGTCGACGGTGGAGGCGATGGTGCCGCCGGTGGAGATGAGCGATACCGTGGGGAGGGCCTCGTCGAACTGGATCTCGCTGCCGCCCTCGCCGTCCCGTGCGCCCTCGACGTCGTAGACGTTCGACTCCAGCACGTCGAGCTCGGCCTCGGCGCGGTCGATGCCGACGTTGTAGCCGCCGTCGAGCTTGACGACCAGCCGGTCGGCCGTGGTCGAGGGCATGAGGACGCCCTCGTACTCCGTCCCGCCGCGGACGACGTGGACGCGGTCCCCTGGATTCATGCGTCGATGTCGGCGACGAACGGACTTGAAACCCGTCGATGCGTCGCCCGGGGCCGGCCCGGGAGCCACCCGCCACCCGCAGGCCTTTGCCGCCCGGCCCCGTCGCCGGAGCCGTGCGTCGGTTCAACCCCATCCCGCGGCGGTACGCCCGCGACTACCTGGAGACGGCGCCGTCGCTGGTCTGGCTCGTCGCCGGGAGCCTCGCCATCGGCGTCATCGGGCTCCGGTGGTACGTCGACCGCGGGCTGGCGGGCGTGTCGACGTTCGCCTGGCCGCTGTTCGCCGACTCCCCCGCGGCGACCACGCTGGCGGCGCTGGCCTTCGCCACGCTGCTGCCGGCCCTGGGACGCCCCATCGAGGAGGCCCCGTTCACCCGCGCGATGGCGTATCTCCACACGCTGGCGTTCGTCTGGCTCATCGAGACGGCGCTCTGGACGACCGTCGCGCTCAACATCGGGTTCGGGGTCTACTTCCCGGACCCGTTCGCCTACTTCGGGGTCATCGGGAGCCATCTCGCCTTTATCGGGGCGGCCTACCTGCTGCCCCACGCCGCGCGGACGACGCGTGGCGCGCTCGCGTTCGCGCTCGGCGGCGCGCTCGCGAACGACTTCGTGGACTACGGGCTGGGCCTCCACCCGCCGCTACGGTACGACCCCGGCCTCGGACTGGCGGCCGTGTCCGTCGTGACCTCGCTGGTGGCCGTCGGGCTCGCGGCACTCGCCTTCGACCGGATGGGCGCTGCAACGGGGTCCTGAACGGTCTCGGGCGCTCTTAACGGCTCGTTTCCGCCCCGGTTCATTCCGTTCACGCGGGCGCCCGCCCCTGAACCGTCCGAACGACCGTCCGGGTTTTAGCCCGGGGAGCGGGTATGGGCTGGTGATGAGAGACGCTTCGCTGCTGGTCGCGGTCGCCGTGGTCCTCGCCGCCCTGTGGACCGGCGCGGTCGCCGGCGCCAGCGGACCGGCCCCGGCGGTCGCGGCCCAGGACGGGAACGCGACGCCAACGCCGACGCCGTCGGAGAACGGGACGGCCGATGACGGGAGCAGCGCGGACGGGAACGCCTCGTTCGGCCTGGCCGTCGCCTCCTTCGCACAGGCCAGCGCCGCCGAGGCCGAGGGCGAGGTCCAGCACGGCATCTTCGAGGCCGCCGTCAACCGGACCGACGGCGACACCCAGGCGTCGGTGGTCCGCCAGCGAACGGCGGAGCTGAGCGACCGCGCGGCCGAACTCCGCGCCGAGCGGGCTGAACTGCTGAACCGGTCGAACCTCACGCTGGCCGACCGGGCTCGGGCGGCACGGCTCGCGAGCCGCGCCGATCAGCTCGAGGAGAACGTCAACGAGACCGCCGAGGTGGCCGACCGCGTCGGGGTCAACGGGAGCCGGCTGGAGCGGCTCCGGTCCGAGGCCAGCGAGCTGACCGGCCCCGAGGTGTCCGAACTCGCCCGCGGCCTGGCCGGGATGCCCGACGGCGTCCCCGGGATGGGCGAGCGCGGGCCGCCGGACGCGATAGGGAACGGGACCGACGCTGCCGGCAACGCCAGCGGGATGATGCCCGACGGCAACGGCAATGCCCAGCGGCCCGAGGACGCGGGCAATACGACCGACGACGGCTCCCCGCGGCCCGAGGACGCGGGCAACGCGACTGACGGCGACTCCCAGCGGCCCGGGGACGGCAACGCCCAGCGACCCGAGGACGCCAGCGGCGACGAGAGCGGTGACGACGAGACCACGGGCGACTCCGAGAGCGACGACGCGGACGCGCAGGGCGACGGGCGGTAGACACGCTTTTTCCTCTCGGCAACCTCGTTCCGGTCGATGGACTCGGCGGCGCTGCTCGATCTGCTCGGCAACGAGAACCGGCGGCGCATCCTCCGCCTCCTGGCGCGCAAGCCCTGTTACGTCACGGAGATCTCCGAGTACCTCGGGGTGAGTCCGAAGGCCG
>ERZ1034569.664-NODE-664-length-12245-cov-32.480476_pt1 | contig 12245 bp, 8 predicted proteins | sample MGYA00520706_ERZ1034569 | MGnify/ENA primary metagenome ERZ1034569 (study PRJEB33760, sample SAMEA4777722) | hypersaline lake metagenome | biome: hypersaline environment; feature: brines | place: Spain | collected 2014-08 | depth 0 m ...
AGGTGGGCCGCACCTGCCGTATGCACTCAGTCGAGTGCGGCGGCCACCTTTTCGATCGGGTGTGGGGGTTTTCCGTGTTGTTGCTCGTAGTCGGCGAGCTGCGTTCGACAGGAGGTGCCGGGGGCGACAATCTCCTGGGCTGGTGAGCTATCAGCCGCATCGAACAGCATCTGTCCGATCGCCTGACTCATCGAGTAATGTTCAGCCTCGTAGCCAAACGAGCCCGCCATCCCACAGCAGGTGGTATCGAGAACATCGACATCGTACCCTGCCCGCCGGAGGATACCGACCGCATGATGTTCCCGGCCGGCCGCGGTCTGGTGACAGTGGCCGTGGTACGACAACGTCTCCTCGGCGGCCGTCTCAAGTGCTTCATCCAACCGGAAGCTGTCGAGATACTCCATGACACTGTATGTGTTGCCGGCGACCTGTTCGACAGCCTCACCCGAGAGCAGATCGAGATAATCTTCCTGATACATCACCGCATCGCTGGGTTCGACGCTGACGATATCCCAGCCGTCAGCAACACGCGGGGCGAGCATGTCGACGTTCGCTGTGGCTGTTTCACGCGCGGCATCAACCATCCCTTTCGAGTGGGCCGGCCGGCCGCTGTCGGTCACCGCATCCGAGACCTCAACAAAGACACCAGCGGCTTCCAGCGTGCGAACAGCGGCCTTACCGACCGCGGGCTGGGTGTAGTTGGTGTACGGATCGGCGATCAGCAACGCCTTTCGATCGGCCTCGGCCTCACTGACCGCGGGCGTTCGTGAGCGCGCCCATTTTTTGAGTGTGCCACGCTTGAACGTCGGGAGATCCCGCTCACGGGCGATGCCGAGGGTTTTCTCCATAAGCAGGTTGCTGCCGGGGAGTTTCGTTGCCAGATTCGACAGCGGCGCGAACGTGCTGCCGAGGCTGTAAAGCGTTTCGACGTTGGCAAACAGCTTATCCCGCAGCGGAATCCCCTCGCGTTGGTGGTGTTCGTGTTTGACCTCGGTTTTGAGCTTCGCCATGTCGACACCGCTGGGGCAGTCCCGCTTACACCCCTTACAGCCGATACAGAGATCCAACACCTCGTGAATAAACTCGTCGTCAAAGACATCGTCCGGGAGATCACCGCTCATCGACCGTCTGAGCATGTTCGCGCGGCCACGCGTCGAGGTGATCTCCTCGTTTTCGGTCGCCCGGTAGGTTGGACACATTACACCGCCGGTCGTGTCTTGGTGGCCCTCACAGCCGGCACAGCCGTGACAGAGCTCGGCCATCCCCTGGAACCCGTTGTCGTTGTCCCAGTTCAGCGTCGGCTCGAAGCCGGCCTCGAACTCGTAGTCGTCATCGTAGCGCAGATTCTCGGTCGGATCGGTATCACCGCAGACGTTGCCGGGGTTTAACAACCACTGTGGGTCAAAGGCGGTTTTGAGCCGTCGAAACGACTCCCAGAGGTCGTCGCCGTACAGCTTCTTGTTCCATGTTGAGCGGGCCCGCCCATCGCCGTGTTCGCCCGACACTGAGCCGCCGTACTCGATCACAAGATCGGTGACAGCATCCGAGATCTCCAACATCGTCTCAACGCCGTCCTCGTCTTTGAGGTTGAGCAGCGGCCGGATATGCAACACCCCTGGCCCAGCGTGGGCGTAGTAGGACGCAAACGTGTCGTATTCGGCAAACAGCTCCTGAATGTCGGCGACATACTCGGGGAGGTTCTCGGCCGGCACGGCGGTATCCTCGACAAACGGCCAGTGTTTCTCATCGCCCGTCCGCGACAGCAGGATCGGCAGGCCGGCCTTCCGCATCTTCCAGAACTTTGCTTGCCGATCATCATCGTAGGCCTCCAAGGCGTCAGTGGCGTTGACCGACCCATCGGTTGTGATCGCGTCGTCGCCCGCCTCGACGGCCGGCTCGTAGCTCGGCAGCTGGTCGGACAGCAGGTTTGCGACCTTCTGTTTGCCCTCGGCAACCGAGTCGGCGTAAAACTCGACGAGCAGCGTCGAGTCGGTTCCGTCCGGCAGGATGTCGACAACCGGTGCGAACTCGGCGGTGTCGCGGGCAAGATCCAACAACACATCGTCCATCACCTCGACAGCCGCCGGCTCATGGTCGAGGATCGGGGCGACATCCTCCATCGCGGTGAGCACGTCATCGTAGGTCAAAAGAACAACCGCGGTCTCGTTTGGAACGGGTTCAAGCGAGACGGTCGCCTCGGTGACGATCCCCAGTGTTCCCTCACTGCCGGCCAGCAGGCGGCCGACGTTGACCTCGCCGCGTTCCTCGGCGTCTTCCAGCAGCTTATCGAAGTTGTACCCCGAGACATTCCGCATCAGATTCGGATATTTGCTCTCGATGGCCTCGCGGTTGTTCCGGAGCACATCGGAGACGACCGCATACACCTGGTCTTTGATCCCGTCGTCGTCGGTGACGCCGGCGGCCCGCTCGTGGAGCTCCTCGATGTCCATCCAGCCGAAGGTGGTCACCGTTCCGTCGGCGAGAACGACCTCCACGGATTCGAGATAGCCGTCGGCCTTTTCGTATTTCAGGGAGTGCGCGCCGGTGGTGTTGTTGCCGATACAGCCGCCCAGCACGCTTTTGTCGCCCCACGCCGGATCGGGGGCGTACTTCAGGTCGTGTTCGGCGAGCCGGTCGTTGAGGCGGGCCAGCGTGATCCCCGGTTTGGCGGTCACCGTCTGGGCCGCGGGGTCGATATCGACGACATCGGTGAGCCGCTTTTTGAAATCGAGAACAACCGCCTCGTTGACCGTCTGGCCGGCGAGACTGGTGCCGCCGCCGCGCGGCAAGACCGGAATCTCGTTGTCGGCACAGTACTCCATCACCGCCTGTACGTCCGCGGTCGATTCGGGAACGACAACACCGATCGGTAGCTGGTGGTACGCGCTGGCGTCAGTCGCAAACAGATTGCGCGTGTAGGTGTCAAACCGCACGTCGCCGTCGACGCGGGCGGTTAGATCGGCGACGAGATCCGGGCGTTCAACCTCGTCGCTGCGATAATCGTAGTTGCTTCGTGGATCGGCGGCTGGATCCGGTGTTGCTGTCTGGTTGGTGGGTGCTGAATCACTCATTGGTTACGACGGGCCGGCTGGAAGGTGTAGTTTGTATGCATTATTCAATACGTATACTGGCATTGTCCCTCAGGTCATTAACGGTATCGCCACACGCGGCTGTCCAACACACGCAGTATCGATCAGCCGAGTCGGTCGGCTGTATCCGGTCTACACCGGCGACTCTCTCGGCGTTACTCGTGGCTAACTGATGTTGTCGGTACAGCTGTTGTGACGCCTCGATAGTGGGCATCAACTGCGGCTATTAGCCTCAGACGCAAAAGAGTACGCTGACTCATAATCAAGTTAATCTCTCTCGACGCTGTGGCCAAAGATCGGTTGCTTGTGTACAAACGATACCGTAACCGTGGCTCAACTGTGTCGCGTCTCTAGGGTTGGGGATCGTCTTATCGGCCCACCAGCAAGCTTCTCTGCGTGGGCGAACCGGGCAGCCGTAGCCTCGCCTCATGCCCGTTTGAGCGTGAGCCGGGCGATGGTTCCGTTGTCGATCTCAAATGAGAGGTCGCCGTCGGAGTAGGCGATGATTCGGCTGATTAGCCACAACCCGACACCGCTTGCGTGGTTAAGCGCTGATTCCTCCGCCTGATCGATGACCGCGAGCTCGTTTTGCGGGATGCCCGGCCCGTTGTCGGTGACACTGATGATCACCTGGTCGTCGTCGGTCGTCGCCGTCAACTGAATCGTTCCGTTGTCAGCCACACCGTGCTCGATCGCATTCTCGATGAGCTGTGCGATCGCCGTTGGGAGCTTCGGGTGGGCGATGACGGTCGCTGTGGTGTCGGTGTCGACAACGAGGTCGACGCCGGCCGGCAGGTCGGGTGTCGCCGCGGTGGCCTCTTCGATAACATCCCCAACCGATAGCTCCCGGCGTTGCCCACGGCTTTGGACGACCTCCCGCATCGTCCGGGCGTTTTCGGCGGTGGCTTCGAGCTTGTCGGCGTGGGCCATCATCTGCTCGGTGAAGCCGTCGGTATCGCAGTCGGCGGCGATCTGTGCTGTCCGGGATCTGATCGCGCTGAGGTTCGTCCGGAGATTGTGCCGCAACACCCGATCGATCACGGTCTCCAGTAGCCGTAGCTCCTGTCGGTTCTCGATCAGCTCGATCGAGGTTTCGAGGCTTGAGGCCAGCGTTTCGGCGATCTTCCGGTCGGCGACGGTGATGTTCTGTGGCCGCATCGCCGCCGGGATCAACACCCCAAACTCGCCGATCGGTGTGATAACCTCCGAGCGGATCACGCTATCCTCGTTGTAGACCTCCGGGTGGTTCCGTACGTCCGAGACCAGCCGCGTTTCGCCCGCGCTGAAGGCTTCCCATGCGATGCTGTTTCCCGGCCCAAACGTCGGATGCTCGCCGATGATCTCGGCGGCTCGCCCGGTCGTCGCAAGCGGTTCGAGCTTCTCTGTGGCGGGATCGTACGCCCAGATCCCTGCGGTCGGAAAGTTGGTCGCTGTCGGCAGCCTGTCGACGACCGTCTCACCGACCGCCGAGACGGTGTCGGCTGTGACGGCCTCCTGCATGATCGACTGGATCGCCTCTAAGCTTCCGGCGCGCTCTGTGCGGGTCAGCGCGATCCGCCCGAACGCCGCAAGGAGTTGGCCCAACTGGAGGGCCATCTCATCGAACCCGTCTGGTCGGTCGTGTCCGACGATGATAACGCCGTGATCGCCCAACGGGAGCGAGAGCACACTGTTAACGGCATCGTCGCCGCACCGGAGCGATCTGTCGGCCATCTCCGCGGTATTGAACTGATGTGGTGTTCCGTCGTAGGTGTCCCACAGCATCTCACACCCATCGCCGGCCGAAAACACCGGCTCATCGGCGGTTGTTGTTTCCGGCTGTAATGTATCGGTTGCCCGATCGTAGCGGTGGATCTCCGCGACTGTCCCATCCAGCACCGAGACGGCCGTTTCGACCGTTCGCGTGCAGGCTGTCGCCTGATCCTTGCTCGTGAGGATCGCCTCTGATCGCTCGTAGAGCGAGGCCAACAGCCGTTGTTGGCGTCGTTCCTCGGTGATATCGACATACAGGAGAAACAGTTCTTGGCCGACCGATGTTGTGACCGGCACGCCTCGCAGCAGAAACTCCCCTCTCCCGGCTGCTGTCTTCCGCCGTACCGTCTCGGTCACCGGCTGGCCATCTCGGAGCCGCTCTTCGATCTCGGTTGTCAGCCTGTCGTCGCTGTCGGCGATCGGCTCGACTGGCTCAACCCCTGTTTCCGGAGCCGTTGCTGTCCCGAATGTCTCGGTGAACGCGTCGTTTGTGCGGCTGATCTCACAGGCGGTTTCCGTTACAACAACGCTGACCATCGGTTCGGTGATTGTTCTAAACAGGGTCGCAAACCGCCGGCGGGTGTCGCTCAGCGTCGTTTTGACCTGTTTGGTGGTACACGCCGTTGCCAGCTGCCCGTTGAGCGGTTCCAAGCCGTTTTGTACCGCCTCATCGAGCGGGCTGCCACGGCGACCGAGCAACAGCACGCCGAACTCCGGAAGCTCGAACAGGTAGTAGGAGCCGTTATCGGCGGCCGTCCCGGTGACCGGGAGTGGCTCGCGGCTCGGCTCATCGTTGGCCGCCCACCGTCGTAGTCGGCGTTCACCGGCCGCATACACCGGATCCTCCGTACCGACCGCCGCCTCGCCAACGACACGATACGCACCCGCTTGGCTGCGGGCAAACACCGCGCCAACCGAACAGGATAGTGCTTCGAGATACGCCGTCAGTGCTGTTGTCGCTGTCGCTTCAAGTGTCTCCTCGGGGGTGATCGCAAGCGACAGCTCATAGAGGGTGTCGATCCGTTCGTTGGTGTCCATACTCAGTGTCCACCGCGCTGGTCACGCGGTCGGCGGGTTCTCGCCTACCGCCACGTCCATTTGCGGCCACGGACGACGCGCACGGCGATAAAGCCGATGACCACCATCGAGACGAAGGTGACCGCGCTTTGACCATCAAGAAACCCCATCCCGATCAGCGCGACCGCCATGATCGCCCCCATGCCGACGGTGACAACGAGCTCAAGGCCGTTGACGCTACTCTCTGCCATACCGGATTGATACGGCCGATTCGAAAAGCCGTTTCGGTTAGTCACCTGTGGTGATGTCGCTCACCTCGATCCATGTCCCACGGTCGGCCGCCCGCTCGATCGCGGCAAGCACGCGCTGGACGGCGTGGCCGTCGGCAAACGACGCGACTGCCGGTCTTGTGCCGTCGGCGACCGCTGTCAAGAACGCCTCGTTTTCCTGTACAACCGTGTGTTCCCAGCCGAGAACGTGGCCCGGCGGCCACCAGGTGTCGCCATAGGGGTCGCTCTCGTCGGTGACAAGAACGGTCTCGTAGCCGCGACCCCCACCGGTCAGCACGTCGAGTTCGTTGAGTCGCTCCAAGGAAAACCGAAGACTCCCCTCGGTGCCGTGAATCTCGATTGTGTGATCGTTTTTGTGGCCGGCAGCCACCCGGGAGGCCTCGAAGCTGGCGACCGCACCGTTCTCGAAGGCGGCTTGAGCGGTGTAGGCGTCGTCGACGGTGACAGGCCGATGCTCCGTGACCGTCTCCTCACCGGTGTCCACGGGTCGCTTGTCGGTGAACGTCTGGAGCTGCCCGGAGACGCGCGTGATCTCGCCCGCGTGGTCGCCGACGAGAAACCGCGCAAGATCGACGGTGTGGGCTCCGAGATCGCCGAGCGCGCCCGACCCCGCGCTGTCGGCGTCCATCCGCCAGGTCCACGGCGCGTCTGGGTCGACAAGCCAGTCTTGGAGGTAGCGACCGCGAAACGCCCGGATCTCGCCAAGGTCGCCACGATCGATCAACCGTTTGGCGTACTGGATCGCCGGGACAAACCGGTAGTTGAAACCACAGACCGCTGGGACGGTAGCGTCGGCCGCGGCCTCACTCATCGCCGCGGCGTCGGCCAGCGTCGCCGCCAGTGGCTTCTCACAGCACACTGCGGTGTCGGCGGCCAGTGCGGCGATCGAGGGCTCGGCGTGGAGATGGTTCGGCGCGAGATTGTAGAGCACATCGACCTCGCCGACGACGTCCTGCCAGTCGGTCGCGGTTCGCTCAAACCCGAGTCTGTCGGCGGCCTCGCTGAGCGCGCTCTCGTCGCGGCCGACAAGCGTGTGACGGTCGACCGCGGGTGCGTCGGGGAAAAACATCGGCAGTCGGGCAAGGGCGTTTGCGTGCGCACGGCCCATGAACCCGTAGCCGATCATCCCGACCGAGAGGGGGTTACTCATCGGCTGCTGCCACCTGGACGGCCCGGTCGCGGTCGGCCGACCGGTAGATGGCCTCGATCACGCGCTGGACGGCAAGGCCCTGCTCGACCGTGTTGCGAGCCGGCTGCATATCGCGGGCGACGTGATCGAGAAAGTACGCAAGCTCGGCGGCGTGGCTGTTCCGATCCGGGGTGTCGACGTCGGTTTCGGTGAAATGCTGTCCGCCTGTGGTGTGGGTCTCAAAGATCGTCAGCTCCTCGCTTTTGCGGTCGTAGATCGCGCCGGCGTCGCTGCCGCGGATGACATACTCGTCGGTACGCGGGCGGTTTGTCGCCCACGCAACCTCCAAGGAGACCGTCGCGCCGTCGGCTGTCCGCAAAAACGCCGAGGCCGAATCCTCCACGTCGAAGGCGTCCGGCCCCTCGTCGTCGCCCCACATATGCATATAGCTGTAGTCGTCGCGGGTGCCGAACGCTGCCCGCGTTGTCGCCGAGACCTCGACCACCTCGGGAAACCCCAGCACACAGAGTGCGAGATCGATCGCGTGGACGCCGATATCGATGAGCGCGCCGCCGCCGGCGATGTCTTGGTCGGTAAACCACGAGCCGCGGCCGGGAATCCCACGGCGGCGAACGTAGTTGGCCTCGATATGGTTGATCTCGCCGAACCGGCCCTCGTCCCGGTAGGCGGTCAGTACGTCGACCGGCGCGGCAAACCGGTAGTTGAAGCCGACCATACAGACCCCCGCGGCGTCGCGGGCCGCGTCGGCGATCCGCTCCGCGCTCGGCAGGCTGTGGGCCAGCGGCTTTTCGACGAGAACATCGAGCCCCGCGTCGAGAGCGGTGGTGGCGTACTCCTCGTGGTAGCGGTTCGGCGTCGTGATCAACAGCGCGTCGATCTCGTCGATGATCTCCGGGAGGGTCTCGTGGGTCGGCACCGACCACGCCTCGCCAAACTCGCGACGTGCGTGCTCGTCGGTATCAACGCCGCCGACGAGTTCCGCGCTGTGGTCGGCCAGCCGCTCGGCGTGGTGGCTGGCGATCCCGCCGAGGCCGACGATCCCGACGCTGACTGGCTCCGGTGTCATTGGCGTCTACCGGGTGACGACGACGAATAAAGCTGTGGCCCGCGGCGGATCACCTGTAGCTCGCGGTGTTATCGGTTGATCGACTCGGGATCATCGAACGCGGCGGCCACGTCGACAGCGTCACGGTTTTCGGCCACATCGTGAACGCGGACAATGTCGGCTCCGCGGTCGGCCGCCAGCGCGGTCGCCGCCACCGTCGCCTCCAAGCGGTCGGCTGGCTCGCTGTCGATCCTGCTGAACATGGATTTCCGAGAGTGCCCGACCAACACCGGACAGTCAAGGGCGTCGAACTCCCCGAGACGATCCAACAGCTCGAAGCTCTCCGCGCTTGTCTTGCCGAAGCCGAGGCCGGGATCGACGATGATCCGCTCGCGGGGGATGCCGGCCGTTTCCGCGAGCAGCAGCCGCTCGTTGAGCACGCCAAGCACATCCTCGACCACGTCATCGTAATCGATCTCCTTGTTGGGGACGACCGGCGCGTCGATGGAGTGCATGAGGATCACCGGCACCGCTCGGTCGGCGACAAGCCGGCGCATATCGGCATCATCGAGGCCGGTCACGTCGTTGACGATGTCGGCACCGGCATCAAGCGCGGCCGCGGCGACAGCGGCTTTTCGGGTGTCGACGGAGATCGAGATGTCGAGATCGGCAACCGCCTCGATAACGGGCACAACGCGGTCGATCTCCGCGTCAACCGGAACGGGCTCCGCACCAGGGCGGGTGCTCTCGCCACCGATATCGATGATGTCCGCACCCTCCTCGATGAGGGTTTTGGCCCCCTCGATCGCCGCCTCTCGGTCGAAGAAATCGCCACCGTCATAGAAGCTGTCAGGGGTGACGTTGAGAACACCCATGACCGCGGTGCCGTCGTCCCACGGTCTGTCGGGGGTGGCTGTTGTCGCCGCGGAGGGGTCAGTATCGCTCAGTCCCAGCCGTTTGCGGAGGTCAGCGGCGACCGCCGGCAGCCCCAGCCCGGCGTCGTCAAGCCGCGTTGTCAACGCTCGAAACTCGGCGAGCGTGCCAGAGAGGACGAGCTCGTGGCGTTCGCCCGCCGTCGACACGCCGGAGGGGAGACACGTCCCGCCGACGGCGGGGAACTGCTCGCGGAGCGCGGCCGCCTGTCTGTCGTCGACCGCGGTTGCAACCGTTCGACACACCGCCTGTTCGCGACCGGCATCGATCGTCTCGGTGGTCGCCTGAATCCCACCCAACACGTCAGCTGCGGTCTCGGTGTCGTCGACACGCTTTGGGATATCAAGCCGTGTGTGTGCCGATCGCGCCTCGCCGACAGCAAACAGCGAGCCGGTGACAAGCAGGCAGTCGCCGGGGGTGGCGCGCTCACGGGCGGTGGCAACGGCGTCGGCAACCGCCTCGTCGACGGCCACCGACTCGATGCCCTCGCGTTCGAAACACCGTGCCAACACGGCGGGATCCTCGGCGCGGTCGAGATTCGGTCGGCAGGTCACGACCGACGCCGGGGTCGGCAACGCGGCGACCATCTCGCGGTGCGGCTTGTCGTGCATCGCGCCAAAGACGACATGGAGGTCGTCGTACGCAAACGTCGACAACGTCTCGGCGACTGTCTCGATGGCTGTCGGGTTGTGCGCGCCGTCGAGAACGGTTAGCGGCGCGTCATCGAGAAGCTCGAACCGCCCCGGCCAGTGGGCGTTGTGCAGCCCGCGAGTCAGTGTGTCGTCATCCAGCGTGATCGACTCGGCGTCGGTTCCGGCTCCGTCGGCTGTGTCATCCTCAACGCTGTCGAGCGTATCGATAACCTGGCCGGCCAGCGTGACCGCGATCCCCGCATTGAGAGCCTGATGGGTGCCAAGCAGCGAGAGCCGCGCCGACAGATCGAGCCCATCGGTGCCGCCTCCGAGTGCCCCGTCGGTCGGTGCCGGCATCGACACGGAGATCTCGGCGTCGGTCGTCGTTTGACGACCCTCGTAGCTGACCGAGACGTCGGGATCGTCGTGGGACTCGGCGTTGGTGCCGACAGTCACCACGTCGTCGGCTTCGTCGCGAACGGCCGCCAGCGCGTCGCCGGTTGCCCCCGTGACCAACGGCGTCTCACTATCGGGAGCGACCTTTGCGATCGTCGTCGCGATCGCCTCGATCGTCTCACCGAGAACGTGGGTGTGTTCCAGTGAGACTGTTGTTACACAGCTGGCGACCGGGTCAACAACGCTGGTCGCGTCGAACTCGCCGCCAAGGCCGACCTCCAGGATGGCGACATCCACGTTCTGGCGGTCGAAATACCACAGCCCCATGAGCGTCACAACCTCGAAAAACGTCAACGGCTCGCCGTCAGCCGCACGGTCGAGTAGCCATGGTTTGATTCGGTCGACGAACTCGGTGATCGCCCGGTCGGTGATCGGTCGGCCGTTGACCTGAATCCGCTCGTTTACGCGTTCGAGGTGTGGTGATGTGTAGAGGCCGACCGACAGCCCGGCCTCACGGAGCACAGACTCGGTCAGCTTCGCCGTGCTACCCTTCCCGTTTGAGCCGGCGACCTGCACGAACCGGATGTCATCTCCGGGCTCGCCGAGCTCCGACCGCAACGCTGCGGCCGACTCGATGCCCGGCCGCACCTGAAACCGGCGGAGGTCAAACAGGAAGTCCACCGCCTCGTGATACTCCATACTCTGGTATCCCGTCGCCGCCGCTTATGCGTAACGAACAGTCGTGGCTCACGCGACGGCGACTCTGTCGCCCCGAAGCGCAAAACGACGACCGGGCGGTTGCTCGCGTCTATACAAGCCGGTCAGGAGCGACGTCGGTTCGGCGATCACACGCATTCGAGCGTGTCGCCGCCGGAGAAGCGTGCCAACTCGATTGTTTCCCCAGTGGACTCGCCCCCCGACACGGGGCCGACAGTTCGGTGTGCTCATGCCGGCGGCTGCTCACCCGTCTTCGGTGTCGACGCGCACCCACTCCTCTAGCCGAAAGCGGTCGTGTTCGGTTGTGTCGGCGAGCGTCCACGCCGGCCCGTCCCACTCCGGATAGCGTGCGTCGCCCTCATACTCGCCGGGGACGCGGCTCAACACCATCCGGTCGAGATGCGGTTGAAACAGGTCGTAGATCACCGCGCCGCCGATGACGTAGGCCGTCCCCCCAGCCAGTGACTCGGCGACAGCGATCGCCTCGTCGACACCGCCGGCGTGGTGGGCTGTCGGCGCGTCAAACGCCTGCTCGCTTCGACTGAGGACGATCTGGGCCGTGCCCGGCAGATCGTCTCGCATTGATTCAAACGTAACTCGTCCCAAGAGAACCGGATCGTCAGCGATTCGCTCGCGGTACTGCCGTTTGTCGGCCGGGATCGACGGCCACGGGAGGTCGCCGTCGTCACCGATCACCCGGTTGTCGGCGATCGCGGCGACTGAAACAAGTTCCATAGCCACCGTCGGTGGGGCGGCGAAAAAACGGTTGTCGTGTCAGGGCTGTTCGCTGATCGCGAGGTCGGTCTGGGCCGCGGTGTTGTCTGTGGCCAGCGAGTAGAGTCGTTTGCGGGCATCCTGAATGTGGAGTCGTTCGTCGACAAGCCCATCGTCGGTCAGCGTCGTCAGCGCGTAGCGGACGGTTCGGGAGGGCAGCAGCGATTCGGCCGCGAGCTCACCCTGTGTCAGCGGCCCCTCGTACTCAAGCGTTTTGTACACCAGTTTCGCGCTCGGTGGGAGGTCTTCGAGGGTCGATCGGGTGGCGTCGTCCATGAAATATGGCTGGCACGCCGCCCATTAAACACCACGGGGTTGTGCGTCGGGACTGGTCAATCGTGGAGGTGCTGTCGCTAACCGGTTGCGTCATCCCGATTAACAGCTCCCCGGCGGCCACGCGCCACTCTTTGGCGCGCTACGGTGGTTGCCGGTTTCTGGCGCGCTACGGTG
>ERZ1034569.666-NODE-666-length-12222-cov-6.238596_pt1 | contig 12222 bp, 13 predicted proteins | sample MGYA00520706_ERZ1034569 | MGnify/ENA primary metagenome ERZ1034569 (study PRJEB33760, sample SAMEA4777722) | hypersaline lake metagenome | biome: hypersaline environment; feature: brines | place: Spain | collected 2014-08 | depth 0 m ...
CCCGGGCAGCGTCGTGATCATCATCCCGCCGGTCTCGGTCTGCCACCACGTGTCCACGATAGGACAGCCCTCCTTGCCGATGTGTTTGTAGTACCACTTCCAGGCCTTCGGGTTGATCGGCTCGCCGACCGTCCCCAGCAGGCGCAGCGAGGAGAGGTCGTGACGGTCGGGGTACTGCTCGCCCCACTTCATGAACGAGCGGATCGCGGTGGGGGCGGTGTAGAACTGGTTCGCCCCGAGGTCCTCGACGATCTCCCACAGCCGGTCGTTGTCGGGGTGGTCGGGTGTCCCCTCGTACATGACTGTCGTCGTCCCCAGCGAGAGGGGGCCGTAGACGATGTAGGAGTGACCGGTGATCCACCCGATATCGGCGGTACAGAAGTAGGTGTCCTCGGGTTTGATATCCAGCACGGTCCGTGCGGTCCAGGTCACCCACGAGAGGTAGCCGCCGGTGGTGTGTTTGACCCCCTTTGGCTTGCCCGTGGTCCCCGAGGTGTACATCAGAAAGAGCATATCCTCGGCGTCGCGCTCGACCGGCTCGACCTCCCCGCCGCGGTGGTCGGCGAGCAGGTCGTCGTAGTCGTGCTGGTCCGCGCTCAGGTCGTGCCCGAAGCCGTCCTCGCCCAGCCGGTCGACGACGACCGTCTGGACGTCGTGCTCGACCTCGGCGAGGCCCTCGTTTGTCTTTTCGAGGTGGTCCAGCGGGTCCCCGCGGCGGTAGTAGCCGTCTGCCGTCAGCAGATACGCCGAGTCGGCGTCGTTCATCCGCTCGGCCAGCGCGTTCGCGGAGAAGCCCGCAAACACCACCGAGTGGGGCGCGCCGACCCGCGCACACGCGAGCAGGGCAAGCGCGAGTTCGGGCACCATCGGCATGTACATCGTGACGACGTCGCCCTCACCGACACCGAGTTCACGGAGCGCGGCGGCAAGCTCGTTGACCTCCTCGTACAGTTCCTCGTAGGTGATGGTCCGGTCGGGCTCGTCGGTGGGTTCGCCGACCCACTCGATGGCCGCCTCGTCGGCTCGCTCGGGGAGGTGACGGTCGATACACTGGTGCGAGGCGTTCAGCGACCCCCCGGTGAACCACTCGTAAAACGGCGGGTTCGAGTCGTCGAGCACCTGGTCGTAGTCCTCGTCCCAGTCGAGCATGTCGGCGGCCCGCTCCCAGCAGTCGGGCCACTCCTCCTCGAACTCGTCGTAGACCCCCACGTCGGTGACGTTTGCCTGTTCGACAAAGGGCTCCGGTGGCTCGAACTCGTCCTGTTCGGCCAGTCGCGCCTCGAGTTCGGTGTCGTCTGTGTCGCTCATCCCACTCTGCATGTCGGACTTTACCGTGATAAAAAGTGCCGTCGGTGGGAGCCGGAACACACAAGTTTAGGTCCACCTAATCCAGTCGCGATGAGCAGGGCACCAAAGGGCCGGGCCGACGTCTGTGTCGTCGGTGCGGGGCCGGCGGGGGCGCTCGTCGCCAACGAACTCGCCGAGGCGGGTCACGAGGTGGTCGTCATAGAGGCCGGCCCCCGGTTCGACCCTGCCGACCGCGAGGGCCGGATGGAGCGGTCGGTCCGCCCGGCCTTCGACGGCGGGGACGTCTGGGGGATGGGCGGCCAGCGCGACGAATACACCGCGGGTGGCGACCGATACTACCCGCTGAACGTCGCCCGCGTGAAAGGGGTCGGCGGGTCGACACTCCACTGGCAGGGGATGGTGATGCGGCTTCACGAGCGGGACTTTGCCGGCGAGAACGGCCCCGGTCCCGCCTGGCCGGTCGACTACGACGACCTGCGCCCCTACTACGCCGACGCGGAGCAGGCACTGGGCGTGGCCGGGGCCGACGACAACCCCTTTGCACCGCCTCGCTCCGAGCCGTTCCCGATGCCCGCCTTCCAGCCCAGCTACAGTGACTCGCTGTTCGCGCCGGCCTGTGAGCGACTGGGGATCGCGACCCACTCGGTGCCAAACGCCCGCAACTCCGAGGCCTACGACGGCCGGGGCGCCTGTGTCGGCTACGGGACCTGCCAGCCGGTCTGTCCCTCGGGCGCGAAGTACAGCGCCGACCACCACATCGAGAAGGCCGAGGCGGCCGGTGCGCGGGTCGTCGACCGTGCCCCGGTCCAGCGGCTGGAGACCGACGGCGAACGCGTGACCGCCGCCCGCTACGCGACGCCGGACGGGGAGTACGAACAGCCTGCCCGTCAGTTCGTACTCGCCGCCGGCGGGGTCGAGACCCCCCGGCTCCTGTTGCTGTCGCGGTCCCGCGAACCCCCCGACGGGCTCGCCAACTCCAGCGGGCTCGTCGGCCGGTACTTCATGGACCACCTCTTTGCCGGCGCCGGCGGGGCACTCCCCCGCCGGACCCGTCAGAACCACGTCGGCTTCCTGACGAGCGGGAGTCACCAGTTCTACGACGACCCCGGCCAGCCCGTCGAGCGCGACGGGGAGGTCGTCGTCCCGGCGGCCGACAGCGGGGGCCTCCAGCCGCTCAAACTCGAGTTCCTGAACTACGCCGGCCCCTCCCCGGTCGAGATGGCACTGGGTGGCGAGAGCTGGGGTGACGACCTCCTGGCTGACCTGCGCGAGGGGTACGGCCACAGCATCGCGATGGGCGGGCTGGTCGGCCAGCCGCCACGGAAGGAGAACCGGGTGACCCTCGACACCTCGACGACCGACGACCACGGCAACCCCGTCCCCGACATCCGGTGGTCGTGGGGGCCGCGTCTCGAGCGCAGCCTCCGGCGGGCAAACGACATCCAGCGTGCGGTGCTCTCGGAGCTCGGTGCCGAGGTCGAGTGGACGGTCGGACCGGCCGACACCGGCCCGGCCTACCACCACATGGGGACGACACGCATGGGGACCGACCCCGCGGCGAGTGTGGTGAACCCGCGGCTGCGGACCCACGACTGTCCGAATCTCACTGTCGCCTCGAGCAGTGTGTTCCCGACCGCGGGCTCGATGAACCCGACACTGACGATTGCGGCGCTGGCGCTGAAGGCCGCCGACCACCTGGCCTCGGACCTGTAGCGGGCGCTACCTGGGCCGTCGAGGCCGCCACGCTACAGGAGGCCGACGACCACAGCAAACAGGACACCGGCGTTGAACAGCAACAGAACAGCGGTGACGCTGGCCCCGAGGATGAACGGGCGGGCGGCGGCCGCAGGCGCACGGACCTTGTCCCGGCCGGTCCCGTCCACGAGCCTGCTCGTGCCGACCTCCACGAGCCCGGCGAGGACGAACCACAGGGCGAGCATCGCGAGGACGTTGTACCCGGCCAGTGACCCCGTCAGGGAGGTGACGGTGTAACGCTGGGCGGCGAGGTGGCCGCCGGTCAGAAGGAGCAACGTGGCACTCGCCCGGGAGACGGTGGTCAGTTTGCCCGCCAGGGTGCCGAGCAGCCCGGCACTCAGGTCACCGTTCCGGGCGGCCGGCAGCACGGCGTAGGCGACGAACAACACACTCCCGGTCCACAGCCCCGCAAAGAGCAGGTGGATTGCGTACACGGCGGCGTCGACGGCTGACATATCCGACCCGTACGGGCGAACCCTCTTCAAGATGGGCTCTTCCGGTCGCGGTGGATCTGCCACGGTACCGTGGGTGGTGTGTGACGGCCGTCGAGGAGCCGTCACCGTCGCGTGGTTGTGGGTGTCATTCCCAAACCCTTCGCTCACGGGTGCTACACCTGATTTACGCCGAAGTATGTTAACGGTACTCAGGATACTACTATAACCTTCGAGTTAGTAGACAGTGGTGTTCATGAAGAAGCAAGAACTCATTCATCTGCACGGTCTTCTTGCACAGGTACAGAACCACTACGAGCAGGAAACCGGCGACACCGTCGAACACGACAAGTACGTTACACTCGGGGTCCAGCCGACATCGATCCACCGATCGAAGACCGACCACAAGGCTGCCGTGTTTGCGCTGGCAAAGGGGATCACCTCCGAGATGGAGACCGAAGAGGCCGAGCCGGTCTCCGCGACCGCTGACTGAGCGACGGGCACTGTTCTACAGGCTCCTTCCCCTGTAGTGACAACTACTCGTCGATGAGTTCCTCAAACTCCGGGAGGACCTCCTCGTCTCCGGCCCCACCGGCCCGACTGTCACCCCCGCCCGACTCGTCGCGGCTGTCCTGACGACTCACCTCGACTGTCGTGTCCTCGCCTCCGCCCTCGTCCGCCTCACCGTCGGCCTCGTCCTCGTCCTCGTCCTCGAGCTCCTCGATCTCGAGGACCTCGAGTGGGATGTTCTCCAGTCGCTGGCCGATCTCCTTGCGGGCGATCCGGGCAGCGTGTTCGTCCCGTTCGACGTTGAAGACGGTCATCTCTAGCTCCAGGGCAACGAGGCTCTCGTCGGCGGCAATAAAGGCGGGGTCGTGTGGTTCCCCACAGCTCTGACAGGTTCGCTCGCCCATGTCGATCTCGACGTAGTTGAGGTCCGGGTTCAGCATCTCACCGGTCTTCGAGATGGCGATCCTGACCGCCTCGTCCGTGGTTTCCACGTCGTAGACCGGTACAGCGGCCTCGACGACAACGCGACAATCCATACTAGACGCATTCTGGGCAACCAATATGAAGGTTAGCCCGAAGGTTCAGGCTTAGCGGAAGGTTAACTCGAAACTCCAAAGACCGGTGCCACCCACGATGCCCTATGAACCGTGGGACCATCGACGTGGGGTCGCGGCCAGGTGGGCTGGACCTGCAGGCCACCCTCGAGAGCGGGCAGTCCTACCTCTGGTGGCGCGAGGACGGCGCCGACTTCGAGGCCGGCACGACCGGTGACGACGGCTGGTATCTCACCACCGCGCGCGTCGACGGGACGCCCGCTGTTGTCCGCACCCGAAAGCGCGAGGACCGCCTGGAGTGGGAGTCGACGGTCGACGCCGGCCCGCTGTTGCGCCGACGGCTCAGCCTCGGGGACCACCTCCCGACCATCCGTGAGACTGCCCCCAACGACGGCTTCGTCCAGCGGGCCTACGACCCCTACTGGGGGATGCGGGTCGTCTCTGACCCGCCGTTTCCCTCCGTTGTCTCCTTTATCTGTTCGGCCCAGATGCGCGTCTCCCGGATCCACAGGATGCAACAGTCTCTCCGGGAGGCCTTCGGGACGCCCGTCAGCTTCGACGGTGAAACCTACCACGCCTACCCGACCCCCGAGCAACTCGCGGCGGCCAGCGAGGCGGAACTGCGCGAACTGAAACTCGGGTACCGGGCCCCCTACGTCAAGCGGACGGCCGAGATGGTCGCCAACGGCGAGGCCGACCCGGGTGACGCGGCGGGCCGGACCTACGAGGAAGCCCGCGAGTATCTGACGCAGTTCGTCGGCGTCGGCGAGAAGGTCGCCGACTGTGTGTTACTGTTTTCGCTCGACTACCGCCAGGCGGTCCCCCTCGACACCTGGATCCGGACGACCATCGAGGAGTACTACCCCGACTGTGACCGCGGCAACTACGTCGACACCTCCCGGGCGATCCGTGAGCGTCTGGGCGGGGAGTTTGCCGGCTACACACAGACCTACATCTTCCACTATCTCCGACACGCCGAGGACGAACCACCCGAGGGCTGAGTGGGCGGTCAGCATGCCACCGAGGGCCACACTCCGGGGCTGGTGGCCCCGGACCTGCCGGGATTTTTGACGCTGGCGCGAGAGATAAGAGATATGGCACGGAGCCGCGCCCACGTCTACGTCTCCGGGACAGTCCAGGGTGTCTACTTCCGCGCGACGACCCGGGATGTGGCCCGCGAGCGCGGCGTCGACGGCTGGGTCCGCAACCTCGAGGACGGCCGCGTCGAGGCGGTTTTCGAGGGGGAGCCGGCGGCCGTCGAGTCGATGGTCGAGTTCTGTCACGAGGGCAGCGAGGCCGCCCGGGTCGAGGGCGTCGACGTGACCGACGAGGACCCGGAGGGCGAAGAGGGGTTCCGGGTGCGACGGTGACACGGGCCGGTCGGGCCGCGATACCGTTTTGAGCCGTCGCACCGAACGGGAGGTATGATCACCGGCTCCGAGATGGCGGTCGTCGACGCGAACGCGGCCGGGTTGGGTATCCCCCGAGCACAGCTGATGGAGTCGAGCGGCAACGCCCTCGCCAGCCGGGTGAGGGGGATGTGTGACCCCGGCGCGTCGGTGACGCTCGTCTGTGGTCGGGGCAACAACGGTGGGGACGGCCTCGTTGCTGCACGGTTTCTGAGCGAGTACGATGTCGAGGTCCGGCTACTCGGCCGGGCCGAGACGATCACCACCGAGATCGCCCGGGAGAACTGGGCGGCGTTGCTGGCGAGTGAGATCCCGGCACGGGGGGTTCGGGACTCGACAGGCCTCGCGGCCGGGGAGCCGGACCTGTTCGTCGACGCGATGCTCGGCACCGGGGTCAGCGGGAGTCTCCGGGAACCCGAGGCGACGGCCGCTACTGTGATGAACGAGAGTGACAGCCCTGTCCTCTCGGCTGACGTTCCCTCGGGGCTGGACGGCGACACGGGCGACCTCGCGGCAAACGCCGTCGACCCCGACCACGTCGTCACCTTCCACGCCCGAAAGCCCGGGCTGGCTGACCTGGAAGCCGAGGTGACTGTCGCCGACATCGGGGTCCCGGACGCCGCGGAGAGCTTTACCGGGCCGGGCGACCTACTCCGGCTGCGCCGGGACCCCGCGAGCCACAAGGGTGACCACGGCGAGGTCTTGGTCGTCGGTGGTGGGCCCTACGCAGGAGCGCCCGCGCTGACCGCACAGGCCGCGCTCCGGGCCGGGGCCGACCTGGTTCGGGTCGCCTGCCCGACGAGCGTCGCCCACGAGGTCCAGGGCTACCGGGAGGACCTGATCGTCCGGCCCGTCGAGGGTCGACAGTTCGAGCCCGGCCACGTCGGCCAGGTCCTCGAGTTCGCCGAGGAACAGGACGCCATCGTCGTCGGCCCGGGGCTGGGCGAGGACGGCGACAGTCTCGAGACGGCCCGCGCACTGCTAGAGGGCTACTCCGGGACTGCCGTTGTCGACGCCGACGCCCTCCGGACGGTCCCCGACCTGACGACAGAGGCGACGCTGGTCTGTACGCCCCACCAGGGGGAACTCGTCGGGATGGGTGGCCCACGCAGCGACGACTGGCGCGAGCGTCGCGGCCTCGTCGAGGGGTTTGCCGCGGAGCTGGGCCACACCCTCCTGGTGAAGGGGCGCTACGACCTCGTCTCAGACGGCGAGCGGACGCGGGTCAACCGGACCGGAAACCCCGGTATGACCGTCGGCGGGACCGGCGACGTACTCGCAGGTGTGACGGGCGCACTCGCCGCCACACAGGAGCCAGCAAACGCCGCCGCTGTCGGGGCCTACGTCACCGGTCGCGCCGGCGACATCGTGGCCGAGGAGCACGGCAACGGGCTGCTGGCGAGTGACATGGTCGAGGCAGTGCCGGCGGCGATGCGGCAGGGGTGAGGGAGGAGACGCTGTATCTCGGCTCAGACCGAGGCGACGAGGTCACCGGCCTTCGCGCGGGACTGCTCGACAACCGCCGGCCGGGCCTCGAACTCGATGACGACCTGGTCGCCGTAGTCCACGTCACGGACGTTGGCGTGGTCGTGGATCCAGGAGACGAGGCTCATCGTGTCGTCGTTCATCGGGAGGACGAGCCGCTCGCGTTCGAGGGCCGGAAGCTCCGCGTGGACCCGCTCGCGGAGGGCACCGAGATTCTCGCCGGTTTTCGCGCTCACGGCCACGGGGCTGGGGGCGAGCGCCGACAGGGCCTCCCGTTTTCGCTCGACAGTCGCCTCGTCCACCCGGTCGACCTTGTTCAGGACGGTGACGATGGGCGCCTCGTTGCGCTCGTAGAGGGTGTCGTGGCTCGTGACGAGCTTCTCGCGCATCTCCTCGACGGGTTCGGTGACATCGACGACCAGGAGGACAAGGTCCGCCCGGTAGACCGCATCGAGTGTCGACTTGAACGACTCGACGAGCCAGTGGGGGAGGTCGGAGATAAAGCCGACCGTGTCCGTCACGAGCACGTCCCGACGGTCCATGTCGGCCCGACGGGTAGTCGTCCCGAGGGTTGTGAACAGCCGGTTCTCGGAGGCGGCGGTCGCGTCCAGGTCCGGGTGTAACTGCTCGTTTTCGTCAACGTCAAGATCCGCGGCCAGCCGGCGCAACAGCGTCGACTTGCCGGCGTTGGTGTAGCCGGCCAGCGCCACCAGGTCGAAGCCGGATTCGCGGCGCTGCTCGCGCCGGTGCTGGTCGGTCTGTTCGATGTTCCCGAGTTCGTCACGGATCCGGGAGATACGGGCCTTGATGTCCCGTTCACGGCTCTCGTCGTACTCCCCGAGCCCCATGAACCCCGGGCGTTCGTCCCGCTTGGCGAGGCTTGCCTTTGCCTCTGCCCGCGGGAGTTCGTAGCGAAGTTCGGCGAGTTCGACTTGGAGCTGGGCCTTGCGGGTCTGGGCCCGCTGGCCGAAGATCTCGAGGATGAGCCGAAAGCGGTCGACAGCCTTGATCCCCTCGGGGAGCTTGTTGCCCATGTTGAACGTCTGGTAGGGGCCAAGCTCGTTGTCGACGACGAGCACCGTCGCGTCGCTCGCAACGACGGCCCGGGCGATGGCCTCGACTTTCCCCTCCCCGAAGTGGTAGGCTGCGTCCTCGGTCCGGGTCTGGGTCAGCTCGTCGACGACCCGATAGCCGGCGGCGGCAGCGAGGTCACGGATCTCCGCAGTGTCGGCGGTTCCGCTGTCGACGCGCTTTGCGACCACCGCTCGCTCGGTTTGCGTGTCTCGCTCCGTCACTTGGGTGAGGGTAAGTCGCCCGGATATTTAAATTCCGGTCCGGCCGGCTGCCCGCGAGGACGCCGGGGTTTCCCGACACGCACTGTCCCATCAGCCGGTCGTGATATCCGATGATAATCGGACACAAGAGACTTAACGGCACGGTGTCAGAGTTCCGATATGGTACTGGAAAACACCGATATTGGGTCTCTCGGGGCGCAGATGGGTGGAAGCGCCCTCATCGGTGGCGTCATCGGGTTCGCGGCCAAGAAGGTCGCAAAGCTCCTCGCGATCCTCGTCGGGATCGAGTTGGTGGTGCTGAAGTTTCTCGAATCCCGCGGTGTGTTGCAGATCAACTGGGACCGCCTGGTTGGCTCCGCGGAGGACGCCGGCCAGCAGATCGAGCCCGCAACCCGGTCGCTGGTCGAGACGTTCGTCTCCACGGCCGGCATCGGAACGAGCTTTGCCGCCGGCTTCTTTCTCGGCTTCAAGCGAGCCTAAGCGGGCTGTGGAACGCCCCCCAGGCTCCGAGTGACAGCCCGATTTCCCGGCCGCTACCGCGTCTCGAGGTCGTCCTCGTCTTTGATGATCTGTGTCTCGGCCTCGCCGCTTGAAACCTCGTTTGCCAGGTCGTAGAACTCGTTTTGCATCCCGGCGGGGAAGGTCAGGACGCCGACCCAGGAGCCGTTTGACTGCCACTCCTCGCGTTCGAGGGTGCCAAACTCCCGGACCTTTGCCTGGCCGCTGCCGGCGTAGTCCGGAGGGAGTTGGACGGCCACGGTGACGGTGTCGAACCGGATCGGGATGACCGGCCGGAGCGCGTCGAGTGCGTCGTCGACCTGGCTCCCGACGGGCTCCATCGGGTCGACCCGGAAATCGGTCTCCTCCAGGGCGGACTCGATACGCTCGGGCGGATGGGGGGCGTCGTCCATCTGGGGGTTGACCGCGTTGCGGGTGATCTGGTTGATCAGCTGGCGGCGCTTCTGTTCCTGCATCTCCCGGCGCTGGTCGGCGGTGATCTGGATCTCACCCTCCCGGATCACCTCGGGGATGACTGTCAGAGGCTCCGTCGTGTCGAAGACGTCCTCGAGGGCACTCTCCGGGGGACGGTCACCGGCGGAGGCGTCCTCGAAGACGTCCTCGGCGGCGATGACATCTTCCAGGTCACCCTCGAACTCCTCGCGTTTGATCGCGAGCGCGGCGTCCGGGTCGACGAGGACCTCGAACCGCTCGCCGTGGGACTCTAGCCGCGCCGTCACGGCTTCTTCGAGTGAAATCATGGCCACAGCTACCTCCGGCGCGCTTATATGTGTTTGTCCTCCGTGCCCGGTCCACCCAGCACCACCGGTATCAGTGAGCAACTCAAGTGACAACCATGAGTGAGGGGAGCGACCCGGCGCAACCACGCAGCGAGAACAGTTTCGGCAGCGTAACTGCTGCCGACGTAGCAAAGGTCACCGACGCCTTCGTTCACGTCGTCGAACTCGCCGCCGCGGCCCTCTTTGCGTTCCTGTTCGCGGTCGGTGTCGGCGACCTCGCCCTCCAGATCTTCCAGGCCATCAGGTCGGGGGGTATCACCGACCCACTCGTCGTGATCGGCTTTATCGACACCGGGCTGCTCCTGCTCATCATCGTCGAGGTGTATCAGACCGTCATCGCCTACACCCAGGAGAGTGACACCCGCCGGATCGTCCGTCTCGTCATCTACACCGGTGTGATCGCGATGGTCCGGAAGGTGATCATCTTCCGGACCAGCGAGTACGCCTCCTCACAGGACGCGACACTGGTTGCCCTCTCCTACACACTCATTATCGCCGGGCTCATCGGGCTGTTGCTGGTCGAACGAGTCTACGGCAGTAGTCTTCCCGTCATCCCACCGAGCGACAGCGCGACCACCAGCGAGGCGGTCGGTGGCGACGGGGACTCGACGGACGAGTCGTAATCCGGCGCCGATGCCGGTCGTTACTCCTCGGTCTCCTCGTCGCCGTCCGCCGCCAGCAGGCCAAACTCGGAGAGGTGTGACCGCTTCTCCTCGTCGGTCAGCTCCGAGAACGCCTCGGACTCGACGTCGATGGTCGCAACGCCGATCCCCTCGGGGGCGAGTTCGTCGTCGTTGACCGAAGCCAGTGCCTCCATAGCGAGTTGGACCCCGCCCTCGAGGTCCAGTTCGTCGCTGTAGTTCTCCTCGAGATACTCGCGGGTGTCGTCACGGTCGGCGCCAACCGCCAGCGCCTTCCACTCGTAGGGGGTGCCCGAGGGGTCGGTCTCGTAGAGCCTCGGTTCACCGTCGGCGACACCGGCGACGATCAGCGCCACACCGAACGGTCGGGCGCCGCCGACCTGGGTGTACTGCTGGATGTAGTCGGTGACCTCCTTTGTGAGCGTCTCGACGCCGACCGGCTCGCCGTATCTGAGCTGATTAACCTGCGTGCGCCGGCGCGCAAAGTCGATCAGCTGTCGGGCGTCGGCCACGTGGCCGGCGCTGGCAACCCCGATGTGGTCGTCGGCTTTGTGGATCTTCTCGACACTGTCCCGTTCCATCAGCGGCGAGCGGATCCGTTTGTCGACCACGAGAACGACCCCGTCGCTGGTCCGGACGCCGATGCTTGCCGTCCCGCGTTTGACCGCCTCGCGGGCGTACTCGACCTGGTAGAGACGTCCGTCCGGCGAGAAGATCGTGATCCCGCGGTCGTACGCCTGTTGTTGGTTTTGTCCCTGCATACTTAGATATCGAGCGTCGTCACCCCGACAGGCGCGCCGTCGACCCGGACTGCCGCCCGGCCGTCCCGGACCGCGGCTCTCCGGTCGGCACCCTCGAAGGTAACGTGTCTCTGTTCTTTGAGTTCCGGCGCGCCGCTCATATACTTTTCTTCACAGCCACGCAGGGTCCCGCTGGTGCCCCGGACCCGCAACCCGACCGGCTGTCCCGCCACCTCGTCGACGCTCGCGACCACGGCCCGCGCCCGCTCGACTGCGCCGCGCCGGGTTCGCACGACCCCCTCCCCCGCGCCGTCGGTGTACCGGAACTGCTGGACTGTCAGGTCGACCGTCGCGCTCCCGGCATCGCCGACGAGGTTCTGTGCACCGTACCACAGCGCCCGCTGGAACGGGTCGCGCTCGACGGTCGCCTCCGGCCAGCCCTCGACGCCGACCGCGAGATACCGCCAGCGCTGCCTGAGATGTTTCGGAAGGGTCACGGGCTGGCTCCCTCGCCGGCCCGGTCGCCGCCGGGTCGCTCACCGACGAGCACACCCACCTGGTCGTGGACCCGTTCGACGGCGGTCAGGGCAAAGCCGGCGTCTGTGAAGATGTCAGCGAGTGTCCCGACGGTCGCGGGGTCGTCGACCGCCGGGCCGTAGAAGGGGTCGTCCGGGTCCGGCGCACCGAAGAACATGACGTCCCCGAGGACGACCTGCCGGGGCGCCAAACCCGCGATGACATCGACCGCCGCCCGCTTCTCCTCGTCGCTCAGGTGGTGCATCGCAAAGTTCGACGT
>ERZ1034569.668-NODE-668-length-12195-cov-12.697941_pt1 | contig 12195 bp, 14 predicted proteins | sample MGYA00520706_ERZ1034569 | MGnify/ENA primary metagenome ERZ1034569 (study PRJEB33760, sample SAMEA4777722) | hypersaline lake metagenome | biome: hypersaline environment; feature: brines | place: Spain | collected 2014-08 | depth 0 m ...
TCGTACGCGGGGGTACCGTCCTCGCTCTCGAGTTCGACCTCCTCGACGGTCCCGTTGGCCTCGGCGGTCGCAATACCGACCGCGTCCTCTTCCGAGAGGCTGACGTTCCCGGGCGCAACGTACTCCTCGTTCTCGTGCTCCTCGTCCTCGGCTTCGGACTCCGTTTCTAGGACAGTGCCGTTGTTGGCGTGGACAGTGACCTCAACCTCCGTGTTGTTCGACGTCACGAGTTCGACCTCGTACGCGGGGGTGCCGTCCTCGCTCTCGAGTTCGACCTCCTCGACGGTCCCGTCGACCTCAGCGGTCGCGATACCGATCGCGTCCTCCTTCGAGAGGCTAACGTTCCCGGGCGCAATGTACTCCTCTTCGGTCTCGTTCTCTTCCTCGTACTCCTCGGAGTGCGAAACGTTGTTCTGTGCCATCGAGTCATCGTCGTCGCCGAGCATGGACGATCCAGGGTCCTGCGCGAGTGCCAGGCCGCTGCCGACAACGAGCAAGGCGAGTGCGACGATGACTGCTCCAAACAGCCTTCGATCTGGTTTCATCGGTGGTTCCTCCATCTCATCGTTAGTGAGCCACGGTAAAATGTTATTTGGTATATGTATCTAACAGTGGTACACGCGCCTAACAACGACGCCTGGCAGATTTCGAGAACACCGGTAATATATTTCACATGATATTTCGGCCCTCGTCGACGCGGTCGCGAGTCCCGGTCCAGCATCCCGATGAGAGGACGGTGACGGCGATGCCTACCGGCGCCGGTGTATCCACAGTCACCGCTCGGGTCCGGGAGCGAACACGGTGCCGGCGGGACAACGCTTAATCCCGGCAGATTCAGATATCACATCGATGGACGTCGCACTGCTCACAGTCGGTGATGAACTGCTGGCCGGAGACACGGAGAACACGAACGCGACGTGGCTGGCGAACAGACTCGCGGCGGCCGGTGCGACTGTCACCCGTATCCTCACTGTGCCGGACGAGGAGTCGGTGATCGCCGACGCGGTCGCGCGGTACCACGAGGCCTTCGACGCGGTCATCGTGACCGGAGGTATCGGTGGCACACCGGACGACGTGACGAAGGCCGGGGTCGCGCGGGCGTTCGACTGCCCGCTCGTCGTTCCCGACGAGGTCCGGGCACGCCTCAAGACAAAGGCCGAGCAGTTCGCCGCGGACAACCCCGAGATGGTGTCCCGCTACGAGATGGACCTCGACCTCGACGCCTGGGCGTCGGTGCCCGAGGCCGGGCAACCGCTCCTGACCGACGAGAGCTTCGCCGCCGGCTGTGTCATCGATGGCGTCTACGTTTTTCCCGGGATTCCAGACGAACTCAAAACGATGTACGAGACAGTCGCCGACGAGTTCGACGGTGACCGGACCGCCGAGACGATCCACACACCCGCACCCGAGGGCGCGCTGGTCGGAGCGGTGACGGACGCACGCGAGCGGTTCAATGTCGTCGTCGGCAGCTACCCGCGGACGGACGAACAGCCGGGTCGCGTGAAGGTGACCGGTGACGACCCGGAGACCGTCGCTGACGCGACCGCCTGGCTCCGCGACCACATTGAGACGGAGTAACCGGCTCTCTCACCCGGCGTCGACCTGACGACACGGCTAACTGTCCCCGCCGGGACACCAGCAGGACGTTTAATAGGGTTTCGGAACTACCTGTTGTATGATCCGGCTCAGCCGCAAGGTGTACGACAGTATCGTCTACCACGCCTACTCCGGAAACAACGAGGAGGTCTGTGGTGTGCTCGCCGGGACCTACGGGAGCGACGAGAGTCGTGTACTCGGCTCGCGGCAGGCGACGAACGTCGCAGAGACACCACAGATTCGCTACCGAATCGACCCGGCAGAGCAGTTCGAGATAGTCGAGGGTATCGAGGACGAGGAGATGGCAGTCGTGGGGTTCTATCACTCACACCCGGGCGGCCCGACAACACCCAGCGAAACCGATATTGACCGGGCGACCTGGCCGGACCACTCGTATCTCATCTGTGCACTCGACGGCTACCCCTTCGTGGGTTCGTGGCGGTACCGGGCGGAGACGGAGACGCTCGAACAGGAGACTGTCATCGTACAGAACACCCCCGAGACCACTGTCTGAGCAGTCGATACATCGTCTTATCCCGTTCTATCTCACCGCTCCGAGACATCAAAAACGGTGTTTACTGGCGTGATGACCCACACCACCTACAATACGGTTACAGGTGGTCAGTCCCCGACCTCGAGCTCCGGCTCCTCGCTGTCGAGGTCGATAGCGCAGGACTCGGAGTAATCGACATCGTGGACCGACTCGATTGCCGGGTCGTCACCACAGACCGGGCAGTCGTCCTGTTTCGGGATCTCGACCCGGTCGAACTCCATGTCGAGCGCGTCGAAAAACAGCATCGACCCGTCGAGCGAGTCGCCGGTGTCGATGAGGTGTTTCACCGTCTCGGTCGCCTGGAGAGCGCCGACGGTCCCCGGAAGCACACCGAGCACACCCGCGGTGGCGCAGTTCGGAACCATCCCGGCCGGCGGTGCCTCGGGGAATAGACACCGGTAACACGGCGAGTCGTCGCCGCCGGCGAAGGTTGTCACCTGCCCCTCGAACTTGAATATCGAGCCGTGCGAGAACGGAACCCCCGCCAGTGTGCAGGCGTCGTTGACCAGATACCGTGTCCCGAAGTTATCCGTGCCGTCGACGATGAACTCGTAGTCTCCTATCAGGTCGTCGATGTTGGTCTTCGTGACACGCGTTTCGTGTTTCTCGACGGTGATGTCGGGGTTGAGTTCGGTCACGAACTCCGCGGCGGAGTCGACCTTCGGCCGACCGACATCGTCGTCGCTGTGAACTATCTGCCGCTGGAGATTCGACAGTTCGACGACATCGTCGTCGGCGATACCGAGCGTGCCGACACCGGCGGCTGCCAGATACTGGATGATCGGCGACCCGAGTCCGCCGGCTCCAAGAACGAGCACCGACGCGTCAAGCAGTGACTTCTGCCCCTCCGGACCGACATCGTCCATTATGATATGCCGGGAGTACCTGTCTAGCTGTGTCGCGTCAAGGTCGAGTCCACTCATACCGTCATGTGGGGCGCAATCTGTATAACACCGACGTTCGGGAACAGTACTGCCGTTATTACAGACGCTGTCAGCACGGACAGGACGACGACACCTCCGGTCGATTGCCGCTGGCGCGCGGTTTTTCTCTACGCAGGCCGAACCGGTTGTATGCCCACACTCAAAGTTCCGGCCGCACTGGCAGGCGGGTCCGGCACCTCGAAGGTAGCGGTCGAAGGAGACACGCTCCGAGAACTGTTCGACAACCACGCGACCGAACACGGGCCCGAACTCAGGGACAGTGTCATCGAGGACGGAGTCATAAAGGAGTTCATCAACGTCTACATCGACGGCACGCCGACCGAGGACCTCGACAGCGAACTCGGCGCCGACGCACAGATCCGTGTCATCCCTGCGGCCAGTGGCGGCCGATAACCTGGGCTCCCCGGGGCGGGAGCAGTCGACAGCTCTGTGACACCCTGTTCTTTCCTGGCAGTCTCAAAGATACTCCTCCCACAGCGGGATATCGGCGTACTTATCACCGCGGTCACATAGCACGAACACGACGGTATCGTCGTCGTCGAGTGCACCCGCCGAATCGAGCTGTGTGACAGTCGCCGCGCCGGCACCAGCGGAGGTGCCGACGAGGAACTGTCCGTCGACCCTGAGATGCTCCCGGACGGTTGCCGTGTCGTGTTGCCCGGGGTCCGCGATCGTCAGTTCGCGGTCGGCGTACCGCTCGCGGAGCCCCCGCGCGCAGTCGTACGCGGCCGCTGTCGAGACGTACTCCTTCCGGTCGAGCACGGACTCGTCGTACGTCTCGGGGTGGTAGTGGTCGCCCGACCGGAGGTATTTCAGCCCATCGATAGCGTGGAGTGGGCCGTCCGGTTCGAACCCGACGACGGTGACCCGGCCATCCGACAGGTCTTGGAGGCCGCGGCCGGTCCCGGTGATGGTACCGCCGGTGCCGACACCGGCGACGAACTGTGTCACCACCCCGTCCGTTGCGTCGTAGATCTCCCGCGCCGTCGTCTGCTCGTGTGTGCCGGGGTTGTCGGGGTTCTCGTACTGGTTCGGTCTGAAGTAGGCCCCGGGGTCGGCCGCGACGAGTTCCTCGCAGGTCTCAATGACCGCATCGTAGCCGCGGTCCGCGTCGACGAACCGTATCTCGGCCCCGGCGTCCCGGACCGCGTTCACCTTTCCCTCCGAGGCGTTGTCCGGCATCACAATCTCGACATCGTACCCGCGGGCTCCGGCCAGGCGGGCGAGTTCACTTCCGGTGTTGCCCGAACTCGGCTCGATGAGGGTCACGTCCTCGTTTAGCTCACCCCGTTGCTCCGCGCCGTCGAGCATCCCCTTTGCCACCCTGGACTTTATCGACCCGCCCCCGTACGGCGAATCGTATAGGTTGAACCACTCAGCTTTCGCATAAACCGTCGCGTCGGTGTCGAGTTCGAGATCTATCTCGAGCAACGGCGTCTCGAAGATCGTCGACTCGTCGACGACATCGTCCATACACGAGATTAGAGAGTCGTGGGCAAGAGTTCGGCGGAACCCGTCGGCGTCGGAGATAGAGGTCAAGTCTGACTCTTTCGAAACCAGTTAGTTCGGACAGCCACTACAGAGGTGTATGAGTCAGCCATCCTGGGAGGACGTTGTCGAACTCCCGGACGAACTCGACGACGAGACCGCGGAGCAACTGCACACAGATGCCGCCGAGGTACAGGACATGACCGGCGAGGTTTGTCCGTACCCACAGGTCGAGGCAAAAAAGGCAATCGCGGGACTCGACAAAGGGGACCTGCTCGTCCAGGAGACAGACCACGTACCCAGCACCGAGAACGTCCCGAAGGCGGTCGGTGACGACGCCGACGCGAAGGTGTGGAAGTCCGGCGACGGGTTCTACCGCATCTTCCTCCACAAGAGCTAACTATGGTCGAGGAGCTCTCCCCCGAGGCGGTCAAGAAACGCATCGAGGACGACGACGCACAGGTGGTCGACATCCGTCCGCCCACCCAGTTCGAGCGGGGACACATCCCCGGCGCTCTCAACATCCCGATGTCACAGCTCCCCGCACAGGTCGACGAGATTGACTGGGGTGAGGAGGTGGTCTGTGCCTGCCCCATCGGGCAGTCCTCGATACAGGCGGCCAAACTCATCCAGAGCTTCGAGGGCGTCGATGACGATGCCACCGTCGCCAGCATGGAGGGCGGCTACCGGGAGTGGGAGTACGACCTGGAGCGTGGCGAACAGTCCGAGGCCTGAGCGAGCGGTCCCGGTCGGTATCCTCACCCCTCACAGCCCGTCTGTACCGGTTCGACCCCGTCGTGATGGTGACACCGTGGGTCGCAGGCTCAGAGCGCGCAACCGACCTCACGGTACATGTAGTGTGTCATGATGTAGACCCCGGCGATGATGCCGGCACCGGCCAGAAACGAGTGCACAGACAGGAGTGCGACACCCGAGAACAGATTCGCGATGTTGCAACCGGCAGCGAGGCGGGAACCGACACCCATCAACAAGCCACCGACAATGTAGTTCGGGAGGCGCTCGCGCTTCGGTTTGCGGATTCTGAAATCACCTGACGCGTACGCCGCGAGGAACGACCCGACGATGAGTGACCCGATCATCAGCATGTCAACCGTCACCCCGATGTTACCGTCGCGGAACAGTATCGAGCCCCAGTACTCGATGTTCGCCACGTCGACACCCGCCTCACCGAGCAGGTAGCCCGCCCAGCGCGCCTCGCTCCCGGTGATGGCCCAGTGGCCGTGCACCCAGAACCACACGCTCGCGACGAGCGCCATCGCGATACCGGCGGTCCGTGCATCCCAGGAGTCGCGCAACCGCTCGCGGACCGGTCGGTCGTCCGTCCAGAACCCACGGAGATACGACACGGTCCCGTCGACGATACCCCGCACCCCGACGGCGAAAGCAGTGACCACGCGCCGGCCACCGAGACTCGCCTGTGCACGGGTGTCTGCTACCGGTCCCTGCCCGCCCGACGGCTCGTCCGGGAGTCGCGCTCGCCCGGACACGAACGCGTACACGAGGAGTCCAACGACCACCGCCACGACACCGACTACCGCGGGGGAAACCGGCGCAGCCAGGTACAGCGTCTGTCCGTCGAACGGGTTCAGTGGCTGGAAGTAAAGCGCCTCGACAGTCGGGAACACGAGTGCGAACGCCACGTACCCGACAAACATGAACAGGAGGACGAGCCAGAACTGGATGTACCCCTGTCCGGCCCGGTACAGGGTACCAGAGGCACACCCGCCGGCGAACGTCATTCCGAGACCGAACACGAGTCCACCGAGAAACGACCCTAACCCCCAGGCCGGCGTCCAGAACCCTCGAAAGTACCCGAACGTCGCCTGCAGACTCCAGAACAGCGTCATCACGCCGATACCGACCAGCACACCCTGCAGGACACGGGTGTCTTTGAACGCCACGAAATCCCGGAACGCGCTGACAAAACAGAACCGCGCCTTCTGGAGGAAGACCCCAAAGAGCAGTCCCACAGCCAGCGACACCGCGATATATCCGCCCGGTGAGAGCGCCATACAGTTAGCTGTGGAGTCAGATATAAAACGCGCCCGGAGCCGGTCGTACTTGTGCTCTGTTCGGTCTGCCGGCAACAGTTGCTGGTGCTGTTACGCTGAGACACGACTGGAGCGGGTGTCACCCGTACCAGCGTCGGTGTAGGGGTCGTACTTGCCGGTATCCCGGTGTCGAGGCAAGAGGCGATGGTTCCGGGGTCGGTTTAAAACCGCAGGCACAGTGGGTAGTATGAGCAACGACTGCTGTGAGGACACGGACCGCGGGTCGACATCGGGGGAGATACCCAACCCCAATCCGACAGACCCGTTTGACTCCGGTATCAACCGGCGACGACTGCTCAAGACATCGGGGGGGCTCGGCGTCACGGCAGCGCTGGGCGGTTGTCTGGGTGACTCCGGCGACGCCGGCGATCCGACGATGCTCGTGTTCAACACCGGTGACCGGACTGTCAGTGTCATCGACGCCGAGACCGACGAACTGCTCGACAGCATCTTCATCGACACGACAGCCTCGTTTCCGGCGAACCAGTACACGACCGGCACCGACAGTGACTATGATATCGCGTGGCTGAACGTCTCCGGCGGTGTCCGCGGGTTCGACCAGAACAGTCTGGAGGAGCGGGCGTTCGTAGAGACAGGGTACGGCCCGAACTACCCGAACGTGACACCCGACGGGGAGCACCTCGTCATCGCATCGGGCGGGACAACGAATCTACCACCGAACCCGGACGACCCGCCGAACCACGAGATCTCCCGCGTCGACGCCAACCCGGAGAGCGACTCGTTCGGCGAGGTGACCGCACGTATCGAGACCGACTACGTCGGGCCCTGTGATATGACACTCGGACCCGACGGGGAGTACGCCTTTGTCGTCGACGTGAACGGTGAGACACTCCGTATCGTGCGTGTCGACCCGTTCGAGAACGCCGCGCTCGTCGACGTCGGCGAGTCGGTCACCAACGGCGATGTGCTCCCGTTTATGTGTACGGCGTCGTTCGACGGCGAGTTGCTGCTCGTGGAGAACGGCGAGGGCGAGATCGGGCCGGAGCCGGATATCGAACGTGTCGGCTCCGAGAGTATCTGGGACATCTCGGAGCCGGAGAACCCGGAGGAACTCACACGGATCACACGCGACGACGGACTGCCCGGGGCACCGATCACCAGCGAGGTCGCCCCTGACACCGAGGCCGCGTACCTGTTCACCCCCGGTTCCGGTGTCACTGTGGTCGACCTGGACGGGGAGCGCTCCGATGTGACCAACACGCTCGATATCGGTGGCACAGCAATCTCGGGGGCCTGGGGACCGAACCGGGAGAAGCTGTACGCGCCTGTGCAGGACGCGAACCAGGTTGCCGTGATCGAACACGAGAGCCGGTCGGTTGTTGAGACGGTCGAGGTGGGTGAGGCCCCGACCGGTGCGCTCGCGGGGACGGTGCGCCCGGAGGCGGACGCCGCGTCGCGGGCACAGGCCTCGCTGGCCTCACTGGGACTCAGCTTCGGACAACAGGAATCGACGTTCTGCATGGATGAGCACTGCTACTGTAGATAGATGACCGACGACACCGACCCGACACCGACGAGACGGGCACTGCTCAGGGCGGCCGCAGGAACGGGCGCGGTCGGTCTGGGCTCGACAGCCGGCTGTGTGAACGTTATCACACCCGTCGACCGCGCCGAACGGACCGCCGTCCAGGGCAACGTCGGCTACCTAGTCGGAGTACCCTGGCTCGCGGACAACCGCGACGACGTTGTCGTGCTGGACGCGCGTAACAGAGAGCGGTTCCGGGCGGAGCGCATCTACGGCGCCCGGCACGTCCCGCTCGACCGGGTGACCCAACAGCACGAGACGGGTCGCGGACTGGCCCCGGACACGGATACGATTGCGACCGCGTTCGCCGACCGCGGGCTCGACCCGACAGACGATGTCGTCGTGTACGGGGCGAGTATCGGGTCACGCGTGACACGGGTCGTGTTCGCGCTCGAGGCGGTCGGCCACGAGGGGGCGGTCCGTGTGCTCAACGGCGGGTTCGATCCCTGGACCGGACGGGTCGGAACCGGACCGGCAGGCTCGACGGGGTCGACGGCCTACGAGCCACAACCGAACGAGGAGCTGTGGTGCACCCGTGGATGGCTCGCCGAACACGTCGGGTCGTTCAACGCCGACGGGCCGGCTCTGATCGACTGTCGCAGCCCCGAGGCGTATCTCGGAGCAGCAGGATCGGCGGCGCTGAACCCGGAGAACGACCGGCACGGCCACCTTCCGGGTGCGCTCAACGTCCACTGGGTCGGGAACGTGGCCGGTCGTCAGCTCACGGCACCCGGTGACCTCGTCCAGATGTACGAGGGTGAGGGCGAACTCGACCGGGACGAGCCGACCGTTGTCTACGGGGATAAAAACGTGAACCCGACATCGACGTGGCTGACACTCCGGGCCGTCGGGTTCGAGGATGTCCGGCTCTATGACGGTGGCTTTGCCGAGTGGGCGAACGTGGACACGGACCGTGGCCGACACCCCGTCGAGACGGCGACGAACGTGGTCATCGAGACCGATGGTGAACTCGGCGGTGAGGACTCGAGTGGCGACTTCTCCTGCACCGGATGACCAGCCCGAACCCCGGGGGTTCAATCGCCGCGGTGCCGTGTGAGGGGGCCGACGAGCTGGTGATACTCGACGTCGACACCGGGGACCATCTCGGCTCAATCTCGGTCGGTCCGGACCCGGTCCACGCGACGACGGCCGCCGGGAGCACGTTCGTCGCGACGATGGGTGATCGGGCCGTGAGCGCGGTTACCCCCGAGGGTGCCGTCGAGCGAATCGAGACGGGGGTGCTCGGCCCGTCACACTTTGCGACCGCCGGGGGCAACCTGTTCGTCTCCTGTTCTGCGGGCGACAGTCTGTCGGTTATCGACCCGGTCGACCGGCGGTTGCTCGGGCGGATTCCCGTCGGGGCCGAACCACATGAGGTGGCGACCGGGCCGGCGGAGACGGCGCTTTATGTCGGGAGTCGCCGCGAGGGTCGGGTCGATGTCGTCTCCGTCCCGGACCGGTCGGTGGTCGACTCAATCGATATCGGCCCCAACGCCCGTGTCCAGGGTGTCACAGTCGGCCCCGACGGTGACCGTGGGTACGCGGTCGACCAGCGAGGCACACGCGTGGTGGCCTTCGAGACGACACCCGACCACAGCGTCCAAGACACCGCCGCAGTCGGTGCGGACCCCTACGACCTCGTCGTGACCGACCGGCGCGTGCACGTGCCGGGTCGCGACGCCGGAACTGTCCACGCGTTCGACCGCGAACTGGGGTCGGTGACCGTCCACGACGGGTTCAACCGGCCGGTCGACCTCCTCGCGGCCGACGACTCGCTGTGGGTGCTCGATGCCGGGCGCGCCGGACTCGTCTCGCTCACCGGCAGGTTTGTCGACACCCCGGCCCCCGGACTCGCCGCGTCCTCTGCCGGTGACCGTCTGTTGCTCTCTCACTACGACGACAGCCTCGTCTCGCTCGTGAGCCCCACAGAGGGGGTCGTCTGGGTGTCCGAGGTGCCCGCCCGTCCGTTCGGGGCGGTGCTGGTCTGAGCACGACAGTCACGACTGTATCCAGATTGTCTCGATACCGCAATCGGGACACTCACGCACCGTCCGTAGCGGCCCGTCGACGGCACCGGCCTGCTCATCGGGCACCGTTGCGACTGCCCCTCTGTCACAGATGACACACTCGAAGGTCACCTCCATACACCCACTACCGACCGACGTGAATATATCTGCCTCGCTCTCTCCGGGTGACCGGCAGGCTCTGTCGGGTGAGACTCCGAACCGCTGGTGTCCCGACGGGGTCAGTCGTCGGCCGTGGCGGGAGGCGTATCGGCCGGATCGACGGTGAGACGACGGTGGAGCCAGGGGACGACAGTGTCGTCGAGACTGTATCTCCCGCTCCCTGTTATCATCAGCGCCGAGGTGAGACCGAACAGGGTGATGTGGGCGAGCACCGGGTCGTCGGAGAGACCGAACAGCGTCATCGTCAGGACGACGAACCCGGCAACCGCGGCGCCGCGTGTGAAGCAACCGGCGAGAAAGAGCACCCCGATACCGAACTCGACGAGGCCGGCACCGAACACCCACAACTCCGGACTGACCGGCACCACACTCGTCAGGCCGTACTGTTCGACAACCTCCAGTCCGCCTGCGGGCTGGAGCCACTTCTGGGAGACACCGAGATAGACAAAGTTGAATCCCAGTCCGACCCTGATGAGTATCGGCGCACGTTCGCGTGTCAGACCGACACGATTTAGGAGTTTACTCGGAGTCGGACTCCCGCGAAACCAGCTCAGGAGCGTCCCGTCGGTCACCACAACCCGGCGTATGAGCATATCCGCGGAGGGCTGACCCGGGCCGACGACCAGAATCCCGAGGAACCCGCCGACGAACTCGCTCGCAAGCAACAGTTCCGGGAAGTTCGTCACCAGTCCGGCGAGGTACGCGACCAGTCCGGCGGCGGCGACCAGCCGCGTCGCCAGCCCGAACAGGAGCGCGAACCCGAGTAGCACCTGCACGAGTCGCAGTTCGGCGGGTACACTCGGCGAGAAGTAGTACCCCGCGAACCCGGCCCCGACCAGCGGGAGACCGATGCTGAGCCGCAGCATCCACCCCAGATATGGCCGGTACGACCGCAGCGTCCGGATACCCACCTGCACGTCGGGCAGACGGGTCGCGTACCGAAGATACCCACCGGCAACGGTGACCGCCCCGAGACCGCCGATAGCCAGCAGTCCCAGGTTCAGCGGGTCACCCAGCGCGGCGGCGAAGAACTCCCGTACCCCCATCTCCGGGCCGTCACCGTCCGTGACGTACTTCACGTGTGCGGACACCCCCCCGACACCCCAGGAGAGAAACATCACGAACATCGGCACCTGCCAGATTTCCCGTCGCATACTACATACGAGTCCGGTGACTGATAATCAATGTTTCGCTCCGGGCCACTCAGTGGGCACAGGTGGGCCCGACAGTCACCAGTTTCCAGCGAACGTCATCTGGTGGTTGACGTTCGTCTGGCCGGCTCTCGGGAACTAATCACTCCCCGACGTACACAGATACCCCGTCGGTCCGTGTGGGTCAGGGTGCGGAGAGTCTCGCGTGTCGGCGCCGAGAGAGCCTGCGGGACCTGTTTGACGCTTCCGCCGCTCTCTGGAACGAAGCCAACTATCAGCGCCTCATGCGGTACAACGACGAGGACAGGAGGGCGACGTGTGGGACGCCGATACCGGCGCTCTCGAAGGCAGATACAAGCGCGTTCTCGGCGCGTCCACCGCCCAACAGGTGATAGAAAAAAACAGTGAAGCGTGGCGGGCTTTCCTCCGCCTGAAAGATCAGTACTACGACGAGTCGAACACGTTGCTCACGAAACATCCGGAGCCGCCGGGTTTCCGTGGGAACGAGAACGATGGGCGGCAACTCAAAGGGGTCATTCGCAACGACGCCTATACGATCGAATGGGGCGAACGGTCCCGAGTTGAGAGACTGGTCGGAAGCAAAGTGAACTACCCCACCCTACTCGGCGGCTGACGCCGCCTCCTTGAGGGTGGGGCTT
>ERZ1034569.670-NODE-670-length-12182-cov-8.978395_pt1 | contig 12182 bp, 17 predicted proteins | sample MGYA00520706_ERZ1034569 | MGnify/ENA primary metagenome ERZ1034569 (study PRJEB33760, sample SAMEA4777722) | hypersaline lake metagenome | biome: hypersaline environment; feature: brines | place: Spain | collected 2014-08 | depth 0 m ...
TGATTTTCATCAATTCTGTTTATACTTGAACAACAAACTGTACGAGACGTATCAGAATCGACAACAACAGTACGAGTAATCTGTTTGATGTGTGGGGTTATCTCACCATCAAACACGCTATGACAGATGCACAACCAACAACAAACACTGTACAGACACATCCATATGAACCAGAACCACGGTTGATTGATGATCCAGAACGACTGAAAAAGTTATATCATACTGACGGGTTATCAATCAGAGCGATTGCAGCCAATCATACCACGGTGTCTCATACAGCCGTATTCAAGGCATTGAAGAAATATGGATTGCAAAAAGAAACACGACAACATGACCGTACTGCTACTGATGAAACAGACACCGAAGATGTTGAGTGGCAACGAATAAGATAACAACTGGATACCACCACTACCGTGGTGTTTTTATACATACAATCCGAACAACAGATTGTTGCAGGAGATACACACACTGTCACACTGCAACGTTACTATGACACAAGAAATTCCACTCAGGAACGAATCACGATATAAACACAATCAACCACAAGAGGATGTTGTCTGTCCTGTCTGTGGTGAACAAGGCTTTGACATGGTGGGAATAGTCGTCGTTGAAGATGTTGAAATGGATCTCACAACCTGTTGGAACTGTGGTACACGCTTTGCAACAGAACGACCAGACAATATTGAGGTTCCATTCTAATGTCCACACAAACATATAAACAATACAGTAGATCGTTTTTGTATGATTGTCATTGGAATGAGGGACTGTCTCTCAATGCAATCAGTAATCACTATTCAGATGGAGATGGAATCGTTGATTCATTGTTACGATCATCAATTCCAACTCGAAAAGGCTACTCAGAAGATGGGTGGGTATTCAGGATGTTGCCAAAGCGAACACTCTATCAACTGTACTGGGCTGATGGCTGTACATTAGACAAAATCACATCCATGTTTAATATCAGCGTTGGGTTAGTCCGTCAACAGTTTGATTCATACGGTATTCCCCGACGCAAACGGGGTAATAATGTTGTCTCACCAGATACGGTTCCATCTGGATATGATATATCAGACACAGACATACAATCTGCAACTCAATCACAGTCTCTACGGGGGCGTATTGCAGATACGTTCTGTCCAGATGTAGAATCAGTAACTGATTCAGATGTACGGGATCGATTGTATCAGTTACATTGGGGTGATGGATTGTATCTCAACGGCATTGAAGAAACAATTGGAGCCAGCCGACACACAGTTCGACAGGCATTTGATATTTGGGGTGTTCCAATACGCTCAAACATCTCCCCTGAATCATGGGTATTCAAGATGCTGTCAAAACGGTTGTTATATGAATTGTACTGGAAGCAACAGTGTACAACTCGTGAGATTGCATCCCAATTCAACGTGTCCAGATCAGTTGCTCGGAGGACACTGATTGAAAGATGTATTCCGATCAGACAAGGCTCAGTCGATCAATGGTATCCAAATAATGTCCCAAAAGGATTTGGCTATGAGTATGATGATAGTCCAACTCGTGTTGGAGCTGGCACAGATGAGTTACCAGATGATCCTGATCCATCAAAATATATTGAATCATACGAAGCATTTGACCCTTATAGACTCTATGAATTACACTGGGGATATGGACTCTCAATCACGCATATGAATGAATACTTTGACGTTGGGCATTCAACAGTCCGTCGTAACATGGATGAACATGGGATTCCCCGACGCGATAAGACCGATGATCCCAACTGGGAACCACATCTTGGGGTTCCACCGATGTTTGAATGGGAAGATGGGGTTCCACCGAGTGAGCATGAAGAAACAACTGATTTGGAGGACCAACATGGATCAACCTCATGGACTGACTTTTCACAGAAAGTACGATCAGACGTTCGTGGTGACGAATGAGAGGCTGTTAGTCACGCACGAACACGCATACGTATAATCACGATTCACTGTTTTTTATATTCAACTCGATGTCGTGAGTTGATGGAAGCGATGTCAGTCACTGTGTGCCAACAAGTAGCCCTGCACAGGTCGAATCAATTTCTCATTTCGATACCGCTGTAATCACCATACAGCACTGTCACCAATCAGTATTGCAACAGTCAACTGCATTTGATGTAGATAGATTTTTATATACAGGGTTGCTGTACTGCGATGATGCATCAGTCAACTCATGTGCGTTCTCACGGAGACTTGACGCAGTACCACCACTATTCCGTTGAACAGTCACATCACAGCCTGTACCATTGCACATCCATATCCAATCACAACTACTCACAATGACAGATGACAACTCACACAAACAGTATGACCACAACTATGATGCCGTGGACATCGATCCAACAGTCACAAACCCCACCCTTGACGATGCAATTATCATGTATCTCGGTGATCGACAACCAGAATTAGCACAAAGCACACTCAAAGGACAACGATACCGACTTGATCATCTTGTCCGATTTGGAAATGAACATGATATTACTACTGTTGGTGAATTAACACCAGTTATCCTCACACAGTTTACCCAATGGCGACGACAGCATGATGATTTGAACCTCGTAAGTCTCAATAGTCAACTCACAACGGTTCGGGTATTCATTGCCTGGTGTGCAACCAAAGGATTTGTGCAAGGAGATCTCGATCAAGCAATCCAAATCCCTGAAATTGGACATGACGCTGATCGGAGACAGAAACGAGTTGATGCTGATGTTGCAGCACAGATACTCACATACTGTGACAAATACGCATTTGCACAACGACCACATGTGATCATGCGACTCCTTTGGCGAACAGCAATGCGAATTGGGGCACTGCATGCAATCGATGTTGATGATTATGACAGTGACGCCCAACAACTACATGTTGTGCATCGACCAGCAACAGACACTCCAATCAAAAAACAACACCGTGGTGAACGAGTCATTTCATTACAACAACAGAGTTGTGACATTCTTGATGATTACATCAAACTACACAGACATGCACAGACAGACGCATACGGACGCACACCATTAGTTACATCGAAGCAAGGGCGATTATCAACATCATCACTCAGACGCGCTGTGTACAGGCTCACACAGCCCTGTCAAGTCACTGGTGAGTGCCCACACAACTACGACATTGAATCCTGTGAACACAAAGGGTACACAAGTGGCTCAGGCTGTCCATCATCACGAGCACCCCATGATGTCCGACGTGGGGCAATCACACACTTTCTGTCCGAGGACATCCCCAAAGAGATTGTTCAAGACCGTTGTGATGTCTCTCCTGATGTGATTGATCATCATTATGATGTTCGGACTGATGCAGAAAAGGCAGAACAACGGCGAAAATACTTCGATTGATACACACTGCAATTAATTACTCATCCCAAAGGGGTAGTTTTAATATCGTGGAGTTATGTAACATTATATACGACCGAAGGAGTGAGCGAGGAGAACGTATGATGGTGGAACCCTCAGGGGCAAGGGAACGCCCGTCAAGGGATATGATGTTACAACCGCTAGCTGTTGTATAAACATAATACATTGTAGTACCATAGTACATGTAGTAACATGTAATATGAATACGTATGTCGTTGGTGAGTATTACTTTTTATATCTATCTGACATGTTGATCAATATTTGCTACTGTCCGTTCAAACCAATACATTTATAACAATACAACCCGAATACTGGATTGCAATGGTTTCATTAACCGACATTGAAGAAGCAAAGGACGAAGCACAGACAGACGGATTGCGAGACAATAATGCAGGGATTCCTGATGGCAAATATGACTATACGGAGCATGATGCCCCACTTGTCAAATGTCATCCTGAATCAATCGTTGCTTTCGATGAGATTGTTGACTTTGGCGTGTTCAACAGTCCTGATGGGTTCCTTGATCTCGAACAGAATTTAGAGAACGCTGGACCAAACAACTATGGCAACCAGGCGTTCATTACACTCAAGAATCCACAACTGGAAAATGGGATTCTATGGGATGAAGAACACAACTTCCGTGATCATCGAGTGATTACACTTGATGATAATCCTGTGTATTCATACAACTTTGAAGAAGTAAACGGCTCACCGACGAAAAATGGTGTTGACATTGGCTTTGGTGAATTTAGTGGTGATGAAGTTGGTGACACAATTGACAATGACTACATCCAAATACTCATTCCAGCTCGTCGTGCATCATCATTCCTTGGTGTCTTAGATACTGCAGGACATCGTGCCATCAATGGTGGTGAGTATCAAGGGGGGCTGATTGAAGTCCCACCACAGATGGAACGAGATGATATGGAATACAATGATGATGAACATGGTGCACCACGAGCGATTGGGTATCCAGAATTACGACAAGACCTTGTTGGACAACAGGGACTGATTGCATGGACATTTGATGATGAGAATCCTGATCAGTACAGTCCAATTTCAATCACTGTGTGTACGGTTGCAGATGATGGCTCTGTTGAGGCACTGACGCCATTGACGCCTGAACAATCAGCATTTGCCAAGCCGACATACCCACGACGAGGGAATCTTGTGTGGGATCATGGATTAGGTGATGGTGCTGGTGGACGTGCTGCTGATAGCCCATCACCATCGACTGAAACAGAAAATACACCTGACTCTCCTGATGGCATTGATGAGATCTCACTGGATAGTTCAGATGTGTTGCCTGATGTTGATGAGAATGAATCACAACCGACAGTTGATGACCTCTCAGAGACTGATACGGAAATTGTTGTGAGTCTGCGACAAGAACTCCGTGAAAAAGATGCAACATCTGTCACTGATGTTGATAACTTTGGCTCTGTTCTCGATGCATATGAGCGTAAACGTGGTATTGATGCAGACAGAGCAACCATCGAGACTGTTATCGAGAACGGGCTGTGATTGAATAGCCCACTGATGTATTGAGTAGTACGTAATCGCGGCTTATTTTTATTGGATTCAATGACACAACAGACACAGACGGATGACGATTCGATTGATGTATCGCCAACAGATGGGTATCAGCCTGAATATACGGTCGAAGTTGGGAAAACAATGGTTACCGAACAGGCAACTGAAGTCACACGGCGACTGTGGAAGGCAGAGTTAGTCTGGACTGCTGGATCAACAACCAATGAGGATTATGAGTATCTTGCTGAGAATGTTCCTGAAGCAATCCTTGGGGTTATTGAGAGTGCACAACGATGAGTATGAACAATGACAATATCGAAACGACACTGACAGAAGAAGATGGAATGATCACTGTTCAAATTAAAGTTCCAAGGGGGTACAGGATGCTTGGTGGTAATGAAGTTGTTGAGAGAAAAGTTGTAACTAATGAGTTTTCATTAGAAAAGAATGAAGATGTTGTCAAAGATGTTGCTGATACGTTAGGAAACTGGTACGCTGAACGACAAGATACTGGTCGAAGTCGGAGCGATGGAATACTATGAGTGAGATACCTATGATGTGACCCAAAGTAATTAGTAGTCACAATACGAATACTGTGGTATGGAACCAATTGAGTGGATTTTTCTTGGCGTTGCATTGACAGCAATTCCAGCGGTTCAGTTGTCTCGGATTCTCGTTGCGTTTCTTGCGTCAAAAGCAGGTGTATCAGCTCGTGAGATTGAAAAATATCAAGATGCAACTGATGGGCGTGATGATGCATGATCGGCATTAATGTTGCACTTGTGATTATAATGGTCATGTTTTGGATTGGACTTGGCATAACCGCTGAGTATGTTGACACTACCCGACAGTCTGAGTAATAACTATTACTGCATATACCATGCAAGAGACGGATGAATCAGCAATTGATTCTGCTGATACCGTTGGTTCATCACTTGCAGATCTCGAAAATCCATTGATATTTTCGATCAAGAACCGTGTTCTCAATCTTGATGAGTTACTACGACATGAATCAATTACAAACAAACATGTCACTCAGTGTGAAATCCGTGGTGGTAGATTGTATCTGTACTGGGAATATGATGAAGATGATGGATAATCAGTAGGTTTTTGAATACAACAACACAACATAATGTATGGATAAAATTGCAGCACAGTGGGATGACACCGACGATGATGACGTGATGAGTTACACAGATACAGACCTGTTACTTGCTCGGAATTGGTCAACTCGATTCTATGATGCTGATAATATGTTACAGCCATTGATCCGAACAGTCATGGCTGAATACCCAGTTGAATCAGAATCAGAAGCAATGGATATGGCACTTCGGGTTGCAATTGCAAAGACAATTGATGATAAAATCACTGTCATTGACCGCAAACAGTTTGATGTCAAATATTCCATTCCCCCACGTGGATGGGTGGATCGACAGCGATTCACTGTTGATACAATTGTGACTGTACCCGCTGATGAACAGACAGCGTATCTTGCAACGTCTGGACCCCCAGTATGCAAGGAGATGTGTCATGCACTCTGTGATGAAGGGGTATTTGACAGCCTTACTGACATTGAACGGTATGGGTTGGAAATACTCTGTGGAAAGCGATAAGTTGTATTGCTGGATAATCGTAACAAATATAAATACACAAAGTGAATACTTGATAGATGGTTGAATTAGACATTGATGACGTACTCGATGGAACAACAGAAGAACAGTCAGAGCCTGCAACTGACACTGAATCAGATTCTGTGACTGATGATGATCCTGTATCTGATGATGAATCTGTTGCAGACCAGCTCTCTGACAATGTTGCTGAGGATTTGATTACATACTTCCGTGGCAACATCGTTGGGCATGAAGAAGAAGCACTGTTGATGTACTATGGCATTGTGAGTGGGTGGGGTTATGAGGATAGTCACCATATCAATACGATTGGACAGGGACCACCAGGCTCTGGAAAGTCACTGACGAAAAACACAATTGTCGAGATCATTGATGGGCGTGATAGTTATACCAAAACAGATGTGACCAAAAATGCGATTGTTGATTCACTGGAATGGGATTTGGCACTTGTTGCCCCAATGGATGAGGTTGATAAAATCAACACTGGTGTTGTGGAAGTGTTGAAATCATCAAACCCTGAAGATGGTGGCTACACCAAGGATCGGAATGTTGAGGATCAAGATGCCTATGGTGGGTATTCCCCTGTTGAGGTATCTGCTGATGCTAACCCGTGGGTACTGTTGTACGCTCCATCATCAAAGAAGGGTGGCATTAATGATGAGTTGAGTGATCGTGCGCTGAAGTTGTACTTCAACAATGACAAATTCACCAGACGAGGGATTGGTCGCAAAGAGTTTGGACATGATGATATTGTTGTTGACTCAGCAGATCATGAGAGAGATTACATCTATGATGCACATGAGACAAAGGTAACATTGCGACAGCATTTACGTTCGTTACCAGTCCGTCCAGTGTATTCGGAAAAAGGTCCGAACAATGAATCAGAAATAGTCTCACGAACGGGGAATATGCCAACCTATGTTCCACCGTGGGTCTGGTATGCAGCCGAACCAATCTTCAATCTTGATGATGATGCAACGAATCGTGTCTATGGAATGATTGTGAATCTGATGCAATCATCAGCAATCACGAATCATCATAATCGGAATCGAAAGATGGTTGAAACATACACTGGTCCAGATTCAACGGAGACTGAAACCCGTGAGGCTGTTGTTGTAAACGCCCAAGATGTAGCCAATGTCTTGTGTTGTCTCAAAGCATTACTTTCGACAACACACAAACTGACGCCATTGAAGCGAAATATTCTTGATGCTGTTGATGAGACAGAACCATTGACTGAGAGTGATGGCACAACCATCAGTAAAGTACAGGAGTATCTTGAACAGAATGATATTCCACATCCATCTCGGTCAACATTGACCAAGGAAATGCAGGAGTTAGCAGATGCATATTACTTGACCAGATACGAGAGTTGTGCAGGTCCAAAGGGACAAGCAGATGCATTCCAGAAACCAACTCATGGTGGGGAGTTACAGACGCCACGGATTGGGAATCTTCAAACCCATGCAGATCGAGATGATATTGAATTAGCAACTGAGGACTGTGTTGAGATTGATCCAACAGCTCCATTCGATGGGTGTACTGATCCAATCCGTGATCAACCGTTTGTTGAGACGGTTCATGAACTGGATGAGGAGTTTGCTGGTGGCACAACTGAGAGTCATGGTGATCCGATTGTTGATGCAATGCATGGTGATGCAACTGGTGATTCTGGAACCGATGATTCGGTGTCTAACCCCAAGGGTAAAGATACCCAAACCACCGATCCAGAATCCAATGACCAATCACAACAAGTCGGGTTGAATGGTGACACAGTGCAATCAGATGATGATGAATCACTTGGACCGTCAACAGGAATTTTGTCCCCAAGTGAGGTTGATGCTGATCCTGAGTTGTGTACCCCACCTGAGAAAGCAGTCTTGGATCGAGTAAGACAAACTCGTGGTGATGTGTTTGCTGTTCATCAAAGTCCACTTGTCTGTATGGGACTCGTGGAGCGCAATACTGACACCGAGACAACTGATTTCACAAACACCATTGCTGATCCTGATCATGAGTTGTGGTCACAGAGTGGCATGGCATCTGACCGTGTGATTAATCAGGAAGATGCAATCTCTGAATTATCACAGGCATTTGATTCGCTGGTGAACGATGGGATTGTGAATAAAAATGAGTCACATGGTCCCCCTGCAATGTTCTTGTTGGAATCACTGTAAGTAATCGTATCTGTCATTTCTCGGAATTTTTTTGTACCCTCAATACGAATAGTATAGTAGAGTAATAATCAGAATGTCAGATGGTGATTTCTACGATGAACATGATGCAGGCGAACAGTGGGGAACCCCTGAGTGGATTTGGAAACCGTTAGCAGGTGCATTGAATGGATTTGATTTAGACCCTGCATCGGGTGCAGAGACAATACCAATAGCCGACACACGCTATACTGTCGAAGATGATGGACTGTCACAGGAATGGTTCGGTGATGTGTGGCTTAATCCACCATATGGTCGCTCATTCAATCGTACATGGGCAGAAAAAGCAAAATCAGAGTCACACCGAGAGTCAGTTGATACACTTACTGCATTAGTCCCAAGCTCAACAGGATCAAATTGGTTTCAAGAGACATATGCAGATGCTGATTATATGACACATGTATCTGGACGTGTTCAGTTTCATGGTGCAGGTGATACTTCAGCAACATTTTATAATGTCATTGCAACATGGGGTGATGTCCCTGATGAGTATATTGATGCATTGAATGAAATTGGTGAAGTGTATCAACGAGTTGTGTAATTTCTCGGAATTTTTTTGTACCCTCATCCTGTATGCAACAGTAGGTGCAATTTGTGTCAGAAACTGCATCCACTCAGACTCGGGTTGAATCAGTCACACAACTTGCTGTGTCACCTGATGAATTACGAACATTACTATCGGGGTCACATATCGTTGTTGATAATCACATTTTGAATGCCGACAACACGGCAACATATCTACCACCTGCCAGTATCGATACTGAGAATTTCCAAGCGTGTGACTATGTTGGTGTGTTCAATGAAGCTGATATTCAACGATTATTGGATGATGATGAAAAGGCAGTGCTCTCAATTGATGAGACAGTTCAGTTACTGAAAGATGAACTTGTATGGGATAGTACTGAAGATACTGAACAATATTTCAATCGAGTGACCCCAACAGCAAATGAAAAATCGTGGGATGATACTGAAACAACAGAGCCAAAACAACTTGATGCATCTGAGAAAGAGCATGTTACGATGGAAGTAACGATGAATGTGTCTGGACTGTCATCGAGTGAACGTGAGGCAATCAACTGTATTGCAAACCACTTTGAATATGCCTTCAGTGAGATTGTTGCAAAAAATCGTGATTATGGGTTTTCATTTTTGAAAACAGGTGATAAGTTGGCTAATTCTGCCACCCCGTTTGAGAATGCGGTTCGTGCACAGGGATTCGGATTACTCACTCGGATTGGCGACAAACACGAACGATTGATTGAGAATGTGTACGGAGAGGGTGATGCATCTGTCTCTGATGATCCGTATATCACTGCAATAGAGGCTGCAAACTACTATCATTTCTTGGCGTTGATTTTAGCAGAGCCTGAAATAGCGGATGCTGTTGTTGATACTGAGTAACGTCGTATATCAAAGTGTTTTTATTCCGTCAAGCTGAATGTATTGGTGATGTCAGAACTTGATTCAGACATTGCCCTTGGCGAGTATGTGCGTGATGAACTAAGTGGGTATGAAGGACATGTAACTGCAATCAGTGAACACTTAACTGGGTGCAAACGAGTTGAGATCTCACAATCAGAGTCACCAACAGCATCAAGTGAGTGGTTCTACATTGAGCAGGTTGAAGTGTGTGATGACACGGAAACCAGTATGGAGTTTGATCACACTGTTGTGACTGGAACGGATATATCACTTGGTGAACGGGTACGTGATACGGTGACACGATATGAAGGAATTGTTGTCACGATTGCGTATGAATTGTTTAACTGTCCACGAGTGTTGATACAGACTGATAATGATGGGAAAGAGACAGAAGGATTTGATGTTCCACGAGTGACGGTTGTAGGTGATGGCATTGTTGATAGTTTTGGTGACACTGAAGATGCATCTGTTGGTAAAACTGGATTTTCAGCGGATATGATTCGTACAGACCCATTTGATAGACCTGATCCATAATTTCACATTTGTACATAGAATGATACTGTATATACTCTCAATACTGGTGTCAATAATTATAACACTTATCGTGTTGTTTGCTGGTGGTTATATTATTGCATCGACATTACGCTTTGCTAACTGAAGCAATATTCATTGATTCTCATATCGGTTGTCTCAAATTCACAGTCTTTTTATAACTACAAGTTGAATACTGTTGTACCGTGAATACTGAATGGGTACGCATTGTTGATTGTACATATCAGACTGAAACAACAGGGTATCGATATGAAACCCCTGTAATTCATCTGTTTGTTCGAGATGAAAACTGGAATCGACATCACATTCTGATTGACACATTTCAACCATACTTTCTGGTTCGGGAATCCGAATGGCATGATGTTGGTGATGCATTCGCAGCAGATGATCGGGTACAACGGATTGAAACAACTGACAGACGTGGACGAGCTGAACAGGCACTTGATGGTGAACAGTTATTCAGAGTTGTCTGTACAGTGCCTGGTGATGTTGCAGATCTTCGTGAGATGGTTGATAACCCGATGGAAGCCGATGTTTTGTTTCCACAACGATTCCTGATTGATATGGCAACGACCCAGTGGATACAGATTTCCACTGACGCATTGCACACCACAGGCATGGTTTCAACTGATGATATTACAATCCCATCACCTGCAACTGATGGGAATGTGCCTGATACGGTTCCACCACTACGTCATTGTATCTACGATATTGAAGTCCAACAGTCACGAGAGGGACCAGCCGTTGTGTCGGAAACAGGCACTGAAAATGCATCCAATCCGATCACTGCAATTTCAGCGTATGACTCATATACAATGGAGTATCACCTATGGATACTCACACACACTGAGTGGACACAGACGGATATTGAAGCGGTGCAATCAGTTGCTGAGACAGTTGATGTTCCTGTTGAAACACACGTCTATGAGCGTCCACAGGACGTTGTGAGTGGATTCTGCAACTTTATTGACAACCGTAGGTTTGATTCATTGATTGGGTGGAATGCAGGGTCATTTGACCATCCCTATCTGATTAATTATGGGTTACAACACACCTATCAAGACATCCAACAGTTATCACCAGCAGGCACGGTATATCAAATGAACGGTGACGGACGGTGGGGGAGTCTTGATGGACGGATGTTATTGGACTTGATGGATTTGTATGAGCAAACAAAAGTCCATGAGTTAGACTCCAAGCGATTACAGGCGGTGGCTGAGTCTGAAGGGATTGCTGTTGGGAAGTTAGATATTACGGAGACAATTGATGTGCCTGATGATGCTGTTTCAGCAATTGATTATGCACATCACGACCATCCAACTGTGTTTGTTGAGTATTCGCTTCGGGATACGCAGGCGTGTGTTGGGATCATTACTGAGTCCCAACGGAATGTCTCGATTGTGTAATAGCAGTATATTTTTATACTGTCAACCCGAAGATAGTGATGTGACAGTCTTTGCT
>ERZ1034569.671-NODE-671-length-12161-cov-5.459194_pt1 | contig 12161 bp, 13 predicted proteins | sample MGYA00520706_ERZ1034569 | MGnify/ENA primary metagenome ERZ1034569 (study PRJEB33760, sample SAMEA4777722) | hypersaline lake metagenome | biome: hypersaline environment; feature: brines | place: Spain | collected 2014-08 | depth 0 m ...
GCGCACGCACGATGTAGTCAAGATCGAGATCGTAGTCGCTGAATGCTCTGTTGACCTTCTTTGCTGCCTCTGACTTCTTCTGATGCCCTGGCTTTAGCTCCAGATAGTCCGGACACAGAGAGCTTATTGCTTCTGAAGGCCCGACAACCGGGATGTATACGTCTTCCTGTATCTCGTATGGACCTGCCGCTGCGTCCACCGAGACGTTTCTCATGTAGTCTCGGTCTCCACGGACTACGAAGGCTCCTTTTGCCAGATACTCCCCGGACTCCGGATTTTCCGTGACCTGGTCAGGATCCACGTAGTATACATCGTCTGCACCTATCCCAGCTTTCCATGTCTTCGAGAAGGTGACAGCAGCGGCCGCAGCCTCTTTCCTCGTAGCCTCTCCACAGTCCTGTCCATCCTTCACCACGACACTGGGTGCGCCGTCAAAGTCCGCATGAAAGTAGAGGTCTCCCGGCTCCATGTGTTTTTTCACCAGCATATCGTTTGTCTGTGCGTCCCTTCCGGCCAGTACAAGAAAGTCCTCGGAGGAACGGAACCATCTGTACTTCTCGAACCACTCCTTGCTTCTCTTCCCGGACTTATCGTCCATGACTTCCTCAACCTCTATCTCCTGTTTCTCAAGCTCCTCAAGCTCTTTCTCCGTGTCTTCAAGCGCTTCCTTTGCGCTCTCGATCTTGTCTTCCGATTCCTTTGCCTTATCGTAGAACCTCGAAGCCGTAGCCTCCAGATCCTCATACAGGTAAACCTTCAGACTTCCGTCCTTCAGGTCCACGGATACAAAGCCTTCCTGCTCGTTGAGATCATTTACAAGCTCCGAGGCCTCGCTGTCGGATTCCTGGATCTTTTCACGTGTCCTGTCCCAGCCGACCTCGTCTATTGAGTTCTCCAGCTGTCTCTTGACCTGCTGAAGCTTCTGGTAGTTTTCGTATATCCTTTCCGCCTTCTGACGGTTTTGCTCTGAGGACTCACGGAGGCCACGGATCTTCATCTCCTGCTGCCTCTTCTGGCGCTCAATACCCTCTTTTTTCTCCTGGTAGGCTTCCTCTCTCTTTCTCTTTTCCTCAAGCTGCTTGTTGAGGTAGTAGAACCTATCGATCGCCTCCGAAAACTTCTCGAACTCCCTTACGGAGTTTTCTGCGTACTTCTCCAGGTGGAAAGGCGAAGATCTCACCGGGTCCTCTCCGTCAAGGTAAAGTCTTGGGTTGATCTCGGAGGTATCCATCAGGCTCTCTATCTCCGATCTTAGGCTTTCTCTCTGTTCCCGGGAAAGATCCTCGAGGCTCTGGTGTTTGTCCAGTCTAGTTCTTGCAAGTACCTCTTCTGCGTAGGTGCCGCCGAAGCTGAGCTCTGATGCGATCTGTCTTACCAGTTCGCCGCCTCTGATCTGTTCAAGTACGTCATCTATCTCTCTGGGATCGGTCGTGGGCTCGGGATACACGTAGTCTTGACCTACACGTATCTCTCTGTCAGCCCAGTCTTCCTCACGCAGCGCTCCGATTATCCGGTCGCCGTCCGTCAGTATAAAGTTTCCCTTACCGAACATCTCAAGTATCAGGCGGTTTTCCCCGGACTCTATCTCCAGCACCCTATCGAAGCCTCTCTGTGTAATGGAATCTACCCTGCCGAGATGTTTCCGTAGCTCCATGCAGAAGCCTGGCGGCCTCGTAGGGTTATCACGCTTGTAGTCCGAAAGAAAAGCTCTGTCCGTACCTACTACAAGCCTCTTTTTCTCATCGCCCGGAACATAGATCTCCAGTGAAAGCTCTTCGCCACGCTGGTAGACCTTCTGTACATGTCCTCCCTCCAGCTGGCTGAACTCATCCATCAGTATCGAGAGATCAAGGCTTGTAAGCTCCATATGGAGAAAGGAACCTCCGATGTTTAAAACACAGGTCTAGACCTCTAGCTCTTCGGCTTCGGCAGCTTCCTGTTGCTTGAACTCGTCCAGGCTCTCAAGATCGAAGTACTCAAGGAAGTAATCGGTAACGTCCAGGACAGCTGTTCTGCCGTCTTTTTCCTTCTCCAGGAAGCCCCGGGAGCACAGTTCCTTGACGTGCTGGTAGGTCCTGTTGCCTCTTACCTCGACTATGTCTGCCTGCTCTACAGGTGCGTTGTATGCTATGAGGGAAAGTGTCCGTAGCTGTGCGTCGCTTATGTCTTGGTGTGGCGCCAGATGTGATACGTGTTCCAGATGATCCTTCTTCACCCTGAGCTCGTAGCTGTCCCCGCTCTGTACCAGTTCCAGTCCTCTGTGTTCCTCCTGAAGATCTTCCTCGAACTCCTCAAGCAACATATCGACGTATCCTATCGAGCCGAGGTTCAGTATCTCTGCGATCTCCTCCCTGTCGATGGGTTCGTCCGCCAGAAACAGGGCGGCCTCGAGACGTGATTTCTTCGCTTCCATATATCTTAATTGCTGCAGAACTTGATAAATAACTCGGTCTTTCAGTCTTCTTCCTTTGGGGCAACCTTGAGGTCTCCGAGGAACTCCTCCTGTATCAGGTCTACACGGTCCTCGTTTTCCAGGTTAAGTACGTGTTTGAACCTCTCAATCTTTTCCTCAGGCTCTTCCGGATCCACAAGGCTTGAGAACTTGACCTCTTCGCTGGAGCTGGATATAAATCCTGTGATCCTGCTGTAAAGTGAGTCAAGCCTGTCTCGCAGGGTTTGTTCCTCGACCTCGAACTGCTGGTCGATCTCCTCACGTCTTCTCTGTCTCTCCTGTCTCTGTTCCCTGACCTCCAGTGCTTCACGCAGAGACTCCTTGAGCTCGCTCTTGTCCATTCTTCTGCTCGGTTCGTTCCTGACAGGTAACTCGAGATCGGGGGCTGCCTCGAGATCAGGCTCTCTGCCTGAGGACTCTATCTCCTCATCGAAGTCCATCGGATCTTCCTCCTGTTGTTCCTGTTCCTCGAAGTACATCGCCTGGGACTTCATCCTCAAAAGGGCGGAAAGTACACGTATAGCCCTGGCGGAGACCTCCAGGTCATGGCTCTGAAGCTCCTTGATGTAGCTTCTGTACCTGTCCGCAATCTCACAGATGTCGATCTTTTCGGTGTCCATGTCCGCGGTCAGAAAGTCGAGAGTCTCCTCCCACGACCTTTCCGAAAGCATATCAGCACGGTGTTCCTGCATCTAGCTTTTCACCGTCCGGGGCAGGGTTTTCAGAGACATTTTTCAGGCCTCCATATCTATGCTTCTCATCTTCGTAACTCCTTGATCCATGGAGACGCCGTATGCTCTCTCGGCGTGTCTCACCGTGATATCGTTGTGTGAGATGACTATGAACTGGTTTTCGTCTGCGTACTGGTTCAGGAGGTCGGAGAGCTTACGGGAGTTTGTCTTGTCCAGTGCCGCGTCTATCTCATCCATTATGTAGAAAGGGGCTTCCTCGTACTCCAGGATCGCAAATACGAAGGCGATCGCGGTCATCGTCTTCTCTCCTCCGGAAAGAGCCTGTATGATGTGTGGATCCTTTCCTGGAGGTGCTGCACGGATCTTCAGGCCCTTGTCCAGGTCATCGTCCTCCAGCACCAGCTCGCCTGAACCTCCTCCGAACAGCTCGGAGAAAAGCTCCGAGAAGCTTTCCTGTATCTCTTCCAGCGTATCCATGAAGCGGTCTCTTTTCTTCGACTCTATCTCATCTATCATGTCCTCTATCTCGAGTTTTTCCTGTCTGATTTCCGAGATCTTGTCCTTGAACTCGTCGAACTCCTCTTTTTTCTCCTTGTACTCGTCTATTGCCCGCATGTTGACCGGGCCCATCGAGTTCTGTTTCTTGAGAACCTTTCTCTTCTTGGTCTTCAGGTCCTCTGGCGTCGAGTCAAGTCCTATGAGTTCGTCATCCGCGAACTCGTACTCTTCAAGGTCTTCCTTCACGTTTTCAAGCTCTGCCTTCGTCTTTGCCTTCTTGGAGCCGGACTCATCGACCTTTGTCTTGAGCTTCTCCTTCTCAGAGTAAAGCTCCTGTCTTTCGCTTCTGAGGTCTGAGAGCTCTTCACGTATCTCGGTCTTCTCCTGTGCCAGGTCCTTATCCGTTCCTTCTTCCTCCTGTTTCCGGGACTTCATCTGTTTCAGCTCGGCGATGTCTCTCTGAAGCTCCTCTATCTCATCCTCGACCTCCTGTTTTTCCTCCTTCTTTTTCTCAGGGTTGAGGTTGTTCGAGAGGTTTTTGCCGGATTTTTTCGACTTCTTCTTTCCTCCGGTCATCGATCCTCCCCGGCTCATGACGTCTCCGTCCAAGGTTACTACCCTCACACCGTTTACGTCTTTGACGGAGTCCAGATCCTCCGCAATAAGGGTATCGGAGAAGACGTTGTTGATCGCCCTCTGGTATCTATCGTCGTATTCGACGAGGTTCGAGGCATAGTCTATAACCCCTTTCTTCTTGAGGGCCATCTGGGACTTTGCGGACTTGTCCCTGTCCTTGATCTTGTCCAGAGGCAGCATTCTGGCACGTCCTATGCCTTCACGCTTCAGGTAGTTTATCGCGTCCACCGCAGTCTGTTTGTCCTGTACGACGACGTCGTTCATATGTCCTCCTGCGGCGGTATCTATCGCTACGGCGAACCTATCCTCCGTCGAGATCAGGTCCTGGAAGGCTCCCTCAATCTTCTCGTTGTCGAGGGATAGAACAGCGTCGACTGCACGGGAGCCGGTGTTTTTCCTCTTCTGCATCTTCTCCAGCTCCTCAATGGTGTCCTCGAGGTCCTCGAGCTTCTCCCTCTTGTTCTCTATCTGGCCGCGTTTTTTCTCGATCCTGTTTTCCAGGTGCTCGATGTCCGTGTTCCCTGAGGACTGTTCGTCCTCGATTTCCTCTATACGGTCCTGTTTCTCCTCGATCTCCTGATCGATTTTCTCCAGCTTCTGCTCGAGTTCCTCTATCCTTTCCTTTCTCTCCTGTGTATCCGTGTTTATATTCGCCAGCCGGTTGGAGAGAGCACGCTTACGGACCTCAAGTATGGAGGCCTCGATCTTCTTCTTTCTTTCCTCAAGCTCCCTGTATCTCAGTGCAGTCTCTTTTTCCTCCTTGAGCTTCTGCAGGTGCTCCCGTTTCTCATCCAGCTTTATCTGTTGTTCGTTGAGGTGCTCCTGTACCTGGTCCAGCTCCTCCTGTGCCTCTTCCTCTTTCTCGTCGAACTCCTGAACTCCTGAAAGCTCATCGATGATCTTTCTACGCTCTACATCGCTCTGTTCAACTATCTCAGTTATCTTTCCCTGTCTGACAAAGTGATAGCCCTCGGTATCGATGTTTGCCTTCTCCGCTATCCTTTCGATAAACGCCCTCTTGCAGTTTGTACCCATGAACTTGTACATCGATGATCCGGCACGGGTCACCTTCCTACCTATAGTTATCTCATCAGTCTCCCCTTCTTCCTTTTCCCTGAGGAACTCGTCGAATATTCCTGAAGTATTATCCAGGTAGACCGTGACATGTGCGTAATCCGCAGGCTTTCTGGAGTCTCCCCCGTTAAAGATCAGCTGTTCAAGCTTCTCAGCCCTCAGACGGGACGAACGCCTCCCAAATACAAAGCTTAAGGCATCAAGAATATTTGACTTTCCGTTCCCGTTTTCCCCAACTACAGCCGTCAAACCCCGGTAAAACGGTATTGATACCTTTCTCTGGAAAGACTTGAAGCCTTTACACGTAACCTTGTTTATCTTTGTGGCAGAGCCACCGAACTCCTGGCTTTCCTGCTCAAGCTTCTGCTCCGGCATAAACACAAGATTACCCGCTCTACATTAAAAAACCGCACGGAGAGACAACACATATAAAAATGTGACCATACAGTAGTAAATATGGCCAGTTTGTCTACCAGCGAAACCTCAGAGGGAACATACGTAAGCAGATACCTGCCCTGGAATAAATGGGACAGCCCTGCTGAACCCACCAGCAGCTTCGGTATTACGAGGGTCGAGAACGAGAAAGGAGCTGACAGAGACCTTAAGGAGATGTTTGTTACTCACGGCAAGGTGGAAGATACTTCATACGGCCTGTTCCCTGCGGTAGAAGTTGGTAAGGTTGAGGGCGACAACATCAAAGAAAGACTGTCAGATCCTTCTGTTTCAGATTCGGAGTCTGTCGGAGAGTCTCTCGGAGGACTCATGGGAGACTTACACATGAACGAATACGCCCATGGAGACGCAAAACTGGCGAACTTTATGTACGAGGACAGAGATATCGCCTCTATAGACCACGAGTTTTGGGAAGACAACGCAGGTCTAGATGACTGTCTCAGGGACCTGAAGATGGTGCGTTCAGACGCCGCAACACTTGACACATTCCAGGAATTTATGGAGGGCTTCGAGGACGGATACAGGAAGGAAGTTGAGACTAAGGGCGAAGGCTACAAGAGGAACCTGCCAGATTACACGGAGGAACTTATCCGGTTCTTCGACTCGGAGCCAGACGGGGAAGAAATCGGCTACGGACGTGTACGCCTCAGCGAACAGCGTGGACCTCGGAGAGGAGAGACAGGTTTCCTAAAGAGCTTCAGAAACCTCCAGGAGAACGGATACATAGACGAGAGCCTGCTTTAGAGAAAAAAGAAGAGGTAAACGTGTTATGGCTCCAGCCTGTCCGGCGTCCTCGGGAACAGGATTCCCTCTTTCACGTTGTCCAGGTCCGCGACCTGTTTCACCAGTCGGTCGATGCCGAGGCCGTAGCCTCCATGTGGGGGCATGCCGAACTTGAAGGATTCCAGATAGAAGCTTATGTCGTTCGGATCTATGCCTTCTTCCTCTACTGCTGACATGAGACGGTCCATGTCGTGTTCTCTCTGTCCTCCGGAGGCAAGCTCCAGACCCTTGTAGATCATATCAAACCTGCGGGACTGGTACTTGTCTCCATCACGTGCCTCCATGTAGTAAAACTTCTCCTGCGGGTAGCCGATGACGAAGAAAGCTGGGTGTCCCTTTTCCTCGAAGTACTCCCCGAGAAGCTTCTCTCCCTTCGTATCGAGGTCGTTCGGGTCATCCGGAACATGGTCAAACTCTTCTTCCAGTATTTCCCGTGCCCTCTCGAACTTGATGCGTGGAAACTCCTCGTCCGGAACCTGTACCTCTACGTCCAGCCTCTCAAGATCCTCGGAGGCTCGTTCCTTGGTTTCTTCCAGGGTATAACGGAGGGACTCCTCCAGTACATCCATCACGTCGTGTTGATCCTGGATGAAAGAGAGTTCGACGTCAAACATTGAGATCTCCGAGATATGTCTTGATGTCGCAAACTCCTCCGCCCTGAAGGCAGTACCTGTCTCGTAGACACGGTCAAAGCCTGCCGCCATAAGCATCTGCTTGTAGAGCTGAGGACTCTGTGAGAGGAAAGCCTCGTCGTCGTAGTAGATCACCGGGAAGAGCTCTGCGCCTCCCTCCGCACCCATCTTCGCAATATTCGGCGTCTGGATGTTTATGTAGCCGTTTTCATCGAACCATTCCTCCATAGACTCCATGAGATGTGAACGGAGCGAGAAGACTGAGTGTACCTCCGGCTGCCTGAGATCCATAAACCGGTTGTCCAGCCTCGTAGAGAGATCAGAGTCGATGTCCTTCGAGACGTCCAGAGGCAGCGGAGACTCAGCCTCCGAGACAATCTCCAGGTTTTCAGGGACGAGCTCGCGGTCTCCTGGTGCCTGTCCGGACTCCTCTACCTCTCCGGTAACCGTCACCACGTCCTCCTTGCCAACCTGCTGTGCTTTCTCGAAGAGCTCAGGAGATCTATCCTCCTTGAACGTTGCCTGTATACTGCCGCCACGATCCCTTATTACAATGAATGTGATTCCGCCGAGATCCCTGATCTCGTGTGCCCATCCCGAGACCTCTACGGTTTCGCCGTCGTCTCCCGGCCCTACATCCGATGCATGAGTTCTGTTAATCATTCTTTTCACACCTTAGACAGGTTGTGAATTCTTTTTAGAGTTGAGCTATATCGAAATGAAGGAGACCGCGATCAGTGCACCCAGAAATGCTCCCTCCAGAACCTGTGCACGGGTATGTGCATCCAGTACAAGCCTTGACCAGACAACTGAGACGGCACAGATTGCTGAGATAGCCGGGTTGAGATAGGTGCCGGAAAGAACGGTAAAGGATACCACAGCTGCGCCGACGTGTACTGAGAGCTTATCGAAACGGTTTGCGACCGACCACACCGGTATAAAGACAGCCAGAAGTACACCGGCTTCGAGTACGAGCTCAGGCGCACTCAGCCAGTACGAGACGCCAAGAGTAAACAGAGACATCAGGAAGGCAGCGAGCTCAGGCTTCCATCTCTCGGCCCTGCGATGTACGCGAAACCCTGTCTCCGAGACAAACGATGCTACCGTCAACGTCGGTAAAACCGAACACAGCACCCACAGAGACGTGAAAAACACTGCTCCAGAGATATCCAGGCCGGACCTGAACAGGGTAAGTAATCCGGTAACCGGGACAAGTACCGCAGGGTGAAAGATCGTAGAGACAAGCCAAGCAAGCCTTTCACCGAGATCATCGCTCCGGTAAAACCGCATGATAACCCCACGCCGAGACAGGTTTAAATCTGTAAACGCCGAATGCTTCTACATGAAGCTGAACAAGGAACAGCTGCGGGAGGCAGTAGAGGAAGGACTTGTAAAGGGATACATTGATCTGGAAAGGCAGCTGACTCCGAACGGATTTGACCTTACAGTCTCAAGCATCGAGAGCTTCGAGGAACCAGGGAGACTGGACTTCACGAACGAAGACAGGAAGATACCTGAAACCAGAAAGCTTGAACCGGAAAACGGCGTATGGCAGCTGGAGCCGGGCAGCTACAAGGTCACAACGAACGAGAAGGTAAACCTTCCGGAAGACATCATCGCCTTTGCCTACCCCAGAAGCAGCTTACTCAGGATGGGATGTACCATAGACAACGGCGTATGGGACGCAGGTTACTCAGGCGGCAGCGAGTTCCTTCTAACGGTAAACAATCCTGAGGGCGTCGAGATAGATGAAGACGCAAGAATAAACCACATGGTATTCGAGGAGATCTCCGAGACTGAAGAGTACAGCGGCCGTTACGGAAGCTGAGAGCGCAGGGTTATGATGACATCGACATCGTCTGATCCGGGAAAACCGGAACTGATGAAGAACGAACACCTCTGAACCCTCCAGTTTTCAACAGCTTTTAATACACGCAACAACGAAATAGACATATGCCATCGGAAGAAGACCAGTTCTACGTCCGGATCGACGGACACCGCGAGGTATTACAGGACCTAGAATCTGTCGAAGAGCTAGTCAACAACATAAACGAGGCCATCAACGTCCTTGAGGAGATGAGAGACATAAAAGAACAGGCCATAGACAGCGTCTACAGCAACGTACAGGAGCTCAATGAGCGACTGGAGAGCATACAGATGGAGATGCCAGAGCTCGAGGAAGGAGCCGATACAGAGCTTCCGGACACAGATATGGACGTAGAGGTAGATAACAGCGTGGACGAGATACATAACGAGCTTCAGGATCTTCAGAAAGAGCTTTCGAAGCTCGGAAACTAGGGGTGCCGAGGGCAGGATTCGAACCTGCGAACCCCTAAGGGAACAGGTCTTGAATCTGCCGCCTTTGACCACTTGGCTACCCCGGCAAGTAATAGTAAGGTTGAGAGAAAAAAGTTATGTAGACAGATCATTAAAGTTCTGCTTCAACCTTGTCCAGATCAGAGACAAGATGGTCAAGTGACTCATGAAGAAGCTCTCTGTTGGAGTAACCTGATGTAGACTCTATACGGAAAAGATATCTTCCGTCTTCCTCTTTCTCGTAGCCTACGGTTGCGCCCTGATGCTTCGCGTGCTCGCTGCCGTAGCCAGTATCCGCCTCTCCCTCAAACTCTAGGTCCTGACCTTCCTTCAGGGTAGTAATCTCTGCACCCGGATTCACAGGCTCGACCTCTTCATCATCAGTCTGTATATCCGAGGCAAGAACCTTGCACGGACCCTCCTTCTTCACGGCAATATGAACCGGATCATCGGAGTTCGGAAGAGTGAACGGGACCTGGCCAACCCTGTTTGCCAGTGCCTCGTTGAAAATTCCGGACTCGTTCTTGATAACATCCAGATGTTTTACAGCAAGAGTGGGCACACCCGATACCATAGACCTTCTCAGGGCATTGGCAGAGGCCTCATTTATGCCTTCTATCCTAAGCTTGAGAACGTCTTCAGTCTCTTCCTCAATCTCTGTATCCATACTGATCGGCCTCAGACCCTTCTTCCTCTCTTTCCGCCTTTTGCCCTGCAGCTATCGTGAGGTACAGGAGTAACGTCTTCAATGTTGCCTACATCCATATCGCTGCGGGAGATCGCACGTATAGCCGGCTGTGCTCCACGACCCGGCATCTTCTGTTTCTGTCCTCCGGGTCCACGAACACGGATATCAACCTTCTCTATCCCCTTCTCATCTGCCTCCTCGACAGCCTTCTTCGCTGCCTTCATCGCAGGGAAAGCCGATCCCTGAAGACGACCTTTGTCCGTCGTCATACCAGAGGTAATTCTCGAAAGGGTTTCTGCACCTGTTGCATCCGTAACATGGACTATAGTGTTGTTGAAGCTTGAGTAGATATGTACAATTCCTTTCTTAGTCATCTAGTATCACCTTACTCCTCTTCCTCCTGTTCTTCTTGGTTTTCAGCCTCTTCATCTTCCGGTTCAGGCATACGTAGCTCAATGTTGCGTTCGTCCTCCTGCGTAAGCAGGAAACCGGGTACATCCACACGCTCTCCGTTAACGTAGATGTGTCCGTGTGTCACGAGCTGTCGAGCCTCCAGAACCGTCTCAGCGTAGCCTTTTCTCTCCACAGCCGTCTGAAGCCTCCTGTCGAGAATATCCTCAGTCTTCAGTGAAAGCACATCCCCGATATCCCCGTTTTCCCTGATCAGACCAAGGCTCTTGGCCTTTTCGAGAAGAGGGAGCTCCTGATCCTCGTCGTCGGAGGCAGCAGCCTTTCTTGCCTGACGTCTAAGACCTCTGATCTCTTCCTCCGCATTGTAGACCTCTTTCTTGTTGCGGAGGCCGTACTCCTCCATAAGCTCGATTTCGTCTTCAATTCTTTCCTCGCTCCATGCTTCGGTTGGAGTCTCGTACTGTTTCTTCAGCTTCTTTACCATTTTTAATCACTTACTCCTCCTCTTCGCCCCCACCTTCGGAGGCCTCTCTCTGAAGCCTGGCCCTTGAAACACCGATCTTGCTGCCAGACCTGAACGAGGACTGTGTCTTCTGTCCTCTGACAGGAAGACCGATCTCGTGTCTCCAGCCCTTGTACGAACCGATTTCCTTCAGACGGCGGATATCGAACTCCTCCTTGAGCTCAAGATCCGACTCGATGAGATGAAGGTCCTCGCCGGTCTCTCGGTCCTTCCTCCTGTTTCTCAGCCAGCCCGGAATCTCCAGACTGTCAGGATTCTTTACCGCTTCCTCTATCTCATCAATTTCGTCGTCATCCAGGTTGCCGATTACAGTGTTGCTGTAACCCATAGACTCTGCTACAGCGTTTGCGTACATCTCGCCTACACCCTTCAGACCTGTAAGCGCCTTTTCAACAGGCTTCTGCCCGTCAATACCTGTACGGGCCATCCTTACTACTTCTTTAGTATCAGACATACTTATCTCTTGAAACAAAGTATTCCATGAAACTTTATAAACCGGGTATTCGGTTTCAGGCGTGAAGCTGCCGTACCTCAGGACTCAGCCTACCTCTCGTCGTCTTTCCTTATGATGTGGAAGCCAAACTTCGTCTTCACAGGACTTGAGACCTCGCCTTCATCCATGTCGAAGACCTTTCTCTCAAATGGCTTGACCATATCGCCCTTACCGAAGTAACCAAGATCTCCGCCGTCCTCGCTGGATGGACAGGTAGATGCCTCACGGGCAAGCTCCTCAAAATCCTTGCCGTTCTCTATCTGTTCAACTATGTTTTCAGCCTTCTGTCTCTCATCGACGAGAATATGTGAAGCTCTTACTTCTGTAGCCATGAAACCCGACGGTAAAGAAAGCTTTAAACAAACCGGCTGCGGAAGCTGCTGACAAGACCCAGAACGTACTCACGCTTCAGGTAGAGAACTATACCACCCATGATCAAAAGAGCAGAGAGGATCAAAGGCGTCCGACCGGCGAAAAACCTGCCTGTAGGGCCTGTAGGACTTGATTCAT
>ERZ1034569.672-NODE-672-length-12154-cov-13.415654_pt1 | contig 12154 bp, 9 predicted proteins | sample MGYA00520706_ERZ1034569 | MGnify/ENA primary metagenome ERZ1034569 (study PRJEB33760, sample SAMEA4777722) | hypersaline lake metagenome | biome: hypersaline environment; feature: brines | place: Spain | collected 2014-08 | depth 0 m ...
CGTCGGGCGAGCCTGCGAAGCCCGTTTGCGTCGGGCGAGCCTGCGAAGCCCGTTTACACCTCCGAGTCGTACGAATCGTATGGACGCAATCGAGGAGGCGGAGTTTCTCGCCCGGTCGGAGAACCGGGTCGCAGTGTTGCGGCTGGTGGCGGCAGAACGCCACAGTCGTGCGGCGTTGGCCGACGCGGTCGACGTGTCACAGGCGACGCTCGGTCGGATCTTAGAGGATTTCGACGAGCGGTCGTGGATTCGCCACGAGGGGACCGGCTACGTCGCCACCGCGACGGGGGAGCTGGTCGCGACGGCCGTCACCGACCTCGTCGAGACGCTCCAGGCCGAACAGACACTGCGGGACGTGGTCCGGTATCTGCCGACCCACGCGATGGAGTTCGACCTCCGGCGGCTCGCAGACGCCGAGATCACGACCCCCTCGCGGACGCGGCCGAGCGCGCCGCTCCAGACGACTGCGGCGTTGATCGACGACGCGACCGACCTGCGGGCGTTCTCACACACGTTCAACGAACGGACGCTGACGCAGGTCCACGACCGCGTGACGAACGGCGACCAGACGTTCGCGGGCGTGTTCTCCAGACGCGCCTACACCGCGCTGGCCGCCGAGCCGGCGGCGTGGGAACGGACGCTCGCGCTGATCGACCACCCGGACGCGGAGCTTCGGGTTCGCGAGGAGGGGGTGCCGTTGGCGGTGACGCTGTCGGACGACCGGGTGAACCTCCTGGTGCGCGACGAAGAGGGGTTGTTGCAGGCGGCGTTGGAGAGCACCGACGAGGCGGTGTCCGAGTGGGCCGGCGAGAACTTCGAACACTACTGGCGCACCGCGACGACCGTCGACCGCGACCGTGCCGAGCGACTCGCTCACGAGGAGTGACACGGAGACCCGCCCACTCGTCTCGTCTGGGGCCCGACGGTCGGACCCGGCGCACGTTCGTGGTGTCTCCCTGTCGTGACGATGTTCCCGTCGACGATACTGATGGCCTCGTCTACGACCAACGCTTGGAGCGCCCGGCGTGTCTGCTCGCGCCCGAACCCACGGGCCTCCATCAGGTCGAGAACGTGTGTCTGAGAGACGGTCGTGTGAGCGGAGTCTCTGTCGACGATCTCTGTGACGGCCGCTCGTGGGGCGACAGTTGCGGTGTGGTACTCTGGGTGGTCCATACCGGAACTGTCTGCCGTGGGGGCATAGTTACACGCAAGCTACATTTCGGTAGCCACACGGTACCGCGGTGAGACGCCTGTCTCTCCCACGCCGAGGGGAGCGCAGACGCCGACGGAGCTGGTGGACGAACACACCGAGCGTCCGCTCGCCACCGTGTCGCTCACCGTTCGTCGACCCACGCCACGACTGCCGCAGGACGGCTGTCACGGGCGGCTCGTGAGTGTCTGTGCGGGATCGAGTCGGGTTCGTCGCCAGAACCCTCGTAGAAGAGGGAGGGAGGTGTGAGGGGGGAAGTACACTACCTCCCTGATTACATGTGACGGTACTTTGACATTGTAATGCGGTGACTACTCCGCTCGCCTCGGCGTCGAACTGCCGACACGGCCGGGACGCCGCCGGTCGTGCCGGTGGTGTCGTCCGGCCGTGTGAGTGCCACTAGCGCCCGTTAGCGGGGGAGTAACCGGAGAGACTGGATCGTGTCGACTCCCGTCTGCTCGGTCGTCGTGTCGCCGGTAGGCTGAATACCGCCAGGCACCACAGACAGTCGATGCCCGAACCACGACTGTTGGTCGTCGATCCGGACCCGGCAGACCGCAAGGCGACGGTCGACCACCTCCGGACGGAACTGACCGCCCTCGACCCAGCGGTCGACGAGGTCGGGAGCGTCGAAGACGCGACAGCGGCACTCGACGACGCGACCTACGAGGCAGTCGTCACGGCACACGACCTCCCGGACGGGACGGGAGTCGACGTGGTCGACGCCGCAAGCGAGACGAGCCCGGACGCCGGCTGTGTGTTGTACACCGACACACACCCCGACGAGATCGACACCGCCGGAACGTCTGGGCGGGTCGTCGAGTACGTCGACCGGAGTGTGTTCGGTGTCGACAGGCTCGCCGAACTCCTCCGGACGACCGTCGTGGAACAAACGCAGGCGTCGTACCCACTGCCTGACGACGAGTCGCAGCGCGTCGCGGCGCTCCGGTCGTACGATCTCGACGCCGACGCGCTGGCCACTGCGCTCGACCGCGTGGCGACGCTGGCGGCGACACACTTCGACGTGGATCGCGCGTCGGTCAACGTGGTCGGTGAACACCGGTACGACTTTCTCGGGACCCACGGCGCGGCGAGTGAGTGGGCGACGATAGACCGGGAGGACTCCATCTGCACGTTCACGATCCTCGAAGACGACGGGGTGATGACGGTCTCGGATGTGGCCGAGGACCCGCGGTTCGCGTCGCGGGCGGAGACGATGACCGACATGGGGGTCCGGTCGTATCTCGGGGCGAGTCTCCGGGTCGACGCCGGCCACCGGATCGGGTCGGTGTGTGTGTACGACGACGAGCCACGGACGTTCGACGACGACGACCGGGCGTACGTCTCGGAACTGGCCGACGTGGCCGCCGATCTCGTCGCGTTCTACGGACGGGGAGCGGAGGGTGATGTCGACCCCGGCGGTGCCGGAGGGGGCGATGAGTAACACGCCGGCGGGTGGAGCGGCGCCGTACACGTTCGACGACCTCCCGGTCGAACCGATCCCGGCCGGGTCGACAGTGCTCGTCGCTGGCGAGCAGTCGACTGCCGCCGAGGAACTCGCGGTCGCGTTGGTGGCGAGTGTCGCCGCCGCAGCACAGCCGGAGGGGGCGTTTGTTCGTCTCGACGGACACGGGCGCCGAGACGTTGTTGACGGCCTGTGGTCGACTCCAGCCGACGTTCTCCCCGGAGATCGCGAGCGTCGTCGACTGTTCTGGCGCCGACCGGGACGACGAGGAGGTGGCGACGGTCGCGGCGCCAAGCGACCTCGGCGGGATCACCACCCGTTTCGCCGCGCTGTACGAGTCGTTATTCGACCGACTCGACGACGGACGGGTGCGGGCCGGTGTCGTCGGGCTGTCGTCGCTCGCGATGCACGTCGAGTTACGGTCACTGCTCCGGTTCACCCGGACGGTCGCGGGACGGGTCGACATCGCCGCCGGGTTCGGCGCGTTCGCGCTCGATCCGACCGCACACCACCGACAGGTCGGGCAGACGCTCGGACAGGCCGTCGACGGCCGGATCGAGGTTCGGGAGCCGCCGGACGCGTCAGCGGCAGACGGCGAACTGCGAGTCCGCGGATTTCGGGACCAACCCCGAGAGTGGACCGCGTTCTCCTTGGAGTGAGCACAGGGGACGACGAGCACGCCGAAGTTCTGGAAGAACGCGAACGGCGCGATCAGCAACGCCGAGAACGACGCGACGGTCGTCAGCCTACGCCGGAGGAACACGCCGCTGGTGCCGGTCGTTGTCGCGTCGACCACCCGCGAGTCGAACCGCTCGGACCGATGCCACAGTCGGTCAGTCCGGGTCCGACGTACTGGCTGACTGTTCCGACAGCATCTCGGACGCATCTGTGTCGGCTGTCGCGTTCGTGGCCGTGGCTGGGTCCGGTATCGCTTCGTCTCGTGTCGCTGTCGTCTCCTCGGCTCGTGTGACGCTCTGTGTGGCTATCGCGTCGTCGTTGTTGTCGTCGTTTCCTCTCGCCGTGCTGTCCGCGTTCTGTGCGTCCGCCACCACCGACGACCCTTCGGGAAGCTCAACGACCGCCTCGGTGCCGCCGAGGTCGCTGTCGGCGAACGACAACGAGCCGTTCATCGCGCCGACGGCCCACCGTGTCCCCCAGAGCCCGACGCTGGTCGCGTGGGACAACGGGGTCTCTTCGCCGGCCTCGATCACGGCCCGCTCCGAGTCGGGGATGCCCGGCCCGTCGTCGGCGACGACGACCTGGACGCCGGTGTCGGTCCGGCGACCGCGGACGGCGACACGCGGCCGTCCCTCCCCGTGTTCGACCGCGTTCTCCACGAGGTTGGTGACGACGTACTCACAGAGGTCGGCGTCGACCGTGACCCGTTCGTCGGGTGCGGCGACGGTGGTGTCTGCGGCCGCGTCTGCGGTGGCCGACGCGACGGTCGACTCCAGAAACGTCGCCAGCGAGACGCGGTGTTCACCCGTCTCGTCGCGGTCAAGGAGTCGCTCGACGCGTCTGATCTCCCCGGCGAGCCTGTCGAGTCGGTCGACGCCGTCGACCGCCGGAGCGGCGTCGGCCTCCTCGGCGTGTGCCCGGATCACGTCGAGTTGGTTCCGGACGTTGTGGCGGAGCACGCGGTTGAGCACCGAGAGCCGTTGCCGCCGAATCTCGCGTGTGGTCACGTCGACGAACGTCACCGTGTGGCCGAGTGTCGCACCGCCGTCCGTGTAGAGTGGCGTCACCCGCGGATCGAACTGTCGACGGCCGGCAGTTGTCCAACAGGCGACCGTCTCGCGGTCTGTGAGCGTCTCGATCCCGCAGTCGGTCACGTCGGCCAACGACGACACGTCACCGAACGTCGCCCGCGCGGCGGCGTTGCTCCGGACGATCCGGCCGTCGGTGTCGACGACGGCCACCGCCGCGGCCGCGTCCGCGAAGACGGCCCGTTCGCCGGCCGTGTCGACCGCCGCCGGGTAGTCGACGAGATCGTACCAACCCACCCCGACGGCGAGAACGGCCGGAGTCCCCAGGAACAACCCGGCCAGCAACACGGTGTTCGCCGTCGGCGTCGACGGCCGAGTGAGTTGGATCGTCGCGACCGGGTGGAGAAACGGCCAGGCGACGACGACTGCACTCGCGGCCGACAGCCGGTCGTGTCGGTACGTCGCCACCCCAACGAGTGCCGTCACACTCATCGCCACCGCGAGCAACGACAGCGTGAGAAACGACGACAGTATCTCGATCTGGTCGTCCAACGGCACCGAGACGCCGGCGAGCCCCTCGAAACCCAGCGTCAACTCGACGGCCAACGAGACGAGCGTGGCGGCGACGAGTCCGAACTGTCGGCGGCTCGTCACGTAGCCGGCGTACCCCGCGTACCGCGCCACAAACACCGTCCACGGGGCGAAGACGAGATACAACGTGATCCACTCGCCGGTCGCTGTCGTCTCGGCCACCCGGAGCGACGCGTGTACCGACGCGCCGAGGCCGAACGCGGCCGCCACCGTGGCGTACGGACGGGTGAGTTCCGTGTACGCCCCCTCGCGTCCGCGACGGAGCGTCATGGCTGCGACCGTGACTGCGACCCCGGCGCCGACCACCACCGGGAGGAGCCAGATAACGCTTGCCGAGTCGACAGGTTGCAACGTTTCGTTAGGGATGTCTGATAGATAAAAAGCCTGTCGGGAGCAGGACTCCAACAAAAGTCGGGGTACGACCGTTCCCTTCTGCTACACTGGAACCAACAAGTTTACTAACACTTTTGGCGTGAACAATCACAAGAGCTATTCGACTGCAAGAGAGTAGTACACCCGTGCGAATCGCATTTCGACGGGCGAACCCACGCAGCCGCAACGAGTCGGTACTGCTGTGTGTCGACGTGTTGGGTGAGCCCACGCAGTGTCTCCTCTTCGACGCCGGCGACGGCGTCACCCTCGACGACCTCCTGGCGGACGACGACGTGTTCCTCGGCACCTGTCTGTCACACGCACACTCCGACCACTACGACACGCTCGAAGACGTTCGGGCGGTCGCATGCCGTCGGGAGAACGCCGATCCGACGGTGTACACCAGTCCGGACACCGCCGCAGTGTTGGGTGACGTGCTCGATGTCGCGGCGGCACAGCGGTCCGGTGAGACCGACAGCGAACGCAGTGGGTCAGCCGGTGACGCCGGGCGCGACAGGTCGACCGGCGACGACGAACGCGACAGGTCGACCGCCGACGCAGTTCGGGCAGTCGACGGCTGGACTCGTCTCTCCGAGTGGATCGAACTCCGGCCGGTTCCGGCAGGCCACGCCCCGGGTGCCGTCGGGTTCCTCGTGCGGATCAGCGACGGCGACGACGAACGGCTCTGTCTCGTCACGGGCGACTGGACGCTCCGGGACGCCGGCGGCACGCCCGGGCTCCCGGTTGAGGAGCTCCCGCAGGTCGACGCACTGTTTCTGACAACCGCGACCGCGACAGGCGTCTCGGAGACGCTCACGGACGTGGTCGCGACCACACTCGAACGCGCCAGCGCGGGTGCGCCGACGCTCGTCACCGCCAACGGGCTCACGGGCGCCCACCTCGCGCGGCTCCTCGACCGGGCGGCCAACGGGTTCGGCCTCCAGGTGCCGGTCCGTGTCGTCGGCCACACCGCACGGCTTTACCGGCAGTTGTACGGCGCGGGAGCGACGGCGACGGACGGCGGGAGTGAGGTGATCGGCGACGGGAGCGACCCCGGCGGCGTCGAGACGGCGGCACCGGCCGACTCGGCGGTGGAGTGTGTCCCGGTGTTCGACAGCCCGGGGATGTGTCTCGGCCCGGGCGAGATCACCGTCGCCGGGCCGGACGTGCCCACCGAGCAGTCCAGTGGGACGTTGTTCGACACGCTCGCCAACAACCCGAACGCCTGTGTCTACCAGGTGATCGGCTCCGGGGGGACGCCACGCGACGACGCCGACTGTACGCTCCACAGTACCGAGCTGGCGAACCACCCGGCGCCGGCGGCACTGGAGGCGGTCGTCGACAAACTCGCGCCGCGACACACGGTGATCGTCCACGAGCGGGGCGCCAGCGGGAAGTACAACTATCTCGACAGCATGGTGTGGGCCGGCGACAGCGACGAACTGTTCGAGCTGTACGACGGTCACAGTTGGCAGATGCCGCCCTGGACCACGCAGTCGGTGTTGCGGACCGAGGACAACGAAGGGTACCAGGGCGTGGTGCCGACGCTCCCCAGCCCGCGAGGGGGTCGGGTCGATCTCGAACACGAGGGTCTCGATCTCGACGCCCTGAGTGAGCGCCTCCACGCGAGCTACGACCCCGACCCCGAACGGACGACAGAGTCGGGGTCGAGCGACACGGAGACAGCCGTCGCGACCGACGCGGGGAGGTCCCGTTCGACAGACACGGCCCCAACTGGCGCAGACGTGTCCGACGCAGCCGAGACAGACTCGTCTGGTTCGACCGAGACAGACACGCACGGCGACGCTCGGGACGACACGAGCGAGACGGTGTCGGCGTCCGAGCAACGGGTCGCGGTGAGTCAAGTCGCGGTCGGGTTTGCCGAACGGGTCGCGGCCCAGCGCGGAGAGTCCGTCGAGACGGTCGTCACCGACGCCGTCGGGGCGTACCTCCGTGCGTTGCTGAGCGGTGCGGCCGACGGCACGGCCCAGGAGGCGATTGTGCTCGACGCCACTGTCAGCGACGGCTTCCGGGCCGCGCTGGGGGCAGAGGCCGACACCGACGGGTCGACGCTCGTCGAGATGGTGGTGGGGAGTGCGCTCGCTCCCGACTCGGCCGGCGAGACGCTCCCGCTCCCGAACGGCGGGCTCACCGGCGGTGGGATCGACGCGGTCGTCGACAACGACAGCTTCGAGCTTGACACGCCCGCGGCGGTCGTGGAGGCGGCGGTCTGCTGGGACGCCGCCGACTCGGACGGCTGACGACTGGCTGTGGGTGACTGCTCCGGGCCGGAGAGGCTAACTATACAGACACTGGTGGCGTGTGAGTGCAGATGTCGGCGTAGAGAGTACGTGTCTGGTATCACAGACGGCGAGCGTTGACGGCGTGTCGACTGTGAGCGAGGGGAGCTACACCAGTCCCGTCCGTCGAACAGAGTGTGACCAGCAACAGACGGTCCACGACGGTCGAACGCGCGGTGACATCGTTCTTCGCGGCGCCGTTCCGCGCACGGACGTGCAAGCGACTCGCGTACCTCCTGGTCGCCTTCCCGTTGGGGTTGGCGTACTTCGTCGGCCTGACGGTCGGTGGCTCGGTCGGGCTCGGGCTGGCGGTGACGTGGGTCGGGGTGCCGATCCTCCTCGTGACACTGCTCGGTGCGACCGCCGTCGCGGGGTTCGAGGCGAAACTCGCGAATCTGCTCGTCGACCAGGATGTGTCGGTGCCGCCGGCGCTCCGCCCGGCGTTTCGTCGCGACGACGAGGGGTTCGTCGACGCACTCCGGCGGTTTCTGGCCGAGCCGACGACCTGGACGAGCGTCGGGCTGGCGTTCGCTCGGTTCGCGTTCGGACTAGTCGCGTTCGTGGTGACGGTGACGGCCGCCGCGGTCCTCGTCGGCCTGCTGGCGGCGCCGTTCGTCTACAACGACCCCGGCGTCGCGGTGACGCTCGGCGAGTACGCAATCGACACGCTCCCGCAGGCGCTCGGTGTCGCTGGCCTCGGTGTGCTGTGGCTGTTCGTCGCCGCGAATCTGATCGATCTGCTGGCGGCCGCCGGCGCGTTCCTCACCGCGACGTTCCTCGCGCCCGGTGACGAGTCGGGGCTGTGGGCGTGAACTGTCGGTCGCGGTGAGTGCAGCCACGGACTCGGGACAGAGCAGTTACAGCCGACCAACGGTCTCCTTTCTCCGAGAACGTACGCGTGTGAGCCGAATCTCTCGTCAGTCTCGATCAGCGACCGTCGGGGCCGGTGACGGCGCCGGCCGCACGCGAACTCTCGATTCGCTCTGTACGGCGGCGTGCATCTCGCCCGGGTTGTCGTGGTAGTACGCCAGCGCCCGGTACACCGAGCCGAGACCGATGCCGAGACTACCGAAACGTCTCCGCCTCGACCGACGCCAGAAACTCACGCCCAACATACCGGTAGTCGACTTGGTCGTCGAAGCCGTGATTCGAAAAGAGCGCCAGCGCCGCCTCGCCTGCGGGCTTGTCCGTCGTCAAGAGAACGACTCGCCGTGTGTGGCCACTGTTGAGGAGCTGTGCAGACAGGCCGAGCAACGCCGTGTCCGCCTTCTCGACGAGGTCCTCGTCACGGCCGGTGTGTGCGGCGACGAACCGCCGCGCCTGGTCCATCACTGTCGAGACGAGGGAGTTCGTGTAGTCGAGTTCGTCCGCAACGGTGACCCACTCGGCGGCGATTGCCTCCTCGACGACGCTTCCAGAGGGGTACGTGTCGACGTGTGGGTCACCCCCGAGTTCCGCGTAGACGCGACGCGGGAGTCTGAGTGTGACGCCGGCACCGACCACCGCACTCCGCAGTCGCTGGTACTTCTCGTTGTCTGGGCCCCCGGCGCGGACGAACACGCCAGTGTCGGCGACGAACGCTGTCCGGGTCAACAGTCGCCACCGTCCCCTGTCGACGCTCGAACGACCGGCTCCAACGCCTGAAGCACGATCTCCGCCTCCAACGGCGAGAGATCGAGTTCGCGAGCAGTGATTCGAGCGTTGACCGTCCCGTCGACGAACTCGCGGGTGTACTCTAGGGCGGCCGCGAGGCCGTCAAGGCCGTGGCGATCGACGAACACGTCGAGATCCTCGTCCGTCTCGCGCCGGGCGACGGCGGCGATCAGCGTCGTGTCGACCGTCTGGCTGCCGGCGTCGGTCGACAGCGTCAGCCCGACCGGCTCGGTCGCGTACTTCGCCGGGCGGCCCGCCGCGACCGTCCGCAGTAACCCGGCGGTTTCCAGCCGGTCGACGTAGTCGTAGACGGTTCCTTGCGGAACACCCGTCTCGGTGACGATCTCGCCGACGGTGACGGGCCCAGTACGGTCCGCGTGCGTGTACACCCGAGCGAGTGGTGGCGTCTCCAACAGTTCCGAGACGATCTGGAACTGTCGCAGCGGCGCGTCGTCGGTCCGTGAGGGTGCGTGTGCCATCGCCGTTCGATTACGAATTTGTTGTAACTCGTCATAACGGTTTGGGTGGTGACCGATTTGAGCAGGCCGGCATGCCGGTCGTCCGTGGCGATAGTCTGACACCGTCGCGGTGTCACGACTGTGGACCGACAGCGGGGATCGACGCCGGTGCAAGTGGACTGGTGTGTCGGGGTGACGACTGTCCGGTTGACCGTGTCGGACCCGTGATAGGTCGGGCGATGTGGTTCGCGTGGCGTGGTTCGCGCGGCGGGCGCGTCGGTAGTGGGTCAGACGGTTGTCTTCTCGTCACTGACACGACTGGGGGCCACCACCCACACCACCCCACACCACCGTTTCCGGAGTTTCCGGAGAGTCCACACACACACCAGATTTCCGGAGAGTCGAGCAAACACTGGGGGTGGGGGTATCAGAGAGTAGTCTATAGTACCGAAAGAACTAATACCACTCTCTACGCAGTTTCTGAACGATAAACAGCTCAAACGCGGTAATGTTCGTCTTTATTGATATTTGTTCGTCGTGTCGTGTGCCGTTCGCTGTGTTCTGCGTTGAGTTTTGTTGTCGACGCTCGTCTTCACGCACGGCGGCTGTCGTTTCCCTCACCACCCCTCGGAACCGAGCAAACTCTCCGGAAATCTGGTGTGTGTGTGTCCGGGTGTGGTGGGCGTCGCGGCGTTCCGTTCGCGGTCGGCGTAGCGGTACACCTTGTGATCGTCCGTCAGGAACGCCAGCGGCTCCAAGGGGGGTGTCGAGTCGCAACGCCAGTACAGCGTCGTCTCGTTATTCGGCGTCAGAGTATTCCCTCCGCGATGGGTCCCTGATTGCGTCCGCTCGCGCTAGCGTCACGCCCGTCAGGAGTTGGAGATCACGGCCCATGAGCACCAGGCTCGGGATGACCCCGAACAGACCGAGCACACTGGTAACGGTCCTGTTGGCGAGTACCGAGTCTGGCGACGCGTTCGAGCGTGTCTCAGGCGAACCGTTCCTCCCAGTCGAACTTCGCGAGCAGATTCGCGTTTTCGTCCAGCAGCTCCGGCACGCACTCGATTGCGTGTGCCGTGACCGCCGCGTCGGTGTCGTGGTCCGCGACCGTGTTGAGGAGCGTGTGGAATTTGCGCGTCGGGCCGGACGCGGGGTACGCCCTGTCGGCCATCGTCGCGAGCATTCCCGCGATCATTTCGCCCGTTTGCTCGTGATCGTCTGGGAGGCCCGCGGCGTCGGTTTCGGCGCGCGTGAGGAGGTCGTCCACGACGTGAAGGAGCCACTCGAAGGTGCCAGGCTCCGGAGCGAAATCGGGTAGGAAACTGTCGGCGTCAGATAGCCCACGGAAGTACACGAGACAAAATTGGAGCGACTCAATAGCCTCGCGCCGGAGCGCCTCGCCGAGCAGATCGTCGTGAGCGCCCGCGTTCTCGGGATCGGTCTCGGCGGCCAGTCCGACGAGCGCGACGGTGTAGAATTGCGTTAACCGGACGCGAGGCTCCGACGCCTCGCGTGCGGTCTCGACGGCGGCGTCGTGGATCTCTTCCGCAGCGGTGTCTGCGTCGTCGGTCACTGCGTGGACGAACGCCCGTCCGCGAACCCACGCGAGGACGCGTTGCCCGACAGCCTGCATGTCCGTCGACTCGGGATCGTTCAGGACCAATTCGGACACGTCGCCGTCGTCGTAGCGTGTCTCGACACCGTCGAGTACCGTCTCGAACGTTTCCCGGTCGGTTGCCAGCCTGGCGACCGTATCGGGGAGTTCTGGATGCTCCGCAAGCCCGTTGTCGAAATTCGCGGCTGGGACACACAGTGTGTTCGCCACGACGCTCGCGGCGAGACCCTCCGGGTCGTCCGTCACCGGCTGTTCCGCGTGGATCGTCCGGTTAAGACAGTCTGTGATGATCCACGATAGCCAGCGTCCGTCGACATCATCCTGTGTGAGGCAACTGGCATAGCGAGCGTAGAAGCGAGCAACTGCGGTTGACGGCGTGGCTTTCAGCGAGCGTGTCAGTATATCAGCGTGCCACGCGCTCTCAGTCGCAGGGAGTTTCGGTGTGACCTTCGCTAGCGCCATCGCACAACAGTCAGCCAGGAACTCGTCACGCGTGCGACTGTGAGTGTCGCTCGACGCGTACCGTCGGATTGCCTCGTAGACTCTATCTGTCCACTCGCTGATGTCGGCGGGACTGGACGAGTCGGCCAGGTTGCTGATCGCCATGCTGTAGACGTTCGAGAGGAACTGGGCGGGGTCGTCGTCGTGACTGCCGTTGATGGCGGCGGTGTCAGCCTGCTGAGTCACCCACTCGGTCCACTCGCTGGCCTCAGCGGGGCTGGACAACTTGGCCAGCTTGCTGATCGCCATGCTGTAGACGTTCGAGAGGAACTGGCCGGGGTCG
>ERZ1034569.674-NODE-674-length-12121-cov-18.644621_pt1 | contig 12121 bp, 12 predicted proteins | sample MGYA00520706_ERZ1034569 | MGnify/ENA primary metagenome ERZ1034569 (study PRJEB33760, sample SAMEA4777722) | hypersaline lake metagenome | biome: hypersaline environment; feature: brines | place: Spain | collected 2014-08 | depth 0 m ...
TCGATACCGTCGTCACCGGCGGCAGTGGGGTTTCCTTTGTTGTGTTTGGGTATCTTCTCTCGACACGTGAGCTCATCGCGGCGTTGGCATTTCCTTCTGCGCCAGTCCAGTTTTCCACGACGGTGATCATTGTTGGTGGGATCAACATTTTCCGCGGCTTTTGGACACTGTCATCACACGTCCTCGAAGGGCTCGGCCACCCGGGACTAAGCTTTCGGACAAAGTTGTACGGGCTGGTTGTCAGCGTTCCGCTAACAGCGGTGCTCGGTGTCCGTTTTGGGGCGCTGGCTGGGGCTGTAGGCTACGTGGTGATGAATCTCGTTGTCGGAGGGTATGTGATCTACTACAGTCGCCAGGTTCTTGATTCAACATTGATCGATACGACCGTCGGACTGCATTTTCTGGTGGCTCTTGTTGCTGAGTCGGCGGTGGTGTATGCGACGGTCTGGGGCGTGTTGCAGGTTGGCGGTGGGCCAGTTATCGCCGCCGTCGCCGGGATCGTAGCCGCTTGTATCGGGTTCGGGGTTCCGCTGTGGGTTGTGTCAGCACCAGCGCGGGCGGTTTTCCGGCGGACATACGAGCTTTCAGTAGATCGATTGCCGCACTGAGGGGCACCGATCGGGAGAATCGGAGACGCGGTTGTTTGTCAGCCACCTGCGACCATGGTATAAGTTCAGCCCGTGGTCACTCTACTGTTTCTAGCCTGTCACCGTCGCGTCTACATCAGTCCAGTCAAAAATGACTACGCCCACCTGCGGATCGAGGGTTGATGATGTGTCTGTGTGTCTGTGCTACATGTCACTCCAAGCACTAATCGCTCGCTTCGTCGAACTCACCTCAGCGATCCACCGAGCGGCGATCGCCTTTTTGAGTGTCCGAGCAGCAACCCCACCGAAAGTGTTGACCGGGATCCCAATAACATCGTGAACAACAGCGTCCTCGCCGACTGAGATGGCTGTCCCCTTGTCCTTGTGTTGCCATGACTTCAGCGGCGCGCCACGCAGTGCCCGAACCAGGTTCTCGCCGGCAACCTCTGCCGCCGTCCACGCCGCCTCCGCGGTCGGCGGGGCCTGCTCGTCGTCGCCTTGGTCGATCAGTGCGGTGTCGCCGATCGCAAACACCCGATCGTTGCTGGTCTGGAAGTCTGATTCGGCGTGGACGCGTTTCGATCGCTCATCTTTGTCAAGGTCGCTGTTGGCCACCGTCTCCCGGCCGGTGATGCCGCCGGCCCATACGAGCACGTCGTAGGGCATCGACTCATCTTCGCCAAGATGCACCAACTCATCGGTGACCTCGGAGATGAAATCGCCGGTGAAGATCTCGATATCGCGATCGAGCAGGCGTTTTCGGAGCGCGCCTTGTACCTCGGGATCGTTGCCCGGGAAGATCTCATCCAGCCCTTCGATCAGCTTGATGTCGATTGGGGCGCGGGTGTCATCCCGGTAGCCCGCGATCTCGCCGGCGATCTGAATGCCCGACAACCCTGCACCGCCGACCAACACCTGTGCTGGCTCGGATTGGGTTGCCTCCTCGCCGGCCGTCCGCACCGCCTCATGAATCTCGCGGGCGTCATCAAGGCTCTTCAGCGTCAGAGCGTGCTCTTCGAGGCCATCGATTCCGAAAAAGGCGGTTGAGCTACCGACCGCCAAGAGCAGATAATCGTAGTCGACAGGGTCGCCGTCCTGCAGTTCGAGTGTCCGCTCGTCGGTGTTGACGTTGGTGACACGGTCGCGAATGAAGTTCGTTGACGGTGATTTGATCTCATCGACCGGGATCGCCACCTTCGATTCGACCTCGGGATTCCGGATCACGCGGTGGGTCTCGTGAAGGACAAGATGGTAGTCGTGTTCGGAGATCCAGGTCAGTTCGGCCTCCCCTTCATCGATCTCGTCTTCAAACGATTTGACGGTTCCAGCACCGGCATAGCCGGCACCGACAACGACGACGTTGGCTGACATACCCCTGTCTCTGGGGTCCTCGAATAAAGCGGCTTTGGAACGTTGCCGCGCTGTGTTTCGGTCGATTTACTCGATTGAGAGCCCTGGGTGCCAGCGGTCGACATCGGCGGCCGTTTTTGCGGCGTCCATCTCCGCCAACAACGCGACCGCAAGGCTTGCTGTTTTGGCCGCTTTTCGTTCGCCGACCGTGTCGAACGCTCCGGTTTCGCGGTTGGCATAGACGGCACACACCGCTCCTGCTCGCAGATCATAGAGATTCGACAGTGTCAGCAGCGTCGCGGCCTCCATCTCGATGTTGGCGACGTTGGCATTCTTCAGTGTCTCTATGAGATCGTCGCTGCCGGGTGCCTCATAGCCCTCGAATCCGGGCCGGGCTTGCCCAGCGTAGAAGCTGTCTGTGCTGAGGGTGACGCCGACATGGTAGTCGTGGCCCAATCGCTCAGCGGCGGCAACAAGCGCACTGACAACCTCATAGTCGGCACTCGCCGGATACGTTTCGTCGATATACTCGCTGCTGGTGCCCTCGCCTCGCATCGCCCCTGAGGTAATGACAAGGTCGCCGACGGCGATATCCGAGCGGACGGTGCCACAGGAGCCGACGCGGATGAGCGTCTCCGCGTCAACACGGGCGAGCTCTTCGACGGCGATAGCTGTCGAGGGGCCGCCGATCCCTGTTGATGTGACCGAGATCGGCGTCTCCCGATACCGGCCGGTCGCGGTGCGGTACTCCCTGTGGCTGGCGACCTCCGTTGCTGATTCCCAAACGTCAGTGATCTTTGCCAGTCGATCAGGGTTTCCTGGCAGCAGGACGCTGTCGGCAACGTCGTCAGCGGTGACCTCAAGATGGTACTGGCGGTCGGTGTTGGGATCTTCACTGTCCCTCGTGTCTGTTGGGCCGTCGCTGTCAGTCATGATGACTCCCTCTCGTCTGGTTCACGCATATCGTGTGGCGAATCGTTGTCGGCGGCGTCGGTCAACGTTGACTCTGTGATCGTTTCGGGGAGTAACTCCCCAAGCGTGTAGGTGGCGACCTCATCATCGCCGCAATCACAGACGATCGTGAGGTCGTCATCACAGAACTCCGCGAGTGTCTGTCGGCACATGCCGCAGGGCGTAACCCCATCCCGGACGCCGGAACTGACCGCCAGTCGGTCAAACTCTTGGTGGCCTGCTGCCACTGCCGCCCCGATCGCTACCTCCTCGGCGTGGAGGCTATTGGAGTAGTTGGCGTTTTCGATATTACAGCCGGTGAAAATCTCGCCATCGGCTGTCCGGAGTGCGGCCCCCACGCGGTACTCGGAGTACGGCACGTAGGCCGTCGTGAGCGCCTCGCGGGCGCGTTCGATCAGCGTGTCCATACAGTGGTGGGTTGGCCGACTGGCAAATAGCTTGGCGGTACACTCGATAATAATATTTAATTAGCAGGCGGTGTGTTACACTGATATGCACCGACCGCCGTCGCTGACGCGCTACGACGGGCTGTTGGCCGCGATGCCTGTCTCGGTCGTTGGCGGTACGGCCGCGGGCTGGTGGCTGACGATCCCGCTGCTCGCCGGCGTCGGGATCGGTTCAGGGGTCGCTGTCGTGATGATCCTCATTTCGATCGCTATGGCACCGACGGAGCCGCAACGGAAAGCTTCTATTCAGCGCGGTTCCTACCAGCAGTGTGACGACTGAATCAGACGAGCGCAGTGCCGGCCGGCGCATTCTTTCGTTTTTGGGTCTCGGTATGATCGCCCTTGGCGGCGTCCTCGGCTTTATTGTCGGTTCTAACGGCGGTGGCGACATCAACGCTATCGAACCCTTTGGGCTGGTGACGGTGCCGATCTCGCCAGGCGCGATGACGCTCTACGGTATGGGGGTTATCGCCGCCGCGATCGGCACGCTCTATGTCTTGGTCTCGTTGGCCTCACGATACGACTGACCCCCTATCACCAAGTCGGCTGATTTTTACTCGTTGGGGCCGACGATCGGGTATGGCACAGCCGACGAGCGAGACTGAGGGGGCCGAGGAATCGGTGGCGGGCTCGGAACCACCCACGGAGTCGGTTGGTGACAGCGATCGCAACCGCCGGCAGGCGGCCCTCTACGCGCTGCCGTTTCTCGCGCTCGGCGTCGGCAACGCAATCCTGATTCTCAACTTCGGCTTGGAGCCGCTGTGGGCGTTTGCCCAACTTCCGCCGATCCTGTTTACCACCGCGTTGACCTATATCGTGTTCAGCACGGATTTTCTCGACGACCGGTAGTTGTGTCGACTACCAAGCAGAAGTTGCGGCTCCCGTAGTCAGACGGTTCGTGGCGGGTGAAATCTGTTAAGCAGGGAGCGAGAGTTGATTCAGACCGATGTGCAAAACAGATGTACCGCCCAGTGGGTTCAAGCAGTGAACCGACCATAGTGAGCTGAGAGCATGCTACTCACAAACCTGCTCAGAGAGACGATAGACCTACCAGCCCGAGAGGCTTGAGGGAATGTGCCAACCCCGAACCTGTACCGGCGTCCGATACAAGCTAATTGGATTCGCTTTGGGAACTACGTTGTTGTCGGAGAGGTAAAATCGTAGATGCTGACACTATAGTGTCCCTCACGCCATATCAACATATCTTTTTTTCTAAGATGATCGTTAGTACGTAGATGGAGTACGACTCAGGACTACGCCGGCGAATCCTCTTTGCGATCGGAGGGTTAGGATTGATAACTGCTGTCGTCTTTGTGTTGCTCCAGTTTCAGGCAACGCTAATATTTACCATCTTTCTCTACTACGCAAGCCGCCCGATTTATACTAAGCTCGAGACCCTCTCACTTCCACCGCGACTCCAAGGCCGCCAGATTCCGTATCGTCGTCAAGTGCTTGCTGTGACTACGATTGCTGCGTTCCTCCTCCCGTTTCTTTGCTTACTCACCTACACGCTTGTACTGGTAGTGCCCGAAATCCAACGACTCGCTGGCGGGAACGGGTTTGGTGCAGCATACCTCTCCGCACTCCAGTCGGCACAAGGAAGTGGACTTCCAGCACCACTTGTAGAATTAGAGGCCGGTGACATCCTGACAATGCGTCCTGAGGAGGTTGTCGCGATTCTCAACGATTCCGCAGTACAGACATGGGTCGAACAGGTGACTGCTACGCTAACCGGTTCTATCGGGTTTATTGCAAACGGAGCACTCAATGGATTCATTCTTCTGTCTGGAACATATTATCTGCTCACCGATGGTTCACGACTCACAGGCTGGTTCCTCAGCAATTTTGATGAATCGGGCGTTGTCGAGTCGTACGTCGTAGCTGTTGACGATGAACTATCTTCCATCCTTTTCGGTAATATTTTAAACGCACTTGCAACCGGTATCATCGGTATTTTCGTCTTTTCCGGCTATAATCTCGTTGCACCCGGGGTCGTAAATGTCCCATTTGCGCCCTTGGTTGGTGCGCTCACGGGTGTCGGGAGTTTAATTCCAGTGGTTGGGATGAAAATAGTGTATCTTCCTGTCGGGGCAATTCTCGCGGTTGCAGCCGTCACCAGTGGTCAAGCAAGCGCATTCGGCTTCGTGATCCTGTTTCTCGTCTTGGCGTTCGTCGTCGTCGATACGATCCCCGATTTCCTGATTCGCCCGTATGTAAGCGGTAATCGGACACATATCGGACTGCTAATGTTTGCATATATTCTTGGGCCGATCGCGTTCGGATTCTACGGCATCTTTCTCGCTCCGATACTCCTTGTCCTCATCACACAGTTCGTTAGAACTATCGCACCGTACGTACTCTCGGGTAAGCACCCACACAAACAAGCAACTCTCTCCGACTACTGAACCCAACTAGCAGAAGTTCTTACGATCAGTGTCTCTCTAGTAACTTGGCACACAGTTTGTAAAACTACACCCATCTGTGCGTAGATCTGAACGATAATAATACATAGATGGTACCGACTGATGTCGCAGTTAATTACATCCGGTGAGTACTGAACTAAATAGATAGTCTATAGTGGCTTGGAGGAAGACATTGAATCTGAACAAGAATGGCTAATGAAACTCATTTTTTCAGTACAACACCCAGCACGCGTGAGGAAATCTTAGAAGCCACATTCTATGCACTATGCGAGCATGGATACGCTGACCTAACGATCTCTAAGATTGGGGATCATTTCAATAAGAGTCAATCTCTCATTTACCATCACTATGAAGACAAAGATGACCTGCTTTTAGACCTGCTTGAGTATATGTTAGAAGAATTCGAATCACAAGTCCCCGTTTCAACACAATCCCCCAAAGCGTATATCTATGAAATTGTTGATCAGATATTCGGGGACGCAGAGGGATCAAATGCACAATTTTCTAAGGCAGTTTTAGAGTTACGCGCACAAACTGCGCACAATGAGAAATATCGAGAACTATTCAGGCGTAGCGATGAGTTTGTCCAGAAGCAGATCGCACTAGTCATCCGCGAGGGAAATGAGCAGGGCGTATTTGATGTCGAGAAACCAAAGCAGGCCGCAGCACTATTTCAGACGGTTATCGTAGGGGTACAGGGTCAGCAAACAATAAACGAGAACAATATCATTGGGAGCTCTAAAATCGAGTTCCGGCGATATATCGATCAGTGTTTGATATCGTCAAATGAGTGACCACAGTTCATTTAACCTATCTGTTCAATTATTGTTTCTGTAGATTCTTCCCACAGTGATAGACACCTCTGGCACCACGATCGGTGGGCGGGAGGATACAGGGTAATGGATTTTCTCATTGATGCCGATTGCTGTCCGCACAAAGGGCCAGCTTGAAATGGTATGTGCATATTTTCCCCACTTTTTGGCGTTAGGTAAACTGTCTCAACATACTCTCTTGGATGTAGGCTTGTACCCTGAGGCATTATAGTCCGATGTAGCTTGTGTGTGTATACGCCTTTTGATTGAACATTCAATAACCATCACCGCATTAGTATCTTTCAGCATCTGTCTGAGAAACGGGTTGGTATGCCGCTGAACACGGGTCTGTTCATCTTTTACCGGTTCAAGTCGGGAGACACCGCCGTGAAGTTGTCTCTTAGGAGATGCTCTAAACTATTCTCATACCACGGAGGATCCAGAAGGCATAAATGACTGAATATTCAATCAACTATGTGAGTCATCAACTCCGGGCGCAGCATTCCAGTTAGGATCTAAAATATGAACATCGAATATCAGAGATATATCGATATCATCGACAGGTGGATCGTAGATCGTAATAAAACGGTCATACTTGCGTTCCTTGTCTTCACCCTGATACTCTCTGCCGGTCTGGGGATGACTGCAACAGATTCAGGCACATCCCAGTTCACAGAGGGCGTTCCCGCACAGGAGGCCTTTGAGGATGTAAATGACAACTTTGAACGGCAACCGTTCGCGGGCGGAACCGAGAGTACGACACTATTACAACAGGAGGAAAATGTACTCGGCAAGTCCTCTCTGCTTTCGATGCTAAAAGCGCAGTATCGACTTGACCAACGTGTATCACAGGATATAGTTGGGACAAATAGCTTCGCCCGGATTGTTGCTCAGCAGTTGAACCCCGAAGCAACTACCTTAGAGAGGCAGGTGCGCACTATCGAACGGTCAAGCCGTTCAGATATTAGACAGGCAGTACGGCAGATCCTTGATGAGCAACCATCAACAGCTGGGCTTTTGAGTAAGGATCTTAACAGCCAAGATCCGTCGGCGTCGGCAGCGCTAGCAACAGTCACCCATCAACTGCCAGGATTGTCTGATGATAGCAGCGCTGGCACACAAGGTACCTCGCCACTGACACCGATACAGCAACGAGCAAAATTCGTAGTAGGCTCTGTTGATAGTGATATTACCGTATTTGGTAGTGGACTCGTTTCAGCCGAACTGAGTAGCGTTATTTCTGACTCACTCATCTTGGTCATACCAGCAGCAACAGTGCTAATTTTCATCTTTCTTGTCATCGCCTACCGAGACCCGTTCGATTTGGTAACTGGTTTAGTTTGCATTGGTATGACAATGGTGTGGACGTTCGGGTTCATGGGGTGGGCTGGAATCGCCTTTACGCAAATGCTGATCACAGTACCGCCACTACTGCTTGCAGTTGGGATTGACTTTGGTATCCACGCAGTTAACCGGTATCGCGAAGAACGGGTGGTAGGCACAGATCCAACGGATTCAATGGAGGTTGCGACCGATCAACTACTTCCTGCATTTTTTATCGTTACTGGAACAACCGTTCTTGGGTTTGCTGCAAACCTAACCAGCGATCTTGGCCCTATTCAAGATCTTGGCCTTGTTGCTGGTGTTGGGATACTATTCACCTTCTTGATTTTTGGCATATTCCTGCCCGCCCTGAAGCTCTTGGTTGATACCAAAAGAAAACAGTACAACCTCCCATCATTCAGTATCACACCACTTGGGTCAGAAGACTCCGCAACAGGCAAGGTGTTGTCAGTTGGAGTAACGATCGCACGGCGAGGTCCGTACGTATTCTTTGCTGTGATTCTGCTATCCACCGCTGTGATGGGTGCTTATGGCACCGGTATCGACACCCGATTCGCTACCGAGGACTTCCTTCCGCCTGAGGAAAGCCCGGAGTATGTAGAAGCACTCCCGGAGTCGATCGCACCGAGTGGGTACACCGTGACACAAACTATCAATCTTCTAGAGGAGACGTTCGAAAGCAGTGATAGTGATACTGTCACCATATATATAAAGGGAGAGTTACAACGAGACTCTCGTTTAGAGGAGCTATACCGGCTAAATGAAGAACCGCCGGACTCCTTTGTGAGAAACGGGAACAGAGCTGATGCAACAAGCATACTCAGTGTGATAAATCAATACGAGCGCGCTTCCTCTGAGTTTAAAAACCTCGTTGCCCGAAACGATATGAATGATAACGGTGTTCCGGATCAGAACCTTGATGTAATCTACAAAAACCTATTCAATTCACCGTATGCGGATCAAGCCGAGTCGTATATGACAGCTGACTACTCGAGCACTCGGATTGTCTACTCAGTCAAATCTGAGGAAAGTCAGGAACAAATAACCACTGACACTCAAAAATTGGCTAGCGATGCAAAGATGTCGGCAACTGCAACCGGTAGTGTTGTGGTAACAAAAGCTGTCTCGGATGTTATTGCTGAATCGGCATACACCAGTTTAGCACTTGCAATTCTTGCGTCAGCTGTGTTTCTTGTGATCGCATACTGGATTCTTGAACGGCGGCCAGGACTCGGTATTGCAAACTTGGTTCCGATTTTGCTAACAATAGCGGCTCTTGCGGCAACTATGCGGTATCTTGATATCCCATTCAATGTGCTTACCGGAACGACGCTCTCTATTGGAATCGGGTTAGGAGTCGATTACTCTGCACACCTTGTCCACCGGTTCTCCGAGGAGTACCGCGGATCCGTTGAGTTGTATGAGGCACTTGCAGTAAGTGTGAGAGGAACCGGTGGTGCGTTAGCCGGGAGTATGCTGACAACGACATCGGGAACAGGTGTACTAATACTTGCGGTTATCCCGATTCTCGGTCAGTTTGGGCTTCTCATTGCACTTAGCGTCTTGTACTCGTTTGTAGCCTCAGTCGTAGCACTTCCAACTACGATCGTGATCTGGAAACGCGGTGGCGATATCCTGCAGAAACACCGTATACAATCATCGCTCATCAAATAGACTAAGATATCTGTATCGCTTCTCTTCGGCTCATAACCGATGATTCATTACCAGAGCAGTTGGCTGAAACGTTCAACAAGGAATACTCACCAGCACCAACGTCAATAGGGCATTGCATCGACGCACAGTTTCGCTCGATTCATCGGGAGGAATGTGACTCGTGTTTCGATGATCAACCGGACGTGATCCATGAGCTAATGCGTATGATCATGGACATGCGAAACCAGTTCCTTCGGTTTCGGGTTGATGATCCGGACAAACATGACCGAGACCTGGTTTGTTTCGGTCAATTATATTTTTCATTAGAGTAATTGCTGAGTTCATGCGTGTGGTGCCTAAAGTGTAGATAGATTAACCGTATTGAGCAACTGGTTTAAATGCGATCCACTGAGTTACGTACTCGTATTATTCCAACCACGCACGGCGGCCGCTCGTTCAACCACCGGTGTCGTACTTGTAGGTCGCGCCATCGGCGTCGATCCCAAACTCCTCGGCATCAACGGTGGGCTCCTCGGCAGCCCCGCTGGCGGTTTTGAACGCATCTCGCAGCCGCGATGGCATCTCGAAGTCGTCGATGTCGATAGCGAGGCCAACAACCTCGTCGTCTCCTCCTGCCGCTTTTTTTCTCCGCCGATCAGCCAGTGGCGTAGGGAGATCGTCGACACGCTCGAACCCCAACTGAGTCGGATAGCCGGGCTCGTCGGTCAGTATGTACGCCGTCTCGACGCCGGCGTCACCGGCTTTGGTGAGCAGCCGCTCGATAATGTGGGCACCGATACCCTGGTCGCGCCATGATTGGTGAACGCCGATATGTGTCAGCTCACAGACAGTCGACTCGTCCGCGTGGACGCATAGCCGACCAAATCCGGCCCGTTCGTCGGAGTCTTCCTCAACCGCGATCACGTACTCCTGTGGCTCGCCGACCGCCTCGCCGAGGCCCATCGCCTCGATCCCATCACGAAGCCACGTCTCATCCCGGCCTTTGCCATCGCGGACATACATACCGAGTCGTACCAGCCGCATCGACGTAAACCGTGGGGCCACGACGGGAAGACTAAACCTGCCGGTCAAGTAGCACCGATATGCAGATCTGTACTCGTCACGCCGGAGTGAGGGAATGAAGCCGAATCGCGTCGATTTTATCGTCGATATGACGTTCGGGCTGTTGATCTCGCTGGCTGTCGTCCTGCTTGTGGTTGTCGGCACCCAAACGGGGATCGCCTTCGGTCTCGGGGTGCTGTTGTCCTACACTGTCCACGTCGTCTGGAAGATGTCGCGGTTCGATCCCGACTGGATGAGCCAGGAGGTCGCCGAGGCCGTCGAGAAAACTGTCGAGGAAACCGTCGACAAGGAGGTCGGCGAGGCGGTCGAACAGACCGTCGGCGAAACGGTCGAGCAGGAAGTCGGCGACACCGTCGAGAAAACTGTCGAGGAGACCGTCGACAAGGAGGTTGTTGCGACCGTCGAACAGACCGTCGGCGACACGGTTGAAAAGGAGGTCGGCGACACCGTTGAGGAGACGGTTGAGGCAACTGTCGAGGAGACGGTCGGTAAAACCGTCGACGACGGCGTTACCGAAACCGTCGAGGAAACAGTCGGCGACGAGGTCGCGAAAACCGTCGAAGCCACGGTTGGCGATGAAGTTGAGAAAACTGTCGAGGAGACTGTTGGTGAGGAGGTCGCCAAACGCGTCGAAGAGACAGTCGAAGCGGCCGTCGAGGAGACGGTCAGCGAGGAGGTGTCAGCGGCGACCGAGACGTTGGAAGCAAAAACCGAGGCGATCGAGGCGCAGCTTGATGAGCGGGCCGACGGCGATAGCACCGATGACGACGACCACACGGACGACGAGACATAGATTGGGTTCCTGACACCGCTTGTGGGTGTCAGCCGATGACCGATTTTCGCTCTTAGATCCAGCCTTCTTCGACGAGCAGTTCGCCGTTCAGCAGGCTCGCGCCGGCTGCCCCGCGGAGAGTGTTGTGAGCGAGACAGTTGTATTTGAGCCCGCTGGGGGTTTCGCTGACGCCGCCGACAGAGATCGCCATCCCGTTGTCACGGTTCCGATCAAGCCGTGGCTGTGGTCGCTCAGGTTGGTCGTCGCCGAAAACGTGGATGAGCTGGTCTGGCGCACTCGGCAGGTCGATTCCGGGGAACGATTCCAGCGCTTCCCGCGCCGCAGCCGGTGAGGGATCGTCGGCGAGATCGACAAAGACGCTTTCGAGGTGGCCGTCAAGCGTTGGAATCCGGTTACAGGAGGCGTTGACCTCGGCGTCGTGCAGGGAGAGCTCCGCGCCGTCGAACTCCCCGAGCAGCTTGCGGGATTCGGTCTCCATCTTGTTTTCCTCGCCGCCGATATGCGGGATCGCGTTGTCGATGATCTCCATCGACGTGACCCCGGAGTAACCTGCGCCGGAGACGGCCTGCAGCGTCGTCACGTCGGCGCGTTCGATCCCGAACCCTTCATCGAGAGCAGCCAGCGTCGGAACCATCGTGATCGTCGAGCAGTTGGGGTT
>ERZ1034569.675-NODE-675-length-12110-cov-7.124679_pt1 | contig 12110 bp, 13 predicted proteins | sample MGYA00520706_ERZ1034569 | MGnify/ENA primary metagenome ERZ1034569 (study PRJEB33760, sample SAMEA4777722) | hypersaline lake metagenome | biome: hypersaline environment; feature: brines | place: Spain | collected 2014-08 | depth 0 m ...
CAGAGGCCGAGCGACGGGCTCCCGACGATGAGGACCGCGTAGCCGAGCCGTCCCGCGACTGCCGACGTATCGGGGGGTCCCGCAGGCGGTGAGGACGACCACACGTCCCCGGCAACGCCGGGCGACGTGAACCCCCCGACCGTGCGGCCCCACCACACGAACACTTATTCGGGAGCCGACCGCCCTCCGGCAGTATGGCATCCGACCTCGCGGGTGTGGTCGCCTCGGTCCTCTGTCTGGCGGTGCTGCTGTCGGCGGCGGTCGGCGGCGGCTCCCTGCTGACGCTGTCGGCGCCGGCCTCGGGGGCGGCATGGGGGCCGGCCTACGGCGCCAACGACGGGTCGGTCGCCTCACGGGTGGCGGACCTCGGTGGCCCGCGGCAGGTCGAGAACCCGTACGGACACGCCACGGTCCAGTACGACGATGCGGGCGTGCCGCATATCAACGCCTCCAACCGACAGGCGCTGGCGTTCGCGGTCGGCTACGTCCAGGCCCGCGACCGGCTGTTCCAGATGGACCTCCAGCGTCGGTTGATGTCGGGGAACCTCTCGGCGGCCTTCGGCGCCCGGGCGGTCGAGTCGGACCGGTTCCACCGGCAGATGGGGTTCGCGGACGCGGCGAACGCCTCCTGGCGGCGCATCCGCGACACCGAGGCCGGTGACGGCGTCCGCGCGTACAGCGCCGGCGTCAACCGCTACATCGACGCGCGCCCGACGCCGTTCGAGTTCCGCGCCAACGACTACGAGCCGACGCGCTGGACCCCACAGGACACGCTCATCGTCGGGAAGCTCATCGCCTGGGACCTGACCGGCGACTTCCGCGACCTCCGGGGGCGCAGCATCCGCCGGGCGTTCCCCGACCGGACCGACGAGGTGGCGGCGCTCTATCCTGACCAGCTCGACCACGACGAGGCCATCGTGGACTCGGCGGTCGGTGGCGAGCGCAACGCGGTCGGCGAGCCCCGGCCCGAACTCGTCTCCGGCGACGCGGACGCCGGGCTCCAGGGACTCTACGAGGAACTCCGGCCACACCAGTCCGAGCCCGGCCTGGGGTCGAACTCCTGGGTCGTCGCGGGGCGGCACACCGAGGACGGGAGCCCCATCGTCGCGAACGACCCGCATCTCTCGCTCACCGTCCCGTCGGTCTGGTACGAGCAGCACCTCCGGGTGCGCGGTGACGGCGACGACGCGATGGACGTCCGCGGGGTCGCCTTCCCGGGCGTCCCGACGGTCGTCATCGGCGCGAACGAGGATATCGCGTGGGGCTTCACCAACGTCGGCGCCGACCAGACCGACCTCTACCGCTACGACCGCCCGTCCGCGGACACCTACCGCTACAGGGGCGAGACCCGCGAGTTCGAGACGCACAACGAGACCATCCCGGTGAAGGACGGCCGCGACCGGACGGTCCGCATCCGCCGGACGGTGCACGGCCCCTTCCTCTCGCGGGAGACGCCACAGGGCGAGACCGGTGTGGCCGTCTCCTGGGTCGGGCTCGGCGACACGCGGGAATCCGTGGCCATCTACGAGCTGAACGGGGCGACGGATCTGGACGAGGTGCGCGAGATCATGCGTCGGTTCGACTCGCCGACGCAGAACTTCGTCGCCGCGGACATCCGGGACGGCGGCACCTACTTCCGGCTCACCGGGCGCTACCCGGTCCGGCAGGTCGGGAACCGGAGCGTCACCGGGGACCGCGTGTTCGACGGGTCGGCCGCGCGGGTGGAGTGGCCCGGCTTCGAGCCGTACGGGCGGACGAACTGGTCGGCGTTCCACGACTACGACGCGGTCCCCGAGGTCCGGAACCCGGACTACCTGGCGACGGCCAACCAGCGTACGACCGACGACCCGCCGTTCTACATCGCCCACAGCCCGCGCTACGCGGACCCCTACCGGGGGGAACGCATCAACGACCTGCTGGAGCAGCGCGCGACCTCGGACCGCCCCATCACCGCCGAGTACGTCCGGCGGATGCAGCGCGACGTCCGCAGCGAGGCCGCCGCGGACCTCCTCCCCGTCGTCGCGGACGCGACCGGGGAGATGGCCCCCGAGACCCGCGCGGCGGCCGACCGCCTCAAGGACTGGGACCGCAACATGACCCGTGACTCCCGGGCGGCCCTGCTGTACGCCCGCTGGCTGGAGCATTACCGGAACGCGACGTTCGGCGACGAGTTCCGCTCGCGCGGGCTGGACGAGTCCTACTTCCCGAAGGACCACACCCTCGCGCGGTTGCCGGCCGACTCGCGCTGGTTCGACGACGTCCGGACCGGGGACCGCGAGCGCCGTGCGGACATCGCCGCGCGTGCGCTGCGTCGCGCGGTCGCGGAGATCGACCGCGAGGGCTGGGAGACCTACGGCGACTACAACCGGCTGCACGTGGCGCATCCGTTCCCGCTCGAGTTCCTCGACTTCCCCGGGCGCGGGATGGACGGCTCGGCCTACACCGTCTCGAACTTCCGCTCCCAGCGGTCGACGCAGGCGGGCTCCTCGTGGCGGATGGTCGTCACCGAGGGCGAGTCCTCGGGGGTCATCCCCGGCGGCCAGTCCGGGAACCCGTACTCGCCGCGATACCACAGCCAGCTGGACGAGTGGGCGGCGGGGGAGTACAAGTCGATGGCACGGGCGTCGGCCGGGCGGACGGAGCTGGTGTTCGTCCCGGCCGACGGGGGGACGGCATGAGCTACCTGACACCCGCGGCCCTGACGGCGGTCCGCGACCAGCGGGAGGGTGGGCTGACGCTCGGCGCGTTCGCCCTCGGGCTGGTGGCGGTGCTCGCCACGGCGCTCGTTCCCGCGATTCCCCCCGGGAGCGGCCTCGTCCTCGGGGGAGCCCTCGCCGGCCTGACGGCACGCTCGCTCGTCCGGGCGCTCCAGTTGGGGCTCTACTTCGGCGGGCTGGTGCTGGTCTGCTGGGGCGCGGCGCTGGTCCTGTTCGGCGTCCTCGCCCCGGTCGCGGCGGCGACGCCGCTGTCGCTGCTCGCCGTGGCGCTCGGGTTCGGGCTGCCGACACTGGCGGCGGTCGCGGTCCGTGGCCTCGTCTGAGTCCACATGCCGCGACCGGTAGACTCCTGACTCGACGGGTCCAACACCCGGTATGCACTTCGAGGCCGCGGTCCTCGACCTCGACGGGACGGTCTACCGCGGCGGCGAACCGATACCGGGCGCGCCCGAGACGGTCGGGCGGCTCCGGGAGCGGGGCTGTTCGCTGCTGTTCTGCTCGAACAACCCCACCAAGGACCGCGCCGCGTACGTCGAGCGCCTCGCCGGCATGGGCATCACGGCCACCGCCGACGAGGTGCTGTCCGCCGGAACCGTCACCACGCAGTATCTCCGCGACCACCACGCCGACGACCGGCTGTACGTCGTCGGCGCGTCGGGGCTGCGCGAGCAGTTCGCCGCGGCCGACCTCCACACCACCGACGACCCCGAGGCGTGCGAGGCCCTGGTCGTCTCGTTCTACCGCGGCTTCGACTACGACAGCATCGCGGACGCGTACGACGCGGGCCGGGACGGCTGTCCGTTCATCGGGACGGACCCGGACGTCCTCATTCCGACCGCGGACGGGATGGCACCGGGGTCGGGGGCCATGATCCGCGCGGTCGCGGGGGTCCTCGAGCGCGACCCGGACCACGTGCTCGGAAAGCCCGCCCCCGAGACCGTCGGGATGGCGCGCGAGGCCATCGGGGTCCCGCTGGACCGCTGTCTGATGGTCGGTGACCGGCTCGACACGGACATCGCGTTCGGCGAGCGCGCGGGCATGACGACCGCGCTGGTCCGGACGGGCGTCGACGGCGACGGGGCCGTCGGCGGGGGCGACGTGACCCCCGACCACGTGCTGGACTCGGTCGCCGACGTGGAGCGGCTGTTCGACTGAGTCCCGCGGCTCTCCGACCCCGCACGCGGGTCGGCGGCGCGTCTCCCCGGCACTCGTCCGACGGCGTCCGTCGCCCGGCCCGGCTCGATGATCCCCACCCCGCCGCCATCGGCCGACCTGGCGTCGCTACCAGGCCTATCGCGCGACCGTCCCGTCGCGCTCCCGGACCCACTCCAGCAGCGGTTCGAGCCGTGCCGCGAGCTCCGTCCCGTCGTCGGTCAGGCGGTACTCCACCCGCGGGGGAATCTCGTCGTACTGCTCGCGCGCCAGCAGCCCCGCCCCCGTCAACTCAGTCAGCCGTGTCGACAGTGTGGAACTGCTCACCTCGCCGAACGCAGTCTCGATCTCACCGTAGCGGACCGGCTCCAGCGCCCCGACCACGCAGACGACTTGGATGGCGTACCGGCGGCCGAGCAGGTCGATGACCCCGCCGAGGGGGCAGTAGCAGCGCGGTCCCTCCTCCGAATCGGCCGCCGCGTCGGTCGTCCCTGCATCTCCCTCCAATGGTTCGGTCATTCGAAGCTCGTTCGATACTTCGGACTCGTCAGTACAAACGCTTCGGGTTCCAAAGCGGGAGTGGATGTCGAACCAGACCGCCGACTGTTGCGAACAGTGTAGCGCCACAGCATCGACCACCGAGGGCGGGACGACCGCCCGGAGGGCGGACGGAGGACAGCGGGCCACGACCGAGTACGACACCGCGACTCCGGCTGACCGCTGGCTCGACGAGCCGGTGCTGGCGGGGACGCTCCCCGCGGACCTGGCCGCGACCGCGGCCGCGTTCTACGGGGTCGAGAGGGTCGAGACCCTCGGCGACTTCGCCGACGCGACCCGCGCGGCGGCGGGGGGCGCCATCGACCCAGCCGACCTCTGCCACACCGACGGCCCCTCGCCACACCGAGCGACCGCCGGGGACGACACGTACCAGTTCCAGTGTTTCTACGACGGGCTCGTCCTGGCACGGCTCCGGGAGTCGGCCATCGACATCGAGACGGTGAGTCCCGGCGGCACGCCCATCGACCTGTACGTCTCGGACGACGGCACGGTCGACGTCGCGCCGTCCGGGGCGGTGGTTTCGTTCGGGGTCGCGGCCGACGCTCCGACGACCGGTGACCCGACCGCGGAGCAGGTCTACGGCGCGGTCTGTCCGCAGGTACGGGCGTTTCCCTCGCGCGAGGCGTACATGGCGTGGGCGGCGGCGACGGACGCGCCGACCGTCAGACTGTCGCTCGCGGCCGGGCTGCCCGTCGCGGCGTCGCTCATCGGGCGGGCGCCACGCCCGGACGGCAACTCCTAAATCCGGCGGCCCCCCACGGTCGGGCGTGCAGGTCACCATCATCGACTACGGGGTCGGCAACCTGCGGAGCCTCCAGCGCGGCCTGGAGCGCGCCGACGCGACGGTGACGGTCTCCGACGACCCGGCGGAGATCGCCGCCAGCGACGCCCTCGTGCTTCCCGGCGTCGGCGCGTTCGGCGAGTGTGTCCGCAACCTCGCGCCGTTCCGCGACGTCGTCGTCGAGGCCGCCGCCGACACCCCCGTCCTCGGCATCTGCGTGGGCTTCCAGCTCATGTTCACCGAGTCCACCGAAGGTGCCCCCGAAGGCGAGACCATCGACGGCCTCGACCTCATCCCCGGCCGTGTCGAGCGGCTCCCCAGCGACGAGGTGAAGGTCCCCCACATGGGCTGGAACGAGCTGACCGTCGAGCGCGACCACCCCATCGTCGACGGAGTGGCGTCGAAGACGCCACAGGCAGACGGCGACTACGCCTACTTCGTCCACTCGTACGGCTCCAGCGTCGCCGACCACACCGTCGCTTCCTGTGACTACGGCTTCGACTTCGCCGCTATCGCCGCCACCGAGCGCGGCAACGTGATGGGCACACAGTTCCATCCCGAGAAGTCCGGCGACACCGGACTGCGCGTGCTCCGGAACTTCGTCGCCTTCGCCGAGGACTGGAACGATACGACCGTCACCGCGGAATGACGTTTCCGCGGTTATACTCGAGGTACGCTGGTTACACGGCGTTCAGTTCGTCTCAACCCGTCGTTCGAACCGAACTGTAATCAGAGGATGGAAACGAGGGGGCGGCCGTCGCGGGAGCTGCGGGACGGTCCGGACCCGTGTTCGGCCCCGGACCGGGGGCCTACTCCTCCTCGCCGGTCTCGAGCAGGCCGTTCTCGTCCAGGTGGGACTCGACCTGCGCGTCGCTGAGGTCCTCGTACTGGGCGGTGTCGGCCGGGATGGTGGCGACGCCGATGGTCTCGGGGGAGAGCGAGCCGTCGTTGACGGAGGCGAGCGCGCCGAGCGCGAGCCCGATGCCGCCGTCGAGGTCCGCGGACTCCTCGTAGTGCTCCTCGAGGTGTTCCTCGATCTCGCCGCGGTCGGCGCCGATGGCGAGGGCCTGCCACTCGTAGGGGGTGCCCGAGGGGTCGGTCTCGAACAGGCGGGGCTCGCCGTCCTCGACGCCGCCGACGATGAGGGCGACACCGAACGGGCGCGCGCCGCCGACCTGGGTGTACTGCTGGATGTGGTCGGTGATCTCCTTGGTCAGCGTCTCGACGCCGATGGGCTCGCCGTAGCGCAGCTGGTTGACCTGCGCCTGGCGACGGGCCATGTCGATGAGCTGACGGGCGTCGGCGACGTGGCCCGCGCTGGCGATACCGACGTGGTCGTCGGCCTTGTGGAGCTTCTCGACGGAGTCACGCTCCATCAGCGGCGAGCGGATGCGCTTGTCCACCACGAGGACGACGCCGCCCTGTGTCCGGACGCCGATGCTCGCCGTGCCGCGCTTCACCGCCTCGCGCGCGTACTCCACCTGGTAGAGCCGGCCGTCCGGCGAGAAGATGGTGATACCGCGGTCGTACGCCTGCTGTTGGGATTGTCCCTGCATGGTCTTGGTGTGTGTTGGGTCGGTCGTCTCCGGGGAGTGCCGCGAGAGGGTCGCAGCCGCCCCGGCAGCGGTCAGTCGGGGCCGGGGTAGTCGAGCTCCGTCGCGCCCGCGCAGCCGTCCGCCAGTTCGATGTCGACCCGCCGGCCACGGGCCGACGCCGGGCGGTCGGCCCCGGCGAACGCGACTGTTCGTTCCTCAACTACTCCGCGCGGCGGATTCAAATACTTTTCTTCACAGGCACGGACGGTGCCACTCACGCCACGCACCCGCGTCCGCACCGGCGTCCCGTCGACGCGAGTCACGCAGGCCAGCGCCGCCCGGCCGCGGGTCACCTCGTCGCGGCGCACCCGTACGATGGCGGTCGCCTCGGCGCCGGCGCTGCCCGTCCGCACGTCCGCGCCGTCCCCGCCCTCGCCCCCCGAGGACCCGTCGGGGTGTCGGAACCGAAGCACCGAGAGGTCCGCGTCGGCGCTCCCGGGATCCCCGAGCAGGTTGCCGGCCGCGTACCAGCACGCGCGCTGGAACGCCTCGCGGTCGAACGCGGCGTCGGGCGGTGATTCGACCGCGACCGCGAGATACCGCCATCGCGGCTGGAGATGCTTCGGCAGGTGCTTCACGGTCAGTCCTCGTTCATGCCGACGGGCTCGTCAGCGTACCCCTCGCCGCCCTCGTCGTCGGGGTCGAACCGGTCGGCGACGAGCACGCCGACCTGCTCGTGGACCATCTCGACGGCGGTGAGGGCAAAGCCCGCGTCGGTGACGGCGTCGGCCAGCACCCCGACGGTGGCGGGGTCGTCGACCTCGGGGCTGTAGAACGGCTCCGCGGGGTCCGGTTCGTCGAAGAACATCACGTCGCCCAGCACGACCCGGCGTGGCTCGAGGGCGGCGATGGTGTCGATGGCGTCGCGCTTCTCGTCGTCGGCGAGATGGTGCATCGCGAAGTTGGAGGTCACCAGGTCGACGGGGCCGTCGTAGGAGGGTTCGCGGAACGTGCCGTTGCCGAAGTCGGTGTTCTCGTGGCCCGCCGCGGTCGCCTTCTGGCGGGCCCGTTCGAGCATCCCGTCGCTGACGTCGCGGCCCACCACGCGCCCGGCCTCGCCGGCCAGTGCGAGCGCGATGGCCCCGGTGCCACAGCCCAGGTCCAGCACCACGTCGTCGGGGCGGAGCCGCCGGGGCCGCGGGGTGTTCGAGCGCACCTCGTCGGACCCGCGGGCGTGTGCGACGACGAGTCCCGCGCAGGCCTCGTACTCGGCCGATTTGTCCTCGTCGTAGGAGTCGGCGGCCGCGTCGAACCGCGCGGCGTGCTCGTCAATCGACTTTTTCATACCGTCCACTCTGCACCCCGGGCGCAATGAAATCCTCGCCCAGTCGGGTCCGGTTCCGCCGCGCGAGCCGGCCCCATTCGGCCAGCCCGGCCGACACGTCCCCCGGTGGCAGCCCGACCACCTCGCCGACCGCCCGGAGGGCCCGTGGGGCCCGCAGCCCGAGATAGGAGTCCGTGTCGACGCTCACGACGAACGGCGCGTCGTAGTACGAGACGATCTCCCGCAGCTTGCGGAGGTCCCGAAGCGCCTGCACCCGCTCGCCGCCGGTCCGCGCGAGCACCCGCGAGAGGTCGAACTCCAGCCGCACGCCGTTGTGCGCGGCGGCCTTCACGACCACGTGGTTCACGTCGCCCGCCCCGCGCATCGGGTGTGCCAGCACGTCGACTCGCGGGTCCTCGACGGCCCAGCGGTTCAGCGGACCGCCGTGGACGCAGACGAGGGCCCGCTCCTCCCGGTAGCGCGACAGCAGCCCGGCCGCCTGCCCGCGGTCGTCCGTCCGGATCTCGACCGCCGGTACCACGTCGACGTCGTACGCGTCGGCGACCCGCTCGGGGACGTACGCGCCGTCGGCCGGGTCCTCCCGTGACGACGGCCCGTCCTCGGCATCGGTACCGTCGTTCCCGGCCGGGAGCGGCTCCGCGTCGGCGTCACCGTGGTTCCGGACGACGAGCCCCTCGTACCCCATCTCGACGGCGGTCAGCGCCAGCCGGGCGACCGTGGCGTCGCCCTCCGGGCGGGCGTGGACGGCGGCGTACGGTCCCGGGTCCTCGTCGTTGCCGGACTGGTCGCTCATCGCCGGCATCTCGGCGCCCCCGGGCATGTGCGTGTCGGTGACGGCCGGCGGCCGGGCGCTTATGCTGACACCGACCCTGATTCGGATATGGCGACAGAGGAGGGCGACGCGAGGGGCCGGACCGAGCGGCTCGGCTTCCACTCCGTCGACCGCGAGTACGACACGACGCTACCGGTCCACGGGACGCTACCCGGATGGCTGGCGGGGACACTGCTCCGGAACGGCCCCGGCCGGTTCGCGTTCGCCGAGGGGGCCGTCGACCACTGGTTCGACGGGCTGGCGATGCTCCGCCGGTTCGAACTCCGCGACGGCGAGGTCCGCTACCGCACGCGGTTCCTCGACACAGAGGCCTACGAGGCGGCGGCGAACGGGGCCTACGCCGGGTTCGGGACGGCCCCGGACGCCGGGCTGCTCCGCCGGGTGTGGAACCGCCTCTCCCCGCCCGACGCGACCGACAACACCTCGGTCAACGTCTGGCGCTACGGCGACGAGACGGTGGCCCTGACCGAGACGACCGCCCTGACGGCGTTCGACCCGGAGACGCTGGACACCCGCCGCCGGACGGACTACCCCGACGCCGTCGACGGGCAGACGACGACCGCCCACCCGCACCACGACCGCGAGCGCGGCGAGACGGTCAACGTCGCGACCCGGTTCGGCCGTCAGTCCTCGTACCAGGTGTACCGGGTCCCCGACGGGAGCTGGGACGTCGAGTCGATCGCGCGGGTCTCGACCGACCGTCCCTCGTATCTCCACAGTTTCGGCCTCACCGAGCGGTACGTCGTCCTCGCGGAGTTCCCGCTGGTGGTCGCGCCCTGGCGGCTGCTCGCGCCGACCGATGAGTCGTTCATCGAGCGGTTCAACTGGCGCCCCGAGCGGGGCACCCGATACCACGTCCTCGACCGCGGGACCGGCGACCGCGTCGCCCGCATCGAGGGCGACCCGCTGTTCTGCTTCCACCACGTCAACGCGTACGAGGGGGGTGCGGAAGGGGTATCGGCGGCCGACCCGTCGACGCTCGTCGTCGACATGATCACGTTCAGCGACGCCGCGGCCATCGGCTCGCTCTACCTGGAGGACCTCGTCGGCGAGGACGACCCGGTCGAGGGCGGGTCGCTGACCCGCGTCCGCCTCGACCTCGACGCCGGTCGCGCCAGCGCCGAGACGCTCCACCCGGGTGGCATCGGGCTGCCCCGAATCGCCCCCGCGGCGCGTCGACGGCCCTACCGCTACGTCTACGGGCAGGACACGGGCGGACAGCCGGTCACCGGCCTCCCGGGTGGCGTGATGAAGGTGGACGTCCGGACGGGGGAGGCGACCCGGTATCGCCGCCCGGAGTGTGCCTTCCACGAGCCGGTGTTCGTGCCGAACCCGTACGCCCGTGACGGTGCAACGGGGGGTGCCGCGGCGGGCGGCGCCCCCGAGGACGCCGGCGTCGTCCTGACACTGTGCCTCGACCGTGCGGCGGGGCGGTCGGAGTTCCTCGTGCTCGACGCCAGGGATCTGACGGAGCTCGCGCGGGCGCCGCTCCCGCACGCGCTCCCGCTCGACTTCCACGGCCAGTTCCTGCCGGCGTGGCGCCACGCCTGACGGCCGGCTATCGACGGCCGTGGCCGTCGGCCCCGCCCGTCACGGAGCCGGTCGGGGCCGAGGTCGCCGAAGCCTGTCGGCCGGGCCGCGCCCCGGCGACTGGCGTCCGGCGCGCCACGCTGCGCCCGTTCGAGGTCACCGAGGACGTGCTCGGCCTCGACGACCGCCAGGCGGGCGCCGTCGGGCTGCTCGCGGTCCCCGCGCCGCTGCTGACCGTGGTGGAAACCGTCCCGCCGCCGGTGGCCGCGCCCGCCGCGGTGTCGCTCGGGATGTCAGGGTTCACGATGCTCGTACTCCGGCGGGAGACCGACCTGCCCCTGACAATCAGCGGGATGATCGTCCCCGTCGTGGTGTTCACGGGGTTCGGCATCGCCGTCCTCGTCCACCGGTACACGACGTTCTCGCTCGTCGAGTCCGCGCTCGGGCTGGGGCTGGTGCTGTTCTCGCTCGTCTTCGCAAAGCGGATGATCGCGCCGGAGCCGTAGCCGCGGGCGACCCCGTCAGTCCCCGAGCAGTGACCCGCCGTAGAACTGCTCGACGAACAGTAGCCCGACGAGACCGAGGATGAGGATGGTGTAGGCCACGGCCGCCAGGAGCGCGTCCATCTCGGTCGGGTACTCGCCGGTCCGGAAGATGATGGCCTTCCGCACCATCGCGATGACGCCGGTGTAGATGACCAGCCGGACGATACGGCGGGTATCGTTCTCCTGGACGTACGCCAGGACGGTCTGGTACACCTCGACGATGATGAGCAGCAGCAGCCCCGTGTCGATAAAGCCGATGACGACCAGTGGGTCGGTGATGGCGCCGCTCCGGACGGCATCGATGATCTGCAGCGACAGGTCGACGACGCCGATGGCGAAGAGGACGGCGAACACCGTCGCCGCCGCCATCTCGACACCGTGGACGAACATCCCCATCACCTCGGCGTACCGGTCGACCAGCGGCATCCCGTCGGCCGCGGGGATGGGCCCTGCCTCCTCCGCGCCGCCGTCCGGGGTCGGTGTTCCGGAGTTCGCCGCCCCGGCGCCAGCGGTACCGGCGGTCTCGTCCGAACCGCCGCTCCCGTCGGGGGATGGCACCATCACCACTCCCCCCGGTGGCCGGACGCTCGCACGGTGTACATACACCCCGCTAGCGTGCCGAGACACTAAACGGCGTTCCCCATCACCCCCCGTCGTCGCCGCGCAGCGTCTCGTGGACCCCCACGACGAACGCCGGGACGACCAGCATGAACAGGTGCTCCTCTATCGGGATGCCGAGCAGCTCGACGCCCGTCCGCAGCGGGATGGCGAACACGCCGACCGTCAGGGTGTACCAGTCCCAGAGGTAGGCCAGCGGGTAGCAGACGGCGACGGTGCGGGCGGCACCCGCCCACGCGCCGGCCCGCCACAGCAACAGGAGCGCGCCCGTCCCGAACGCGACCTCCGTCGCGAGGTACGTGTACCCCCCGAGGGCGCCGATGTCCGGCAGCGACACGGCTGCGAACGGTTGCAGCCACACCGCGGCCACCAGCACCGCGAGGAACAGGTACGCTCCCCGGATGAGCAGCATCGTCGCGAGCTCCGGGTCGGCGCGCGTCGCCAGCGCCGCGACCACGACGAACGGGACCGCTGCCAGCGCGGCACTCGGCGGCAAC
>ERZ1034569.676-NODE-676-length-12109-cov-16.322217_pt1 | contig 12109 bp, 9 predicted proteins | sample MGYA00520706_ERZ1034569 | MGnify/ENA primary metagenome ERZ1034569 (study PRJEB33760, sample SAMEA4777722) | hypersaline lake metagenome | biome: hypersaline environment; feature: brines | place: Spain | collected 2014-08 | depth 0 m ...
GATCACTGGCCACCAGCCCGATGGCAATACCACCACTCTCAACTCCCCCATCGGTAAGTTCACCAGCTGAGGAACAACCGATCAAAACAGCATCATCACCGATCACGGATCGGATTCCGGCAAGCAGTGGTTCGTAATCATGTTCCGGAGAGGCGAACACCTGACAGAAATCTACCTCATCGGTCTCCATCCTGCGCAGGGCTTGCCTTGCCGTCTCCCGGCCGACGGACTCACTTTCACCACTGCCGCCGAGAGCGGTTTCAAACTCTGTGCCCATGGGTCGTGTTGGCACACACTCATAAAAAAAGTACTGTCGATATAATATCAGGATGACATGTGCAGTCCATTCCTTCCGAAGAGCAAAAATGCAGAAAAACCAACAGGAACCGTGTAAACTAAATATACTACGTTCGAAATATGTTGAAATTGTGAATCTACTATAGTAACTCGCTATATTTGTAATCGTCAATTTCACTCAATTCATTATTGATGTCGTCGCGTAATTCGGCTATTCGATCATCAAGACGTGCTTTTTCATCGCTCTCCTCGAGTTCATGCTGTGTCTTGTGTTCCTTCAGCACCGCCCGTTTGGATGCGAGTGAATAGAGTTCTCGGATCTTTTCATCATACCCAAATCCCTCCTGTTCAAGCGCATCCTCAATGGTAGATTTCAGTTTCTCTTCGCCCGCTGGTTTGACGACATAATCGTCGAACCCCAATTCGACGATGTCAAAGTCTGGTTCAGCGGCTGACACCATCACGAGAAAGCAATCCTGAACATCTTGACGGTCACGAATCTCTTCGACTACTTCGTCGCCATCCAAGTCTGGCATCATCCGATCCAACAGCGCAACATCGACCTGACTATCAATCTTCTCAAGTGCTTCCTCACCGCCCTGAGCCGTTAGTACGTCGTAATCGTCCTGTAGCCATCGTTGGTGTGCACGCACAATTTTTTCCTCGTCGTCAACGACCAATACTGTCGTCTCGTTCATATGGAGGTAAATAAAGCAATAGATGTAGTTAAGTTTACTTGTGATATCGACACTGTCGGTAGTGACATATTTCGACTGATGTAGTGTCAGTGACAGTCTTGTCAGTTGACTGTTTGCTGGCAATAAAATTCGTATCTATTGTTTTTGAGGAATTAGGAGTTTAATCCTCGATATGACGATACATGAGAACACCGGTCACGAAAAAATTTTTATCGTATCCTAATAGTTATGAACTATGAACCCCCGGGCTCACACAATCGCTGATCTAGACGCCAAGACGAGCGTACTGCTTGTCCTGGACTCCGAACTTGACAAACGATCCGTGTTTCTGGAGTGTATCAACTCGTCTGCGGACTCCGAGATTACCATCGTCCTCGCCACCGCAGCGAGTGGCGAGGAACTGATCAGTGAGTTTGATGACCACGAGTCGACTGAAGATCAGTTTGAGGTCATCGATGGAACGATTCAACCAGAGGGCGACGAGGAGTCTCCGAGCGATGTGAAATTTATGCCACCTGTATCAGATTATCTGTCAGATCTCGGAAGCGAGTTTAATTCGACACTCGATGAGCTCGAAACCGAAATCGATAGAAATCAGTCTGCCCTCCAAAATACGGTTGGATTCTATTCACTGGGACCGCTGCTTGAGTACGGGGACGATCCCGAACCCGTTTTCCGCTTTTGTTGTATTCTGCTCAGTCAGATCGAGGACGCCGGGGGGAGAGCTGTGTTTGTTATCGAGAACAGCTACACAACGAATATCAACCGGCTTGAGGTGTTGTTCGATAAACGAGTTGATCTTGAAATAACCCCCAATGGGGAACGCACGCGTACTCTCAGCACCACCGTCTGATTCGTTCCCTGACATCCGGTTGGTGTCTTGAGTTGAACTGGGAGACTTTATTCCAGTTCCACCCCGCCCGTTTGATATGAGATATCACGAGTCTCACGAAGCGTTACCCGTGCTGTTGTCCCGCCTCTGTCGTTTATATCGAACGCCAAATCGGCCCCGGATCGATCAAGCATCCACTTGATCACCCACAGTCCAATACCACTACCGTGAGAGAGAGCACTCTCTGCCTCCTGATCCAGTACAGTTATTTCTTCCCGAGGGATTCCAGGACCATTGTCACTGATTGAGACAGTCTTGCTTTTTTCATCATCAGTGAAATCATCTGACACGGTGATTTTGATCTCAGGAATGTCTGTATCATTATGTTCAACTGCATTCTCCAGTATATTCCATATCGCTATCGGCAGGCCTTCACTGGCGATAACATTCGTATCATCAATCTGGAAATCTACCGTTACTTCGACCGCTGGAAATTCATCCTCTAGCTTTTCGACGTTATGATCGATTATTTTTTTAATATCACGCTCTTCTACCGCTACACTATCCGCTGACAGTGCTTCCTGCATCTGGCGGGCCTTCTCGCTCATTTGCAGCAACTCTTCGCTCACATCAACGATAGTATTCATGTGCTCAGCCTTCGATCCCTCAAGAGAGTCACTAAGCGCAGCTGCTCGTCCGATTATTACATTCATATCGTTTCGTAGGTTGTGTCTAAGAACCCTGTTTAAAACGTTGATATGTTGTTCACGCTGCTTACGTTCGGTTATATCGACCATGAGAAACATCATCCCATACATCGATCCCTCATTGTCGTACAGGGGTGCTGCTGAAAGGCTAATATCCAGCGGAGCGCCTGATTTCGTGACACACCCGATATCCATATCGGTCACGATAGAATCTGTGAATAGGCGATTTCGAATCGTCTCCAGTTCCTCACGGGTGTCGTCCGAGAAGATCGGTGGTAGCTCTCCAATAACCTCGTCAGCCTCCCAGCCGAAGATATCCTCTGCACTCGGATTCCAGAGATCAATCTTCCCATCCGTGTCCAGGGTGACGATTGCGGCCGGTGAGGACTGAATCAGCGTTTCCAGCACCTCCCGGTTCTTTTGCAGTCCTTCCTCTGCTTTCTGTTTGATCCGCTGCTGGAGCTCGGATAGCTGATCGGCGTTGAGCTCCTCACCACCCTCCTGTAGCAGCACCTCTCGCTTGTTTGAGAGTGCAAAGAAATCTGCTGTCGGATTATCGTACTCCTCCCACTCCAGCAGTTCCTCAATACACTCCGTCAGTTCATTTTCATCGACTGGCTTCGTCAGATAATCCTGAATTCCGAGTTCAATAATATCAACATCCGGCTCGACGGCAGTCAGCAGAACGATCCGGCAATCGAGACCTCGGTTGCGGATTTTCGATGCAACCTCGTCTCCATCGAGACCGGGCATCTCCCTGTCCAGAAGAACAATATCAATTGTATCGTCGATTATATCGAGTGCTTCTTGCCCACCTGACGCTTTCCTAACCGTATACTGCTCTGGTAGCATTCGTGCATGTGCCTCTACAAACCGCTGCTCATCATCGACGACCAACACCGTAGTTTCGGAGGTTGCGCTCAATGGGACAACAAACACATATTAATCGTATATATTTTTCTCACCGCGGATTGCCCCGATGAGGAGTTGGTGTCCACGGTGCCGGGTTGACAGAGTACCAGCAGCTTTGCCATCTCTGCCTACGCATTGAGAAGCAACGCTGACCGTCCACGGTCATCGAACCGGAGTAATTAGCTTTCGTCCTCAGGAACCGATATCGCATCCTGAAGAGTGTTGAGGCGATCAGTGAGATTGCTGTAAATATCATTGTCAGCCAGCGTCCGTGTGCTCTCTTGGGTTTCCAACATCTCTCGTTTTGATTCCAGAGCCCGGTATTCGCGACGCTGATCGTGACCTCGTACATCAAGCCACTCCTCTATCAACTCGATCAATGTTTCCTGATCAGTTGGTTTGACGATGTAATCATCGAACTGGTTGTTCACGATGTCGATCTCTGGTTTCACCGATGAGACAACAATCACGACACAGTCTAGACCACGGTCCCGGATTGTTTCAAGCACCTCTAGCCCCGAAATCGTGGGCATGCGCCGGTCCAGTAACACCACATCCACGGTTTCATCTACCTTCTCAAGTGCTTCGTCACCATCGTAGGCGACTACAACGGTGTACTGATCTTCCAACCACCGCCGATGAGCCTCGACAAACCGAGGTTCGTCGTCAACGACCAATATCTTCGCTCCGCCATCGCTCATACAGTAATCTATATTCGCTAAAAACATTATATTTGTGGTCGCTTCTATGTGAATGAATGAGGCTTCAATCCGAACAAAACTATCTAATACAAATAATAACCCAAATTCATTGGAGAATATAAATAAAAACACGGGGCACAATAAATTTATGTCTATATTTAAATATGTATGTATGAGCCAAACTGCCGAAAAAACAGTTCTGATAGTGGACGACGAGGAGGTAGTGGCAGAATCGTACGAACTCTATCTGGAGGACAAGTATGAAACACGAACTGCGCTAACTGGTGGGGCGGCACTCGCCGCCCTAAATCCGAACGACCGCGAGATCGATCTGATACTTCTTGATCGGCGTATGCCGGGCATGTCCGGCGATGTCGTCGCCGAGCACGTCGATGATTATGAGCTTGAGTATCAGGTTATCATAGTCTCTGCTGTTGATCCAGACGTTGATGTTGCGACGATGCCCTGTGACGGTTACCTGAGCAAGCCAGTTTCCGAGGAGGAAGTCATCGAGGCAGTCGATAAGGCACTCCTCGTCGACAGATATCAGGAACTTATCACAGAATACAACGCCGTTTCGGAAAGGCTCGATATTCTCAAACAGGAGTTCGGTGCCACGGACACCCCCAGCGAGATCACGGACTTGCAGGCAACAAAACAGCGTCTTGAATCAGAGATCGAAGCCACAAGAGATGAACTTGCGGACAGCAACATCGGGGGAGCGTTCAACCCACTATCTTGATATTAAATTTTGAGATGTGAATAGCGCCTGGAACTGCTGCATCGGAATAGCGCGGTAGCTTTATTGTCAACACCGACTCAAAATAACTACTGGGTTTGAACGGAATAACCGTATGAGTACTCTGCCATGGCCCGCATTTGCCTCTTTGACCAGCTTCGTCGGAGCGGTATACACACTCAGGCTCATGTGGGCCCACCGTGACCGTCCGGGGGCTCAGTACTGGGGCGGCTTTATTATTGCAATTGCAGTCTGGACTTCGAGTTACGGCGTAGCTCTGTTGGAGTTTGATCCACTCAACCGGGAGCTGCTGGAGGCTGGGATTTACCTCGGCAAAAACTTCTGTGCGCCGATGATTCTGGGTTTTGCACTGGCGTATACGGGTCGTGAGGAGTACGCATATTCCAGACTGATGAAGGCCAATCTACTCTTCTGGCTTGTCGCGTCGGGTGTCTATGCGACGAACCCAATCCACGGCTTGGTATGGACAGGGTATCAGATCAACCCCGTGCTGGGTGTCGCAACTGTCACCTACAGTCGTGAACCGTTACTGTATGCGTTTTACGCAATCGCATATATCCAGATCGGACTGGCGTTCGCGTTACTGTTCGAAAATCTCTCTCGGTACGGCTCGTTGTATCGGACGCAGATATTTACCGTGGTCGGCGGTGTCTTGATTCCGTGGCTCACGAGCATGGCGTGGTTGTTTGAGATTGGCCCGGTCCCGCAACTTAATCTGACGCCGATGGCGTTTACTTTCACAGTGATCGCAACAACGTATGCACTGTTCCGAGCGGACATGTTCGAGGTCGCGCCGCCGATAGTCCGCGAGAAGGCAATCGAAGAGATATCCGATCCGTTTTTGGCTGTCGATACAGCAGGGAACCTCGTCGATTTCAACCCCGCTGCAGAGGCAGTCGTTTCCGATATCGACGGCCGGTTAGGAACTCCCATCTCGGATATACTGCCGGAGCTCGCGGACTGTCTTGACGAATCTGATCCCGGTGAAACCGAACTCAGCCTGTCAGTTGATGGCGCTGACCGACAGTTTGATTTGAACACATCAGTGTTCCGTGGGCGACGGGATGAAATTCGTGGGAGACAGATCATCCTCCGTGATATCACGGCACTCAAAAATCGCGAACGCGATCTCAAACGCCGTGAAAAGGAGCTCGAACGACAAAACCAGCGGCTGGATCAATTCGCCTCGATCGTCTCACACGACCTGCGAAATCCACTCGGGACCGCCAAGACATACGTCGACTTTGCGGAGGATACCGGCGATGAGGAGGATTTCGATGCCATCCGCACATCACTCGACAGGATGGATTCGATGATCGAAAAAATGCTGACGATGGCTGGGGCGGAGACGACCGTCGATGACAGAGCACAGATCGATCTCGAATCACTGGCGAGAGATGCTTGGCAAACGACACAGACGCAGGGAGGGGAACTGGAAGTGAGTCTCGATGACTCGGCGGTCGTCGCCGGTGATAGAGAGTTACTTCGGAATGTTTTCGAGAACCTGTTTCGAAACGCTGTAGATCACAACGACTCTCCCGTGACGATCAGAGTCGGCCAACTGAATTCGTCTACAGCCGGATTCTATATCGAGGACGATGGCAGTGGAATCCCCGAATCTCAGGCGGATGATATCTTTGACCACGGCCACACAACCAACGAGAACGGAACAGGATTGGGTCTCGCTATCGTTCGCGAATTCGTTACTGCCCATGGATGGGAAATTACGGCCACAGAGGGATCCGACGGTGGTGCGCGGTTTGAGATATATACAATGGCTCGACAGGAGTGACCACCTGAACCGCATTGGTTGGATTTGCAGAGCGTTTTACCCGAGACCGCTGGACACAGTAAAATCACAAACCAGATGCAAAAGCGATATCCTTTCAATACTCAGACACATAGAGAAATAATAATATCAGTGAGTGATCAACGAACGAACAGATACTGGGCAGAATTATTATAATTCTCCATTATAAATATAGAAATAATGGCTGAGCCTGCTCGAAACACTATTCCTGTACTTCATGTGGATGATGAGCAGCGATTCACTGATCTAACGAAGCGGGGTCTCGAACAGGCGGATGACCAGTTGATTGTTGAAACAGCGACAAGTCCAGCTGAGGCATGGGAACCGCTTGCCGAGGGGCAGTTTGAATGTGTGGTATCGGATTACGAGATGCCGAGCAAAGACGGAATCGAATTTCTTGAGTCCGTTCGAGACGAGTATTCTGACCTCCCATTTATTCTGTTTACTGGAAAGGGGTCCGAGGAGATTGCCAGCAAAGCAGTGTCCGCTGGTGTGACGGATTACCTCCAGAAAGGAAGCGGTAAAGATCAGTTTACCGTCCTCGCCAATCGGATTACGAACGCTGTCGAAGCCTATCGCACCAGACACGAGCACCAGCGTCTCGAACGTATACAGAAAGCGACAAACGATACACTCTGGCAGCTGTATGAGCTGATGGCAGATCAGGATCTGGAGTTCGAGGAAAAACTCTCGCAGATGCTAGATATCGGTGTTGAGACACTCGACCTTTCCTACGGGTATGTGACTCGCGTCGAAGACGATACTCTCGAAATCGTTGATTCGGTCGGAGATCACCAAGGGTTGACGCCCGGCGAGCAACATCCAATGGAGCAAACATTCTGCCGGCAGCCGATCAATAGTAACTCGACGGTTACAATCGAGAACGTTGTGGAAGAAGACTGGGACGATGACCCTGCATACGAGAATTCTGGCTTCCAGTTCTATCTTGGGTCGCCGGTGCAGGTCGACGACGACTCATACGGAACACTCTGCTTTGCTGATTCACAGCCCAAAGAGATCGACGATCACGTTGAATCCCTCGTCGCAATCCTTGGACAGTGGGTTGGAATGGAGATCGAACGAAAAAAGCACGAACAAGAACTACAGCAGCGAACCGAAGAATTGGAACAGAAGGTGAGCCGACTCAAGACCAACAGTTGATGGTTGACATTGAAATTCATTTTTTCATTGGCCCGACGTATCTTACCGAAAGAAATCGGTTCGATTGTCGCTTTCGTCGATGAATGCTACCCACGGAGAGTCCGTCGTGAGCACCTGAGATATTTATATCAGGATTTTACTTGTACAAACAATGGCAATCTTCTTGCGGGACTTACAGGCGAGTGACGATGATGTCAATTACGCTCTGATCGTTGGGAGCAAAGAATCAATCGAGACGATTCAATCACATTTCAGTTCTGAACCATTTGATGTCGATACAGCAACCAGTTCGGTGGCAGCCAGAGACAAGATATCTGATACAGGGTACGACGTTATACTGGCAACAACCGATGTCGACGCATTGGATATAGCTGCGAATGCAGGTGACCGTGACAGAATACCAGCCCCCGTTGTGATACTCAGCCGTGAGGATGGTCAACAGCACCCGATAGAAGCACTGAATCGAGGAGCAACCGGGTATATCCGACGCGGGAAAGATGAGGACTGGATCGATGCGTCCGTCATCGAACGTGTAACAGAGTTGGCCACAGAGCACCGGAATCAAACCCAGCGTATCGACCGTGATTCTAACTATCGACAGATGCTGTCAAATCTATCTGAGGGATATTATCGCACCAACACCGAAGGTGTGCTGGTCTGGACTACCCCACCCGTGGCCGATATACTTGGATATGACTCCCCTGAGGAGCTTCTGGGGACGAAACTCGCATCGTTGTATCCCGACGATATCGACGAGACTATCCGAACCATTGTCGAGGCAAACGGCGGGACTGTTGAGGCTGTTGAGGTAGCGTTAGAACACGCCGATGGCTCGAAGGTGGACATTCAGACAAGCAGCCAACTCGTCACTCAGGACAATACAAAAATCGGGATGGAAGGAACGATACGGGACATAACCGACAAAAAGCGCTGCCGACAGGAACTCGCTCGACAGGACGAACAGCTTGACCAGTGTGCCAGCATGATCAACCACGATCTGAGCAACCCGCTTGGGATCGCCCAGACATACCTCGATTTTGCCAGAGACACGGCTGACGAAGACGATTTCGATGCCGTTGCCGAGGCACTTGAGGAGATGGACGCCATGATCGATGAGATTTGTACGTTTGCCCGGACTGGTCGATCAGTCGACGAGACAGTCGATACGGCGCTTTCAGAACTTGTTACCAAAGCGTGGGATTCTATGGAGGAGGATACAGCGACCATGACTGTCGAAACCGACGGCACAGTGTCAGTTCACCCAGATCGATTTCAGCATGTATTCACCAAACTCTTCGAGAACAGTATCGAGCACAACGAACAGCCGGTCACTATCAGAGTCGGGATGACCGATACTGAAATATACGTTGCCGACGACGGAGCAGGGATTCCTGAAGCGGATCGTAGCGATATTTTCGATCGTGGATTTACGACTGACGACGATGCCAGCGGCTATGGTCTCTCTATTGTCGACTCGATTGTTCAGGCCCATGGATTCTCCGTATCAGTAACTGATAGCAAGGAAGGCGGGACCCGGATAGCGATCACAGGCGTGGCCTGAGCGAAAACAGCTCGTTTCGCGAGCCATACGCAACAGGGAAGTTATTATAATTGGACGGTAGTTATGAGCCGTGTATTGAGTATCATGGGATACGAATTTACCGTTCTCGCTATTCCATTCGTGTTTGCAATCGGCTGTTTGCTTGTGCTGGGTTACTTTCTGTATCAACTTCGTGACGAACGCATCGCACGGGCACTCCTCGTGTGGATGCTCCCATTCCTGATATGGTCGATTGCCGTTATCAGTCGTCTGAGCGCGACAACCGTCGATGTCGAGATACTGTGGCATCGGATTAGATTCCTCGGGCCATCCGTCTCGGCGGTTGGGTATATCCTGATAGCTGCCGCCTATACGAGTCGTGACAACTGGTATCAGCCCACATATCTGGTAGGCGTATCTGTCATCCCAGTGATTACGAATCTCCTCGTCTGGACGAATCCACTACACCAGCTCGTCGGCGAGTACAGCAAAAGCACCGGTGGCGGCCCCTTCGTGGCGACGTTCGAGCCGGGGCCGTGGTTCGTTGTTCACGGGGTCTATAGCTACCTGCTTATCGCAGTGGGTACGTACTGGCTGATCCGCAAGTTCTTTCGATTACACAAGCGGGGCCTCTACCGGGTGCAGGTAACGACGATACTGGTCGCCATGATTGCGACGATGGCGAGCAATTTCCTGCACAATATCGGCCTTACGACCATCGACTGGACACCCGTTGGGGGCGCCGTTTCGGCGACCGTCATCGTGGTTGCCATGTTCCAGTACCGCCTGCTGGATGTCTCTCCGGTAGCGCGTGATATCGCCGTCGAGAACATGGATAGTGGGATGATCGTGATAGATGAAGACGAGAGGCTGGCCGACGTAAACGACCGAGCGGAGACTCTGTTAGAAACCGATCTGAACACTGCTGTCGGTGAGCAGATGTCCGAGATTGCCGCAACGCGAGAGCAGTTGCTTCAACAAATCCGAACGGCCGAGTCGAATACGACAGTATCAGTCGAGCACGACGACGAAACCTACCACTATGATGTCACCGTGTCGCGGATTACTGATGCGACCGACGAAGCCATCGGTCGTGTCGTGGTCTTTTCCGACATGAGTCAGGAGATAAGACAACGGCGGCGACTTGAAACGCAAACACAGGAACTACAGCGAAAAAACCAGCGACTCGAACAGTTCGCCTCGGTTGTCTCTCACGACCTGCGGAACCCGCTGAGCATCGCTCAGAATTACCTTGATTTTGCGAGGGAAACCAACGACGAGGAGGATTTCGTGGCCGTCGAGGAAGCCCACGAACGGATGGATACGTTGCTTGATGAGATTCTCACGATGGCCCGGGTGGAGACGACGGTTGAGGAGCCAGAATCGGTCCAGCTTGCTGCAATTGCTGACGAGTCATGGCAGACACTGGAGACTGACGACGCCGTGTTCGAAAACGATGTTCCCCCGGAAGCAGCCGTCGATGGCGACCCGTCGTTGATCCGTATTCTATTCCAGAATCTCTTTCGAAATGCGATCAATCACAATGACGGGTCGGTAACGATACGGGCCGGAGTCGTGGATTCCGACGATGGATTCTTTGTCGAAGACGATGGGGTCGGAATTCCGGAAAACATGCGCAAGGCGGTGTTTCAGTACGGAAAAACATCCAGAGGCGAGAGTATCGGTATCGGACTGGCAATCGTGAAAGAACTCGTTATCGCCCATGGATGGGAGATTTCAGCGACCGAGGCTCAGGATGGCGGGGCTCGTTTCGAAATCACCACCGTCAGCTCATGAACGTCTATCCTATTCACCACTCATCGCTTGTCCATCCTGCAATGTGAGGAGATGATGCCGGTTTGACGATCCGATTCCTCGTCCGTGAAACGGTGCGGTCAGCGCCGCCGGAATCAGTAACGCCTACACCCGACGAGTGGCCTGAGAAACCATCTCCGTCGCCAGTCTTGACCGGTCAACACCGCGGCCAAGACTGGCAGGAGCCATCCGGACATGGCTCCACGGGCAACTGAGAAGCCACATAAAACTGGTACTAGTTTGGAGTCCGCCACCACACGCCAACCACAGAGCACAGTGCCGGAAAGGTTGTAGCGACACTGAACAGCCCGAATAATCCACGGATACACATCTCGGTGCGAAACACGACCCAGTAGCCGATCAACAGGTTCGTCAGTGCCGTCAGCGCGGTCCCGACGACGTACGCCAGCGTGATCGTCCCGTGGGAGCCACTACCCCGTCAGTTGAGGATTAAAGATAAAATAACCACCCGTCACGCCCGTACCCGAGCATCACTGTCTTGGTGTCCTCCACAAGTTCGATCTCCGACCAACCATCGGCGGCTTCTGTCTCGGAGTGTCGGACAATCCCAGTCCTCAAGTGATTTTAGTTGACATTCTGGAATTACATTGATTGTAACGGTCATGAACACGCATCTGATCAGAGTTACTGGGTCACCGAGCTGGGGCCCTCCACAGTGAAAGACAGAATCGAAGCGAACGGCTGGACGATTTCGGTCACCGGTATCGACGGCGTGCGGTTCGAAGAATAAATGGCCGAAGCCTAGATCGAACGATACTTAGAACGGATCAATGAGACCGATATTGCTGGCCGGCACACTTGTCGAGATCGGTGCTGCGATAGTCGCGCTGATCGTCGCCGTTCTGGCGTGGCAGC
>ERZ1034569.678-NODE-678-length-12094-cov-13.916770_pt1 | contig 12094 bp, 13 predicted proteins | sample MGYA00520706_ERZ1034569 | MGnify/ENA primary metagenome ERZ1034569 (study PRJEB33760, sample SAMEA4777722) | hypersaline lake metagenome | biome: hypersaline environment; feature: brines | place: Spain | collected 2014-08 | depth 0 m ...
GAGACCCACGTCAGCATATACGACCACTACGTCAGCATCATCGGTCGAGCAGAACACATTCAAGCAGCCCGGCGAGCAGTCGAACAACTCCTCAACGGACAGAGCCACAGCTCTGTATACAAATCCCTAGAACGACACAAAGACAAAGTCACCCGACGACGACTCGAACAAGGAGGCTTCTAACAATGGATGTAACATATTATGGCCATAGCACAGTCGAACTCCACGTAGACAACACGTCGATCCTCATCGACCCCTTCATCACGCCGAACCCACACACAGACGTATTAGCTGACGACCTCGACCCCGACATCATCCTGATCTCCCACGGCCACCAAGACCACATAGCAGACGCAAAAACCGTGGCAGCCCAATCAAAAGCCGATGTTATCACGAACTTCGAGATAGCGAACTGGCTGCAAGAACGCGGCATCGACACCACGAAACCAGTGAACCACGGCGGCACCATCGAAACAAGCGTTGCTGATATCACCTATGTTAACGCCGTTCACAGCAGCGTCCTACCAGACGGATCCTACGGGGGTAACCCGGGCGGATTCATCATCCAAACAGACACTGAGACATTGTACTTCTCAGGTGACACAGCGCTCCACTCCGATATGAAGTTACACGGCGATCGATACCAGATCGGCACCGCTTTCTTGTGCGTGGGAGGGACGTTCACAATGAACGCTGAAGACGCAGTGGAAGCCCTCGACTTCCTCCAGTGTGACGAGGCGATCGGCATGCACTACGACACGTTTCCTCCTATCGAAATCGACCACGACGAAGCAAAACAAGTCTTTGACGAACACGGGAAAACGCTGCGACTCCTCGACGCCGACACGACGTATCAAACATAAACCTCTGAGGTCTTCCTATTTCAACGGGACATGATGGTGTTGCGTACACCGCACCTCGTAAGCTTCTTCAGCCGACTCCGTTTCAACGCGCACGGTGGGAGCATCATACGGTGCTGGCTCCCCGTCAATCAAACGCTGCGTTCTCGTCCCCGGTTTCGAACACCCTTTGAAATCACAGATTCCGGTGAGCTTTGTGACGTGATCGGCTAAAGATAACAAGCCAGGCATGGCTCCGAATGGCTCCCCGCGAAAATCAAGGTCTAAGCCTGCAACGACGACGTTACACCCCTCCTCCACGAGGTGTTTCACAACGGATTTCAAGCGTTTATCGAAGAACTGCGCTTCGTCAATGACAACAATAGTCTCCCCATCAACCACGTCGAGTAGTTCATCCGGGTGTGCTTCATCTATTAACGTACACGTCACAGAGAGCTCTCCGAACCTACTCTCTACGTGCTCTGAGCGCGTGTCAATCGAGGGCTTCACAAACTGGTAGTCATGGTGCTCGATGTACTCCAATTTATCCACGCGGTTTATCGCTTCTCGTGTCTTACCACTCTTCATGGGCCCACAGAAAACTTCGAGAACGCCGGGTCGTATTGGATGCCTCATAGCTCGTATGATGCAAACGGTTTTTATCAGTATGTCTTTTCTATAAATGTATGAGTGGTCATTGGTTACCAGCAATACTAAGTTTCTTCATACCAGGATTAGGTCAACTGCTAAAAGGTGACTTCCTCAAGGCGGTGTTCTTCTGCGTGGCCGCACTGATAACAAGTGGGGTGTCTGCGCTCGTATTCGGACTTGGCTGGATACTATACTCGGTCATCGCCGTCTGGGCTATCATCGACGCGTACAACTGATTGCTACCCTGTGATAGAGTACGGCGTCACCGGCGATACCAGTAATGTGTCTTGGTCCGTGTGTTGATAGATTGATTCCAGGGTTTCCTGAAGCGGATTCGCTTCTTCCGTGTGGTCGTCTCGGTCTAACCGGTATGGTCCTTTGAACCACTCAATATGCTCTCCGTTCCCCGTGTACCTGGTTGATTGTTTAAATCCGGCGTTGAAAAGATACTGTCGTAGCGACTTATACGCTGACCCTGTGTCAACAGCTCCCTCACCATACATGTACAAGGTTTCTTCGTCTTGCAATGCGATCCCTGTCAGCACGCTCTCAGGGTTAATGACGACTGTGCTCCTGTCAATCCTGTTACCACGACCACCGTCTGCGAACAACCGTATCTGATCGTGGCGTCTCACTACCTCGAAGGAGTCAGGGCCTGTTCTACTAAGTCATCAACGGTTACCATGAACGAACGCGAACGACCATCACATAAAACTCCCACTGGTCATAGACCATGTACAGTTTAAAATGAGTAGGTCACCATTCAAAGTAATAGTATGAACCTCTTCGATGAAAGCCTCCAAGACGACGAAACAGTGTTCAAAAACCATAGGGCTCTTGACTACGAATACCTCCCGAAAAACCTGCCGTACCGAGGGGACGAACAACAACACCTCGCCACCTGCATCAAACCCTTGTTCAACGGCCGCGACGCCAAAAACGTGTTCGTCCACGGCGAGCCAGGCATCGGGAAAACTGCAGCAGCACGGTTCGTCTTACAAGAACTCGAGCAAAAAACCGACCGTATCGAAACGATATATGTGAACTGCTGGCAGAAAAACACGAGTTACAAGATCCTCCTCGAAGTCTGCGAGCAACTCGGCTACAAGTTCACCCACAACAAGAAAACAGCGGAACTCATGGACGTCATCGCCGACATCCTTGACGACAAAGCCGCCGTGTTCGTCTTCGACGAAGCAGACAAAGTCAACGACTTAGACTTCTTGTACTCTCTGCTTGAAGACATCGAGCAACAAAGCGTCATCCTCATCACCAACCACAAAGAATGGCTGACGCAGATCGACCAACGCCTCAAATCCCGACTCATGCCAGACGTCCTCTCCTTCGACAAATACGACTTCCCCGAGACTAAAGGGATACTACAAGAACGAGCAGAGTACGCGTTCTACGACGGTGTGTGGACAGACAAACCCATGAAAGACGTTGCCAGGAAAGCAGCCGAGCTCGGCGACATACGATCCGGCTTGTTCCTCCTCCGAGAAGCAGCGAACAACGCAGAAGCAAACGCGCGGAAGGCAGTCTCCACCGACGACGTCAGCGTAGCCATCACCAAGCTCGACGAATTCACCATCAAGAACAGCGCCGAACTCACCGAGCAAAAACGAGACATCTACCACGCGGTGAAAGACAACGGCCCAGGAAAAATCGGTGAGCTCTTCGACGACTACCTCCAAGAAGCAAACACAGATATCAGCTACAAAACATTCCAACGGAAAATAAAAGACCTCGCTGAATCAGGGTTTGTCACCCGCACCAGGAAGACAGGTGAAGGAGGAAACACGACTATCGTCGCAGTGAACAAGCCCCCACAATAAACCACTGGACACCACGCCGAGTCTTCGTTATAAAGGATGTTCGACTCATATAACGTGAGGTGAAAACATGACACGACATCCACGAAGCTACAGGGACCAACAACACATCGAGGTGGTCGTCCACCGACGCGTCCAAGAACTCACACGGAAAACAACCGGCGACAAGACAACGGTCACCTACGTTTAAACCAACGGGGGAGCCCAGAGCTCTCCACTCCTCCTTTTCTCTTCACACCTCATCCAAGGCCTTACTTCAAACCAGAGATTAAATAGTGCGCGACGCCTCTTCAAAGTGTGCGAAACTTCATATCATTCTTAATACGATACAAATACGTCTGCCTTTTGCTACTTACCACTCTATTCATCACATTCGGCAGCGTAGCGACAGGCCTCCAAATCGAGCCGGACTTCTCCGCCCTCATCAGCGACGACAGCGAGTTCAACACCAATGAACGAATACTCGAACAGACATATCAAGAGAACAACGGCTTGATCATCTTCTACAACATCAAAGACAAAACAGTACTACCATCCCTTCCTACCACGCTGAACACGTCTGAGTTCAAAGCACACACGTCTGAGTTCAAACAAGCACTAGAGTCCAGCCAGTACGTCACAGATGCACGAGATGTCACAATCAGTGAGAACGGCAAAGCTGCGTTTCTCTCAGTATCATTGTACGTCCCCAACGAAGTCAACGTGTTCAAAGACGTCAAAGCCGAGATCGACGGCCTAAGCGACGAAGTCCCCGCACCACCAGGCGTGGAAAAAACCGTGAGCGGGTTCCCCACCATCCTCGACCGAACGGCCACTCTCCTCATCACCGACAACCTCACCACGGTAGCCATCACCGTCGTACTCGTCTTCATCATCCTCTACCTGTACTTCCTCGATGTCAAACTCGCAGCGATCGGCATGGCCACACCACTACTCAGCGTTATATCCCTCGCCGCCATCATGGTCCTCTTAGACATCAACGTCACACTCACACTGGCAGCCGTCGGCGTGCTCATCATCGGGTTAGGCGCGGACTACAGCATCCACCTCATCGTCGCCTTCGAACGAAACCTCACCAGTAATACTTCAGCGCAAGAAGCAGTCCTCGACGCTGTCGACGAACTCAAAGTTCCTATCACAGCGAGCTTCCTCACAACTGCCGCGGGATTCATCGCCCTCCTCTTCGCATCAGGACCAAGTAGTATCGCACAAGGAACCGTTCTCAGCATCGGCATCACACTCATCTACCTCATCACCTTCCTCTGCCTCCCAGTACTCCTCGTCAGCGTTGGAGAAAACTTCAACCACGAGAAAAACACGTTTTTCACCTGGCTCCAAGAACGACTCGCTCGTATAGCGATCTTCCAAGGACGATACCCATACGCCGTCATCGGCGTCGTCATACTCCTCACCGCGTTCTTCTCCTACGGCGCGAGCATGGTGTACTTCAGCACGAGTAATTCGAACTGGATCCCGGAAGATGACCCGGTCCGCCTCAGCTTCACAGAATACGTGTGGACGTTCGGCAACACTGACTCCTTGCAGATACTCGTACAAGCTGATGACAACGATCTCCGCAGCGTCGACTCCGTGAGGAGCGTCCAGCGACTCGCCGCCCAACTCAAAGGATTACCCAACGTCGACACAGTCCAACACCCGTTCAAAGATGTCTCATTAACCAGACAAGCTATACGTGAACACACGCAGCGACCACGCATCAAAGAACAGTTCAACGAAGATTACACGTTTACGACGATAACGCTGACCAGCAAATACTTCGAAGTCAGCGAAGAGGGCAACGCCGTCATCCTCCAACGAGTCAGAGACCTCCTCGATGCAAACCCGCCTCGAGGACTCTCCTTCAGCCTGTACGGAGACGCTGTCCGATTTGAAGAACTCGGGGAGAGCCTACAAGGAGACACGTTCACCACCACGGTGTACGGCTTACTCCTCGTCACCCTTGTTAGCAGCCTCGCCTATGCCTCATTCACCATAGGCTTCGCCGCACTCATCCCTGTCATCCTCGCCCTCGTCTGGGCGGTCGGCCTCATGGGCTACACAGGAGTCCCCTTCACCAGTATCAGCACCGGACTCCTCAGCCTCGTCCTCGGCATCGGCGTCGACTTCAGCATCCACATTGTCGACAGCATCGAACGCTACCTCGAAACCAACAACATTAATAACGCTATCTACAAGTCACTAACAACGAGTGGGTCAGCCATCGTGCTCAGCAGTATCACAACCTTGTTTGGCTTCCTCGCCCTTAGCTTCAGCTCACTCCTCGGAACACAACGATTCGGCTGGAGCCTCGCACTCAGCATCATCGCAGCCCTCGGCGTCACCCTCATCCTCGTACCAGCCATCATGAGCATACGACACAGATATACGAACGGAGACACAGCATGAACCGATCACAGATAACAATACTCATAGTCCTCCTCATACCGGTCACGACGACCGCGCTCACATCGACAATCCTCTCCACAGATCCCGCGCCGCTCGAACCAGGAGAGTACGCAGAGATCACCGTCCGCCTCGAATCAAATCCTGGCGAATCAGAACTGACCAACGTTGAACTAACCCCGATCGAGACCGACCTTATCCGACCAATATCACAACCAACTACGTACTCCACGATACAAGAAGGCGATATAGTCACAGCCACGTTCACAATCTACGTCGAAGACGACACTCCCGAGGGAACCATTCCCTTCCTCCTTGACCTACGAGCAGACCAAAGCACCCAAACTTTTGACAAACGGGTCAGCGTCACAGACGACCTCGACGATCCCGAGCTCCGAATCGGCGCCGTAGAAACAACGCCGAACGAAATCATCCAAGACACAGAAGACAACGAGTTATCCCTGACCGTGAACAACCTCGGCGACCAAGCCGCCAAGCAAGTAACCGCAGAACTCCAAGAAACAGACGATCTCACAGAAAGCTACGCGTACAGCTTGAGAGACACAGCCAGCCAGATAGACGCCAACGACCAGCACACATTCACATACACGTTCGACCTCAGCAAACACCGACAAGACCCTATCGACACAACACTCAACCTCGAATACAAAGAGGATAACGACGACGGCGACCGCATCGTCGAAGACACGTTAGACCTTACCATACCGGTTGCCAACGCACCATACCTCACAGTCACAGACGTCACAACACCGGATTTGAAACCGGGGAGTGTGGACAACACCGTCGAAGTCACCGTTACAAACAACGGATCCGCTGACGCCGAAGAAGTCCGCGTCCGACTCTTCCCCGATATCTCATACCCATTCATCTTCGAAACCACGACGAGATACGTCGCTAGCACGCTCAAACCAGGTGACAACGCTACCGTTACCTACGACGTTGAAGTCCTGAGTGACGCAAGCCCTCGCGACTACCAGATAACAACCGAGCTCGAAAGCCTCGTGAACACGAACCGATACGAACGACAAGACACCATTACCGTCCCAGTGAGCGACGCCTCCGCACAGAGCTACAACTGGATCCCATACGCCGCCGTCGCAGCCATCATACTCATAGCAGTTCTCCTCGGCGTCTACCAATACAGGCGTCGACAACACAACACACAGGATTTATAAGTCGATTCGTCGTCACATAGGAGTAGCGGGGCGGGGCAGTCAGGAGTGCCCGCGGGGCTCATAACCCCGAGACCGAAGGTTCAAATCCTTCCCTCGCTATTCAGAATAATATAAAAAAGACGGTCACCCTTATGTCACCTCCTATGGCTAACTACGAGCTCGGTGACGACCTGGAAGAGAGAGTTGACATCATTCAAAACGAAGCAGACCGTGGCAGCCTGACCACACACAGAGCCAAAAAAGCTACTACAGAGGCTGTTCACATTCTAAATCAAACCTTTAATCAGCGAAGACAAGACGTAGGAAGCAAATCCGAGATTATACCTGCATCTTCAATGGACACCATTCTCACCCCGCTCTTTGCTGATTACTTTGGGGGAAGACACGACGACAAATACGCGAAAGGGTCGATGGAACTCGTAGAACAATTCCAAGACAAACAATATTGGAATACCCTCGCTGACAATCCGAAGATGACGCACTACATGATTGACGACGTAGATATAGGAGGAGATGATCCTACAGCAGCCGAATCTAAAGGCGGTCGGCGAGGTATAGACGCACTATTTGTTTCAGGGCTCCTTCGAAAATACATGGTGGAAAACACCGACGTGTTCCAAGTCATTGGGAAACCATATTTCAGACATGCAGCTCAAACAGGGCTTCCAAAGGTAGCACAGGCGTGCAGGACAGACGACACAGTTTCAGAAGCAACAGCTCAACAATACGAGCTAATGGCTCGAAACTTTGATGAGGTATCAGACACCTTAGCATTAGCAGGAAGACACTTGTTCAGTGATCCTGCCTGAAATGAACGGCTCCACCTCAAGGATAGGCGTCGATGAAGCAGGCCGAGGACCACTCCTCGGCCCTATGGTCATAGCAACGGTTCACATACCGAGCGAGGACAGATGGCTCAAATCAAGCCCCGTCACAGATAGCAAAGATCTCACCGCGGAGGAACGGGTAGACCTAGTCAAAGAAATCATTGATAGGTATAATTATCGAGCCGTCATCATCTCACCTAAGGAAATCGATGAAGCAGTCACTAAGCCAGGTGACAGCTTGACAAACCTCGAAATACGCTACATAGAGCAGTTAATCCGAGTAGAAACGCCGAACCAGATAATCATCGACGCACCAACCAAGCAGAATCCTTTCACCGCAGACAACATTGTCTATGAACATGAAGCCGACGCTAATTACAAGTGCGTCGGAGCCGCAAGCATCCTCGCCAAGACCATCCGAGACCAAGCAATCCAACGAATAAGCAAAGAAACCGGCGCGGATATTGGTAGCGGCTACCCATCGGACCCGACGACCAAAGCATACGTCCAAGAAGCCGACCTAGACCAGCACTTTATCAGGAGCAGCTGGGAACCAATACGGAGACGTAAAACTGAGAGAGAACAAGAGAGCCTACCAACGACGTGAACCGCAAAATGTTTATATAACTCGTAAGCACATCTAATAGTAGAGGTAATCAAGAAATGAAACGGTTTTTATCCAAACTCTCAGGGTCGTCCGACACCTCCCAAGATGTCGCCGACGACGACTACGTTGAACTTGACACAGCAGAAGCAGCGGAGCGACGACCAAACACGATGGTCCGCCCGTTCACCGTGGACGAATTCAAAGACGTCAAGGAAATCATCAACGTCTACCGAGAAGGACGCACCATCTGCGTCCTCGATATCAGCAGGCTCCGACGCAATGACATGATGGAGCTCAAACGACTCATCAACAAACTCAAGAAAACAGTTGACGCGAAAAACGGAGAAATAGCAGGGTTTGGTAACGACCAAGTCCTCGTTGTCCCAAGCCACATCACAATTCACAGAGGCTCAACCTCAGACGTCGAAGTCGACGAATAACCGTGGACGACAACACAAAAGTCGACTCAGGCCTCACCTGTCCTGCCTGTGATAAGCCAGCGATGACCATGACACAGGTCAAACGCAACATACCCTTCTTCGGGCAAGCACATATCTATGCGATGAAGTGCGACGATTGCGGTTATGAAGACGCCGATGTCGAAGCAGAAGAAGACAAGGACCCCGTCCGTGTCAGCTACACGATCACCAGCCGCGACGACCTCGACACCCGCGTCGTCCGGAGCAGCACAGGACGCATCATACTCGATGGGATCGGAAGCATAGAGCCCAAAAAGAAAAGCATGGGGTTTGTGACAAACCTTGAAGGCGTCCTCGACCGCGTCGAAGAACGAGTCGAACTCTTCGTCAACGACGATCACGACGAGGAAACACGAGAAAAAGCGGAAGACCAGCTAGAATCCATTCAAGCCGTCCGCGACGGCGACGACGACCTCACAATCACCATCGAAGACCACAGAGGTCACAGCATGATCGTCGACGACGACGCAGAGAAAGAACCATTACACGATCAAGAACAAATCAAAAAACGCTAAACCGATTCTAAGCCCCCCGTAACCCGATTAACACGGTTTTCGCTCCCTGGCCCAACACCCAACGCGGTGAGCGTGCCAGGTTCAACGACTGTGTGACCAGCATCACGAACCAGATAGCACGGAAGACCTAATTCAACGCACCGGTCTTTCAGCTCACGCAGCGTGGTATCATCCCCACACTTAACAACTATTTTCTTCGCACCAGCATCTCGCCATTCATCCCGTGTCTTACCGGCTTGTAAGGCCGCTTCTAACGATGCATGAGCTACTTGACTCGCTACTTTACCAAGAGGGAGGTCGAGGTCCTCGCGGACGACGATGACTTGTTTAAGCATAGTCCTCTACTATCCTTATCATCGTCGCCGCTTCATCTGCCTCGATCACGCAGACCTCGATCGGACTACTAGGTGTTGAAACGACGCCGTCTCCCCTACTGTTTCGTTCCATGTCAATATCCACTTCGAGCAAGGAAGCTGCTTCACAGACACGTCGTCGGATCTCCGCGTTGTTCTCACCTACACCTCCGGTGAAGATCAACACGTCCACGCTGGGTAGCGCGGCGCAAACCCGGTGTATCTCCTCAGCAACGCTGCTCACAAAGGCGTTGACGACGCGGCCGTCCGGCTCTTCGTTTACTAAGGCTTTCAAGGACTTGTCATTTGACATGCCCGTCCACCCTGCTTCTTCGTTGAGAAACGCATCGACGTTTTCAACGCTGTCGTGCTTGCACAGCTCTAAGACAACGCCTGGGTCTAACCGGCCGGGACGTGTGCGCATCAAGCACCCATCAAACGGGGTTAACCCCATCGATGTTGCCACGCTGTCACCGTCATGCACAGCGGTCACACTGCACCCGCTGCCGAGATGGCAGCAGACAATGTTACCAGAGCGCTCTTTGCAGGCTCCTCGCACGCTTATCCCGTGAAAACCGTATTGTTTGATACCAGCGTCGTGAAATGCCTCGGGGAGGCCGTACGCCCGCCTGTACTCGGGGATCGTTTGATGGAAGCTCGTGTCGAACACAGCGTAGCCAGGGCGCCCCGTCAGGTCTTGCACTGCTCGTATCACATCGAGTTCGGCAGGGTTGTGTAACGAGGCGAAACGACTGTGAAACCGTATTTCGTCTTTGACGTCGTTTGTTAGCCGCTTTGGGCTTGCCATGTCTCCGCCGTGGACAACGCGGTGGACGTGTGTCGTCGAGGCATCAACGCCGACGCGACGGGCTAAGCCACGAGCTGTGCTTCCAAGGTCTTCAACATCGAGTTCTTTCTCCGTCTCAACACGGCCGTCGCTTGTTCGCACCTCTATGCTACTACTCCCTACGTTGAACGTGACGATGTCAGCCATGAGCGTGCCTTGCTGTGATAGCAGCGGTTTCGATGATTTCTTGCGTTGAGCTCCCTCTGCTCAAATCGTTCACCGGCGCAGCTAATCCTTGCGTGATAGGACCAACAGCAGACGCTCCGCCCATGCGCTCCGCTACTTTATAGCCGATGTTCGCTGCGTCTAAGGAGGGGAATATGAAGACGTTGCTCGGTCGGCCTGGCTCTCCGAGCTTGATCTCTCTCACCGACCGTGTGAACGCCGCGTCAAACTGTATCTCGCCGTCAACGTTGCATTGACACCTGTCCCGGGCGAGCTCCGTCGCACGGCGGACACGTTCAGGGCTCTGACCTGAACCGGACCCATCCGTTGAGTAGGATAACATGGCTACTCGCGGGGACATGTCAAACCGCCGCGCGGTTTCAACCGTCTCACAAGCGATGCTCGCAAGGTCGTCCGCGGACGGACTTATGTTTAACGCGCAGTCAGCAAACAAGTATTGATCGTCATGCCAAAACATGAGGAACGAGGTGCTCACGAGGTCGACATCGTCGGCTGAGCCGATGATGCGGAGCGCCGCGCTATACGTGGTCTTCGTCGGGTGGTTCGCACCGCACACGACACCGTCAGCCCGCCCCGCCTTGACAAGGGCCATAGCGTACGGGGTTGGATCACAGAGCTGGCTCTTTGCCTCGTGGTGAGACAGGTCTTCTGCACGGGCAACGACTGATATCAAGTCGTCGTCAGGGTCGACGTGGTCGACAACCACCTCGTCGTGTAATCCTTTCGGCGTTGACTCCTCGACGAGCAAGACAGGGGTTAGCACACCACGGTCAGCTAACGTGTTAGCAGCGTCCACGACCCGGTCGTCGCCGGACTCAGGGAAAACGATATGTGACTCTTCCGCCCGGCACGCATCGTATACTTGGTCAAAAAACCGCTTTTCCTTCATATCCTTACACTCCTCAATCAGTGTTTATATAAATGAAGGTCACCATTTTATCGATAGCGGATAAAAGAGGTGAGCTACGATTCCAAAAGACACAGTTGTAACTAACACTACTGAGCACATTAGCATTCTCCAAGAAGACGGGTCTGCGGACGAGTCACTCCTCCCAGACGACGCCGACGAAGACTTGATGAAGTCCATGTATCATTACATGCGACTCGCACGTGTCTTCGACGAAAAACTGTTCAAACTCCAACGAAGCGGTAAGATAGGGACGTACGCACAGGTGAAAGGCGAGGAAGCCACTGAGATAGGATCCGCGTTCGCCCTCAACGACACGGATTGGTTCGTCCCAAGCTTCAGAGAAACAGGTGTATACCTAGCACGAGGTGCTAACAGAGCGAAACTCGTCCAAGCGTGGAACGGCGACGTCAGAGCATTCCGCGACGACGATCACAAACGAAACCTCCCAC
>ERZ1034569.680-NODE-680-length-12065-cov-13.947627_pt1 | contig 12065 bp, 15 predicted proteins | sample MGYA00520706_ERZ1034569 | MGnify/ENA primary metagenome ERZ1034569 (study PRJEB33760, sample SAMEA4777722) | hypersaline lake metagenome | biome: hypersaline environment; feature: brines | place: Spain | collected 2014-08 | depth 0 m ...
CCGTGTGCGAAGTTCGCGAACTGCAGGATGCTGTAGGTCATCGCCAGCCCGATGCCCGCGAGACCGACCGCCATCCCGAACACGAGTCCGTCCCAGAGGAACGTTGCGAGTGTGCTCACGGGGAGTGCGCCGGTCACGAGGCGTCGCCCCAGGTCAAGGAGCACCGCCAGCAGTACGAGCGCCACCAGCAACGGACCCAGGCGGCGTACCGACGATACCAACTCCGGCGCGTCGCGAACAGCCATACACCGGATATGCACGACATCGGGGAAAAGGTTTGCTGCGGACCGGACCCGTCGTACGGTGACCTCTCGACCCGGTCCCGTTCTGTGAGGAGGTGTGTGACACCTGTTTGCCGGGGCTGATACCACGAACACCGCGGCGGCACCTCTTACACGACGCAACAACCGGGTACCGGGCACAGCAGTTCGAGACGTCTTGCGGGTGGCAGAGCGGGTGTGGCCAGAGAGCTTATCACAGGGTCGTGAGTGAGTGTTTCACGCACCGTTCCGAACTCCGGGAGGAAAGCCCGTGAAACGGGAGTCTGTGACAGCCCGGCGGTAACGAGTCACGCACGACCGTATCAGGCGAACCGGTCGGCGAGGTAGCCGCCCAGGGCACCGAGGCCGGCGTTGAACGCCGCCCCGACCAGTCCGGAGACGATGACGACCCCGGCTATCAGGCCGCCGCCACCGGCTTCACTGATCGCAGCGCCGCCGGCGACCGCCCCGGCCCCGATGGCGGCCAGCAACGGCAGTGTGACCGCAAACGAGACCAACCCCGTTGCGGCACCCAGACGGACGCTGGAATCGCCGTTGTGCAGGTGCGCCCCGACACCGCCGCCGGCGAGTGCTCCGAGACCAGGGATGACAGACGAGATTAGTGACGACACGGCGGCCCCGTACACGGTGCAGGGCAGGAACGTGGCGGTGGTGCCACCCTCGCGGGAGACCCGGCGGCGGGTCTGGCGGCGCCTGTAGACGAACGCCGCGGCGAACACCACGAGCGCGAGGCCGGTCACGCCGAGTCCGACTGCGAGCCAGTCGGTGAACGGCTCTGCGGCGGTGATCAGCTCCTCCTGGGTGAGCCCGTTCGGCTCGACATCCTGGTCGGTGACGATATCTCTGATCGCTTCCTGGTCGGCCTGGGTGTAGACGAGGACGCTGGCCGCTGTCAGACCGAATCCGACGATGGCTGCCAGAATCCCCAGTATCCAGTCGACGAAACCCGGCACCGGGTCGTGACGGTCCGGGGCGTTGCTCGGACTTTTCCTCTCGTCCTGTCGCACATCGACGTTCGACATATCTACCGTTTCTCCCTTGATACGGGTATAAAGAAAGGCAGTGTCTCTCAGCCTGCAACGCCCTTTGCTGGCGTTCGAGCCCGACCGGAAACTGTACGATCGGGCGCTCACAGTCGCGCGTCCGCGCAACTGTATCCGCGGCAGTGACCGAGCGAGAGATACGGGGAAACTGTGGTCGGCCGGGAGCAGGTTCGTCGGAGCAACGTCTGTCGGTCGCGTGTCTGACAAAGCTGTATCTGTCTCGGACTGCTCAGTTCGAACACAATGGTTCGACGAACAATCACGACTGAGGCGGTCGGTCGGCGTGAACTACGGCCAGAGCTGGCGGGTGTCGAGGCAACCGCGTCCGGAGCGGGCGAATCGGCGACGACTGCCCGGACGGTGGCCCGTGACCGAGCCAGGACCGTCCGCGAACCGGTGAGCGTCGTTCCCGCCAACGCAATCTCGACGACCAATCTCCGGGTCAGGGGCGCCGACGAGCTACTCGACGAGGTTGACGCGGAGTACCGGGCAACAGAACGACTCCGTATCGAGGGTCGTCGGAGGCCACGAGGAAAGGTACAGTGAAACAGGCTGCTCCGGGTGTCTACATCGGTGGTATCGAGGACGCCGGGTCCGGCGAGCGACTCGTCGATGCGGGCATCACCGCGGTGGTCAAGTTGACCCACGCCGCGCCGGACACAGGCTACCCCGAGGCGGTGACGGTCGCAGACCACCGGATGGTCGACGGTCCACAGAACGACCCCGACGCGTTCGCCGAGGCTGTTCGGGTGGCGACGGACCTGCTGGACCAGGGCGAGACTGTCCTCGTGCACTGCACGCGGGGAACGTCACGCAGCGGGGCCGTCGTGGCCGCGGTCGTCGCACAGCGGGAGGGAACCGACCTCTCAACGGCGCTCGGGAGGGTGCAACGCCGGAAGTCCGATATCAACCCGCATCGAGCGCTACTCCGACACGCAGAGCTAGTAGTCAGTCACGGATAGCGACTCGCGACAGCCAAACCCCATTGTCGCCGTGTGGACGACGTACCCGGCGTCAAACTCGCACGCGTCGGTCTCGACGGTCCCACCGAGTTTGAGCAGTGACCTCTGGTCGGCCTCCTCCTGAATCGCATCGCCTGCGGCCGACTGGGGTGTCCCTGCGACGCCGCCCATTTGGATGTCGGTGTTGGCCGCGTTCACGAGCGCGTCTGCCCGCTGTTCGGTGATGTCGCCCTGGATGACGCTGAAGTTCATACGCTGGGTGCCAGCGGCGCTATTCAGTTATGCTGGTTCGATACGATTGCGGGGTTCGCGGTTGATGTTGACGAGTCCGATTCCTCCGCGTGAACGCGGAGGAGATATCAGGTTCGGCACTACCGTATCACTGCTGTGTCTGTGAGTACTGGTCAACCCACTCTTGTAGCGTTATACCCATTGTCGCCTGTGTGATGGCGTTTGAGGAGGCGGAGTTGGCGGCTTTGACGAGCTCTGCCTCGAGAGTACGGGTCGGGATCTCGCCGATGAAGTGTGGAATCGCCCGCTGAACGGTCAGTGGGCACCCGACCTCGTGTGCGAGCGCGTACCCCGACAGCGAGTGGGGGATCTCTTCGGTGGCATATCTCGGGTCTGGGTCGAGCAGTTGCTCGTCGTCGACGAACTCGACGTACTCGTAGCACTTCCCGACATCGTGGAGCAGCGAAGCGGCGATGATAACGTCCATATCGGGGTCAGCATCGTGAAACTCGCGCTGTTCGCGTGCAGACTCACGGGCAATGCGGGTGACACCGCGGACGTGTTCGACGTTTGTGACCTCGTGGATGTTCCAGGCGTAGGGGATGTTCTCGATGTCACACCAGCCGCCACGTTCGAGACCGAGTCCCCACGCCTCCTGGACGCGCTGTCTGAGGTTATCGTCGGCGATGTGGGCCAGTTCCGGGAACGCCTCGCGCACCTGCGTTTCGTGGTTCGGCATCGGTCACACCCCGTTTTTGACGAGCCGTTCCTGACCGATGAAGCGTGGCCGTTTCTCGATAGCTAGGAAGTTGTCGACATCCTCACGGGCCTCCTTTGCCCTGCCGCCGGGTGCGTCGTAGTCCCGGGACCCCTCACTCCCCAGGGCACGGTAGAGCTTGTCTAGGTCCTCGAAGTAGAGCTCCGCAACACCGTCAAACTCCGCGTGAACCGGGTCGACCGGAAGAACTGTGTTGTATCTGACTACCCCCTCGATTCCCTTTGCGATGGGTGTGTGCGTGTTCTGCCAGTGGTCGACAAACGCCTCATGTGACATCCCGTTCTGTCGGACCAGGAACGCCGAGTGTTTGTACAGACCGTCGGTGTCGCCCCCGACCTCGTCTTTCTGGACTACCTCCTCGCCGATGAAGCGTGGCCGTTTCTCGATAGCTAGGAAGTTGTCGACATCCTCACGGGCCTCCTTTGCCCTGCCGCCGGGTGCGTCGTAGTCCCGGGACCCCTCACTCCCCAGGGCGCGGTGGAGTTTGTTCGGGTCCTCGAAGTAAAGTTCAGCGACACCGTCGAACTCCGCGTGAGCGGGGTCGGTCGGGAGGACCTGCTGGTAGCGCACGACACCGTCAATCCCCCTTACGATGGGTGTGTGGGTGTTGTGCCAGTGATTGACAAACGCCTCGTGTGATACTCCATCCTGTCTGACGAGCAGGGCTATGTGCTTGTACATCACGCACATATTCTTGATGGTTCGACATAAATCCCAAGATCCCCTGCCGGAGACAACCGCTCACACCGCGAGATGGGAGTGAGTGACACACAAGGTTTTAAGATGTCCTAGCAATTTAGGGGCATTGTGATGATGGATCCAACAGGTGATTCCACAAACCGGACTGCACAAACTGTCGTGCCACGTCGGAAGTTTCTGGCCGCCGCCGGGGCCACGAGTACGCTCGCACTCGCAGGATGTACCGGTGGTGGGTCGGGGGATGCGGTGACTGTGGCAGCTCTCAATCCGATAACAGGCCCGTTTAGTTCGCTCGGACCGGGGCAGCGCTCCGGTGCCCAACTCGCCGTTGATGAGGTCAACAATAACAGCGACTTCGATTTCGAGTTCGAACTCGTGACCGGTGATACGGAAACCGAGTCCGGGGCCGCACAGGACGAGGCACAGCGTGTTGTTCAGGATGAAGGCGCGGAGTACGTCTTCGGGGCTATCTCCAGTTCCGTTGCGCTTGCACTCAACGAGTTTGCAGGGGAGTCTGATTTCATCTACTTTCCGGGTGGTGCCGCGGTGCCGATTACCGGAAGCTCCTGCAACGAAAACGTGTTCCGGTTCGAGACAAACACGGCACAGATTGCCGAGGCCATCTCCGCGTACACGGTCAACAACATCAGCACCGATGTCTGGTTCCACACGGCCGACTACGCCTACGGCGACTCCGTCTACAACCGCGTCAGCGGTCGGATGGAGAGCGCGAACAGCGACTACACCGAGATCGGTCGGACAAAGTCACAACTCGGCGCAGACAGCTACGGCTCGTTTATCTCCAACATCAGCAACTCCGACGCGGGCGTGGTAGTGCTGGGGATGACCGGCGGCGACCTCGTGACGTTTACCAACCAGGCCGCCAACGCAGGGCTCACCGACGAAATCGCCGTGGTTGGGCCGACACAGAGCTTCCGGAGTGTCCGTGCCGGCACCGGCGAGAACAGCGTCGGGACCTTCGGCGGTGTGCGGTATCTCCCGTCGTTGGAGACCGGTGACAATCAGCAGTTCGTCGACGCCTACACCGACTCGAACGACGGACAACCGGGTAACTTTGCCCGTGTCGGCTACGACTCTATCCGGCTGATAGCAAAGGGGATGAACCAGGCTGGCAGCACCAATGTCGACGACGTGCGGGACGCGCTGGCAGGTGGCACCTTTGAGACAGTGCTCGGCGAGATAACGCTTCGGGAAGGTGACCACCAGGCGACAAACCCCACCTGGGTCGGTGAACTCGTGACCGGGGAGGACAGTGGCCTGGCGACCGACGTGGAACTGATCGATCAGGTGCCGGGCGACGAGACGCTTCCGCCTGCCAGCGATCTTGGATGCGAGCTGTAACTCAATGGCTGTCGCCACCTTCGCAGAACAACTGCTAAACGGCATCACACTGGGGATGGTCTACGTCCTGTTAGCGGCGGGACTATCGGTTATCTTTGGCGTAATGAACGTCATCAATTTCTCACACGGTGAGCTCTTTGCGCTGGGTGCTTACCTCGCGTTGAGTATCGTGAACCCGTTCGGTGCGGGGAGCGGATTTTGGGTTGCGTTAGTCGTTGCCCCGTTGGTCGTGGGTGTCGTGGGTGTGGCCATCGAACGGCTCACAATCCGGCCACTCTACGGCCGGAACCCGCTCTATCACATCCTTCTGACGTTCGGGCTCGTGTTGGTCATTAATGACCTCATCAGGCTCATCTGGGGCACGCAACAACGGCAACTGGTCGTTCCGGACGTTCTCAGTCAGCCTATCACCATCGCGTCGGTGCGCGTTTCGCGGTACACCCTGTTTATTATCGTGTTCTCGGCGTTGTTGGCCGGCGGGGTCTGGCTGCTGTTGAACCGAACAAAGTACGGGATGGTCATCCGGGCAGGTTCACAGGACCGCGAGATGGTACGCAACGTCGGTATCGACATCGACCGCTACTACACGCTGGTGTTCGGTATCGGTGCCGCCCTCGCCGCTGTCGCGGGTATCATCCTCGGTGGCTTCCAGAGTGTCAACACCGGGATGGGCAACGGTGTTATTATCCCGGCGTTCGTTGTGGTTGTGCTCGGCGGTCTCGGGAGTTTCCGTGGGGCGGTCTTTGGCGGTCTCCTCGTGGGTGTCGTGCAGACGATGATGCGTGCCTACAACGGCTCCGTGCTGGCCGACCTCGGTGGGTTCACACTCACCGTCCCTGATTTCGAAGGGCTGACAGTGTTTCTCCTGATGATCGGGGTGCTCCTTGTCAAACCACAGGGGCTGTTCGGAACGCGAGGGGAGGAGTCGGAGGGCAACGATAATGAACTCATGATCGGGAACGGAGGGGGGATGCTGGACGAGTCCACGAAGATGAAACTCGGGCTCGTGGCAATCGGAGTGCTCGCGATTGCCCCGCTTGCCGTTCTGTTTACCGGGCAGCGCTACTACATGGTTGTTCTCAACGAGATTCTCATCATCTCCATCTTCGCGCTCTCGCTGGATATCGTGATGGGGTACACCGGACTCGTCCCGCTGGGTCACACGATGTTCTACGGTGTAGGTGCGTACGCGGCGGCACTTGTCATGTTACACTACACCTCGTCGGTTGTGGTCGTCCTCGCCGCCTCAGTCAGTATCTGTGCGGTGCTTGCCTGGGTCGTCGGGGCGCTCTCGATTCGGGTCTCCGGTGTCTACTTCGCGATGATCACGCTTGCGTTTGCCGAACTGCTGTACAGCGCCGTATTCAAACTCGAGTTCACCGGCGGCAGTGACGGTTTGCTCGGCTTTGAGGCGGTGATGGGCGTCGGTGACATCGGCGCACCGCTGTCGGAGATCGAACTCCTCGTGTTCGGCTACGAGGTCGACCAGCAGATCGTGTTCTACTACTTTGCGCTGGTGTTGGGTGTGTTGTCGTTTCTCCTCGCACGGCGCATCATGAACGCGCCGTTCGGGAGCGTGCTCCAGTCTATCCGCGAGAGTCAGGAGCGGGCCGAGTTCATCGGTTACAACGTCACAAAGTACAAACGCCGTGCGTTCGTGCTCAGCGGTGGCGTAGCCGGTCTGGCCGGTGGTCTCCTTGCTGTGAGCCCCCTAACATTTATTATCTCCCCTGACCAGGTGCTGCACTGGACAAACTCCGGTGAGATCATCGTTATCACACTGCTCGGCGGGATGGGAACACTCTATGGCCCCATGCTCGGCGCAGGGGCGTTTCTCGGACTGGAGGAACTCCTCTCGGGATACACCGAGCAGTGGCGGATGATTGTCGGTGTTGTTTTTATCCTGTCCGTGCTGTTTGTTCCCCGTGGGCTGGTGTCACTACCGGCGTTGCTCGCAGAGCGGTTCAATCTGGTCGGCAACGAGGGTGAACCGCCCGCAGAGATCGACCAATCGGAGGTGAACCCGGATGACTGAGGGGGTACTCGAAACCAACGGGTTAACAAAACGGTTCAACGAACTAACCGCTGTCGACGACCTCTCGCTGACAATCGAGCGCGGTGAGTTCAGGAGTGTCATCGGCCCGAACGGGGCCGGAAAAACGACTACGTTCAACCTTATCACCGGGGCGATGACCCCAACCGATGGGACTATTCTGTTCAAAAACGAGGACATCACGGCGCTGCCAGCACACGAACGCGTGACACTCGGCCTGGGGCGGTCGTTCCAGATTACGAACGTTTTCAGCGGTCTGAGCGTCCACGAGAACGTGCGTGTCGCAACACAGTCGGTCAACCGTGACAAGATCAACCCCGGGACCGCGCTGCTCCGCGACCGAAACGAGTTCGACGATATCAACAGACAGACCGAGGAGGTGCTGGACCAGATTGGGTTGGCCGATCGGGCAGACGAACCGGCCGAGACGCTCGCCTACGGCGACCAGCGACGGCTCGAAATCGGATTGGTTCTGGCAACCGACCCGGACCTGGTGATGCTTGACGAACCGACGGCTGGGATGAGCGGTGAAGAGACACAGGCGACGATGGAGCTTATAAGCACCGTCCTCGCCGACCAGTCGTTGATGCTCATCGAACACGACATCGACCTCGTGATGCGTGTCTCCGACCGCATTACTGTCCTCACCCGTGGCAAGGAGCTCGCCAGCGGAACACCGGAGGAGATAGCCGGCAACGAGGATGTCCGTGACGCGTACCTCGGAGGTGTACGCGAATGAGTGAGCCACTCCTCTCGTTGCGCGATGTCGACGCCGGATACGGTATGACCGATGTCCTACAGGGTGTCACGCTCGATGTCGACAACCGCAGTGTCGTTTCCCTCGTCGGTCGCAACGGTGTCGGCAAGACAACAACACTCCAGTCTATCGTCGGCAATGTTACCCCGACCGGCGGCACTATTATCTTCGACGACACGGAGATCACGACGATGAACACGGAGGACACTATCCGGGAGGGCCTCGCGTTTGTTCCGGAGAAGCGGCGTATCTTCCCGGAGTTGACCGTCCGCGAGAACATCGAGATGGGCCGGATCGGCGTCGACAGCAGTGGCGGACCGTCTGTCGGTGAGGTACTTGATATGTTCGAGAAGCTCGCGGAGCGAGAACACAAAAACGGTTCGATCCTCTCCGGGGGTGAACAGCAGATGCTCGCCATCGGACGCGCCCTGACCGCCGACCCGGAACTCCTCTTACTGGACGAACCAACCGAAGGGCTCGCCCCGTATATCGTCCGGCAGATAGAGGATATCATCGGCGACCTCAACGACCAAGGCATCACGATATTACTCGTCGAACAGAACATCCCCGTTGCACTCGATGTCTCGGACTACACGTACATCCTCGAAAAGGGCCACATCGTCCACGAGGGGCCCACCGACGAGGTAAGGAACAACGACGATATTCTTGACAAACACATAGGGGTCGACGTCACCGATTGACCTCCTCGCGCTACAGGGCGAGGATTCCCCCGTCAGTCATCCTCGATGGCTACTGCGACTGTGAACTTGCGGGTTTGCTGAGACAACTTCGGTCCTCGATACGAGGATGTGGTGTGTTGGATATCCGCTCGTTGTCGTCCGCTCCAAGCATGGAGTGTGACACTCACAGGCGTCCACACAGTGAGCAGCGGGCCGGGCCACCGGCCCGACTCCCGGTCATCCAGGTCGTGGGCGACGTTCCGGCCGACCCACCTCGAAAGTCGAGGAGAGTTAAATTCGCCTGCGACGGCACGGCCCAGTTTAGGATCTGCGGTCAAGACGGTGAAGCCGCGGGGTCGTTCGAGAGCGACGCTCTCTCGTGATGAGGCGAATCTTCGATTCTCGAAGCACCTGTCCCCGCGGTAGTTCACTCGTGGAGGCCGCCGACCTCCGCATAGAACGAGGACTGCAGCGAGTCCGCCATCTCCTCGTCACGGTCGATACGGGCGTCGATAACAAACGGGACCGTAGCATCCGCTGCCGTCTCGAGTGCGTCGGCGAGTGCATCGGGTGTGACTACCCGCGCCGCCTCGGCACCGAACCCCTCGGCGACCGCGACAAAGTCCGTGTCGTGGAACTCAACCCCGGCAATGTCGCCGCCCTCGTGTTGCATCTGGCGGACCATCCCGAGTGAGGTGTCGTTGAGAACGACAACTGTGGGTGCAACGCCGTGTTCGACGGCCGTCTCGACGCTGGTCATCGTCATCGCAAACCCGCCATCGCCCGCCACGGCAAGCACCTTTTTATCGGTCGCAATCGCCGCTGCGACGGCGGCAGGGGTGGCCCAACCCATTGCGCCGACGCCGCCGCTGCCGTAGTAGGTCCCGGTGTCCGGCGTCTGTAGGTAGTTCAGAAGCCAAAAGCGGTTGTTTCCGGAGTCAGCCGTGACAATGGTGTCGCTGTCGACGATTGCCTCTATCTCCTTGACTGCACGCTGTGGCTTGATCGGCGAGGCGTCAGCCTCGCAGTTGGGGTCGCAAAACGAGTCACGCGCAGTCGCCGCACGGTCACGTGCCCAGTTGTTGCCCGCGCGGGCGGGCAGTTCGGCTGCCAGGTCCCTGAGAGTCTGGGCGGCGTCGCCGATGAGTCCGATATCGGCGGGGGACACCCAACCGGCGTTGCGGGTGTCGATATCGGCATGGGTGGTACTCTGTTCCGCGGGGGGGATAAAAGAACGGGCCCGCCCGGTTTTGGTCCATCGGGTTGAGCCGACAGCCGACGACGAGCAACACGTCCGCCTCGCTGACGGCCTGGTTCGCGCCCTCGTGACCAAACGAGCCGATAACACCCGCCGCAAGTTCGTGTGTCTCGGGAACCGTCGACTTGCCGAGATACGAGGTGGTGACAACCGCGTCAGTGGCCTCGGCGACGGCCACAAGTTCGTCGTACGCGTCGGCGGCGTGGACACCGTTGCCGGCGATAATAACCGGTCGGTCGGCACCGGCCAGCGCGTCGACGGCCGCCCCGATGTCTGCGGCGTCGGGTCTGGATTCCCAGTTCTCAACCTGATCGTGCCCATCCCACACGGGGGGAACCGGGTCCTCGGGCATCTCCTCGGTGACGGCGTCACCATCGAGGACGACCGCCGTTGGTCCCGGTCGGCCGGCGGTCGAGTGTTTGAACGCCAACTGCAGACTCCGGACGGTCTCTGTCGGCGAGCGCGGGAACCAGTTTTCCTTTGTGTAGGCGTCGAGTGCCGACGGGAGATCCAGGCCGCCGTAGTCACCGCGGGCCTGCTGGTACGGGGCGAGTGTGGAGTAGTCCCCGCGCTCGCTGGCCTCCGTAACGACGACCATCGGGGAGGAGGCCAGCTGCCCCTCCATCTGACCGATCGCACCGAGGCTACCGATCCAGGGCCCCTGACCGGTGAGAACGCCGGGGTTACCGGTGAGTCGACCGTACATTTCGGCCATGACACTCGCTTCCCGCTCGTCGCGCGGGCGGACCATCGTCACATCGCTGTCCGGGATGTGGTCGAGCAGTTCGATCACTCGTCCGCCCGGGTACCCGAAGATGTACTCTACGGCCTGGTCGTCGAGTTCCTCGATGAGTCGCTCGCTGACCTCAGTCATCGGTCTCGTCACACTGGGCTGTCCCAGCAACAACAGGTCTGTGGCCGACACCCGAGCCGGTGAACCCCAGGGTGTCCTCCTGGACCGCTGTGGTGCTGTCCGAGTCGAAAGCTGCCGCGAGCGAACTCGTGCCCCCGAACTGCGGTTGACCTCTCTTTGCCATACAGTATAGCTGTTCTATCGGCGAGACTTCTATCTGACGGTGTGCCGATCATCCACCGAAAGGTCCACACCCGATACGAGATCGCCTGTCTGGTCTGCCGTCGCGAGGAGCTCGAACCCGTCTCGGCGGTTGCTGTTGATGATGTCTCCGAAGGCGACCGGAACGGGCGCGGCGATGTGGCCCCCCCAGTGGTGATGGGTGGGGCGGGGCAGCGGATTGCGGGGTTTGCGAAGAGCACACAGAGACGCCGTATCAGTGTAGCCACCGCGGCGGCACGCATTGGGCGACACACCAGCTACCGGAGAACCACAGCTGCCCAGCAACAAGTGGCTGCAGTCGTACACAGTGGGCTGGCCCTTCCCCGGCCAGCGACTCCCGTCGTGCGGGCAGGCAGACTGAGCGGAGCGTACCGGAGGCGATGGACACCAGCGACGTTCGGTCCTACGGGACGGCAGACGGCAGTGTCGGTGCCGACCTCGCTGAGTTCGACGGGACCGCGGCCGACGGGAACCGGCTCCGGTACCTCGCGTCGACGCTACACGACGGCATCGAACAGCTCCTGCGGATGGGGGCTCCGCTCGTGACGGCAGTGAGGCGTTGCCGCGGGTGCGGGATTCGGGACGGCTTTGCTCGGTGACTTGCTCTTGTGAGCACCGAGGCGCGTCTGGAGTTTGCCTACCCGCGGGTCGGTCTGACCGGCGACGGTGGCTCGATGTTCCTGCTGCCGCGACTCGTCGGCCTTCGGAAGGCACGGGAGATCACACTGCTCGACGAGCTAATCTCGGCCGCCGAGGCGGCCAACCTCGGTCTGGCGACAGAGGCCGTTCCCGCAGAGGAACTCGACGAGCGGCGGCGCACAGTCGCCGCCAACCGGTCGACCGACCCGAACCCTGCCGGGTGGCTGTGGTGAGACAGTCGCCCTGT
>ERZ1034569.681-NODE-681-length-12060-cov-10.563349_pt1 | contig 12060 bp, 12 predicted proteins | sample MGYA00520706_ERZ1034569 | MGnify/ENA primary metagenome ERZ1034569 (study PRJEB33760, sample SAMEA4777722) | hypersaline lake metagenome | biome: hypersaline environment; feature: brines | place: Spain | collected 2014-08 | depth 0 m ...
CTCCTGTTTTCCTCTTTTTTTATATTTCCGTCCCTGATGTGAGGACTTCGCACAGACGCTCAACTGTTATTTCATTCTGTGTAAATAAATGTAGATATGCAGCGCCCCACACGCCGTCACTTTCTCGCCCTTGGTGCAGCCTTGTTTGCGGGATGTGCTGGTAGTCAAACAAGTGCTGATGACACTACCGCTGGACCCGCCTCAGCCTCGTCACCAACATCGTCAGCATCTTCCCCTCAGTCAACACCTGCAGGATCAGGTATCGAAGAGGTTATTCCGCAGGCAAACGAGTCATTGCCGCTTCCATCTACACCTGAAGCAATTCGAAACGAGGCCCAATCGGGCGGCCCTCCAAAGGACGGCATCCCTTCGATCGATGACCCTCAGTTCATAACTCCTGCTGAGGTTGACTTCCTTGCGCCAGGTGATCCTGTGTTCGGAGTCCAATATAATGGAGTTACCAAAGCGTATCCACAGAATATTTTGGTCCAACATGAAATTGTCAATGACATCATAGGCGATGTGCCTGCGACAGTGACGTACTGCCCACTCACCGGAACGGCCATGGGATTTCGTCGTGGGTCGACCACCTTCGGAGTCTCTGGTCGATTGGTCAATAATAATCTCATAATGTATGACCGTGCCACAGAAACATGGTGGCCACAGATGCTGGCCACGGCAATTTCTGGGCCGTGGGAAGAAAACCCACCAAGGACTTCATTGAGTGAATTTCGGGTTATTTGGACCACGTGGGACCGCTGGCAACAGCAGCATCCAGACACCGTCGTGCTGTCGACGCAGACAGGGCATGCGCGCAACTATAACAACGACCCATATGGGTCATACAACTCGCGTGAGGGTTACTACGCCACAGATGCAGCACCGCTGTTTGAAGAACTCAACAGTAACGACCGATTCCCACCAAAAAAAGTAGTAATGGGTGTCCGAACCCCCGCTGGGGCAGCTGCATTTGTCAAAGACACGCTTCGTTCTACCGGAATCGTCCGTGGATCAATCGGAGACAAGTCCATTATTGCGGTGTATGATCCTCGATATGATACAGCCCATGCATATGCTAACCCCGACAATCGCCAGTTCAAATATGAGGGAACTGAAATCATCGGCATAGATGGGACAGCGTACTCACCTGATGCGCTCCCACTGAATTCACTGTACATATTCGACGCGATGTGGTTTGCTTGGGCTGGGTTTTACCCAGAAACAACCGTGTATGAATGAGGGAACTTAGTCTATGAACCGATTCAACATACGCCCAGCGCGCGAGGCACTCACATCGACTCATGTCAGCTTGAAGACCGTTCTCTCGAACCCACGCCTCCGAGCACTAACCGGCATCGTGACTTTCGGATATGCAGTTGTTTACTTGATCGCCATCGGTCATATAGCGCCTGGTCTTGGCGGGTTTGATATAACGATTGTGAGGAACCCGTTTGGGCGTGTGTTTGCTATGCAAGGCCCGTTCTCATTCGCCCCAATACTGAGTGCACGGATTGGAGCTCTGACGTATCTTTTTTCACTCAATACGGTCATAGCGTTTGGAATCGGAGTATTGATCGGACTGAATGCGACACTATCGTATCTGGGCTGGTCATATCCAGATCAATGCGGCACTCAGGGATCATATGTTGGCGTTGTGACTGGTCTCCCGACAATTATTTCCGGCACAGCCTGCTGTGGCCCAGTCATTTTTATTCTGCTTGGGGTCCAGGCCTCTGCAGTATTTCTCACCGCTGTCGAAGTGCTACTTCCACTGGCTGTCGCCATACTTGCCAGCAGTGTTATACTAAGTAGTTCCCAAATTAATTGGACGGCTGTCGACATTTCTGGGGCGGATTGAGATTATCGAGTTTCAGCCTAGACAGACGCTGCGATGTGAGATAATCCATGGGCAGTCGCAACGAGTGCGTCGGGGCTTGTCCTCAAAATACTTCGGTTATTTTGTCACTTCTGACTGTTGTCACTCCTTGCTGGCAGTAATAAAAAACGAGAATGATGTGTAACAGTCGCTACGCGATAACGCGATTCTGGAGATAGTCGAGATGTTTTGCGTTATAAACAATCTTTATCTCGTCAGTCTCTGGGCTCCCGATACACGTGAGGCGGACATTTTTATCATCAACTTCTTCATTAGAGAGGATTTGTTGCATGTCCATGTTGATTTCGCCCTCTTTGATGATGGCAGCGCAGTTTGCACACGCGCCAGCACGGCATGAGAAAGGCCAGTCGTAACCTTGTGCCTCAGCGGCCTCAAGGATGTACTCACCCTGATTGACAGTGAGTGAACCGTAGTCCTCCTCGCCGAGGTTGGCATCGGCTGCGTTTTCAAAGAGGTTATCATCATCAATGTCCCAGCCGTTGTCATCAAGCACTTCGTAGTTCAGGTAAGTTACCGTTGCCATCAAGATGATGTTGGGTATCCACCGAATTAGGCCTTACTGCTTACTGCGACGAGAGGAGCCAATATACAATGACATCCACAATGACGGGATTCTCGAATTGGCGGGCGTACCCCACGGACTCCCGAGATGGCTTCTTAATGATGTCAGTGAGTCGGTTCTGGTCGTACGAGAATCGTTCTTCGACGCGTCACTCGGAAGGATCCAGCTCTTTGAGGGGTTTCAGCGTCGTGTGCATCTCCTTACGGATTCGTTCCCGTTGATGAGCAACAGTTCGGTAAGAGCATCGTGTTGGAGGGCACAGCCCGTGACCAACATCGATTCGCCAATATCGAATCCAACCCGAGTCGGGTTCTCGGGCATCTCAGTCGTATCTTCGACCTCGTATTCGACAGCAACGTCGAGTGTCCACGCCTTGCGATGTTTCTGCAAGCGAAGTTCGTCTCTTTCGTACTTGATCCCTCATCAAGCAAGTCGTCCCACAAGTTCAGGATCCACTTGATATATGCGCGCTGATGCTCCGCGTAGTCCGTAATCTCCCGCTCTGCAAGCTGTGTTGCTGTTGGCTCAGGAACAAGCGGAATCCCCTGACAGCGTTGTGGTTGCTCGCCCGAACCTTCCTTGTTGGCTTCGGTCATACGCTGTCTCCATCGTCGGAGACAGAGAAAACCGCCAGACGGCAGAAGGGCGTTACGTCCTGACGGAGATTTGAACTCCGGTCCCTGGCTCCGCAAGCCAGGAGGATAGTCCACTACCCTATCAGGACTCATATAGAGAAATCCTATAACAACATATGAGAGTTACGATGCGTACGTCGACTCAATTTGTCGGTGTGAATGTCTAAGAAATGCGAGGAATCTTAGAGATTCAGATTGACCCATTCGCTTTTTGTGTACTGTATCCAAGCGGTTGAATAAGGGGGTCTCATTAGATAATCAGCATCGCTTCGAGAATGCTAATGACAACACTGACGAGCGATTCATCTTGACACGACGAGAGACAAGAAAATTCTTAAGCGGAAGCCTCGCTTGTGACTCACTATGCTTGAGGGTATTCTTTGTCAACGACATGAACAACGGTGCGGCTTCTCCGAGACGATCACTCTGTCTCTTGGGGTGAACTAAATGGGTGCAATTGAGGACGTCTATACGGATCTCGATACAGATATTGAGTTCGATGAATTCGAAACTGCAGTCGAAGAAAAAGTTGAGGAGATGGGCGGCCTGGCTGATGAAGAAACCGCAGCAATGCTCATTGCACATGAGATTAGAGATGATGAAGTCGAGGGTGTTGCTGATATCAAGCCGGACATGGATGAAGCAAAGTTCTTAGCGAAGATACAGAAAGTCGGTGAGATGCGAACATTTGAGCGTGACGAGGAAGAGACCGATGGTCACGTCATGAACCTAACAGTCGCTGATGAAACCGGGCAGATTCGAATTACGCTGTGGGATGAACTGGCAACCGATGCAGCTGAGAAGGTGAATGTCGGCCAGGTTCTCCGAGTCAGCGGTCGACCCAAAGAGGGGTTCAATGGGATCGAGGTTGATGTGAACAAGGTTGAACCCGCTCCTGATGAAGAGGTTGCCGTTGAAGCGCTGGACAGCTACCGCATTGAGGATCTCTCGCTTGGACTCTCAGATGTCAATCTCGAAGGAAGGGTCCTTGACACGGACAGCGTTCGAACGTTCGACCGCGATGATGGAACGGAGGGTCATGTTTCAAACCTCCAGATTGGAGACCCAACTGGACGTACTCGTGTGACTCTGTGGGACGAACAGGCACCGCTGGCCAACGAGTTGGACGCTGGTGACTGCATCGAAATCGTTGACGGATATGTGCGTGAGCGAGAGGGAACACTGGAACTTCATGTAAGCGGTCGTGGGGACGTGAACGTTATCGATAAAACAATCGGGTATGATCCACAGACGCGCGATATTGAGTCATTATCGATCGACGAGACTGTCGACTTGGCAGGCGGAGTCATTGAGATTGGTGATAAGCGGACATTCGATCGCGATGACGGCAGCCAGGGTCAGGTTCGGAACATCCGAGTGAAGGATGAAACTGGAGATATGAGAATCGCACTTTGGGGAGACAAAGCAGATCTTGATATTGACCTCGCTGATTATATTGTCTGTACCGCAGCTGAAATCCAGGAAGGGTGGCAAGATGATCTTGAAGCATCAGCTGGATGGCAATCCACAGTCACGAAGTTGGATCGCGACCCGCCGGGAGCATCAACACCGGATGACTCATCATCACCGGCGAACGATGGCCTCGCCGCTTTTGACACACCCTCAAGAACATCAGAAACGTCGGAAGCCACAGAGACCTCAGAGACCACAGCACAACCCTCAGAAGCTGTTCAGACAGCTCAAACTGAGGAATTTACTGGAACAGTGGTTCAAGCGGGCTCTCCTGTCATATTGGATGACGGGAGTGAGACACGTCGTGTCGTAACCGACAGCTCACTTCGGTTGGGTGAGCGCGTCACCGTCACTGGTCCAATTCAAGATGATAAAATAACTGCTGAGAGCATCGAACGTGAAGAGTAATTACCAGCCGCGTGCACGCTGTGTGCTGGAACGTAGTCAGCACCTCGCACGGAAAGGATTATACCCCGTTCGCACCGCACATATGGATATGAGTGTCGAGTTGCCGTTCGCCCCTGTAGACAGTATTATTCGTGCTCAAGCGGGCGATCTTCGGGTGAGCGCCGATGCAACTGAGGAACTGGCTCAGCGGATTCAATCCCACGGCGCGGAGGTGGCAATCTCGGCTGCAGAACAGGCGGCGACAGATAACCGCAAAACGTTGATGGCGGAGGATTTTGGCGTTGAACAGGTTGTCTCTCGGCGGGAAGTGACACTTCCAATTGCCCCAATCGACCGCATTGCTCGGCTTGAAATCGACTCGCAGTATCGCGTCTCGATGGATGCACGGATCGCATTAGCGGATATTCTTGAAGAGTACGCCACAAACGTTGCTGAGGGGGCAGCTATCTTAGCACGGCATGCCGACCGACGTACCGTGCAGGCAGAAGATATTCAGACGTACTTTTCACTGTTTGAGTAATCAATGCAGTTCGGATACAACGACGTCTGTCTCGCACACGATACGGGCAAGCGTCACCCTGAGACCGCCGATCGATTGCGTGCAATCCGACGCGCGCTCGCTAAACGCCATGGGGCAAAGTACGTCTCTCCATACAAAGCAAGCGAGCAGGCGATTGAAACTGTTCACGAATCTTCGTACATACAGGATATAAAGCAATTTTGTGCAAACGGTGGTGGCAACTGGGATCAGGATACCGTCGCATCGAAGCAAACTTGGGATGCCGCGCTGGCTTCTGCGGGACTCGCTCAGTGGGCTGCGCAAACAGCGTGTGAAGGGGCGAGCGGGAGGAATACGCCCTTTGCTCTCGGGCGCCCCCCTGGTCATCATGCTGTTGAGGACGATGCGATGGGATTTTGTTATATCAATAATGCTGCTGTCGCTGCACAGACAGTGCTCAATGATTCATCGAACACTGTCGAGTCAGCATTGATTTTCGATTGGGATGTTCACCACGGGAACGGGACTCAAGATATCTTTTATACTGACTCAGACGTTCTATATGCCTCAACGCATGAAGAAGGACTGTATCCAGGCACTGGAAAAATATCTGAAACAGGGACTGGTGGCGCAGATGGAACAACCCTGAATGTTCCACTGCCCGCCGGTGCCGGTGACGCTGACTATCTTGCCGTTATGGAGTCGCTCCTACGACCAGTGACCAAGGCATTTGATCCAGACGTGTTCATCGTTAGCGCTGGATTTGACGCTCATCGGCATGACCCCATCTCGCGAATGCGTGTCTCGACAGAGGGATATGCACTTCTCACTGAACGTGTTCGGACACTGGCAGACGATGTAGACGCTGCACTCGCGTTTGTGCTTGAAGGGGGATATGGACTTGATACACTCGCTGAGGGTGTTTCCATTGTTCATGAAACATTTGATGGAAGAGATCCGATGGAGCTTGATGATTCGATGCAGGACTCAACCACCCCCCTCATACAGTCAGTTAAGCAGGCACTCAAGTTGTAGTTCATCGAATTGCAAGGCGGAAGCCGACAGCTGTGAGCGAACGGTGCTCTTGATTACCTCTCGCGTTTCGATTTGAAAAGGCGTCTCACAGTCACAAGCGTCATGAAGGACAGGCTGTCGTCACTTGGCCACGACTCGGGACTTTCCGTCACGTGCGGGTGACTCACCTACGGCGCTGGATTGAAATATACGGCCAGTTCGGTTCCGAACTCATCAATGAGCGATACTAATTGTTCATTATCAACGACTGTATACTCATCTTGAAGTGCAGATTCGATGTGTGAACCCAAAGCCACATCGAATAGAGCTGTCGATTCGAGCAGCTCACGAGCGGTTCGGAACTCGCGATCACGTTCGACGACATATCGGTTACCCTCAACAAACGGCCCATACACATCAGCCTCAGCGTACCGACGATAGAACGTTTCAGCATGCTCACTTACATCGACTGGCGGACCAGTGTGTCGCTGTATCGCCGGCAGTGTCGCATGTTGTAGTTCAAATAAGAGGAGCGTCCGGTCAGTGGCTGCATGTGTCGATCGAATACAGTTGAAATCTCGTGCCTCCAATTCAGTTTTGATTCCAGATTCCGACTTCTCAAGCTGGGGGTATAGTTGGTCATCAACAATGGCGGGTGTGTCAAACACGACTCCGATTAGATCGGTCTTTCGACGCTGTAAGGCGTCTCGAAGTTCGGCTTTCGTGAGCGGTTCTAACTGTGTCGGAGTGAAAAATTCCATCGATGGCGAGTCAAGGAATTCACGGGCATAATGTTGGAGCCGCGCAAGGTTTTCAGCGGTGCAGACTGCTGCGACATTGCGCGATGGATCCGTCGGATCCACCATCACAAGTGGGTCATCGTGCGACTTCGTCTGATGGCTGGCAGGGTCGAACGACATCGGTAGACTCCAACGAGCTGCCTCTGAAATAAACTCGTAAAACTGCCCGTACTCAAGAATGAGAAGTTCAGTTAGATATCCAGAAAATCCTGCGGTTCGTAAATCGCTCCCATATATTCCAATTCCTTTCAGAAACTGTTTCGCGACCCGAATATCACTAGCCTGTGCAGCGGTGATTTTTGAGTTGAGATATTCCGTGTGGTGTGGTGTCCGGTCAACGGCAGATTTCGGTGGCTCCCCGGCAGCAATCTCATAACATGGGACGAGGTCAACTGCGAAGCCGCTGTATTCTCCTTTGATGTATGGATGTTCTGCAAACTCTGCGTGTCCCTCTGGAAGCACGGCACGTCCAATTTCGAGACCCTGTTGCTCAAGTGTCTCTCGATCAATCGTCTGTGGAAATCGGATAAATATGTCAATATCACGGTCGCCTGACAGCCACGTATCGCGGGCAGTTGACCCGACATGAACGGTCTCACCACTGACCTCACGAGTGTCGAGTTCCAAGTCAATACGCTGGCGGAGTTCGTCTATTGCCTCACTGAGGGCTGACCGCTCGGCCTTATCCGGGGTGACCTGCTCTCTAACATCCTCAAGAACGCCCTTGACCGATTCATCTGCTCGCATTGGGTTTGATACTCGGACAGTTGGCGAAAGGGTGTCGATGCAGACCTGGTTTGTCTAAAAATCAGGAAACGAAAGCCATATGATTCCTGCTAAATGTATTTACTTACGTCGGAATGCCGTCGTAGCTCAGTTGGTAGAGCACCTCGCTGTTAACGAGGTGGTCCCAGGTTCGAGTCCTGGCGACGGCGTGCCCGTCTTTTGATATAATAACGCCTAAGACAGACACTCACTTGCAGTTGTATGTGGGCCCTTAGCTCAGTCTGGTTAGAGCGCTCGGCTCATAACCGAGTGGTCGATGGTTCGAATCCGTCAGGGCCCATGGTTTTGCTCACGGCAACGGTAGCGCAGGCACGAAGCACCTCCTCAGTGGATTTATGTCCGAGAGAGCTGCACATCGACACTATCCTGATGAGGGAATCAAGATGCCGATAACTGATCATTCCAGACAATCAATGTCGTACCAAGCAGAGTGAACGACCCCGCTACCCGCCGCTTTCGGTAGGTCCCTGAAGCAGGGCTTGCTGTCTCCACGACGTTGTTAGACGGCGTAACCCCTGAGATGGTCTCTTACGAATAAACTTACATCCACACAGAGGGACTCAAATAATATCCTCCGATGGTAAAACGCGAGAATTCCAGACCGCGTTGGGATATGACGGTTCGCAGTCACAGCCTCACCTGCTCTCGTGGGGCGAAACAACCCTCACGACGGTCAAACAGATGACCCGCTGACTGTGCTAACCAGCTGTTATGCCTCTCACTGCCATCTGTGGCGAGACTCGAAAGTCCATTTCGTTGATTACTGAATATTCTGTGCAGCGTTCATGTCCGTGTTCGGCCACTGTGTCGGACTCCTCCAATCATAAACACGCTGGTTATTGACCGTGTGTCCACACGACAAACACGAGTATCAGCTCTCAGCGGGAGATGGCAGTCACCAGAAACCGAAACAGGCTAAACCGCACTACATACATATACGAACGATATGGAGTGGCAATGGCATCGTCGTCCATGGCTTGCAGTCCTGTTAGGAGTCTTTGTTACGGGACTCGGACATGTCTATCTTCGGCGGTGGGGACGCGGTCTGACGTGGTTCTTACTCACTATCGCTGCTACAGCGCTCTTTCTCCCAGATGCGACACCTGCGGAACTCCTTGCTGGAGGCGGTGATCCAGTTCAACTAGCCCCTGCACTCGTTGTGGGGATTGCCAGTCTCGTGGATGTGTATCTGCAGGCTCACAAGATTGCAGAGCAGGAAGCATCCCCAGATAAGGAGCTAGAGACTGCTAACTGCCCAGAGTGTGGGAAAGAGCTTGATGATGACCTTGGGTTCTGTTCGTGGTGTACGACAGAGTTGAATCCAGACGCACGCGAGTGAACTACCCTACCCGACTCGCCAGCTGGCGTCGGCTTCTTGAGGACGGGGGCTGAGCGCCTGTAAACTGCTAAACAGGTCCCCGAACAGATTAGCAGGTATACCCAAAGAGATTGTTGAACTGATTCAACAGAGTTAGATTAGTCACGACTCGATTGAATGTGATGACACAAACAACCGTTGTGAGTGATTTTCACTCGATCAAACCACCTCTGCTCCGTGAGCCACTTGGCAGTCGTGTTGAGTTAGTCGTTGAATCGTTAGGTAGTCCAGACCGCCTTGTGGCTGCGTGTAAAGAACACGAGGCTGATGCCGTAATTACTGATATCAATACTCCTGTCCCAGAGACAGCAATCGATTCACTTGAAGTGGATATAATTGCGCGCGCAGCCGTCGGTTTCGATAACATCGATATCGAAGCCGCTCACACTGCAGGTATTACCGTTACGAACGCCCCCGGATACTGCACCGAAGACGTGGCAATACACACAGCTTCGCTTCTTTTATCAGGTATTCGAGCGATACCGCAACTTGATCACGACATCAAAGCTGGTGCTTGGGGGTCAGAGGCACTTTACCCTCCGCAACCACTTCACCGAACGTCCGAGAAGACTCTCGGGTTTATTTCATTTGGGGAAATCGCCCAACGGACTGCTGAATGCACGGCCGGGTTTGGATTTAGCCAGATTGCATACGACCCATACCTCAATTCGGAAACGATTGACAACCTCGCTGTTGATGTTGAGTTAGTCAATCTTGATACGGTGCTCTCAGAGGCAGACTATATCAGCGTGAATGCGCCAGAGACTCCAGAGACGCACCATCTTCTCAATTCGGACACATTTTCACAGATGCAAGATCACGTCTTAGTTGTTAACACAGGCCGTGGTGGTGTCGTAGATGAAACTGCCTTGCTTAATGCACTTGATGAGAATGAGATCGGTGCCGCTGCTCTTGATGTATTCGAATCTGAACCTCTTGATGCAGGCAGTCCCTTAGCACAACATCCTGACGTGATTACAACTCCGCACATCGCATGGTACTCTGAGGAATCGATTCAGGAGCTCAACGAAACCGTCGCACAAAATGTCAGCCGCGTTCTTGCCGGGAAGACCCCGATATCACCTGTGGAACCGGAGTGGGCCTGAGGCATTTATACTCTCATCATCTCCATACGTGCTTCTTATTGTGTTTGCGAGAACCCCATACTTCTCAAAAGTGATGTAAACAATAACGAATGGATCACCTATTGGCCGGAGAATAAAAACCGCTCGGTCTTGCTCTGTCTCAGGCGCCGGTGAAGTCTCGTCACTGGTCTCACGCTGATCATCAACCCGCTGGAGCAACGGCTCAAGCGGTGTTGTACCACTCTGAAACTCGTCAAATAGATTTCTCACACCACTTTGCTCGGCAAATACATAGAGCGCCCCGTTCGGCTGGCTATCAGTCCCACGCGTAACCCGTCCCCGGAGACCATCCTGCTCACGGACAGCCGCCTGCCACAAAGTTGATGCAGCCTCAAAAACCGGCGAGATATCATCAATATACTCAAACGTCGTCTCTGATAGCCGCTTAAAATCCTCAAGCCGTGCATGCTCATTTGACCATGAGAGGGTTGCTTCGATGAGATTTCCTGCCGAGACCACAGATGCCACGCTGTTCAATATCTTGACAGAGACAGGATTAAACTCTTTGTTCATCCGGTCGGCTGGTGATTCTGGGACAGAAACTAATACAAGAACCTCCGGATTGTGAGACCGATCAAGAACGCGAAAACGGCCGGTGGACTCGTGTTGCATGCGTAGCTTATCTGTTATTCAGCGTCAAAACGGCATCTATGGAGTGCACGCTCGCGAACGAAATCACTACATAGATGCTTACAGTCTATTTATTTGTGTCAGTTGATTCGTGGGCCAGTCGATCAGAGCGCGCGATGCAATGGCTTGAGTTAACCGCGGCATTATTCCTGGTCATACTATTCGCAATTGGTGTCTTTGATCTGGGTCTCTCATTGTATCAACTTGTCCTTTCGGGAAATTTCACTGATCCCATATCAGTAATTGGGCTCATTGATACAGTGCTCATTTTATTGATTATCGTTGAAGTATTTGAAACAGTCGTCGCTTCCAGTCGACAGGAACCCGTCGTTCGTATCGTCATCAATGCAGCGCTTATTGCCGTCGCGCGGAAGATAATTAGCTTCCGTCCCGGAGAATATCAGACGGTGGAAAATGCATTTATATCTTCTGCTTCGCTGACAATCTTATTACTTGTGCTTATCATAGCCTTTTCAGCTGTCCGGAGGACCAATCTCGAATCTCTCCTTCCAGGCCAGTCTGAGACAGAATCTGATTAACTGCATACGTCCTCTCGCTCATATCCCAGGACCCGCACAGTGCAGAGTCGCTTAGTGGTGTGTTCGAAGAGTTACGAGAACGACGAGGAGAAAGCCTCGCGCTTGAGCGCGGGAATCCGACAGAATCCTCTCCAAGCCACGTTCGATGCTCTAAACGGATGTGTTAACGAATGCCACTTCGTCTTGATGCGCAACTGAGGCGGCCTGCCCGCCCACTTCATCGGACAATATCGGGTGCGGAAAACAAGTCTCTCTGAATCCCATCCCGGGATAGGAGTCACGGCTGGTTGGCAC
>ERZ1034569.682-NODE-682-length-12059-cov-10.150450_pt1 | contig 12059 bp, 12 predicted proteins | sample MGYA00520706_ERZ1034569 | MGnify/ENA primary metagenome ERZ1034569 (study PRJEB33760, sample SAMEA4777722) | hypersaline lake metagenome | biome: hypersaline environment; feature: brines | place: Spain | collected 2014-08 | depth 0 m ...
CCTTCCACGCCGGCAGGTCCGCACGGTCCGCGACGGCGCGCTCGACCGCCCGCAGGCGCTCCGCGTCGGCCTCCAGCAGGTCCGCGGGCACGTCGTCCATCTCGGCCCACACCGCGCGCTTGAACAGGCGGCGCTCGTCGAGGCGCCGGGCCGTCTCCGCGGTGGCGTCGCACTCCCGCAGTCGCACCCGGAGCTCGGGGTCGTCCATCCGGCGCAGGCGGGCGGGGGCCACCCCCCCGGGCGCGGCGCCCTCCCCGGGGGCCGCGCCGCGGGCCCGCGTGAACGCGCCCGGGAGGACGCCCGCCCCGCCGCTCCCACGCGTCTCGGACGGCCGTGGGTCGCGCCCATCGAGCACCCGGATGGCACCGGCCAGCAGCTCCAGCGCCCGGATGGCGGCCTCCAGCACCGCTACCAGCGTCGGGATGGTGTACGTCTCGGTGAACCGCAGCAGTTCGCGCGGGCTCGGCGGTTCGGGGAGCGTCGGTCCGTCGCGCCGCCGCTCGGGAGGCGGTCCCTCGTCGACCGCCGCACGGAGGTCCGCCAACGTCCGCTCCAGCTCGTCGACCAGTTCGACGAGCTCCGCGGGGTCCTCGACGGTCCCGGCGGCCGGTTCCGGCGCGCTGGACTCCCCGCCCGACGGTTCCGTGACGACGGGGACCGGCTCCCCGTTCGCGTCCCAGTCGCTCATATACGGGGGTCGGTGGGCGACGGGCAAAACACCCGGGTTTAGGAACACCGAAACCTTCATGTCCTCTAGGCCCACCTAATCAGGTGATGGAAGCCACCCGGAGTCGGGATTCGCACCCCGAGTTGCCAACGGTCAGCGCTCACGGCCCCTCCCCGGAGCGCACCGTGTTCACCGAGGAAGGGAACCCGGACGCCTGGATCGCCACGGACACGCTCGTCGACCTGGAGAACTGAGGCCCGCGGGTCGGCCGCCGCGACGTGCGGCGAAACGCCGTTCTCGCCGAACGTAACCGACAGTTCACCGAGGGCTACGGCTCGTCGAATACTCGGGCTGTTCCAACGGAACACCGCTCGTTCCGGAACTGCCGGCGGAAGAAATCGGGACCCGTTTCGTCGTCCTCCGTCGCCGGAGGGGGGCGACCGGTAAGCGACCGTCGCCGGTCAGTGGGTGGCCTCGTCGACGACGAGGCTGTCGTCCTCGAGGTAGTGCTCGAAGTGGTGGGCGTGCTCCTCGACCGTCTCGAGGTTGCGCCGGAGGATCTCGCTGGAGGTGTAGTCGCCGAACTCCTCCATCATCCCGATGTGGTCGCGCATCGTCTCGATGATGTCGCCCAGCATCTCCATGTCGTTGGCGATGGAGGTGCGGACGTCGAACACGTCGTCGGCCTCGGGCTCGACGGGCGCGTGGGCCTCGTGGTTGGCGCCGCCGGCGAGCGGGACGCCACCGAGGGCCTGCGCGCGCTCGGCGAACTGGTCGGCCGCCTCCTCCAGGTCCTCGGCGACCTCACCCAGGTAGACGTGGATGTCGCGGAACTCGGCGCCCTCCACGTTCCAGTGGTGCTTCTTGATCTGGTGGTAGGCGACGTACGAGGCCGCGAGGTCGGTGTTGAACGCCTCGATGATCTGCTCGGCCTTCTCCTGATCGATGCGGAGCGCCTCGCCTTCCTCGACGGTACCGGCCTGCTGACGGACGGACTTCTGCGTGCTCATTACACGCAGTTGTTGGGCCGGGCGACACTTAAGGTTTTCCGCCCACCAAAAGAGATTTTCCGAAAAGAAAAGAATAGTTCGCCGCAGCTAGGCGACCCTAATCCAGCGACGCGCTCAGTCCCGGTAGATGCCGACGCGCTTGCGGTGGTAGGCGAGTTCCGCGGGGTCACAGCGGGTCACGAGGTCGCGCTCGGCGTCGGCGAGCGCGGAGTGGACGGAGCCGTTCGGCCGCGCCACCATCGAGCGGCCGCCGTAGGTCGCCGGTCGCGCGTCGGGGAGGTCGCGCCGCCCGGTCCGGCCACAGGCGACGGCCCATCGGGCGCCGTCGAGCGCACGCGCCCGGACCAGCAGCCGCCAGTTCTCCGAGTGGGCGGCGGGCCAGGCCCCGACGATGAACAGCGCGTCGACCCGCGCCTCGGTGAACGCGGCGCTGTCGGCGACGAAGTTCAGGTCGTAGCAGGTCACCAGTCCCGTCTCGCCCAGCGGCGTCTCGACCGTGACGCGCTCGCGTCCGGGCGTCAACACCTCCAGTTCGCCGCCCCAGAGGTGGCGCTTCCGGTAGACCGTCGTCGACCCGTCCGGGCGGACGTACGCGACGGCGTTGTACAGGTCCCCGCCCCCGTCCTCGACGTAGCCGACGAGCAGCGCGAGGTCGTTGGCCGCCGCGCAGTCCCGGACCCCATCCATGGCCTCGCCGTCGGTGTGGACCGCGGCGTCGGCCATCCGCTCGTCCGGGACGAACCCGGTCAGGAACTGCTCGGGGAACAGCGCGACCGCGACCGCGTCCGGGAGGGCGGCGACCCGCTCGCGCAGTGTCGCCAGGTTCGTCTCCGGGTCCAGGTCCGCCACGTCCGTCTGACAGGCTGCCACGGTCGGGCCGGTCGGATCGGCGCTCGTCATGGCCGGCTGTGGGACCTGGTCTCACGTCACGTTTCGGGTGGGGTCCTCCGACCCCGACGCGGTGACCGCTGCACGGACATCGAGCTCCCGCGGCTGGCCCTGCGGGGGCTGCGCCGGAGCTACCGACGCTACGGGCCGAGGGATGTGGCCGGTTCCCTCCCCGTCGGTGTCCTCGCGTCCCTGGTCCACGACCGGCGTCCGGGGGTGACTCGCGCGACGCGACCTGACGCGGCTCAGCTCCGCGTGAGCAGCATCGCCGTCGCGCCGTCGAACACCTCGGTCGATCCGCCGCGGGCCTCCGCATCGTGGCGGGCCTGGCGGTCGTGGACGGTGAGGAGCTGTTCGAAATCCCGGTCGTCGATGTCCAGGGAGTCGGCGAAGTCGCCCCACACCTCCGGCAGGACGACGCAGTGGAAGGCCCCGTCCGTCCGAGCCACGACGGGGTCGTAGGGAAGGTACTTGCGCCACTCGTAGACGAGGTTGTCAACGCCGGGGAAGTCGCGGGCGGAGCGCTGGTGCCGCCGGAGCAGGTCCCGGAGTGCCGCTACCGTGGTGTCCATCCGCGCGGCGACGGCAGCGACGATGTCGTCGTCGAACGGCGCCAGCAGAGCATCGGTGTCGTCATGACTCTCGCCGGCCATACCCGACCTACCGCGTCGGCGGGTTTAGACGCTCCGCCCGACCCGGACGTCGGGCCGCTTCACCCGGTCGTCGTCCGCTCGGTGCTCCGGGTGCTGGCCCGCGTCGCCGTGACCACCGCCTCACCGTCGTGGGCGACGACCACCTCGTCGGGCGTCCTCCCCTCGAAGGCGTACTCGGCCGCGTACTTGATGTCGACGAGACAGTCCGCACAGGCGTCGGCGTCCCCTCGTCGGTACGAACGCACCGCGACCCGGAGGCGCTCCTCGCGATAGTCGAACTCCGCGCGCTCCTGCTCGGCGGTGTAGCAGGCGTTGTCGCCGCCGATGACGCCGCCCACCCGCACGAACTCCCCGTCGAACGTGATGTCGACGGTGTTCCGGCCGGTGCCACAGCCACGGTCGACCACCTCGAAGGCCGAGCCGATGAGGCCGTTCCCCCGCGGGGTTCGTGTCGGCGTCCCCTCATTCGGTTCGTCCGCCGGGGTCGGCGTGTGCCGGTCCGTCGGGGTGTCCGTGGGCGAGCCGGTCGGGTCAGTCGTGCCGCCGGACCCGCCGCCGTCCGTGGTGCAGCCAGCGAGTCCCGCGACCCCGGCGAGCGCCGCGGCACGGAGGAGGGCTCTCCGTTGCATACGTGCCGGGCTATGTCGAGGATGGGTAAACGCCTCGTGATGACTCAAACGCGGGTTTGAACGACCAGTGGCGCTGCCGTGACGGCTGTCCACCGGGCGACGCTCGACCGCCGGACGGCGCCGGATTCATGTGGCCGCGCTCCGGGCCGACAGGTATGCACGAGCGCGCCCGCGAGTTCGCCGAGACGGCCCGCGACCGCCACGGGTTCGACCCGGACGTCCGGGAGTTCGATGCCGGCACCCGGACCGCAGAGGACGCGGCGGCCGCTATCGGCTGTCGGGTCGCACAGATCGCATCCAGCCTCGCCGTCACCGACGGGACGGACGTGGCGGTGGTGGTCACGAGCGGCGCGAACCGGCTCGATACCGACCGCGTCGCCGACGTGCTGGGCTGGGAGACGGCCGACCTCGCCGATCCCGAGGAGGTGCGGGCCGCGACCGGCTGGGCCATCGGTGGCGTCCCCCCGTTCGCCCACGCACGGCCCCTGCGCGTCCTCGTCGACGAGTCGCTGCTGGCGTTCGACGAGGTGTGGGCGGCGGCGGGCACGCCCGACGCCGTCTTCCCGGTCGACCCCGAGCGGCTCGTGGCGCTGGCCGACGCCGAGTCCGCGGCGGTCGCGGCGGCGTGAGGGGGTGGCTCCCCGGCCCGGTGGTCGTCTGCAGGGTCGGCGGGTTTCCACAGACTTACCAGATCCCGCCGAGGATGCCACGGACATGTCCAGGGGTGCCCGTGTGACGACCGAACCCGGCGACTCCCCCGTCACCGCCATCCCCGACGATTACGCGCCCGTCGGCGCGGGTGCGTGGTTCGACCTCGCCGAGGGCCACGACGCCGGCAAGAAGCTGTTCTTCTGGGACGTCGTCCTGACAGCCGGGGGGCTGGTGCCGACGGCCGAGACGTCGGTCGCCGTCCCGGACCTGCCGGTGGTCCTGTTCGTCCACGGGAACCCGGAGTGCTCGTACGCCTACCGGAACGTCGTGCGGGCGCTCCGCGAGCGCGCGGTGTCGGGCGACCTGTCGCCACCTGTGCGACTGGTCGCGGTGGACCACGTCGGCTTCGGCCTCTCGGACCGCGCCACCCACGAGGCCGTCCCGATGGACCACGCCGGGAACCTCGACGAGTTCGTGACCGCTCTGGACCTCCGGGACGTGACGCTGGTTGTCCACGATTGGGGCGGTCCTACCGGCGTCGGGGCGCTGCTCGAGGCCCCGGACCGCGTGACGGGGCTGGTCGTCTGTAACTCCACGGTCTTCCCGATGCCGTTCGTCGGCCCGACGTTCGATGACTACCCCATCGACTGGCTTCCGTGGGCCGATTTCCCCCGCGTCACGCCGGACCACTTCTGGCCCGCCGTCGCGTCCTACGCCGTCTTCCGGCGACCGGCGGGTGCGTACCGGGTCCTCGCCGACCTGTTGCGCTACCTCGTGCGCGTCGAGGGACTGGGCCGGGTCCCCGACCACGAGCGCGCCGCGCGGCGGGTCTACTACCAGCAGTTCGACGACACGTGGAACACCCGTGCGTCGAAACGGCTCGTCCGGCAGACCCGCTACTGGGGCCACGGCAACACCTTCGAGGACTCCGAGCTGGGGACCCGCAACACCACGCCCTTCTACCGGCGGATCAACGGGCGGCTTCCCGGGGCCTGGGGGCCCGCCGGCCGGGAGGTCGACGTGGAACTCGTGTTCGGCGGCTGGGACCCGCTCGCGAAGGTTCCCGTCCTCGACCAGTGGGCCGGGGCGCTCCCACAGGCCGAGGGCCATATGACGGTGCTCGAGGGCGTCTCGTACTTCGTCGAGGAGGAGCGCCCCGGGCGGGTCGCCCGGGCGGTCGTCGACGCCGGCGGGTTCTGAACCCCCGCCACGGCGACGCCACTGATGAACCCCCATCGCTGGCGCCGCGCCCACGCGACGGCCGCCAGCAGACCGCTAGCCGGCGAACGGGGACGGGACCCGACGACGGTTCGGACAGACAAAGCTTTTATATGTTGCTGGTGCCGACGGCATAAGTATAATGGCAGGACCGACTCGCCAGCGAGAGCGGAATGTCGAATCCGAGGAGGAAGAGGAAACGGAACACGGCTGTCCTGAATGCGAGTCGACCGACCTGGTCCACGACGGTGAGGAGCTCGTCTGCGAGGACTGCGGTCTGGTCATCGAGGAGGACCAGATCGACCGCGGCCCCGAGTGGCGCGCGTTCAACCACTCCGAGCGCCAGTCCAAGTCCCGTGTGGGCGCCCCGACGACACAGACGATGCACGACAAGGGGCTGACGACCCAGATCGACTGGAAGAACAAGGACGCCTACGGCCGCTCCATCTCCTCGGAACGCCGCTCCCAGATGAACCGGCTGCGCAAGTGGCAGGAGCGCATCCGGACGAAGGACGCCGGCGAACGCAACCTCCAGTTCGCCCTCTCGGAGATCGACCGGATGGCGAGCGCGCTGGGCGTCCCGCGCTCGGTCCGGGAGGTGGCCTCCGTCATCTATCGCCGCGCGCTGGACGAGGACCTCATCCGGGGGCGCTCCATCGAGGGCGTCGCCACCGCCGCGCTGTATGCCGCCTGCCGCCAGGAGGGCATCCCGCGCTCGCTCGACGAGGTCGCCGAGGTGGCCCGCGTCGAGCAGAAGGAGATCGGCCGCACCTACCGCTACGTCGCCCAGGAGCTCTCGCTGGGCCTGGAGCCGGTCGACCCGGTCCAGTACGTCCCCCGCTTCTGTTCCGAGCTCGAACTCTCCGAGGAGGTCGAGCAGAAGACCCGCGAGATCATCGAGGTCACGGCCGAGAAGGGGATGCTCTCGGGGAAGTCCCCGACGGGCTACGCCGCCGCGGCCATCTACGCCGCCTCGCTGCTCTGCAACGAGAAGAAGACCCAGCGCGAGGTCGCCGAGGTCGCGCAGGTGACCGAGGTCACCATCCGGAACCGGTACCAGGAGCAGATCGAGGCGCTGGGCATCCACTGAGACGGCCGCCAGTCCTGCGCTCCGCTCGAACTCCCGATTTCGTGCCCGATACCGATAGTCGCGTCGCCCGTCGGGGTCCGCGCGGTGACCCGGAGAGACGTCGATGACGCGCGGCGACGGTGGGAAAGTGCGGTCGAATTGCGATGGAGTCGTGACGGACCTGACCCGAAGTCGGCACGGTCCTCGGACGGAGTTTGAAAAATCGGTTTTCATGGGCGTTCCGTAGCCGCGACCGTAATGTCGAACGACGACTCAACACGGCGGCGACGGTTCCTGCAGGTTGCCGGGAGCGCCGGTCTCGCCGCGGTCGCGGGCTGTTCGAGCATCGGCGGGTCCGGCGACCAGCCGACGGACTTCTACGGGTCGGACACGGCGACCGGCGGCCAGATCTGGATCACGCCAGGGGCATACGCGGTCCACACCGGCGACAACCCCATCTTCACGGCTGGCGAGCCAGCTTCTGTCGGGCTGGAGGCGGTGGCCGAAGCGGGGCCGCCGACCGGCTTCCCCGACCAGCCGGGGCTGGTTGATGAACTCCCCGAGGTCGACCGTGTCTCCAGCGTCGGCGCCTTCACACCGTCGGATACGGTCGAGGACCCGAACGACCCGATGGGAGCGGTCCCCGGCGCGCCGCCCATCGCTCCCGGCGGTGCCTTCGAGGTCGAGATGACGGCCTCTCCCGGGCAGCGACTCTCCTTTGCCACGATGTACGTCCCCTCGAACGACCTGTTCCTCGCGCCGGAATCGGCCATCCAGCTGTGGCCCGAGGACGGGGAGCCCGTTCAGGGCGACGTGACCGACGCCGTCGGGCTGTTCGATGCCGGCACGGAGCTGAACGGCCAGCCCGGCGTCGACACGACCGGCGCCCCGGCCCAGGGTGGGAACGGTGGCCCGACCATCGGCGCGACGGAGGGTGTCGTCCATCCAGCCGACATGGTCAACGACGCCTACCGGTACGCCGACCCGAGCGAGGTCATCCGCGTGACGGTGTCGCCGCAGTGAGCTGGTGACCGACGGTCGCCGCGAGGCGGACCGAGCGGCCCGCTGACTGCCGGCCCCCTCCTGTCTACCCCCGGTGTCGTGACCGAACGGTCCGCTCCGTCGCGCTCGGGGCGTGACGTTTCGGTGGAAGCTACTTGATACGACCATCGGGTCGTCCCTCGATCTACCGAGAATCAAGGAGAGAGCCCCGCCGTTCAGGCCGGGGATGAATCCGACCCTACCCTTCGCAGATCACCGTCCAAACGCTCGGCAGGATATCCCACGCTCGAATCCACACGTTCAGCTAACTCCGATCAGATAGGTTGTCTACGGCGAAACGGGTCATCACCCGCAGCTACACTGCCTCCATACGGAACCAGCAACGGGCGTCCGACGGCCTCGACGCCCTCGGGTTCTCAGCCTCGGAACGCTGGAACGTCGGACGGAGGGTTCGTGACCGGGTGTGGTCAGAGATAGGCCGTATTCCCGGTCACAACGAACTCATCTCGTACCTCATCTCACACGAACGCTACGATGACCTGCATTCGCAGTCAAGTCAGCGAGTCCTGTAAGAACTCGCTGAAGCGTTCAACGGCTGGTACGGGAGACGACGCACCGGAGACACGAGAGCCAACCCACCGAACTACCGCAAACACGGGGACGAACACCCGCGAAGCACGGTCACGTCCAGAGCCGCCGGATTCAAACTCGACGCGAAGTGCGAGCGAGGCCGACTCTCGAAGGGCTCCAACCTGAGAGAATACTGGCCGGACGTCATCCTCTGCGAGTACCAACCCGACCCGGCGTTGCCCTCTCCACCGTGGAGAGCGTTCAACAGGTCCGAGCAGTCCGGACTGGTGACGAGTGTGAACTCCACTTCGACTGCAAAGTCGAAATCGAGGTCGCTGAAGCCCCCGGTCAGAAGACGGTGGGTGTTGACCGCATCAACAACCTCACCGCGCTTGCCTACGAAGACGGTCACGGCGGACTGTACCCGCTCAACTGTCTGAAGCAGGACGACTACCAGTTCAGCAAGCGAACCGCTTGCTGTGACGACTCGGACTCCGAGCAGGCCACACGACTGGATCAGAGGACGCCGGCTCGCCGCACCCACTACCTCCACACGCTCTCGAAACACATCGTCCAGCGGTGTGTTGCCGGAGGAGCTGTGGCGATTGTGGTCGGCGACCGTTCGGGTATCCGCGAAGACGAACGGAGCGGCGAGTCGAAGAACTGGGGGAAGCACGGCAACCTCGACCGTCACTCGTGGGCGTTCGACCGGTTCACGCAGATGCTCGAATACAGGCCCGAGATGGACGGCATCACGGCCGAGCGAGTGTCTGGGCGCGATACGTCGAAGTCGTGTTCGTGCTGTGGGCGGAGAACTGACGCGAATACCGGCTTTCACTCGGGAGAACGATAGGTTCCGTAGTGCCTCGTCGGAACGAGTCGGGGCTCCGCGTCACGTGATGGAGCTACCCTTGCAGGGCCGTCTCGAGGCGCCTGCGACCCGGACAGCCGGTCTGCCGCAGGGACACCCTGTTAAATACAGCCCCGGCTGCCGTGCTACAGATTTAAGAAGCGCGCGGCCCCCTGTACGGTATATGACAGTCAGTGAGCAAGCGGGCGAGTTCGGCCTCGACCGGGCGGAGTCGGACGAGCGCATCGAGGGGCTCGGACGGTACGTCACGCTGGCCGACGGCGTGACCGAGACGTTCGACGTGACCGAGCCGTTCACCGGCGACGTCATCGGGTCGCTGCCGGCGTGCCAGGCGGGCGACATGCGGGCGGCCTTCGAGCGTGCCCGCGAGGCCCAGGCCGAGTGGGCCGAGCGCCCCGTCGCCGAGCGCGAGGAGATCATCCTCGACTTCCACGACCTCGTGCTCGACCACGACGGGGACCTGCTCGACGTCGTCCAGGTCGAGACCGGCAAGTCCCGGAAGCACGCCCACGAGGGCGTGATGGACGTCGCCATCAACGCGCGTCACTACGGCCACCGGGCCGAGGACTACCTCTCGCGCGAGCGACGGAGGGCCGGCGTCGCCGGCGCACAGAAGACGTGGGTGTATCACCAGCCCGTCGGCGTCGTCGGGATGATCACCCCGTGGAACTACCCCCTCTCCCTGACGGCCTCCGACGCTATCCCGGCGCTGCTGGCCGGCAACGCGGTCGTCATCAAGCCCGCGCCGGACACGCCGTACTCGGCGCTGAAGGCCAAGCAGCTGCTGGAGGAGGCCGGCCTCCCGGCGGATCTGTTCCAGATCGTCCCCGGCTTCGGGCCCGAACTGGGCGACCCGCTCATCGAGGAGTGCGACTACTTCGGCTTCACCGGCTCCTCGGAGACCGGCAAACTCGTCGCGTCGAAGGCCGGCGAGCACCTGACGAAGGCCTCCCTGGAGCTGGGTGGCAAGAACCCCGCCATCGTCTGCGAGGACGCGGACATCGACAAGGCCGTCGAGGGGCTCATCCGGGGCTGCTTCACCAACGCCGGCCAAATCTGCATCTCCATCGAGCGCCTCTACGTCCACGAGTCCATCCGCGACGAGTTCCTCGAGCGGTTCGTCGAGGCCACCGAGGCCCTCGACCTCGGCGCGACGTACGACTACTCCGTCGACGTGGGCTGTCTCATCCACGAGGACCACCTGGAGAAGGTCGAGGAGCACGTCGAGGACGCCCGGGCGCGTGGCGCCACCGTCGAGTGCGGCGGCACCGCCCGGCCCGACCTCGGCCCGTCGTTCTACGAGCCCACCGTCCTGACGGACGTGCCCGAGGACGCGCTGGCCTGCTGTGACGAGACGTTCGGCCCCGTCGTCGGCGTCTACGAGTTCTCCGACGAGGAGGCGGCCATCGAGCGCGCCAACGACTCCGAGTACGGCCTCAACGCCTCCGTCTGGACGGAGGACTACGACCGCGGCGTCGACATCGCCTCGCGCATCGAGTGCGGTACCGTCAACATCAACGAGGGGTACGCCGCCGCGTTCGCCTCCATCGACGCCCCGATGGGTGGCATGAAGGACTCCGGTATCGGCCGCCGCCACGGCGACGAGGGTATGATGAAGTACACCGAGTCACAGAACGTGACGCTCCAGAAGGCCGGCACCATGTCGGCGCCGCCGGGCGTGCCGTACGGGCTCTACGCGAAGGGTGTCAACCTCGCGCTGCGCCTCATCGAGAAGGTTCCCGGCGCGAGGTAGCCGAGGTCACTCCCCGTCCGGCAGCCGCACATCGTCGTCGATGAACGACCCACAGGTGAGACAGTACTCGCGTTCCTCCCGCAGTTCGCTCGGTTCGATGATGGCCAGTCGACTCTCCGTCTCGGACTCGCAGGCGGGGCACTGTGTCACAACCGTAGTTGGGGTCGGACGCGATAAACTGGCGGGCGGTGCTGTCCGTCCCGCGCACGGTCGCGGCCGGGCTATCCCGTTCGAACGGGGTGCCACCCTGTGGTACCACCGGGTGTAAAGGATTAAGGGCAGAAGGTCCGGAGTCCGGGTATGGACACGACAGGGATTCGCAACGGGCTGCGGGGGATGGGGCCGGGCTGGCTAGCCGGAGCCATCGCGGCGGGACCGGCCACTATCGGGTCGCTGGTACTCGCGGCGAGCTTCGGCTACGACCTGCTGTGGGTCGTGCTGTTGTCGGCGCCGGCCGGGTTCATCACCCTGCTGCTGGCCGCTCGGCTGGGAACCGCCACGGAGGAGGGTATCGTCGCGACGGTCGAGGACCGGCTCGGCGACGGCTGGGCCTGGCTGCTGGTCGCGGACACGGTCATCGTCTCGATGGTCGCGCAGCTGCTCATCATGTTCACGCTGGCGACCATCTCCGCCCAGCTGTTCGGGTTCGACGTCCGACTGTGGGGCGTCGCGTGGGCGGTCGTCCTGGCCGCCGGCCTGGCCGGTGGCGGCTACCGGGTGGCCGAGGTGGGCGCGAAGCTCATCGTCACGGCGGTGGGCCTCGGCCTCATCACGACGCCGGGCGGTGTTTCGCCCGGGCCGGCGGCCGCGGGCGGCGGGCGGGGGCCCCCCCCCCCCCCCGGCGGCGCGCCCCGCCTCCCCGGGCGGCTGGGGGGGCCGCCGGTGAACCCCGGGAAAGGGGTGTTGAAGGGGGTCACGCTCGAGGACGCCCCCGCCGCCGACCGGATGTTCTCGGTGCTGATGGGCGACGCCGTCGGGCCGCGAAAGCAGTTCATCAAGGAGCACGCCGAGGACGCCGAGTGGATCGACATATGAGCTCCGACGTGCCAGACGCGCCGGACGAGCCGGCCGACAAGAT
>ERZ1034569.683-NODE-683-length-12029-cov-14.236596_pt1 | contig 12029 bp, 10 predicted proteins | sample MGYA00520706_ERZ1034569 | MGnify/ENA primary metagenome ERZ1034569 (study PRJEB33760, sample SAMEA4777722) | hypersaline lake metagenome | biome: hypersaline environment; feature: brines | place: Spain | collected 2014-08 | depth 0 m ...
CGAACGTGGCCATCGAACCGGAGTCGATCACCGAGGTCGACGAGGCGACCCGAGATGCGTGGGTCGCCGAGACGGCCCGTCAGACCCGCAAGCGCCTCGAGGCATTCGAGATCGGCAACGCCCCGTTCCGCGAGGAGGCAACGGAGGCCTACGGCGAGGACGTGAGCGCAATCGAAGTGGTGGTTTCGGCTGTCGTCCCGGACGACGCCGCTTGAGCGGTTCTCGTCTCCACCTCACTCGTCGAATTCACTCCTCCTCTGGGTGGAGGTCCGCTCTGACAGTCCCGACCGGGACGAGCGGTGTGCCGTCGAATGCCGTCCCAAGTTCACGTCGGCTGGTCTGTTCGGCGTCCTCGGTTGATTGTGCTGTGACGGCACACTCGAGCGTGAGCCCAACGAGCGCTGTCTCGGCCACGACGAGCACCGCCTCCATTGGCGTCCCACAGGTCGTACAGGAGATTGTCTGGATGCTGATATCGCAGTGATCAACGTGTGTGGTATCCGCTTCGCTCACCCGTGTTCCGACCTCACTGACAGCGATGTTGATCGCGTCCTGTATCGCGTGGGCTCCTCGAACGAGCCATGGGACCGACAGTGTTACCCAGTACTGTTCGGAGCGGCTCATCGTCTGCCTCGCGCTGCTGACTGCCGATCGATCGGCGTTGTCGTCCGCTTCATCGGGTCGGTCTGGCTCGGTATCGTATATATCACTTAGAAAGCGATGCATCGGCGCCATTCGTTGCGCATCTCGTCTCAACAGAGTTACCCCACGATGGGGGGCATAATTAGCTGGCGTGGGGTAACTCGGCATCATTATGCGGCGAGCGAACGCCTCGACCCATACTGTATCCGATCCTTCAGCAGTTACTCCCCGACGACCTCGGCGAACGCGAAGTTCTCGCGCACGGTTTCGATCCGGACGAGCGGCTGCTGGCCGATCTCCGTATCGGGGATGAACACCACGTATCCAGGGCCGACCCGGGCGAGGCCGTCGCCCTGGTCGCCGACGTCCTCGATGTCGAGCTGGAGCGTTTCTCCCTCGGTCACTGGCGGCTGGTTCGACGTTTCGTCCGGAGAGCTTGCTGGGGCGCTTGTCTTAGCCCTTGGAGTGACATCCCGGGGAAGCTGTGGTCCAGCCCGTCTCTGCGTGGTCTGGACTTCTCCGTCGTCTCGATCTGTGGTCACAGAACTCTCAGGGCTCGTAGGACTTGAGGTATTCACGCCAGGGTATACCCCGATTCGATAGCTCTCTCCGGGTTCGAGGTTCCCGAGTTCGACTTCTTGTTCAGGAACCGTGACAACATACTCTCCATTCCGGGCCTCAACGCGGCCGGTGAACAGACACAGTGGGGTAGACGAGTCCATCATACTCGTTTTGAGTGGTTCGGATTAATTATGGTCGGGTTCTGGCGGAGCCGTCGTTCGTAATCAGTTACCCCACAACACCGAAGTGTGTTCTGTTCGTGGGGTAACTACTCTGCTTTTTACTCGGCGGATTTGGCATTGTTGAAATCCTCATCCGGTTATATGTTTCATCATCCGTGCGGAATACACAGCGCGAATCTGTCACGGTTGGTCGTCATTCGGGGTGAGAACGGAGTGATAGATACAGATAATAGACCAATCGTCCAGTCTAGAATCTTTCCTTTACTCTGGGGATCCCAGTGCCTCAAGAATCGGTGAGGTAAGTCCGAACACCGATAATGCTCCCCAGACTACAAGAAAGCCGAAGCCGCTGATAGCGGCGAGATACGGATTAAATCGGAGGGCACCAAATTCAAAGACTTGTTCGCTCGAACCGAGAAGAAGGTAAGTAAGGGTGAGTCCGAGGAGCCCGATCGCCATTAGCCATGCGTCTGACACAGACATATTTTGGATACGGTAGTCTACAGTATAAGCTCCGAGGTAATAATCAGTACACATACTTCTCGTGTCGGACAGTTCACCCTATCGGGTGTGAAGCAGAGAGCGCCGGATTGTTGCATGCACCCTCTTTGTACGCCACCAGTATCAACTGAGGAGGGTTTCCAATTGACCGATTTTCTTCGGAAAGAGGGGGTTCTATGGTTCTGAGTCTCGGATGGAGACTCGCTGTGCTACAGGTTGCTACTGTTCGGGGGTCACCTTCCTACCAGTCGTCATTGACACTTCAGACCGATCCTGTTCGACAGTCTCGACGTTCTCCTGCGCCAGCCACCAGTCGGGGGTCCAGTCCGTACATATGTTCGCATCTTCAGGCGCAGGTTGAGCAGTAGCCACAGTTTGGTATCCTTCATGCCTGTCGGGATACGGAATTTCAGATGGTTTAGTTTCACTCCGGATGGATGAGGTATATGGGTCGTTCTGTCGTTAGTGAGGGTACGGCCGATGCCTGTCGTCACGAAGACGCTGGAGCTGCACCTCGTCACCCCCAACACGCACAAAGAGCGCAAGCTCCGTGAGACAAAAATAGCGTACCAGCAGGCGCTACAGACTGCCTTCGACGCGAATTGTACCACCCGAACCGAAGCGAACGACGTGGTTGTTAAATATGCCCTCAGTGGCTACGTGAAGAACGCCCTCAAGCAGTACGTCCCGCAACTCTGTGGTGGCAGTTACGACGCCGACGAACTCCATGACGATCACCCGGTGAAGTTTACCAACGAGGGTATCCGACTCGACCACCAGCCACAGAATCACTACGAGTGGTACGTCAAAATCCCCAACCACGAGGACTATAACCTCTGGATGCCCGCCGCTGCGAATCCCGAACAACGCCCGTGGCTGGAAGCGTTGCACGCGGGTGACGCCGAGATGGGTGAGTGTCGGCTCCTTGAACGCGACGGCAAATGGTACCTCCACGTCACCGCGACCCGTGACGTCGAAGCTCGGTCGGTGTCCACCGACAGGACGCCGGTCGGGGTGGACATTGGGGATGCTGCCTTGGCCACGGTGTGTCACCGTGACGAGCGCGGCACCCCGACTGCTCCCGACATCTACAGCGACGACGCCTCGCAGGTACGACACCTCCGCAAAACGTATTTCACAGCGACACGCCGCCTCCAACGGCGCGATAGTGAGCGGATAGCTGAGACGTACGGCGATAGTCTGTGGGACCGTATCGACCACATCCTCCATCGCGTCTCACGGAACGTGGTCGAACGCGTTCAACAGGTTGACTCCCCCGTGCTGGTGCTGGAGAACCTCCAGTACATCCGCGAGAACATGGAATACGGCGCGTTCATGAACCGGCGATTGCACGGGTGGGCGTTCGCCAAACTCCACGCCCAGATCCAATATAAGGCTGAGGAAGCCGGGATTCCCGTCGAGACGGTGAACCCCCGGAACACGTCCAAAGAGTGCCACGTCTGCGGAGAGAAAGGAGCGCGTCCCGAGCAGGCGAGGTTTCGATGCACGAACGACGAGTGCTGGGTCGGGGAGTACCAGGCAGATGTCAACGCCGCGATCAATATCGCAGACCGCTACCGTAGCGGAGAGAGCCAGCGCCGAAGCAACCGGGATACCGGAAAGAAGGCTACTGGCGATGACTCGGCTACGGATGGGGCCTCATTGACCGGGCCACAAGACACCCAGGCAGATGCCGAATCCCGGCAAACGACGCTTGGAACGCATGCGTCTTGAAACCGACTGGCCGCTTCACATGGCCTGAAATTCCGTGGTGGGATTCCCCCCACGTCGCGGGGGGAGGAGGTCAACGGGAACATCCATCGTTCGCTCTCTCACCAGTAGGCTCTGGGATCGTGAACCCACTGTCCCGACGGATTTCGAAGATTGCCCCCTCCCGGTAACTCCTTTCGTCAGTCTTGAGCCAAAATCTATGAATCATCATTTATAACAGTTCATTGATATCCTGTGGGTAGGATGCGATTGGTAAAGGAACTGGAATCGTTACTGAAGGTGGGGCCACATGATTCGACGTTCCGCTATCAGTTTTCAACGGTGCTTCGAGAGATGCGGCAGGAGTGGGGCCGCTCGCCTAATGAGATTCGTGATGAGATCGTTGAGACCGATTGTGATCATCCGTTTCTTACTGCTGTTGTGGGGTTATCACGGTGGATCGAAGATGAAACGTATCGTGATGGGGCAGAGTTAGCACTCACGAAACTGGAGGGGGGATTTGAGATTGCCGATAGAGAAGGTTGGCCACAATTAGCAGCAACGCTGCTTGAGGAATGGTTACAGCTACTGGTGCAACTCCAGCATGATGAGGCACTTGAAGCAACGGTTGAGGAATCGATTACCTTTCTTCGGCGTGCGGATGAGTTGGCCATTGGGCCGACGTTCGATATTCTCGATTTGATTATTGAGCATCCTGAGGCTATTCCCGCTGCTGTCGTCGACAATCTGCTCATCTTCTTGGAGGAGCAGGCGGATGAAGCGCGTGAGAAGCGGGATTACGATACTTGCCGGAAGTATTGGCGGTATTATCTGGGAATTTGTCGGCCGACGGATCGAGCGGTGGAGGCGGCGAAGGACGGGATTATCGAGTCGTATCATGAACAGCTGGAGTTTCTACAAGGCAGCCAGCATGCGGTGCGCGCGTCGGTGGCTCACGAGGCTGTCCAGGAGTGTGTTGAGTGGGTCGATGAGGCGACGCGTGCAGAGTGGGAACAAGAGCATCGTGAGGCGAACCGGGCGAGTATTGATGAGATGGGTGAATTTTCGCATCAGCTGCCGGATGAGGAGATTGAGGAGCTCGATAACGCGCTTGAATCGATTATTGACCAATTTGAGGAGCTAAAAGAGGAACGGCATGCTGTTTTTGCGATTAAGTGGCTGATCAACCGAGATATATTGGTTCCTGATCCAGAGCCGGTTGATCGCGGGCCAGGAGTGTCGTTCCGCGATCTTGTGCAGTCCAGAACCATCACATCATCAGGTGGGTCGTATTCACAGGATGAATCAGGTGGTGACTGGTCAGATCTGTACTCGGTCGCAGTACAGCACAGTCACAAGGTGGTGCAAGATCTGGTCTATCGGTTAGTGAATCGGGGGCTGCTTCACGAGGGCGACTTCTTTATCCTGTTTAACAGACGCGACGCGTTGCGAGCTGACACAATCGCATTTCTGACCGACTTTGTGATTGCGTTCTTCGAAAACCGGGGGTCAGCAGCAACCCATATCGGGATGGCGCAGCTTGAGGCGGTGATCCGCAGCCAGATGGAAGAGTATGGGAAGAGCACGCTTCGGCTTGACCCTCACACCGGCGAGTTACATCCTCGATCAATGACTGGGTTATTGGGCCAGTTAGAAGGGGATGTCTCTGAATCATGGATAACCTACATGCGGTACCGATACACGGATCTCTCCGGTCAGAATGTTCGGAATAAGATCGCCCACGGCCATCTTCGGTATCACCAGGCACAGTGGGGTATGAGCTGTATCCTACTATTCGATATGCTGAGAGGCTTTCTTGAACTGGAACGCGCCTACACCTAACGCTTGTAGCTGCGAGAAAGCTGGCACCGGGGAAATGCTCTCTGTGTCAAACGCGTTTCCAATAATCTTGACAACGAGATTTCGCTCGACTTGGTCATCAAGAGCATGATGGCAAGGTCCCAGCTGCCCATGTCGAACCAATTCTCGCTACACGCTGATTAGGGGTACGCGTACCGTACCAGCCTGCTCTCACCGAGACTTATTGGATTTGGTGCTTCTGAAAGAGGGGTTACAGTTCTGAGTCCGGACTGGACTCTGGGTGCTACGATTCGCTACTGTTCGGGGGCTACCATGTCATCGCCTGCTTTCTCATCGTGACCTTTGACCTCAGACTCGTCGGTGTCGGCCCGTTCGAGGATGGTCAACGTACTGTCACGGCGCGTTTCGAACGTCGCGGTGTCGTTGTACCATCCCTTCACGACTTCCTCACAGCGCACGAGGTCGCCGACTTGCAACTCAGAGAAGCGATGTGAACGAATCAGCGTCCGGCCTCTCACGTCCGTTGGATCGGGAGTCGGTCGCGTCTCGTCCCACTCGCTCTTCTTCCAAATTGCAAACTTGATCGATCCGGTGTCGTCCTGGAGCACGCCGGCCTGCTTGATTCCGGGATGCGTGTTCTCGAAGAGGATCGCCACGCGACCCTGCGTCGAGAATCGGCCCTTCGTCTGGCGGGTCGACATGTATCGGACGTTACCGATCGTCTGGATGTTCCGGGGATCGTTCGCCTCGGCTTCGGCCTGTCTGAGGAGTGCACTCGCGGGCTCGACACCTCGGGAGACACGCTCTGCAAGCGCGATCGCGAGGGTGAGCGGTTGCTTGCGCACCTCGTGGACTTTCTCGAAGTCTTCACTCAGGAGCCGATTCGCCATCGTACAGACCTCGTCGTGAGTTTCCGAGTCCAGCTCGAGGAGTGGACGCAGACGCTCTTCGCGGGCCTGTGTGGCAGCCTCAGCGCGAGCTGCGGCGATCTCCGTCGTCGTCGGGCGTTGCGCGGCGAGTTCGTCGAACCGGTTGTTCAGCCACTTCGCGTGTCCGACCAGTTCGATCTCGTCGCTGAGTTCGCCCGGGCGGCAGATACCGTCCGTGACGCGCTGCTTCTCGGCTTCCAGTGCGAGCGAGCGCTCGATGGATTCCAGTGACGTGCCGGCGAACTGCTCGGGTTCAGTGAGCAGGTCACCGAGACGGACGTACTCACCACCGGGCGTCAGGACCTCCAGATCGGCGGTCTCGATGCCGGTCGTGGTGTCGTCGTCCTCGATGTCCTCCGGTCGGTCGTACGCCTGCATGTCTTCGACAGCTGCGGGAGCGGTCGTCTCCGGTGCAGTTGTCCGGGTCGCGGATTCATCGAGGCCACTGGCGACGCCAACGATCTGTTCGCCGGTCGGATCGACGAAGTTCGAGCTGGCGTTGCCGGGCGTCCAGGTCGCGAGGTCGCCGGCAGCATCGGGCTCTAAGAGCGCGTCTGCGGGCTGACCGTTCGCGTTGGTCCGGGCTCTCATGAGCTGGCCTCGCTCGGGAACGACAGGGTCACCGTCGGGAGTGTAGCCGTACAGTCCATCGACGGGTTCCGCGCGCGTTCCGAAGTCGGTCTTCGAGGCCGTCCGCTCCGTGAAGCGCGCTGGATCTGCGTCAGTGTCCGTCGCGACGTTCGTGTCACGGGCGGAGCTGTCTGCAGCCGCTTGGTTGACGATGGCCCAGAGCAAGCCTGCCAGTCTGGTGACCAGTGTGGTCGTCTCGGCCGTGTCGGTCGAGCGGCGGCGCTCCTGTTCCTTTCGGTAGTCCCGAAAGTAGGGGGAGCGGCGGGCGTCGGTCCGCGAGTCTGCGGTCCCATTGGGGTCTTTGTGTGTCGTCGCCTCTACCGTCGCCGGTAGGTTCTTATCTGCGGTGTTGCTACTGTTCATTGGAATTGTACCAATTCCGTTCGTGAGGCTCTAGCCAGCCTCACATTCTACACCGACTAGCGACGCATAGGTGTATCGCCGCTAGAAGCGTCAAATCGGTCGATATCGAGCGATTCCCCACATATTCCCCACAGTTGTTTCAGACGCAGTTGCTACCCGTTACTGCCTGCGCACCCATTCAGAAGGAACCGTCAGTGTCGCTGCCTCTATCGTCGCCGGCGACATCCTCCCCGCCGAAGACGAGGGGCTTCCCCTACAAGGGGAATACCAGTCAATTCCTGCTGGTAGAGGGTTCCGACTCTCGAAACGCCGTGAGTGTCATCTGCTGCGATGAGCTCTGCTCACGGGGAGTCGTGGCGGTGTCACGACCGCTCCCATCCCGCGGCGAGTCATCGCGTTCCGCCTTGTCAAGCGGGACGCTCTCTCCCCACGGATCGATCCGTCGTGCGATATTCGCTGCGGCGTTGATATCGGCCTGAAACGTCGAAACGTGGCAGTCTTCGTACGGACACCGAAACTCAGCCTGTGAGACGCGTCGGCCGATTCGATGGCACGAGTGGCACGTTTTCGAGGTGTATGCCGGATTCACGTACTCAACCGGGATGCCGGCTTCTGTCGCCTTGTCCTCGATTCGACTCTGTAACCGGGCAAACGCCCACGAGTGGAGGCGACGATTCATGTACGCCCCGTAGTCGAGTCGCTCCCGGATGTACGCCAAATCTTCCATCACCAACACCGGATTCTCGAACTGTGTGGCATACTCGACGGTCTGTCGAGATGTCTTCTCCACGATATCGGTGAGCGCGTTCTGGTAGTGCGAGAAGCGATCCTCGATCCGCCACTCGGATGCGGCACGCTCTTGGAGACGTTTCAGGGTCGTGTGCATCTCTTTACGGAGATGCTTTGCTCTGCTTCCGTCACACACGAACGGGTCAGTCGGAGAACCGTCCTTGAGGGCACAGCCCGTGATGAGGGCAGTTTCTCCGATATCTAAGCCGATGTGCGTGGGATCACCGTCTGTCGCCGGGTCTTCAACCGCGTATTGGACAGTGACGTGTAGTTCCCAGCTCGTCCGGTATCTCTGAAGGCGTATCTGGCCTGGTTTCACGTCCTCAGACACAAGGTCGTGCCAGAGGCTCTCTTGATCGGGGGTGATCCGGAGCGGAATCCAGAAGTTCGTCCCCCAGCCGGAGCGCGGGACACACCACGTATACTCGTAGTCGCGATCCTCAGAGCGATCGAAGGTCGCGGCTTGGTTCGTGAGCCGTATCGGCTGGTCCTTGTCTAGTTCGTTGGCTCCGTTCGTTTTGTGGAGCTTCGGAACGTGATTGCAGAGTGCGGCTTTGGCCTGATACGGGAGATCATACGGCGTCACGATGTCGCTCACTGCCGACATCGTGCGTGCGCCCGAATCGAATGCCTCTCTGAGAGCGTCACGGAAGACATCCAGTAAGTCGTTGAGTTTTGACTCCTTGTGCGCTGTAGGTGGTGCGAGCGTCGCTTGCAGGGTTTTCGTGATGACTGTAGACACGCAGACGAACCCACCTGTAGCGGTATGGTATTTGAATATATGTTTGCCCGATCAGTCCGAGCGGGACCCACCCCCACACTCGACTTCTCTCGGTCCCGGGCTCGTTGAGTTGCTCGCGCCCCTAATTACTTTACAGTTTATCCATAATCTGTAATCAGAACGGAACCAATGTCACGCACAGCCCGGGACGGCGATGTCGTTCGGGACCTCCTGTCGGTTGCCGGCCTCCTCGAGGAGCCTCAGCTGGCTCGATTGTACGCCTATGTCCATCGCGAAGGCCCTGCGACGGTCAAGGAGGCGATGGACGCTCTCGACTTCCCGCAGGGGACGGCCTACAGCTATGTCAACCGACTTCAGGAGGCGGATGTTCTCGATGTGGTCACCGACGAGCAACCGCGCGAGTACGAGGCTGTCGAGATCGAACTCTCCCTCTCTGCTGATCACGGCGAACGTATGTACACGGTCACGCCGATGCTGGTCGATGCCATTGGGCGGCGCGACGGAAACGAAGACATCGACGCCTACACCGATCGGCACGGGATCGCCGGCCTCGCGACGGCGCTCACCTACGCTGTCGCTCGCGAGCGCGGCGAGGTCACGCACCAGCTGATGGCGCGGGACCTGGAGATCTCGCCGCTAGAGGCCGAGGTCATCCTCGGGGCACTCCGCCCGGTCGTCCACTACCACGTTGATGTCGAAGTCGAGGGTGTCGGTGCAGAGACCGTCCAGGGGACCAACGACTCGTAGAGGACCCTCCCTCAGCGTCATATATAGGCCTCTGGTGTCTCTGCTGGGGTAAGACTTTTGAGGATTACCGGATTATTGGTAACTATTAGATGTACGAACTGTTCGATGAGACAGCGGCCCGCGTGCTGCTTGCGATTGAGTCCGGAGATTCGATCCGGCAGGTCGCCCAGCACCTCCACGCACCCTACGAGACGGTCCGGCAGGCGGTGAACCGACTCGAGGACGCGGGCTATCTCGCGTACGACGATGGTCTGTTCGTCACCGACGATCGCGTTCGCGAATCCGCACGCGATTTGCTGGCCGCGAGTGCTGGCGTGAGTCCGCCGTCCATCGAGGAGGCGTACGCCCTCCCGCAGTTCGGCGACTGGTCGTTCGCATTCGCCCGGATCGATGCGGTCTACGTCTGGACGCAGGGGGGCTACCAGGTCGGTCGCGATCCCGACGACTATCCGCTGTTTCTCGCCGTCCGCGAGCAGGATGTCGAGGCGTGGCAGCGCTTTTTCGAGCGGTTCGGACTGCCGACGGTGTTCGAGCGACAGCCGCGGGACGGACTCGATGGCCCACTCCAGATCGTCCTTGATCCGCGATCGACGCTTGAGGTCGACCACGTCGACGGCTACTCGGTCGTCCCTCGCGACGAAACCGTCGCCTACATGCGCGAGCACTACGCGCAGCTCCAGTCGGCGCTGTCGATACTCGATCGCATGTACGACGACCTCGATCTCGACGTGGCCTACCGCGAGTCGGAACAGAGCAGTTCATCAGTTTCGGACGTGACGGATGGCATCGATGATGCTCGATGAGTCTCTCGGAGAGCGAGGATCGATGCCCTGACTAAGATAATCTGAGTTTAGTTAGGACGAACTACCTTAGCTCCAACTAAGATAGGACGAACAATTTTTGTTTCTCCCGATGGTACGCAGGATATGGCGCGATTCGTCGACAGAGAACGAGAACTCGACCGGCTGCGAGCGCTTTACGAGACAGATGACGCAGCTCTCGCAGTGGTGTACGGGCGTCGACGTATGGGGAAGACCACACTCGTTCTCGAATCAATTAAAAATCGAGATGACGCCGTCTACTACCAGGCGACCCGGGGGAGTACCGAACAACAGATCAGGTCCTTCGTGAGCGATGCCGCAGCTGTGCACCCGGGCATTACCCGGATACGCGAGGAATGGGAGGCACTTTTTGGATATCTCGCGGAGGAAGATGCGGTCGTGGTCGTCGATGAGTTCCCGTATCTCGTCGAACAGACAGAGGCGCTGCCGTCGATTCTTCAGCGGGTCTGGGACCACACGGCGTCGGAGACGGAGACGACCTTCGTCCTCACAGGGTCGGCGATCGGCATGATGTACGAGTATGCACTCGACGGTTCGGGGCCACTCTATGGGCGGGTAGCGAAAGACCCGAACGGACGACTCGATGTTGGACCGCTCCCGTTCGACGCGGCGTTGTCGTTCTTTCCGGGGTACGACCCCGGCGAGCAGGTGATGACCTACGGTATCTTCGGTGGAACGCCCGAATATCTCAGAGCAGTTCGTGACGACGAACCACTCGACCAGAACGTCACGCGGACGTTACTCCGGCGGGACGGAAGCCTCCACGAAGAGCCAGAGAATGTCCTCCACCGCGAGGTCGACGAGGTCGACCGATACTTCGCGGTGTTGAAGTCGATGGCGGAAGGGAATCGAACGCCAAACGAGATTGCCCAGGGGGCTGGCATCACCAGTGGAAGCGTCGGTTACTATCTCAGCCGATTGCGTGACCTTCGAGTCATCGAGCAGCACTATCCGGCCACCGTCGACCCGGACCGAAGTCGGAAAGGCCGATACCGGACGAGTGATCCGTTGTTCAGGTTCTGGTTCCGGTTCGTGTACGGTCGGACGGCTCGGTACGAGGTGTACGGTGACGACGCGTACGCGGATCTCGTCGAACCGGAGCTCCCCGACTTCGTCAGTGGCACCTTCGAGCAGTTGTGCCAGCAAGCGCTCCTATACGAGTACGGCGATCAGTATCGCTTCGTGGAGGAACCGATCAACTGGTGGGATGGAAGCGGTCGGGAAATCGATATCGTCGCCCCGACGGCTGGAGATACGCTCGTAGTCGGTGAAGCGAAATTCCGTCGACAACGAGTTGGATACGATGTCCTCAGCCAACTTGAGAACGAGGCGCCACTCGTGGACTGGACGCCCGAGAGTGGCGGGGAGCCGGAATATCAGTACGCACTGTTCGGTCGGAGCGGATTCAAGCAATCCGTTACGGAGGCTGCTGAAGAGCGCGATGACATCCGGCTGTTCACCGTCGATGACGTCGTTCGAACTCTCTCTAATTGAATCCGCATTCCTAAGCCGCCGGTTCGAGCAGCGGATTATCTAGGTTATCGTCATCGCTTAAATACTGAACCGAACT
>ERZ1034569.685-NODE-685-length-12017-cov-6.275957_pt1 | contig 12017 bp, 13 predicted proteins | sample MGYA00520706_ERZ1034569 | MGnify/ENA primary metagenome ERZ1034569 (study PRJEB33760, sample SAMEA4777722) | hypersaline lake metagenome | biome: hypersaline environment; feature: brines | place: Spain | collected 2014-08 | depth 0 m ...
GCGCGCTCACGATCGGCGAGGTCGCCAACGACGGGCGCGGTCATCTCGAATACTACAACAAGACGGCAGTTGTCGGAGCGATCGATGGCGTATGAACGACCCGACCGGAGGTGAGTGAGGATGCCCGATCGGCGACAGCGGATCCAGGTGCTCCACGAGATCTCATTGGCGATCACGCCGGGAGAAACACTGACGGCGACGGTCGACACGGCATTGAGAGCGTATCTGCAGAAGTTGAACTGTACGGTCGGCGGCGTGTTCAGCCGACAAGCCGACGGCAGCTACACGGCGCCGCTTGGCGACCTCGTCGCGGCGATGCCGGCGCTCACGGCCGACGAGGCGGCCTTTGTCGAAACGGTGCTCGCCGACATGCCACCCCGGCCGGCAAACTACGAGGAGATCATCGCCACGAACCTCGGGCAGGAGTCCGTCGACGACGAGACGGCCTTTCGCCTCGAACTGGGGCCGAACAACTGCGCCGCGAGCCAGGGCTCGCTGGCCGGTGACTGAGAGGGTCCACCGTGCTTGACCCACTCCCACTCCAGTTGGCTGCCGACCTGTTCCCCAACGGGGTCGCCCGCTACGCCGTCGGCGGCCTGCTGGTCGGGCTCGGCGTGACCGTCATCTACCTCGGCACCGGCATCTCCGCCGGCGCGAGCACGTTCCTCGAGTCGACGCTGTCGTACGTCTCCGGCCGGACCCGGTTCCAGCGGTACGCCCGCTCGCGGGACTGGCGGCTGGTGTTCACCCTCGGGGTCGTCCTCGGTGCCGGCGTCTACGCCGTCACCGTCCAGGGCGGGGCGTGGCTGACCGACGTCCAGCCCTGGCGGCTCCTGGTCGGCGGGGTCTTCGTCGGGGTTGGCACCCGCGTCGGGAAGGGGTGTACCTCCGGACACGGGGTCTGTGGTGTCGGCTCGGCCTCGAAGACCTCGATTGCCGGCGTCGTCGCCTTCCTGCTGGTCGCTATCCTGACCGCACAGCTCGTCGCAGCCGTCGGGGTGAGCCCCTGATGGCCGACACGCGAGCGGGCGAGGGCCGGCATCCGGCTTTCATGCCGCTGGTTCTGGTCGGCGGGCTCGTCTTCGGGTTCGGCCTCGCGTACAGTCAGATGGCCCGCCCGGAGGTCGTGTTGAACTTCCTCCAGTTCGAGGACCTCGGGCTGGTCTTCGTGATGTTCGGCGGCGCCGCCGTCACCGGCGTGGCGTTCCTCCTGGCGCCACGGCTGTTCGGCCGGGCTCCGCTGACCGGTGACAGCTTCGAGCGTCGGCTGAAGTCCTTCGACCGGAACGTGCTGGTCGGGGGGGCTATCTTCGGTGTCGGCTGGGGGCTGTCGGGGGTCTGTCCCGGCGCCGCCTACGCCAGCCTCGGCGTCGGCAACGTCACCATCCTCTGGGCCCTCGCGGGGATGTTCATCGGCGCCTACCTCCAGGGCTACTGGCGGAGCCGGTCGGCCGACACCGAGCCGGCGGCCGCGAGCGCCGACTAACACACCCCAACAATGGAACTCTCTCTCCTGGCCCTGTTTCTGACCGCTGGCCTCGCGAGCCTGTTCATGGCGTGGGTGATCGGCGCCGGCTCCAGCGGCGCCACCCCCTTTGCGCCCGCGGTCGGCGCCAACGCTGTCTCGACGATGCGGGCGGCCCTCGTCGTCGGGGTCTTTGGCTTCCTGGGCGCGATTGTCCAGGGTGGGAACGTCTCCGAGACCGTCGGCCGCGGACTCGTCGGGGGTGTCACACTCCCTGCGGCGGGCGTGATCGCCGTGTTGCTCATCGGCGCCGGGCTCATGGCCGTGGGGATCCGCACCGGCTACCCGATTGCGACTGCCTTCACCGTCACCGGTGCCGTCGTCGGTGTCGGCCTGGCGCTCGGCGGCACGCCCGCCTGGGCGAAGTACCAGCAGGTCGCTGTTGTCTGGGCGTTGACGCCGTTTGTCGGCGGCGGACTGGCCTACGGTATCGCCAGCGTCCTCCCCCGAGCGGACGCCCCCGAGCGGGTCTGTATCCCCCTCCTCGCGGGGATGGTCGGGGCTGTCCTCGCCAACGTCGGCTTTGCCGGTCTCGGCCCCGACGGGACGCCGGGGTCGCTCGCCGGGGCCACCCGGCGCCTGCTTGCCCCCGAGAGCCAACTCCTCCCGCTCGCCGTCACGTTCGGGGTGACCCTCGCGGTCGTGGGGCTGGTCTACTGGGACGTCAGCCGGGACGAGACCGGCGGGCTCAGGCGCGTCCTCCTGGCGCTTGGCTCGCTCGTGGCCTTCTCGGCGGGCGGGAGCCAGGTCGGCCTCGCCGTTGGCCCCCTGCTCCCACTGATGGACGACGTCGGGGCCATCACCCCGGCGGTCGTCCTCGCCGGCGGAGGTGTCGGGATACTGGTCGGCTCCTGGACCGGCGCCCCGCGGATGATCAAGGCACTGGCCCAGGACTACTCCTCGCTGGGGCCACGACGGTCGATCGCCGCACTCGTCCCCTCCTTTCTGATCGCCCAGACCGCCGTCGTGCTGGGCGTGCCGGTCTCGTTCAACGAGATCGTCGTCTCGGCGATCATCGGCAGCGGCGCCGCGGTCGGCGGGAGCGGCGCGGTCAGCGCCCGGAAGCTCTCCATGACCGTCGGGGCCTGGGCGGGGTCCTTTGCCCTCGCATTCGGGCTCGGCTATGCCGTGGTGGCACTCTCGTCGATGGCGTAGGGCCTCGCCGGGGCTGGCACCCTCCGGGGGCTGCGCGCCGACCGGCCATGTAATTGTGCACTCTTTACACAAGTGTTTTATCGGCCCGGCTAGTACAGTGTAGCAATGCCGGACTCGATGTCTGAGCAACTCCAGCGGGATATGGTGTGTGAGGGCCTCCTCGAGTGCTTTCACGGCCTCAAACAGCTGGACAGGGACTGTTTCGAGACGCTGGTCGAGGCCGACGGCCCGCTGACCGTCGACACGGTCGCCGAACGGGTCGACCGCGAGCGCTCGACCGCCTACCGGGCCATCCAGCGCCTGCTGCAGGCCGGCTTCATCCAGAAGGAACAGGTGAACTACGACCAGGGCGGCTACTACCACGTCTACCGGCCCACCGACCCCTCGAAGATCGCCGACGACATGCAGCGCCTGCTTAACGACTGGTACGCGAAGATGGGCCAGTTGATCCAGGAGTTCGAGCAGAAGTACGACCAACACGAACGCTCCGCCCCGCCTGCCGAAGGCTGACCCGACCGCCTCTCTCCTCCGCCTGCCCCTCCTCGCGAACCCGGCTCCCCCTCGCAGTATTGTATGGCGTTTACACAACACTTATCAGCCGGTAGCACCTAGCTGTTATCGATGACAACAGACACCGAAGCGACGAGCAGCCCGACGGAACCGCTCCACATCGACGGCCAGACCGACCTGGAGGCGACTGTCGGCGACTACGACGTCGTGCTCACTGACTTCCACGCCGACTGGTGTGGGCCGTGTCAGATGCTCGAACCGGTCGTCGAGTCTGTCGCGGCCGAGACCGACGCCGCCGTCGCGAAGGTCGACGTCGACGCCAACCAGGCCCTCGCCGCCGAGTACGGCGTCCGCGGCGTGCCGACACGCGTCCTGTTTGCCGGCGGCGAGCAGTTCGAGGAGGTTGTCGGCGTCCAGTCCGAGGACGACCTCCGCTCGCTCGTCGACTCCTACACCTGAACAGGGTTGTCGGCGCCGTGACAGCGCCACCGACACCGCCGGCAGGGTGACCGGGACAGCCTACCCGGCCCTGTCGACAGCCAACGGTCGAACTGTGACACCCGGCGGGCTACTCCTCCCGGTGGCGTCGGCCGGGCGCCCACTCGCCGTCGAACTCCTCGTGGAGGAACCCCCGGGCGTCCGCGCCGGCGTAGGTCGCGACACACTGCCCGTCGCCCTCGAGATAGTACTTGTCGGTGGTCAGCCCCTCCAGCCCGACCGGGCCGCGGGCGTGGACCTTGCCGGTCGAGATGCCGACCTCGGCACCCAGCCCGTACCGGTAGCCGTCGGCGAACCGCGTCGAGGCGTTGTGGAAGACACTCGCCGCGTCGACCCCCTGCATGAACGTCCGGGCGCGCTCGCTGTCCTCCGTTATGACTGCCTCGGTGTGCTTCGAGCCGTAGGTGTTGACGTGGTCGATGGCGTCGTAGACGTCCCCGACGACGCCGACCGCGAGTTCGAGGTCGCCGTACTCGGTCGCCCAGTCCTCGTCGGTGACGGGGTCGATGTCGACGACCTCGCGGGTGGCCGTGTCCCCCCGAAGAGTGACCCCGGCCGCCTCGTAGCGGTCGACGACCGCGGGGAGGAACTCCTCGGCGACGGCCTCGTGGACCAGCAGGGTCTCGACGGCGTTGCAGACCGCCGGATACTGGACCTTCGCGTCGACGGCCACGTCGCCGGCCAGTTCGAGGTCGGCGGCCTCGTCGACGTAGACGTGACAGACCCCCTCGGTGTGACCCAGCACCGGGATCTGGGTGTTGTCCTCGACGTAGCTGACAAACTCCGAGGAGCCACGGGGCATCACCAGGTCGACGGCGTCGTCCATCTCGAGCACCCTGTCGACGGCCTCGTGGGCCTCGACGAGCTGTGCCCACCCCTCGGGGATGGCGTCGACCTCCGCGACGGCCTCGACGACCGTCCGGTAGAGCACCCGGTTGGACTCGCTGGCCTCGCTGCCGCCCTTGAGGATGACCGCGTTGCCCGACTTCAGCGCGAGCGCGGCGATCTGAACGAGCGCGTCCGGGCGGGACTCGAAGATGGTCCCGACGACGCCGATGGGGACCGAGACCCGGTAGAGGTCGAGGTCGTCGTCGAGCCGGCGGGCGGTGAGCGTGCGGTCGAGCGGGTCGGCCTGGGCGGCGACGCTCTCGACCATCTCGGCTATCCCCTCGAGCTTCGCGCTGTCGAGTTTCAGCCGGTCGACCAGCGCCTGCGTGTACTCGCCCCCGGCGAGCAGCGCCTCGGCCTCCGTAACGTCCTCGTCGTTGGCCGCGAGGACCGCCGTCTCGTTTGCCCGGAGCGCGTCGGCGACCGCCCGGAGCGCCTCGTCACGGGCCGCCCTGTCGACGTTAGCGAGCCTGAGCGCCGCCTGTTGGGCCGCGTTCACCTGCTGTTCGGTGTCACGGTTATGCATCGGTCTCACCCTCCTCGGGGACGAATACTGTCCCCACCGGCTTGGACGCAACGATCCGGTCTAACACCTGTCGCTCCTGAGAGTCGGCGATGACCGCCGGCATCCCACTCCGGCTGACGTCTCTGCCCCCTTCGACCTTCGTCCGGATGCCACCGAACTCCGCGCCGGCACCCCCGCCGATCACCCGCTGGACCGACTCGTAGTTGTCGCCGACAGCGGTGATCAGCTCCGCGTCCGGGTCGCGCTTTGGGTTGCTAGTGTAGACCCCCCCGACGTCGGTGAGTATCACCAGCAGGTCGGCGTCGACGCCCATGGCGACCGCGGCCGAGAGCATATCGTTGTCGCCGATCTGTATCTCCTCGGTCGCGACGGCGTCGTTCTCGTTGACGACCGGGACGACCCCCCAGTCGAACAGCGTCTCGACCGTGCTCCGGACGTTCCGGAACCGCTCGGGGTCCTCCAGGTCGTCCTCCGTCAGCAACATCTGCGCGACCTTCTGGTCGTACCGGTCGAAGCTCGCGGTGTAGCCGGCCATCAGGTCGCTCTGCCCGACCGTCGACAGCGCCTGACTGGCGACAACCGAGTCGGTCGGCTCGTCGACCCGTCCCCGACCCGCGCCGACCGCCCCCGAGGAGACCAGCAGGACCTCGGTGCCGCGCTCGCGCAGGTCCATCACGTCGGTGACGAGTTTGTCGAGTTTCACCCTGTCGAGCCGTGACTCCGAATCGGTCAGCGAGTTCGTGCCCGCCTTCACCACCACCCGCCTGGCCGCGGCCGCCTGCTCGCGGGCCGCGGTCTCGACCGCCTCGGACACCGACCCGACGGCCGGGGCCTCCTCACTCATCCTCGAACCCCTCCGCGAGCTCCCGTGACCGCCGGCCCGCGGCGTCGACCGCGGCCGCAAACTCCGACTTGACGTTGCTGTCCCACAGCAGCTCCATCCCTTCGATGGTGGTCCCGTTTGGCGAGCAGACCGCGTCGATCAACTCGTCGACCGACCGGTCGTCCCGGAGCACCGTCTCGGCGGCCCCGCGGAACGTCTGTGCCGCGAGCAACTCGGCCTCCTCCGGGTCGAGCCCCCCGTCGACCCCCGCCTGCTTCATCGACTGTATCAGGTAGAACACGAACGCCGGCCCGGAGCCGTTGACCGCGGTGGCCGTGTCCATCAGCGACTCCTCGACCTCGACGAACTCGCCGACGGCGCCCAGTAGTGACCGGACCTCGTCGGTCACCGGCCCCGCGGCGGCGGCCGCCATGTGACCGGTCTCGGCCGCCAGATTGGGCATCACACGGACGACCGTCGCGTCGGTCCGGGCCGCGACGTACTCGCGGGCGACCCCCGCCGCGAAGGTGAGCAGTGTCTGTTCCGCCCCCAGGTCGAGGTCGGCCAACACCGCATCGACGACGCTTGGCTTCACCGCTAGCACGACCACGTCTGTGTCCTGTGTCGCCGCGAGGTCGGTCGTCGTCTCGTCTGCCGCCGACTCGACCGCCGCCAGCGCGTCCGGGTCCGCGTCCACCGCCGTCACGGTGTGCTGGCCGGCACGTGCCAGCCCGGTCACGAACGCCCCGCCCATGTTTCCGACGCCAATGACGCTTACGTCTCCCATTGTATGTCACCGCAGAACACTGAGGGACATACCAACTGCGATACGTCGCCGACCCTGTCGCGAGGCGCGGGAGTTGATATCGCGACATATGATTTATGTCGGGGGATCCGTCACGCACCGCGTTTATCCGAACTGACCGCAAACAGCAGGCATGGTCGAGAACGTCGCCGCCGAGATGGCGGAGCTGGAGCCCGAGGACTTCCACCTGCTGTCGGGCGTCGAGCAGGGGATGCGCTTCTCGGAGTGGGTCGCCCGCGAGAAGCTGCCCGAGTTCTCCCGGCTCACCGCCGAGGACGTCGACTACCGGCTCGACCGGTGTGAACGCCGCGGGCTGGTCGAGCGAAAGACCATCCAGTACGAGGGCTTCCGGCTGACGTTCGAGGGCTACGACGCGCTGGCGCTGCGCACCTTCGCCGAGCGGGAGACCATCGAGGGTGTCGGCGCCCCCCTGGGTGTTGGAAAGGAGAGTGACGTCTACGAGGTTCGTTCCTACAAGCCGCTGGCGCTGAAGTACCACCGCGAGGGGTACACCGAGTTCCGGGAGGTGAACCGCGAGCGGGAGTACACCGCCGACCGCGACCACGTCTCCTGGCTGTACACCGCCCGCAAGGCCGCCGAGCGGGAGTACAGCGCCCTAGAGACGCTGTATCCGGACGTGTCGGTCCCGCGCCCGGTCGGACAGAACCGTCACGCCTTCGTGATGGAGCGGGTCGACGGGGTCGAACTGCAGCGGGCCGGCCTCGAACCCGGCCAGGCCGTCCCTGTCCTCGACCTGGTGCTCGCCGAGATGGTCGAGGCCTACGACGCCGGCCTCGTTCACGCCGACATGAGCGAGTACAACGTCTTCGTCAGCGAGGGCGGTGTCACGGTCTTCGACTGGCCACAGGCCGTTCCCACCGGTCACGAGAACAGCGACGAGTTCCTCGAACGCGACGTTGGAAACATCGTCGGCTACTTTCAGCGCAAACACCCCGGCCGCCTCGGCGAGGTCGACGCTGCCGCGCTGGCCGGGGCGATTGCTGTCGACGACTTCTCCTCTGTCCGGGACTTCGAGGTCTGATACTGCCGGCTGTACGTCTGTAACGAATTTCGCGACCCCGGGGTCGCGGATAGCTTCAAACAGTTACAGCCAGCAGTATGAGCCGGCTGATCTCGACACTCTCACCCCTCATACAGCCCTGTGGCTCCCGGAGGCAGTAAACCACATGTCGCGATATCGAATCGGCGTCGGTGCCCCGGGCGCAGTCCGAAGCCCTTTTGCCCAAAAGCGGGGAAGTAGGGGCTAACTCGCTGGGACGCGGGCGCCAGCGGGCACCTGCCTGTGCAGGTCGGGATGTGACCAGCGGGGCCAAAGGCCCCAAACGGCGGCGTCGCCGCCGGGTTGAACCACGCAAGGCCCGCACGCCAACAATGACACGCAGCGCATACTCACACATTCAGGAAGCCTGGCAGGACCCGGGCGACGGCAAGCTTGCGGAGCTACAGTGGCAACGACAACAGGAGTGGCGCAACCAGGGGTCGGTCGTCCGCATCGACCACCCTACCCGGCTCGACCGGGCCCGGTCGCTGGGCTACAAGGCAAAACAGGGCGTGGTCGTCGCGCGCGTCTCCGTCCGGAAGGGCGGCGCACGCAAACAGCGGTTCACGGCCGGTCGCCGCTCCAAGCGACAGGGTGTGACCCGGATCACCCGCCGGAAGAACATCCAGCGCGTCGCCGAGGAGCGGTGTGCGCGGGTCTACCCCAACCTCCGGGTGCTCAACAGCTACCCCGTCGGCCAGGACGGCCGCCAGAAGTGGCACGAGGTCATCCTCATCGACCCCAACCACCCCGCTATCGAGAACGACGACGACCTCTCGTGGATCTGTGACGACGACCACACCGGCCGGGCGCTGCGCGGGCTCACCAGCGCCGGCAAGCAGAACCGCGGCATGGGCTCGCGGGGGAAGGGTACCGAACACACCCGCCCCAGTGTCCACGGCAACAAGGGCCGCGGCAAGTAACCCGCTCCTCTGACGCTCTCCTTGCCCTGGCAGCCATAGCCACTGCCAGCCAACCTCGACGGTGTTCCGGAGCCGGCCCGCGTACACCCGTTCGATATCGTGACATACGGTGTATCAACGCGGGCTGGCTTCGGGCTTGGCACAGTAGGACCCGGGGTCCCGTTGTTCACGGTCGTCGCTGGGGTGTGGATAGCGCCACTCGGGCTCTACCGGTCGCGTTCGTCCTCAGTGTCGTCTCTACTCCTCGAACAGCGTCGCGAGCACCTTTCGCTCGGCGGTCCGGAGGTGCTGGTGGTAGGTCGACGGCGAGATGTCCATCGACTCCGCCAGTTCCTCGCCGGAGACGTCCCGTGGCCAGTCGAAAAACCCGCCGAGATACGCCTTCCTGATAGCGAGTTCCTGGCGCGCGGTCAGTGACTCCTCGATGTCCGCGACGAAGTCCCGCTTGCTCTGTTCGGGCCGCTCGTGCTCCCGGCGGGCGACCAGCTCCGTCGAGGGGTACTGCTCGGCGAGGTGTTCGACGATCGTCCGCGGGTCGGCGTTTGCCGGTAGTTCGAGTGTGACCCGCACGCCCGTCGGGCTAGCCGCGATGGCGTCGGTCTCGGCCCCACGCTCGGCCAGCGCCGAGACGACCGGCGGTGAGTCGACGGTAAACTCGAAGACACTCTCCGACCCGCCGTCGCTGACGTGGCTGGCGCTCTCGACGCGGTCGGCCGACCCTGCGGCCGCCACCACCCGCTCCGGCTCGGCGGTCTCGGCCACGAACAGCATCACCACCGAGCCGTCGTCCTCGTACAGGGTCCCCTCGTAGGACAGTGTACAGTCGAGCTGACGGGCGATATCGCCGAAAAACAGCTCGTCGGCGGCCATCGACACCTCCATCTCGATGACCCGGTCGGTGGCGAGGATGCGGCGCCCCTCGATGGCGTTGATGGCGGTCGACGCGAACTGTGCGAGCACCTGCAACACCGCGAGTTCACGCTCGTCGAAGACGTTCGGGTCCTCGGCATAGACGACCAGCACGCCGTACTCGGTGTCACCGTAGGCGAGGGGGAATGCGGCGAGTGCCCCACCGGCCGACAGCGCGCCCCGGTGGACGGCAGCCAACTCGTCCCCGCCAAGCTCAGCGTCGACCTGCAGCTCCCCCGTCTGGACGGCCCGGACCGCCGGGTCGGAGCCGCCGAGGTCGGCGGCGGCGTTCTCCCGGAGGTCGACGTCGTCACCGGCCGCCGCCGGCACCAGCGTCTCCGTCCGGAGGTCGACCCGACCGACCCAGGCGCCGGCGTACGCGTCGACCTCGGTCAGCCGCTCACAGACCGCCCGTTCGGTCTCCGCTCTGGTGTTTGCCTGGAGCACCGCCTCCGTAACCGTGTGCACAAGCCCGTCGATGCGTGACATCAGGTGCTCGAGTTCGCGGCGCTTCTCGCGGGCCCGCAACTCCGCCAGCTTCCGCTGTGTGATATCGATGTGTGCGACGACGACGCTCCCGGCCTCGTGGTCCGGCAGCGCGGCCGCCCGCATCAGAAACCAGTGTTTCTCCTCCTCGGAGTGACAGGGGTACTCCAGGGTGAACACGTCCTGTTCGCCCTCGATGACCGCCTCTAACCCAGCAAGCGCCCGGGCGGCGTCCTCGTCGGCCGAGACGTCCATCGACTCGAAGTAGTTGGTCCCGACCATCTCCCCCGGCTGGCCGCCCATCCCGGCGAACTCCCGCCACGCGCGGTTGGTAAAGAGGATCGTCCCCTCCCGGTCCAGCACCGCGATATTGAACGGCAGAGTGTCGAGAGTGAGGCGGGCGAGGGAGTCTTGCTGGATCATATCAGTGCCGTTGCCTATACCAATCCGGGCTGGATTCGGTATAAAGGTGCCGAAGGAAGCCGCCCGTCTGGCTTCCGTCCCCCGGTTCACCCCCAGTTGTGTAACGCGTCCCGGAAGACCGACGCCACGTCCGCGGCGGTCACGGGCCGGGGGTTACACCGGAGCAACCGCTGCTGGGTGTCGACGGTCTGCTCGGCTAGCCACCCGATGTCGTCCTCCGTGACCCCTGCCAGGTCGTGCAGCCCGCTCGGGAGGACACCGAGGTCCTGCTGGAGTTGCAGGAACGCCTCGCGGGCCCGGTCGGCGGCCGCCCGGGTCCCCAGCCCGTCGGTGTTCGCCCCCAGCAGGTCCGCGAGCGCGGCGAACCGCTCGGGGTCGCTGGCGGCGTTGTACCCCAGTGTGCTCGCCGGGGTCAGCACCGCGATGGTCTCGCCGTGGTACGTGTGATACCGGTTGCCAACGGGGTAAGCCATCGCGTGACAGAGACTCGCCCCCGCCGTCAGCCCCGCGATAGCGCCGTACAGCGCCCCTTTCAGCAGTCCCGTCCGCGCGCTCAAATCGTCGCCGTTGTTGACCGCCGCCCGGACGTTCCCCGAGAGCAACTCGATGGCGCGCTCGCTGAACAGCTCCGTGAAGCCGGTTCGGCCGGCGTAGACCGGGCGGTCCGCCGGGTCCGTCGGCCGCAACAGGTCGTCGAAGGCGTGGGTGGTGTACCCCTCCATCGCGTGACCCAGCGCGTCCATCGCCGTCCGCGCGGTGACGTCGGGCGGCAGCGACGTGGTCAGTGTCGGGTCGAGCACCGCCGCGTCCGCGCGGACACTGTTGCTCGAGATCCCCTCCTTTATTTCCTTCTCCTCGACGGAGAGGATCGCGACCGGGGAGATCTCCGACCCGGTCCCCGCCGTCGTCGGTAACAGGACCAGCGGGGGGCCGCTCTCGGTGAGGTCCTCGCCCGCGCCGGTGGGCTCCGCGACGTAGTCAAGCGGCGACCCGCCGTTGGCAACGACCGCCCGGGTCGCCTTTGCGGTGTCCATACAACTCCCGCCGCCGAGCCCGACGTAGAAGTCGTAGCCGCCGTCCCCCTCCTCGCGGACGAAGGACAGACACGCCGTCACGTCCGCGACCGAGGGCTCGCGCGCGCAGTCGTCGTAGATGTCGACGTCGAAGCCCCCGTCCTCGATGGCGTCGGTGACGCGGTCGGCGTGGCCCAGGCCCACGAGCGTCCTGTCGGTGACCACCAGCCCCCGGTCACCCTCGACGACGCCAAGCGAACGAAGCTGGCAACCCAGTTCCTCGACGGCGCGTGCGCCGACACGGATCTCGGGCAACTGGACGTTCCAGACCGTCTCCGGCTCTAGCCCGTGTGGCTCGGCCGAGACCGACCGCCCGTCACTCATCGGCCCGCCTCCTGGTGGTGTTGCATATCCTGACCCGTTCGTGAGCCCGCGTAATAAACGCCGGCCCCCAGCCCGCTCGTGGCTCACCC